>Ga0070728_10001239_pt1 | contig 40145 bp, 35 predicted proteins | sample tdDd471_FD_66723 | JGI IMG/M metagenome (GOLD analysis project Ga0070728, IMG submission 66723) | Marine sediment microbial communities from the Atlantic coast under amendment with organic carbon and nitrate - tdDd47.1 | ecosystem: Environmental > Aquatic > Marine > Coastal > Sediment | place... | reverse complement strand
AAGCTGCAGCCAAAATCGACGACGAGACCAAAGACCGATTTTTAAAGCGAATCCAAAAGCGCCGTCTCTCGAGAGAGCAGGAGTTTTTTGCTGAGGAACAAGGGATTGAAAAGCGGCAGATGCTTTCCTGTTTTTTGAAGGCCGTAGCCGGAGCATTAGATGCCCATACAGCGTATTTTACCCCAAGTGAAGCTGATCAGTTTCTTCTCCTTGTTCAGCAAAGACTAGAAGGGATTGGAGCACAGCTTCGTGATGATTTGAATGGTTTCACACTCACACGGCTACTCGAAGGTGGTCCAGCACTCCGAGGCGGCATTCTGAAAGTTGGAGACCGTATTATTGCGGTCAATAACGAGCCGGTTGTAGGGCTCGACATTACTGAGGCTGTAGAGTTGATCAAAGGGCCAAAGGGAACGAAAGTTACCCTGACCTGCCTTCGAGAAAAAGAGCAAGAAAGCGGAGAGAAACTCGAGGAGAAGTTTACCGTCGACGTTATTCGTGATGAGCTTGTTCTTCAAGAATCCCGCTTCGAATATGATACGATCGACTGCGGTGATGGCGTTATTCTCCATCTTAAGCTGTACTCGTTTTACCAGGATGAAAAAGCCTCCTCTTCTGGAGACATCCAAAAGGCATTCCGTGAAGTAAGCCGCGTTTCCCCTGTGAAGGGTGTGGTTTTAGATGTTCGAAACAATGCCGGCGGGCTTCTAACCCAGGCGGTCACTGTATCCGGGCTCTTTATCAAGAAAGGGATCGTTTGTTCTGTCAAAGACAACTCTGGAAATGTCCAACACCTTCGTAATTTTGATGAGGATAATATTTGGGATGGTCCCCTTCTAGTCCTCACAAATGTGTGGAGTGCGTCTGCATCAGAAATTGTAGCTCAAACACTTCAAGATTATGGAAGAGCGTTTGTGATTGGTGATGAACGAACCTTTGGTAAGGGAACCTATCAAACATTTACTTTGGGATCTTTGAATAGTAATAAGATCAATCCTAGAGGTGAATACAAAGTCACAAGAGGGCTGTACTACACCGTTTCTGGCAAGAGTCCACAGTTTATCGGAGCAAAGGCTGACATCGTTACACCTGGCGAGTTTTCCAAGCTTGAAATTGGAGAGCAGTTTGCTAAATTCCCTTTGCCGAATGAGTCTATTGATCCGAATTTCTTAGACACTCTTGCAGATGTGCACCCGTTCCATAGAGCACGAATGCATCGTTCATACGCAAAAAACCTTCAACAAAAGATCGTGGAGTTTTCTCCCTATCTCACTACTCTGCAATCGAATTCAGAGAAGCGGATTGCTCAAAATGAGAATTACCAAAGGCTTCTCCGAGTGATTCAAGAGGAAACGTATGATGTCGATAAGATTGAAGATTTTGGGAAAAACGACCTTCAGCTTGAAGAGACCATCAATGTGATGAAAGATTTTATAACCCTCCATAAGTCTCGATTAAATCAATAAGATTTCGAGAAGCTTGAAATCTATCTTTGAATTGAGGAAAATGTCTGGAAAAAAATGTAAGGTTTTTTCCAGATGAATGTTCGTGTCCGAATTGCCCCATCGCCAACAGGTGACCCACACGTAGGTACTGCCTACATGGCTCTTTTTAATATGATTTTTGCCCGCCATCATAAGGGGAAATTCATTCTGAGAATTGAAGACACGGACCAGTCCCGGTCTCGCCCTGAATACGAAAAAAATATTTACGATTCATTGACTTGGTCAGGAATTTCTTGGGATGAGGGTCCTGATGTAGGTGGAGAATACGGCCCCTATAGGCAATCGGAACGAACAGAAATTTATAGAAAGTACTGCCAAAAACTCCTCGATGACGGGAAAGCATATAAGTGTTTTGCGACACCGGAAGAACTGCAAGAAATGCGGGAGATGAGTAAAGCTTTAGGAAAGCGAATTGGATACGACAGACGGTATCGAAACTTAAGCCCTGAAGAGGTAGCTCAACGAGAAGCAGAAGGACAATCCTATGTTGTCAGACTCAAGATCCCTCTCACTGGCGAGTGTGTTTACGAAGACGCCATTAAAGGCCGCATTACATGCCCTTGGGCAGATGTCGATGACCAAATCCTATTGAAGTCGGATGGATTTCCAACGTACCACCTTGCAAACGTAGTGGATGACCACCTTATGGAAATCACACACGTAATTCGTGGCGATGAATGGATGAGCTCTACACCAAAACACGTTTACCTGTATGAAGCCTTTGGATGGGATGCACCGACGTTTATGCACATGCCCCTTCTTCTAGGCACAGACGGGAAAAAACTTTCAAAACGGAAGAACCCAACGTCGATTTTTTATTACAGAGATTGTGGTTATCTACAAGAAGCCTTTGTTAATTTCCTCACGCTGATGGGATACAGTATGCGCGGAGATAAAGAGATTTATTCCCTCGATGAGATTATTAAGGAATTTGATGCAAAACGGATTGGCGTTTCAGGCGCGGTATTCGATAGCACCAAGCTCGACTGGATCAACCAGCAGTACATCATTAACCATATTCCTGCCGATAAGCTTTGGTCACGGATCCGAGAATGGGGCATGAATGATGAACTTATGGAATCCTTAATGCCACTCGCTCATACCCGTATTAAGACGTTTGGTGAGTTTATTGAACTGTTCTACTTCCTCTTTGTAAATAACCTCGATCTTCAGGAACCTCTACTCACTCCTGGTAAAGCGACTCCAGAAATCACATGTGCCATCTTGCAATGCCTTATCTGGCATATGGAGGAAAATGAGGCATGGGGACGAGCAGGTCTTGAGAAGGCATCTCGAGATATTGCTGAGATGTTTGGTGTGAACCATAAGAAAATCGTGATGAAAATTTTGTTCGCCTCAATTACAGGGAAACACCACGGCCCTCCTCTCTTCGATTCAGCTGAGATTTTGGGAAAAGACCGCTTACGCGCTCGCTTTCTCACTGCAATTCAGTTCCTAGGAGGTATTTCAAAAAAGAAACTCGATCAACTTGCTAAATGCTGGCAGGCGAAAGATGCTAAGGAACTGGTTCCTGCTTAGAACCAGAAGATGATGATGCTTCAGGGTTCTCAACGGTGAGCTGTGGAGCATCAGAGACAATAAAGTTAGGATTGTATGCAGACATTCCACATCCTGTTAATGCTGCAGCAACGAGGAAAAAGCACAGTATTCTCATTATCCTAACTCCTTTTTAGTGATTATACTGTGAACTGAAATAGTTTGTCTAGTAGTTGCCATGACACAATATAATAAAGAAAACCCATTCAACGCACAAGTCATTGAACGATATAAGCTTAATAAAGAAGGTTCTTCTAAAGCGACGTATCACATTACCCTCTCACTCGAAGGTTCTGGTTTAACATATAAACCGGGAGATTCAATCGCAATTTGGCCGACAAATGAAGCTGAAGTTGTCGATGAAATTGTAACGAGACTCGGAGCTGATCACGAGACAATGGTCTTTCATGCAAAGACCTCCAATGAGATGCATCTTAGTACTTTTCTCGCCAAATTCGCCAATTTAAAACGAGTTACCCCAGCTTTCCTCAAAGAAATCTGCGGAGTAACCTTTGAAGATCCAAAGGAACGTATCGGCTTCACGCAGTCGCACGACATTCTCGATACCCTTCGAAAATTCCCCCCAAAAAATACCGACATTTCCTCACTGACGCAATACATTGCACCAATGCTCCCTCGGTTTTACTCTATCGCCTCCTCTCCCCTTGTGCACAAAGACTCGGTAGATTTACTTGTTGCAACCTTTTCGTATGAGCAAAATGGGAGAGAGCATAAAGGGATTGGCAGTGATTTTTTATGCCGAGAGGAAACAACATCCGTTCCTCTTTATGTACACCCAACAGACAGTTTTATTCTCCCCTCTGACACAAACACACCGGTCATTTTGATCGGCCCTGGTACCGGCGTCGCGCCGTACAAGGCTTTCCTAGAAGAACGAGTATCTCAAAAGGCAAACGGCAAAAACTGGCTCTTTTTCGGGGAGTGTAATAGGGCTTTCGATTTTTACTACGAGTCATTTTTTACAACAGCCCCCAACCTAAAACTCTCACTCGCCTTTTCTCGAGACCAAGCGGAGAAGTTTTATGTTCAACATGCAATGCAAAAAGAACGCGCAGAATTCTATCAATGGCTACAAGATGGCGCTGTGGTTTATGTCTGCGGAGATGCAAAGAGAATGGCAAAGGATGTTGTAGCAGAACTTCATGCACTGCTTCAATCTGAAGGAAATCTCTCTGAGGACGACGCAAAAGCGATCATAAAAGAAATGAGAAAAGAGAAACGTCTTCTAATGGATGTGTACTAAATCAACTGTGATTTAGGACTTATTGACAGTAAGCATGCAGAAGCATTGCGTACCGATTCCCTGGGCAAATGGGGTCATTCCATCGCCAGAAGTACTGGTAAATCCAACGTTATCAACAGAAATTCCACATAGGTCTGCAACCGATTTTCTGATCGCATCGGTATGTGGTTGGAGCTTTGGTTTTTTCGCTTCAACACTAAAAGCTATATGCTCAATAGTAAATCCGACTAACGTCTCAAGCGCTTTTTTCAGGTATTCTTTTGAATCAGTAATGCCCTCTTTTTTGCACATGTCGATTGCAATGCCGCCAAGAATTGGCACATGCGTGATTGATGTTATCGCGTTGCAGAGTGCATGAAGCACAATGTCACCATCAGAGTCTGCATCCATTCCTGGAACACCCTCTATTACAATTCCACCGATAACACACGGCTTTGTAGTGTCATCTGAAAAACGATGACTGTCTTGACCAATTCCAACTTTCATATTGCAGGATAATCTCACACCTTCCTGAAAAAAGTAAAGCGCTCTCAATCAAGCAGCTTTTATAGACGTGAAATTTTATATTTGCTAACGTGTTGCATCAATGTACATAGGTTTTCATGAAAGCACTACGAATTCGTGGCGGAACCCCCTTAGAAGGGGTTGTAAAGGCATCTGGAGCAAAGAACGCAATTACCAAAATGCTTGTCGCATCGCTTATTTGCGATAAGCAATGTGTATTTACAAATGTTCCAAACATAGAAGAAGTTGATACAACACTTCATTTACTTAAACAACTTGGTATGGTCTATACATGGGACCGACCAAATGGTGTACTTACCGTACAAACGAAAGAGCTTTCTTCTCGACACGTTGTGCAACGTTTTTCTGGAGCAAACAGAATCCCAATTCTTTTACTCGGCGCATTACTTGGACGAACAAATGAAGAAGTGATTGTTCCAATTGTGGGTGGTTGTAAAATCGGAAAACGCCCAATTGATTTTCATATCAAAGCATTGGAAAAATTAGGTGCGGAATTCGAACTTGTCGACAATGGTGATACAAAGTTGTACAAAGCGCATGCTCCAAAAGGACTCATTGGAACAACAATTGACCTACCCTTTCCTTCTGTTGGCGCAACTGAAAATGCAATTTTTGCAGCTATCCGCGCAAAAGGCAAAACAACTATCACAAATGCTGCAGTCGAGCCTGAAGTATTCGATATTATTCACTTTTTACAAAAGCTTGGCGTTCGTATTGCACTGCATAAAGATCGAACGATCGTCATCAAAGAATCCTCAACGTTTTATCCAATTAAACACCACGTGATTACCGACCGGATTGAAACGGCGTCGCTTGCTATGGCAGCTCTTAGCACGGGTGGCTCTGTCTATGTGAAAGGGGCTGAACAAGCATCGCTTACTTCCTTTTTAGGCGCGCTACGTGACATTGGCGTCCATTTTATCGTGCATGATGATGGTATTGAGTTCACAAAAACTGAAAAGCTTCGTGGCGGTCTTCATATCGAAACAGATGTACACCCTGGCTTTCTCACAGACTGGCAACAGCCGTTTGTTGTATTACTCACGCAAGCAGAAGGACATTGTGTTATCCATGAAACGCTCTACGAAAACCGGTTTGGCTATACCGATACTCTGAAAGAAATGGGTGCAGATCTTCAACTGTTTAGCGAATGCTTAGGCCCTACTCAGTGTCGATTCCACGGCCACAATTTTATGCATAGTTTGTCTATAAAAGGCCCCACTCCTCTGAGAGGGCGAATGATTGCAATACCTGACCTACGAGCCGGGTTTGCGTATGTCATGGCAGCACTTATTGCTGACGATGAAAGTATTATTACTAATTTGCACTACCTCGATAGAGGGTATGAAAATATCGACGGAAAGCTTCAGATGCTTGGCGCGGAGATAGAAAGAATTACGCTCGAAGATCCAGCCCACCAGAACTTGCAAGACCTCCTCTCTCGACGAACGACGGTGCTTTCAAACTAATCCTCTCCCTGGTATGATTACATCCCATGGAACATTGGCAAAAAATTTTTCAAAACAATATTCGAAGCTATGATGAACTGCGCGAGTTGATCCCGCTTCCCAATACCCTCTCCCCTTTTCCGAAGTTTCCCCTAAACATTCCGCGAAGGCTTGTTGAAAAAATGGAACCGGGTGATTTTAATGACCCTCTTTTCCTCCAATTTGTACCACTCGCATCAGAACTTATCGCAACGCCAGGTTTTGTAAATGATCCAGTGAGTGATGAAGCAGCGGCCCGGACAACCAAGCTCCTTCATAAGTATAAAGGGAGAGCGCTCCTCCTCGTTTCAAGCGCGTGCGCCATGCACTGCAGGTACTGCTTTCGGCAGAAATACCCTTATGAAAAGGACGTTAAGGAGTACGAAAAAGAACTTGCAATCATCGAAGCTGACCCAAGTATCACTGAAGTAATTTTAAGCGGCGGAGACCCCCTTTCTAAAGGAAATAGCGCACTTGGCTTACTGCTAGAAGCACTTGATGCTATTCCACATGTCAAAGTGATTCGATTTCATTCACGGTTTCCGATTGGAATCCCGGAAAGGATTTCAGATGAGTTTATCTCGCTCTTAAAGGGCATTTCAACCCAGATAGTATTTATCCTTCATGTGAACCACGCACGTGAGCTTGATGCCGATGTAGTGCAAAGCATGAAAAAGCTGATGGCTTTGGGGATTCCGGTCCTCTCCCAATCCGTTCTCTTACGGGGAATTAACGATTCACTACCTCGGCTAAAAGAGCTTGTCTTGTCGCTCATTCACGCAGGAATTGTTCCTTACTATCTACACCAGCTTGATAGGGTGCAAAATACCGCTCATTTTGAAGTGGATCCAGAAGATGGGATAGCTCTTATCGAACAGCTTCGAAAAGAGGTGCCTGGGTATGCGGTTCCAACCTATGTTCAAGAAATAGGCGGAGAAGCCTCAAAAACACCGCTACATTCTGTCGAGTGTCTTCAAGCCTAAGAGATGAAGCCCTTTTTCAAGCACTCCTGCCGTGATAGATGAAAGGAGCAGTCGCGAGTCTTCATATTCACTTCCCTCGACTCGACAATCTCTGAAAAACGCATTGAATTTTTCTGCCAATGTGTAGAGGTATTCGCATAGTCTATGGGGAAGAAGGTCTTTTTCAACTGCTGCTAAGACTTCAGGAAACTGTCTGATGTGAAGACCAAGAGACAATTCTGATGGATGATTTAACACCACCTTTCCATGTGAAATATCCTTTTTTACCTTCCGCTTGATTCCTTGAACACGGACATATGCGTAGAGTAAAAAGACAGCTGTGTTTCCTTCGAACTTAAGCATTCGATCATAGCTAAAGACATAGTCTTTTGACCTATGTCCCGAAAGGTCAGCATATTTGATTGCGTCGATACCAAGCACTTCTGCTCGTGTTTTCCGTTCTGCTGCTGAGAGGTCGGGATCTCTTTGCTGAAGAAGGGTATCAGCATGTTGTACAGCACCATTTATGAGATCAACGAGCTTTTCAGTCTCACCACTTCTTGTTTTGAATTTTTTTCCATCCGGCCCTAAAACTACCCCGAAAGTTACATGGTCGAGGTGTACTTTCTTTGGATCATAGTACCCAAGCAATGCACCTGCTTTGAAAAGCATGTCAAAGTGCAGCTTTTGTCCTGCATCAGTGATGCAGATAATTCGATCTGCCTTATCATTTTCAACACGGTATTTAAGCGCTGCAAGATCAGTTGTATCGTAGTTAAAGCCGCCGTCAGACTTTCGGATAATCATTGGGAGTGGATCTCCATCCTTCCCTTGGAACCCATCCATGAAAATACATACGGCACCATCGCTTTCGCGCGCGATTCCTTGCGTAAGTGCATCTTCAACAACGGGTGCGAGCATTGCATTGTAGAAAGACTCCCCTCGTTCGATAAGGGTAACATCAAGCATATCGTAGATTTCTTCAAAACCAACACGAGAGATTTCGCAAATCCGTTCCCACGCTTTTTTTGCTTCAGGATCACCACCTTGCAAATCAACTACTTTAAGTTGCGCACGCTTTTTAAACCCTTCGTCTTCATCGAATCGTTTCTTTGAGGCTCTATAAAGATCCATCAATTCAGCAAGTGAGGACTCTTTTTTTCCCTCAAACACCTCGGGAACGACTTCTTGCATGTAGGTAATCAGCATTCCAAACTGTGTTCCCCAATCTCCAACGTGGTTGAGGCGAAGGACATCATGCCCAAGAAATTCAAATATCCGAGCAATACTTTCACCGATGATTGTCGAGCGCAGGTGCCCCACGTGAAGTTCTTTTGCAACGTTTGGAGAAGAAAACTCTACAACGACTTTTTGTTTTTTTTCCGGAATCGGCACACCCAAGTGTTCATCTTGCGAAACTATCTCAAGCTCTTTTTCAAGAAATGAAGCCGTTAATGTGATATTGATAAAACCAGGCCCTGCAACTTCAACCTTTTCGATACACTCATTTTGCTCTTTGAGGGCATCAGCGATAGTACTTGCGATTTCACGCGGATTTTTCTTTAATCCTTTTGCCATCCGAAGTGGAGTATTGCACTGATAGTGTCCAAATTGCGGTTGTGTACTTTGCGTTACTTCAGCCGGAAGGTACGGAGCAATCTCCTCTCCCTGGAAACACGTAGAAATAGCCTGTGTCGCAGCTTTTTCAAGCCGCTTGATAACCGGAATCATACTTCTGCACCAACATGGTCAAAGGCGATTTGCTCTGCCCGTTTCCCAATATGATATTTCAAGCGATATTCCGCAAGAGAGAGTGCCGCTTCGTGTGTGCTTACGTCTGATTTTCCAGAAATGTCAAAAATAGTGAGCAGTTGATCATATATCCCATCAACCTTCTGTCGTGATATGTGAGGGTCATACCCTTCTTTATCCAACTCGACAGATACATTAAGCAGTCCACCCGCATTGATAACAAAGTCAGGTGCATAAAGTATTGCTCGGTTTTTCAACGATCGGGCATGCCGTTCCTCTAAAAGCTGGTTATTTGCACAACCTGCAATTATTCGACATCGAAGCTCTGGAATCGATCGATCGTCAAAAACGGCTCCTAAAGCGCATGGAGCAAATACATCACATGCCGCTGTGTGAATTTCGCTTACCGGTACAACCTGCGCACCAAATTTGGCCTGCGCTTGCTGTACTCTTTGTGGATTGACATCCGCAACAATAAGGCGAGCACCTTGCCAAAAAAGTATTTCCGCAAGAGTCATTCCTACAGATCCAAGCCCTTGAATCGCTATTGTTCGCCCATCAACAGAATCGGTTCCGTAAACTTGTTTTAATCCCGCTTGAATTCCTCGGAAGGTACCCCATGCAGTATATGGCGCTGGGTTACCGCTCGATTTTTCTTTATGGAGTCCAACAACATACTTTGTTGTCTCGTGAATGATATTGACGTCTTGTGGCGTGATCCCCACATCTTCGGCGCATATATACTGCCCCATCATTTTATCAACAGCTCTACCGAACGAGTGAAAGAGCGCTTCCGTTTTATGAATAGCTGGATCGCCAATAATCACGCTTTTCCCTCCACCGGTCCCACATTGTGAAAGTGCTGATTTGAGTGTCATTCCTTTGGAGAGGCGGAGCACATCAGTTAAGGCATCATCAAATGAAGTATATGGGTACATCCGAATTCCACCAAGAGAGGGCCCTAAATCAGTACTGTGAATAGCAATAATTCCCTTTAGTGCCACAGATGGATCAGTCAACGCAACAACTCGCTCATAACCAGGTATCTGAAGGTCTTCCAACACTAACGTCATTCTCAAGCCTTAGGTAAAAATTGTTGCCAGATGCTACCATGGAGAGGGCTCAGAATTCAACGATTTTCTCAAGAGGCAAATCCACCTTGAAGAATATTTCTTATTTGAGTACTCTTTATCCCGGGTTTTTTATAAATCGAACGCGAATGAATCGCACAAAGGTATATTCAAGAGTATGCTGACTATTGACTCAGGGGTTACAATGTCTCAAATCACTGTTGATGATAAACTTAAGTCACACCTTTCTAAATTTCTAAAAAAGAATAAGAAGGCTGACCTTATCACTACATTCCTAAGCTTCCTCGAAAAAAAGCACGGCATGGCGCCAGTTCTTTTCATTCGAGAAAAAACTATCTACCAATCTAAAGAAGAAGTGCTCAAAAAACTTGAGCAAGAAGGAAAGCTTTGGAGAGAAACTGAAGTTAAAATTCAGGTTGGACAACCAAGTGTTAACGAAGAGACTAAAAAGATTTATATCTGCCCATACACTGGAAAGGTTTTCGGAGACAACACGCACCCTAACCCACAAGACGCAATTTATGACTGGGTATCTAGGTGCCCAGAGAACAAAGATCGAGTTGGCGGCCTGCGAGCAAAACGATTCTTCGTTTCTGAAGATCCTGAGATGATCAAAAACTACATCCAAAAGAGAAAAGACCCAATCACTAAAACGGTATACTCCTCTGGCGTAACCGGTAAACTTTTCAACAAAAAACAAGCTGTTATTGAAGATTTCATCAAATCACAGCTGAAAGCTATTCCTCTTGCTGATGTACCAAACCAAAACAGGTACACCATTGAGGAACACCTCCTCGCATTTATCGAGCAACACCTTGAAGAAAACCAGATCTCAGCTTTCGTTGAAGCTGTTTCTGAAATTCCAGAATTCGCATCACATGTTGAGCGTTGGATGGAGGAATTCAACGAGGAATAAGATGCGCACCTGGGAAACGAAATCACCCGAAGAAACCTTCGAGGTCGGGAAAATTATCGCTTCCCTTCTGCAACCAGGAGATGTCTTGCTCCTGAGCGGCTCACTTGGCGCCGGCAAGACAACCCTTTCAAAAAGCATCGTTCACACACTGACCGGTACAGATCCTACCGCTGTTGATAGCCCCACATTTACATACGTTCAAGAGTACGACAGCGTGTACCATTTTGACCTGTATCGACTGAGTAATGATGACTCTTTTTACCAACTCGGATTGGAAGATTATTTTAGGAATGACTCGATTTGTATTATCGAATGGCCAGAAAGATGCCCAAATGCCCTTCCTAAAAATGCAAAAACACTCCGTATCGATCTCACTGGAAAACAAGAAAGAATGATCAGCCTGGAGGAAGTATGAAACCCCGTTTTTTCATGTCAGCGTTAAAGGATACCGATTGGCCTCTACTGAAAGATGAACATGGTAATGTTATGCCGGAGATTGCTGTTGTTGGCCGATCTAATGTTGGAAAATCTTCCCTACTTAACCACCTGTTTAACCATAAGGGCCTAGCGCGCGTTTCTTCTAGACCAGGTAAAACCCAGCTTCTTAATTTCTTTATCGTCGACAACGAATTTGTACTGGTAGACTGCCCAGGATACGGGTATGCAAAAGTTCCCAAGTCTATGCAACAAGAATGGGGCCGATGGGTTGAAGAATACCTAACAACCAGACCTCAACTCTCACTCATATTTTTTCTTCTCGACATCAGGAGAAAACCTTCTATCGAAGATATCATGTTTTTTAAATGGGCTGATCACTATAATAAACCGATCAAACTCGTACTTACCAAAGTCGATAAGGTAAAAAAAGGGGAGCGCAAAGAGCACGTCAAAAAAATTCGAAGCGTGCTTGAAGAGGAAGGAATTTCCTTAGAATCACAACCCCTCACATATACTATCAAGAACAGTGAGGGAAGAATACTCCTTACAAGACTGATGCAACAACACTATAAGGACGTTCATGGGACTTCTTCATAAAGATCGATTTATCTGTCTCGACTGTGAGACTACCGGCCTTGATACAAAAAAAGACCACATCATAGAAATCGCCGCTGTTCGCTTTACTTTTGAATCGATTTTGGAAACGAAAGAGTCACTGATCGATCCAGGTGTTACCATCTCTGAGGAATCAATTGCTATTCACAACATTACCCAAGACATGGTTCAAGGCAAGCCAAAAATCAATGCGCTTCTTCCTGAATTTTTAGAGTTCGTTGGCAATGATATTATTGTAGGACATGGCATTGGTTTTGATATCTCGATCATCAATGAAACAGCACAACGATTGTCGATTCCGACTACGATCGCTAAAAACCCATTTATCGACACACTTCGACTTGCAAGACTGTACGGAGAAAGCTCCATCAACTCACTTGAACATCTGAGAAAGCACTTTAATATTGAATACCATGGAGCGCACCGCGCTATGAACGATGTGCTTGTTAACATCAAAGTATTCAAACACCTGTCGCACAACTTTAAAACAACGAGCGACCTCCTCAAAAGACTTCAGAAACCTATTCTTCTTCGACACATGCCATTAGGGAAACACAAAGGACGCTCTTTTAGAGATATCCCAGTTGAGTACCTGAGATGGGCTATCAAGCAAGATTTTGACCAAGACTTGATGTACTCGCTCAAAACTGAACTCAAAACGAGAAAAAAAGGCAATTCTTTCGTTTCTTCTACCAACCCGTTCTCTAACCTCTAGCGCCTGTTCCCCTGTGCGTAAAAATACATTGTCATGATATACTTAAGAGCGTATGGAAGTTTTTCTCTCACCACCTCATAATTTTGATTCCACGGTAGATGTGGTCATCTGCTTTGTTCAAAAAGGAAATCGCTACCTCATGCTTAAAAAAAACGGGGAGCCTCTCTGGACAGCGCCGGGTGGTAAAGCTGAGACAGGAGAAGACATGCTCTCCGCCCTCGAAAGAGAGGTGAAAGAAGAAACGGGCATTACCCTTTCTAAAGATGTAGTCAAAAAAATTGGACGTCTTTTCTTTGTAGGCGATGCACTCCATTTTAATATGCATATATACCATTTGATGCTTGAAGACACCGCTGTTACATTGTCAGATGAACATGACGAGTATTCATGGTATCTCCTCAATGAAATCTCTACGCTCAAAAAACAGCCTGGTGCAGATTCTGTACTCGATTTCTTTTACCGTTCGCTGGAATAAGATTTTTAAAAATACGCCTTTTCGTGTTAGAGTGATGACATATGAAAAAGTTATCGCTTTATGATCTAGATCTCAAAGGCAAACGAGTCCTCATGCGAGTCGATTTCAACGTGCCTTTGACACCAGATGGACGTGTTGCTGATGGAACGCGAATAATTAACGCACTCCCCTCAATTCAGTATATTCTCAGCCAGGGAGCTTCCCTTGTACTCATGAGTCACCTAGGAAGACCTAAAGGTAAGAGAGACGAGAAGTATAGCTTAAAGCCATGCGCAGAATTTTTAGCAAAACACCTCGACAAACCCGTTGCATTTGCAGACGACTGCATTGGCGAAGAGGCGGTAAAAAAAGCTAAAAACCTAGGAGAAGGTGAAGTCCTTCTTCTAGAAAACCTCCGATTTCACCCCGCAGAGGAAGAACCCGATGTCCAAAATCACTTTGCTGAACAACTCTCCACATTGGGCGATTTGTATGTAAATGATGCCTTCGGAACAGCACACAGAGCACACTCATCTACAACGATCATCGCTTCCTTTTTCCCCGGAAATGCGGCAACCGGGTTTTTAATGGAGAAAGAGGTCTCATTTCTCTCATCACTTATTCAAAATCCGAAACGCCCTTTTTATGCAATCATTGGCGGGGCTAAAATTTCATCCAAATTAGGCGTCCTCGATTCGATCCTTGATAAAGTTGACGGCATCTTTATTGGCGGTGGGATGGTTTTCACATTTTTGAAAGCAAACGGACATGAAATTGGAGCTTCTATTTGCGATGACAGCTTCCTCGATACAGCAAAAAGCTTCATAGCAAAATGCAACGAGAAAGCTATTCGTTTCTTTTTGCCAAAAGATATTTTGATTGCCTCTGGCGTTGCCGAAGGAGCGGAAACGCGTACAGTCACCATTAAAGAAGGCGTTCCAGAAGGATGGAGCGGAGTCGATATTGGGCCAAAAACCGTCGAGGAATGGCAAGGCCTACTTACGAATGCGGCAACAATTTTTTGGAATGGCCCGATGGGAGTATTCGAAATTGATGCATTTGCAAGCGGCACCAACAGCCTTGCACAAATTTTAGCTGACTTACCTTCTGTGACCATTGTTGGCGGGGGAGATTCAATTGCTGCCATCAACAAACTGGAATTAAGTAAAAATTTTACTCACATCTCTACTGGTGGAGGAGCAGCTCTAGAGTACATTGAGCACGGCCACTTACCAGGAATTGACGCATTGACAGATCGGTGAATCACTCTTCTTGTATTATAAGACAAAATGGGTATACTATTTGTCACAGCAAGAGCATTGTTGCCTTCAAATGAACAATAACCGGCAACAAATAATTTGAGAGCCATTGTGTTACACTTTGACAACACCTCACATGCTCCTTCCCCGATTTTTTCACAAACACTCCAAGATACCCTTGCACCTCACACAACGAGCGCTCAAAAATCATTCATAGACATTTTTACTAAGGAATACCATGTCAGCAACTGCACAGCAGTTTGGTAAATTTCGTTCTCTATTTTGGCCGATACAAAGGAAAGAGATAAAAATATTTCTTCCTCTTTTTCTGATATACGCGCTTATTTGCCTCAATTACACCATCCTCCGAGTCATAAAAGACCCAATTGTGATGACAGCCCCTGGTGCTGGTGCAGAAGTACTTCCATTTTTGAAGGTAGGCGCCATTCTTCCAATGGCACTCCTCTCTACGTATGTTTTTAGCCGGCTCGTCAATAAATATTCGCAGGAAAAGGTGTTTTACTTCCTGATGTCAGGCTTCCTGGTTTTCTTTGTACTTTTTATTACAGTGCTCTATCCGCTTCAGGACTACCTTCATCCAACCGAGTTTTGCGATTGGCTCGAAGGAGAGCTCCCTAAAGGGTTTACAGGGTTTGTAGCGAGTATCAGAAACTGGACTTGCACGCTTTTTTACGTTATGGCTGAGCTTTGGAGCACGACCATCATGACTGTACTGTTCTGGGGATTTGCGAACCATATTACTCCAGTTGGTGATGCAAAACGTTACTACGGAATCTTAGGAGTTGGGGCCAATATTGCCACTATCTTAGCCGGAACTTTCCCTGCACTCGTTTCTACGTATTACCTCGATTTCTCCTTTTATTTCGGGGATGACATGTGGGCACAATACATAGCAAATATAACGCTCGTTATTGTTGCCTCTGGGCTTGCGTGTATGGGTATATTCCGTTGGTACCATAAAAATATTTTAACAAATGGGCTGCTACCAAATTCACCCCACCACGCCGAATCAAGTGATTCGAGTAAGAAGATTAAAATGAGCTTGAAAAAAAGCTTCCTCTACCTTGCTAAATCGAAATACCTCATCAGTATTGCTGTGATCGTCCTTACCTACAACATAGCGATGAACCTTCTTGAAAATGTGTGGAAAGACCAAGTAAAATCAGTTTTTGATAATTCTACCGATATGGCAATCTACTTTGGTCGAGTAACCACGATCGGTGCAACTATTGCAACTATCGTAGGCTTTTTCTTCACAAGCGCTTTGATCAGGAAGAGTGGATGGACATTTAGTGCACTCGTCACTCCGGCGATCATGCTTATTACGGGAGGACTCTTCTTCTCGTTTGCACTCATTAAAGATTCCCGCCTGGGTGAAATCTCCGCCTTTTACGGATTCTCCCCTCTCAGTCTTGTTGTTTTCTTTGGTGCTACGCAGCAAGCCCTGATTAGAGCGAGTAAGTATACTTTCTTTGACGCAACGAAAGAAATTTCATACATCCCTCTGAGCCGTGAGTGTAAACTCAAAGGAAAAGCGGCCATCGATGGCGTAGGCTCTCGCCTTGGTAAATCAGGTGGATCTATCCTTTGTATTCTCCTCATTACGTCCTTTGAAAGCCTCTCTGCATGCGTTCCAATCGTCGCAATTATTTTACTTGGAGTCCTCGCAGCGTTTATTATCGCCGTCCGCACCCTTGGCCACCAATTTAATGATCTGACTTCACACAATGAGAAGATCGACATTGAAGAAGGAGCGCAAACCGTCGAGGGAGACTCAAAGAAAAAAGAAGTACTGGTTTAAGGGGATCGATATGGAGCAGCTGGTAGCATTTATCTCAGAATACATTGAGTATGCCCCGGCACTCGTCTTTGTCCTAATTCTTCTTGCAGGGCTTAATATCCCCATCAGCTTAGATGCCCTGATGGTTTTCTCTGCCTTCTCATCAGCAACAATTGCCCCTCACCTGATGTATCATTTTTATTTTTCGCTCTTGTTTGGCAGTATTTTTAGTGCTTGGATCTGCTTTGGCGTTGGACGTTTTTTGGGACCAAATATCGAAAGAATTCCGATTTTAAACAAACTCATTTCCCGAAAGAAAATTGATTCTATCGGCGGTTTCTACTCTAAATATGGTTTGCCGGCACTTATCCTCGGCCGATTTATCCCATTCGGCGTGAGAAACCTCATTTTCCTGAGCAAAGGGATGAGTAACGTTCCATTCAAGCGGTTTATGTTCAATGACGCTATCGCATGCACCATTTGGGCTACTGTTCTTTTCTGGACGCTTTTTTGGATTGGAGAAAGCTTTGAAGCACTTGTTGCACTCATGAAAAAAGGGAATCTGATTATTTTTTCTGTCTTCGGGATGTCAGTAATTGCCTTTTTTTGTTATAAATATTTCAACAACAAGAAAAAAGCACATGATGATTAATCCCTCGAACGCATTATCCTGCTTGAGACTTCCTCTGGCATTCTGTTTTCTCATAGAGAATTCGATCGTTCGGCTCCTCGTTGTCCTTCTTGCAATGATTACAGATATCATCGATGGATATTTGGCTCGACGATACAAGTACACATCTAAGTTGGGCGCTGCACTTGATCCAATTATGGATAAATTTTTTGTGTATTTTGTCCTTTCCGTACTCTTTTTTCAGCAAAAAATAGAGCTCTGGGAAGCGGCTACAATGATCGCTCGTGACTTCTTCCTCTTTGGCTTTGGGATTTACCTGCTCCTTACCAAACGTTGGAAATCGTTTGAGTTCCACTCGGTGCGTTGGGGCAAGGTCACCACAGGCGCACAGTTTATCGTCATCATATCACTTATTTTCCTCCCATCCATTCCGTCTGCGCTTTACTTCCTCTTTATTTTCTTTGGTCTCTTCACGTTCTTAGAACTCTTAATACAAGAGCTTCGCTCCCCTGCTAAGCAATAGCAAATACTCTCGTAAAATATATTTACAGGATTACCCTTCTTTTTTAAGATAGCTTCATATTGAACTACGGGATGGATATGAATTTTTCTAGAGAGTCGGTCTTTACAACAGCAGTTCGGATGTTCCTTGGCGCATTCTTCGGCATTGTCGGTGCGTTTATTGCCTTTGGCGTTATGTTTGGAATTTTTGGTTTTTTAAAGCCTACTGTCGTTCCAGAAAGAACAACAGTAACCATTGCTGAAGATGCAAACTGGAGTAAAAAAATCCTTCCCGATTCCGCTCCTGTAATACTTCGAATAGATATCAATGGAGTCATTGGTGTTGGCAAGTTCAAAGCAAAAAATGTTCGAGCACAGCTCATTAGCGCTGTAGATCGATACGTCGATACAAAGCGGATGAAAGGGATTTTTCTCGTGCTAGATACCCCAGGAGGATCTGCGATTGATTCGAATATCATTTATGAATCAATCCTTGAGTTCAAAGAGCGATATAACGTTCCTGTCTTTACCTATGTTGAAGGGATGTGCGCATCTGGAGGCATGTATATTGCCTGCGCTTCAGATAAGATTTACGCATCGAGTAGCGCAGTGATTGGTTCTGTAGGGGTACGAATTGGACCTGTACTCGGTTTTACCGGTCTTATGAATCAGTATGGTGTCGATGCCGTTACCATTACCCAAGGTAAATTCAAAGACATGCTCAACCCAACGAAACCGTTTGATCCTCGCAACTATCAATCACTTACAACCCTTGTAAAAGATGATTATGAGCAATTTGTTGATATCGTTGTAAAATCTCGTAAGAAAATGTCCCGTGAGCGCCTCGTAAACGAATACGGCGCACAAGTCTACTCTGTTGAAAAAGCGCTCAATTATGGCTACATTGATTACGCAAATATGTCATACAGCCAAGCTCTAACCGCATTGACTAAAGCAGCAGGTATTCCGGAGGACACGAAATATCAAGTTGTTCAATTGCAGACAACCAATACCCTTCTCAAGGATCTCTTTGAAGAAGAATCTTTGCTTCGAAAGGGGAAAATAGTGCATACTTTCTCATTTCCAAGTCAGATGGATCCAGAGCTCTGGAATAAAGTGCTCTACCTCTATGATCCAAGCGCAGAAAGTGCTGCTGCGGAGTAGACAGCGTGCTTTCTGTAAAGAATGAGGCGCTAGAAGGTTCTTTATAGTGAACGATATCTTTGTTGTTGATGCAGTCGGTTATTTATTTCGGTCATATTATGCGATTCGAGGGATGTCGACTCCATCAGGTGAGTCGACAAATGCTCTTTTCGGATTCATCCGAAGTATGCAAAAAATTATTAAAGACTTTTCACCAAACCATATTTGCGCTGTTTTTGACGGCCCTGATAATAAAAAGTCTCGAACTGAGATGTATGAGCATTATAAGGCAAACCGCACAGGAATGCCTGAAGACCTCATCCCTCAGCTCGGGTGGGCAATGGAGTATTGCGAGTATGCTGGGATTCCCCTGCTTTCAATCCCTGGTGTAGAAGCCGATGATACGATTGGCACCATCACGAAATGGGCAGATTCACACGGTGCAAATATTCACATTTGTTCGAGCGATAAAGACCTTTGTCAACTTGTGAAAGAGAATGTCGAACTTATTTATACTCACAAAGACAACACTCGTGTCGATGCTTCAAAGGTAAAGGAAATTTATGGAGTAAAGCCAACCCAGATAGTCGACTACCTCGCAATCGTTGGTGATACATCAGATAACATCCCCGGGCTTGAAGGGTTTGGACCAAAAACCGCGGCTCAACTCCTCCAAGAATTCCAGACGCTAGAAGCAATCCTTGATAACCCTAATGCGGTAAAGGGAGCTAAAAAACAAGAGACTATTAAAAACGGACGAGAGATCGCAGAGCTTTCAAAAAAATTGGCCACCATCGATACTAGTATCGATATCCCTTCAAAATTTGAGTTCTATCAATTAAAGCAACCTGACTTCGGTAAACTCGCGGCCATGTATAACCGGCTCCACTATCGTACACTTCTTAAAGAGCTCGACGAAGAAATTCACCGTGCACCCCCCAAAGAAGAGACAGAACAACTCCCTCAGTCCTCATATGCTATTGTAGAGGATGAAGCAGGGGTCAAAGCGATGATCGCTTCGTTCTCAAGCGAGATGCCCATCTGCTTCGATGTTGAAACAACGATGCTCGATCCAATTGAGGCGAAGCTCGTGGGAATTGGAATTGGAAGTACTTTGGAGAACGTCTATTATGTCCCTTGGAAGGAAGAGTATGTCTCCTTACTTCGCCCTTTCTTTGAGAATGACTCACTCAAATTTTTCGCGCATAATATAAAGTATGATATGCACGTGCTTGCCAATCACGGCATAACCGTAAAAAACCAGTATTTTGACACGATGCTGGCGTCATATTTGTTAACACCGCAGAATAATAGACACAATCTCGACGACCTTACTCTTGCTCATTTCGAGTATAAAAAAACTCCAATCACAGCACTTATTGGAACAGGGAAAAACCAAATTTCTATGGAAGAAGTGCCCGTAGCCGATGTTGCAAAATACTGCGCTGAGGATGTTGAATATACCATTCGACTTTATGATGTTTTTCAAAGCGAGCTCAAGGCTCATGATTTGGAGCACCTCTTTTTTTCAATCGAAATGCCTCTTGTTAACGTTCTTTTCTCAATGGAGCGGCATGGTATTTTCCTCGACACTGAAATACTTCGAGCAAAGTCAGTTTCACTAAGAGAGCATATTCAACAAGCTCAGAAAGCTGTGTTTGATATCGCTGGAGAAGAGTTTAACTTGAATTCGCCAAAGCAACTTTCTGAAGTGCTCTTTACAAAACTAGGCATCCCCTCTCCTACAAAGAAACTCTCGACAAGAGCTGACATCCTTGAAGGATTGAAACATAAATACCCAATAGTTGAGCAGATCATCACCTATAGAATTTTAGAAAAGTTGCGATCGACCTATGTAGATTCACTCCCAACACAGGTTTCACCAAAAACCGGAAGAGTTCACTGCAGTTTTAATCAGTCGGTTACAGCAACTGGCCGCCTTTCTTCGACAAACCCTAACTTGCAAAATATTCCGGTCAGAACACCTGAAGGAAGAGCTATACGAGAGGCATTTAGGCCAGAAAAGAGTGATTGGTGCTTTTTATCAGCCGACTATTCCCAAATTGAACTTCGACTTCTTGCCCATTTTTCTGAAGAGCAAACATTGATCGATGCATTCAATAATGATGAAGATATCCATAGGGCCGTTGCCGCGGAGGTATTTGCCGTTTCCCCAGAAGAAGTAACCAAAGCAATGAGGTCACAAGCCAAGGTGGTTAACTTTGGCATCATTTATGGGCAGAGCTCATTTGGCCTCTCTCAACAACTCGGCATCGATGTGAAAGAGGCCAAATCTTTCATTGATCAATACTTTTCAAAATACCCGCAAGTACGCGAGTACCTTGAGGAAAGTAAAAGAAAAGCAGCCGTAGATGGCTGCGCATTCACACTTTTCGGAAGAAGACGACCCATTCCAGAAATCCACAGTAAGAATGGAATGCTCCGCTCACAAGCTGAGCGTCTCGCTGTGAATACTCCTCTCCAAGGATCTCAAGCCGATATTATTAAGATGGCCATGATCGAAATCGAAAAACAAAATGTCCCTGGCTCTATGATACTGCAGATCCATGATGAACTTATTTTCGAGCTTCCAGACTCTGCAGTTGAAGAAGCTCAAAAAATGATTACCGGGGCTATGGAAACTATTGTTGATTTGAAGGTCCCTCTAAAGGTGAATATTGCCATTGGCAAAAATTGGGGGGAATGCTAAATTTGAAGAAATTTGCTGTGACAGGCGGATTATCCAGTGGCAAATCTACTGTATGCTCTTTTTTTGAATCATACGGTGGTCACCTGGTTGATGCAGATGCAATAGTTCATCGCCTCTATTCTACGTCGTCAATATGTAAACAAAAGGTTGTCGATCTTCTCGGACAAGCGGTTTTAGATAATAACCAACTCGATAGACAAAAAATTGCAAAAATCGTCTTTTCAGACCCCCAAAAGCTGAGAGCCCTAGAAGATATCGTTCACCCCATGTTGTTTGCCGAAATTGATAGCGAACTTAAACAGATAGAAAAAGATGGCACTTCACTGTTCGCCGTAGTAGAAATTCCTCTTCTGTTTGAGGTTGGTAAAGAGGAAGCCTACGACTACTCTGTCTGTGTTGCCTGCGATGAGCGGGTTGCTAAAAAAAGATGGATGCAATCAGGACATGATGAATCTGAATACATTAAGAGAATGTCGAGACAATTGCCTGTCGAAGAAAAAGCAAAAAGAGCTGATTTTGTCATCACCAATGATGGTGATAAGGACGATATGAAAATGCAAGTTGAAACAATTATTACCAAAACCGCCGGGAGATAGTGTGATTCATGGACCACGAGAATATTTCACAAGATGAAGAAAAAGCAGTAGAAAAACCCCCTAAGAAAAAGATCCTCCCACCACCAGAAATGCCGGTTTCTCCAAAAGAACAAAAACCAGCAATTGAGCCAACGATTACACGAATTTCTGAGCTCCAGCGAATGAATATTGATGAGCTCAATGCCTATGCGAAGAATATTGGATTGAAAAACACTGGGTCGATGATGAAATCTCAAATTGTTTTTGAGATTGTTAAACACAAATCATCAAAGCCAGACGAAGTCCTCGTCGCCGAAGGCGTCCTTGAAGTCCTCCCTGATGGATTTGGGTTCCTTCGTTCACCTAACTATAATTACCTTCCATCTGCTGAGGATATCTACGTTTCACCAGCACAGATCAGACGGTTTGATCTAAAAAAAGGTGATACTGTGTATGGCGCCATTAGATCACCCAAGGAAAAGGAAAAGTACTTTGCGCTCCTCAAGGTTGATCGAGTAAATGGAATGGGTCCAGAAAAGGCTAAAGACCGTATCTCCTTCGAAAACCTAACTCCTTATTTCCCAGATTCACGCTACCACATGGAAACGGTAAAGCAAAAACTTACTACTCGTGTTCTTGATTTGGCTGCACCAATCGGGAAAGGGCAACGTGCGATGATCGTTGCACCGCCAAAGTCTGGTAAAACAATGCTTATGCAGGATGTTGCAAATGCGATTGCCGTAAACCATCCTGATGTGAAACTGATTGCCCTGCTCATTGATGAACGTCCTGAGGAAGTTACCGATATGCAGCGCACAATCCGTGGTGAAGTTGTCTCTTCAACGTTTGATGAACCACCGGAAAGACACGTTCAAGTCGCTGATATGGTTATCGAAAAAGCAAAGCGTATGGTTGAGTACGGAAGCGATGTCGTTATCCTTCTCGACTCCCTTACTCGTCTTGCAAGAGCGTATAACACTGTACAACCACACTCAGGTAAAATCCTAACTGGTGGTGTCGATGCTCACTCACTCCACAAACCAAAGCGGTTTTTTGGAGCTGCAAGAAATATCGAAGGCGGAGGCTCTCTTACCATTATCGCTACAGCGATGATCGAGACTGGATCTCGAATGGATGAGGTTATCTACGAGGAATTTAAGGGTACGGGTAACATGGAGCTTGTACTCGACAGACGCCTTGCAGAAAGACGAATCTTCCCTGCTATTGATGTTATCAAGAGTGGTACTCGTCGTGAAGATCTTCTCTATCATCATGAAGAACTCGAGAAGATTTTCCTCTTACGTCAGGCTGTTGCTGACCTTTCTCCGGTAGATGCGATGAACCTACTTCTCAATCGTATGAAGAAGACATCAAGCAATGCTGAATTTCTCCTTTCTATGAAACAGTAATAGGAGCTTATGGCTGATCATCCGCAGCAGAAATCTCCTAAAGTTCTCATAGTTACTGCATCTGCAGGGGGTGGACATATTCAAGCCGCACATGCCAAGTCTATGCACTTGCAACGGTTTTATGATTCGCCCATGATACTTACACAAGACCTCGTTATTGACTGGATTGGAAAAAGAGTTGGGAAAGGGGCCTGTAATTTATGGAACTATGCGCAGAGAAGAGGCAATGTCTTTCTACAAAGGTGTATTTATACACTTGCTCCCTACTGTGACATTTTTCTCGGACCTAAGTTTTTTCTAAAAACGCTCTACCTTATTTTAAAACACGACCTCGATTACGTCGTTGATACCCAACCTTCCGGCCTTAATGCAATGCTAAAGGCAACGTATTGGGCATCTATCATTAAAGGTAGGCATATTTTTTTAGAGAAGATGATTATCGAGTTGCCTACTTCGAAAATCTCCCTTTATTACCGCCCTTTGAGAAAGATTCGGAAAAAGTACTTAAAGCACCTGCACATCCAAACTGCATTTCCCCTGCTTGAGAAACACAATACTCCGGAAGAGTTTTGGGAACATTATACGCGGCTTCCCGCATCGATGTTTGATACATCAGCAGCACCTATACGACCAACTTTTCTACAGGATTATAGCCATGTTCATAAGGATGACCTAGAACTGACACTTATGCTGCATGATAATGAAGAGTTTGACCTTATTACTAAGGGATTAACACACTGCTGTGCACATTTTACTGCAAAGAAAAAAACGCTAAACCTTACCCTTCCCCCTGCGGCACATGTTACGACATTGATGCTAGGAACATACCCATCAACCAGCGGTGTGAAAAAATACGTAGCACAATTTATCGAACACCTTTCGCAGAAAGGTACAGACCGTGTTCATTTTCTGTTCGTCTTTTGCTCTCATAAAGAAGCAAAAAATTCGCTGTTGCATGAACTCCACGAGTTGATCGATATGTTGATGCCTTTTCCTGAAACAATCTGTGTTTTACCGCTCTACTTCCAAGATGAAAAGGTGATAGCTCCCCTGCTTGCTCGAAGTCAGATCACGATCACGAGATCAGGCGCTATAACCTCACACGAACTGCTGAATGTAGCGACAGGCAATGTGTTTATCCATTCTGAGTGTAAAAGCCCACCATATACTCAAGATCGAATGAAAAAATGGATGCCCCTTTGGGAGGAAGGTAACGCTGAGTACCTTGCAAAAAAGAAGGGAGCTCGTTTGATCAACCCACAAACTTTTCTTTCTGAATTACAAGATCTGCTCTAATTTTGAGTATGATATTTGCCTCTCTTCGATGTGAAAAGAGGCAAATCGATGCATTATCTATTGATAAGATGATCGAGGAACGCTTCCCACTTTTGCTCTTGAGCAAGTCGTAGTAGCGTATTGTAATCCCCGCCTGTTTCAACACAGTATCCAGGAAGGTGACAAAGAACGTTTCTCTTCGCGAAATTCATTGTCATTTTTCGTGAGAACCCCTCGATAAAGCGGCTCCATTTTAGTCCAAATGAGCGGACTTCACGCATACATTCTTTTAGATGAGGATCTGCAAAAATTACTCCAGTAAATCGAAGTGGGTGCACGTGATCGATTTCTTTCCCAATTTTTTCGAGGTGACTTTGGTGCCACAGAAGGTTGTACCACGCCTCTGTTCCCATCATATCAATAAGTTCATACGTTTTGTTACGCTCTTCTTGAGAAATAGGAAGGTCGTAAAAGTAGGCAACGATGTCCGCTTTGAAGTTTCCATGCGCGTCATAGACGTCGTGTGGATTGAATGAAGGCGCATCGCTTGCTTCATACAAATGACTTCCGCGAAAAACTTTCCAGTTTTGATTCGTTGTATCTTTTATATCCCATACTATTTTTTCAGCTTCTAAATCGCTTATTATGTCTGCATCAAGGCGCATCACATTTGCTAACTTACTTGTGATCTCATGAGCGCTCTGGAGCGTCTTTGGGAGTCTAAGAGCAATTGTATGAAGAGGCGCTTTTGCCCCCTGAATCACAACTGCATTTCTTTTTATGACGATTCCTATTTTTGAATGCTCCCCTTCTTTACACACAGCAATAACCTGTCGCAATATTTGCTGGTCCCGTCCACTTAATGGTTCTCGGAAGTGCACGCTGATCTTATGTCCATGGATAAAGGTGCTTATCGATATGAGTAGTACGAGAAAAAAGTGCTTCATAAAGCTCCACTATTTTTTTAAAAACCTCAATTTTAAAAAAAACTATGATTTTTTAAAAGAGATGATCATACTTCCGAGTATGTTGTATCCACTACTTCTTGATCCAATTTACCAAGATTATCTCTGGGGTGGTCGTGAAATTATCACGAAATATGACCGAACAGCTCCAGCACAAAAGCGGTATGCTGAATCATGGGAAATTTGTGATCGGGATGATTACAATAGTAAGGTACATAACGGTGCTTTAAAAGGGAGAACCCTACGCGCGCTTTTACGCGAATTTCCCTTTGAAATGTATGGAACGCTCCACCCACCTAAACAATTCCCTCTCCTTATTAAGTTAATCGATGCTCATGAACACCTGAGTATTCAAGTACATCCCGATGAAAATGCAGCAAAACAGTTCGAAAGTGAGCCGAAAACAGAGTGCTGGTACATTTTAGATGCGAAGGAAGACGCACAAATATTTGCTGGATTAAAAGCCCCCCTTACAAAAGAAGCCTTCCAAAAAATTGCCGGAACAAGCGCTCTTCCAGAAGCGATGCATGCGTTGAACGCAAAAAGAAGCGATGTTTTTTTTATTCCAGGAGGAAGGCTCCACGCTATTGGGTCTGGAATCCTTCTTCTTGAAATTCAACAAAACTCAAATACTACCTATAGGATATATGACTGGGGACGAACGCAAGATGATGGCACACCACGCGAATTGCACATAGATCAGGCTATCGAATGTGCCCATTTGGATGATATTGCAAGCCCAAAGATTTCGATTGAATTTCTGCATACCGATGAAGAGTGTTCGGTTTCATCACTCATCGACTGTCCATATTTTTCTGTGAAGCACATCGAGGCTAAAAAAGACCTGCGCCTCAATAAAACAGAACCTGGATGTGAAGTTCTCTTTTTTGAACATGGAGAAGGGACACTCATTTTTGAAAACCATACGTTAGCCGTTTCTCCAGGAATGTCAGTACTTATTCCTCACATCTGTAAGCAAGTGACTCTTGAAACAGAGGGTGTCCAATTTATCGTAATCCGTCCAAAGCTATAGCTATCGGACCGAGCGATCCCAGATCTTCCCCAAGTGGTGTTGGAGCAATGACACACGATTCGTATGCTTCTTTCCACACAATTGGTTGAAGCTTATCGAGCAAAGGCTCCATAAGAAGGTCGCCTGCATGCACAGCAATTGTTCCAAGGGAGATAACCTCAGGATTGAGAAGCATAAGAACGATGTTCAGCCCCTGAGCAAGATACCCAATCATCTCTTCCCACAAATCGAGAGCTTTTTGCTCATTATTCCTCACCTTCTCTACAAGGTCTTTCATGGTCAGTGATGCATCGTTGTAGGCCTTTTGTACCCTCTTTTCTACATGCACTCCGCCGCAGTACCATTCAAAACATCCAGGCACTTTACCAGGCCCGAGAGGACCATCCTTTTCCAAAATAATATGGCCAATCTCTCCAGTCATATCGCTCGCGCCTTCAACGAGCCTTCCATTGAGAATAATCCCCGCACCGATCCCTGTGCTCATGGTGATATAGACAATATGCTGCTTTCCTTTCCCCGCTCCAAAATACTGTTCAGCAAGGGCCCCAGCATTTGCATCCTGGTTAAAAAAAACAGGTTGCGAGAACTCCTGTTTGATATCTTCTACAATCGGTACATTTCTCCACGATTGCAAATTTGGAGGATAAAGGATTACCCCTTTTTTGATTGATACCGGTCCGGGAGCCGCAATACCTATTGCTTCAGCCGAATAGTCATCAAAGAGGCGTTTCATTTCTGGAAATAGTTCAGTGTATGCTTGTTGGGGTGACTCGAATGAAGACGTTTCAAAACGAATTTTTTCGAGAATCTCACCGCTTTCTGTGGCACATGTGACTTCGATTTTTGTGCCGCCAATATCTATTCCAATTATTTTCCGCATATATATAATACTAATAGATGAAAGAGGTATTTGATGCAGCAGTTTCCGTCGTAAAGAAGCTGCAAGATGCAGGACATACGACCTATTTCGCCGGTGGATGGGTCCGCGATTTTTTGATGGATCATCCGTCTGACGATATCGATATTGCGACCACTGCTTCAGTACAGCAGATGGAAGCTCTTTTTGAGAAGACCATCCCTGTTGGAATTGCATTCGGCATCCTTATCATTGTTGAAAAAGGACACCACTTCGAAGTTGCTACGTTTCGAACAGAACGAGGGTATGTCGATGGAAGAAGGCCTTCTGAAGTGACCCCTGCTACCCCTGAAGAAGATGCCCTTCGTCGTGATTTTACGATCAATGGGATGTACTATGATCCTCTATCAGATGAGCTGATCGACTATGTCGAGGGGAAAAAGGATGTAAAACGTAAGATCCTTAAGGCAATAGGCGATCCAAATGAACGCTTTAAGGAGGATCGACTTCGGATGATCCGAGCAGTAAGGTATTCAGCTCGTTTCAGTTTTTCCATAGAGGACGATACATGGAATGCGATAAAAAAACATGCCCATCTCCTCTTTCCATCAGTTGCAATTGAGCGCGTTTGGAATGAATTTACAAAGATGTCCAAGTATGGAAACTTCGATATAGCGCTTACGATGCTCCAACGTCTTGGACTGCTTGACACCATCTTTCCTGAGTACGACAGTGTGGTCCTCGATGAATTACAAAAGCGAGTCGCTCCCATCCGGAATTGCCCAAAAAATACGCCCACTATTTTGCTACTTATGCACCTCTTTCCGAATCACACCCTTGAAGAACAACGTAAAATTGGGATGTACCTAAAAATCTCAAAAAAAGAGATCAAACACATAGAAGACTACACTACAACACGAAAGGTCTTGCTCAGTGAATCGCCAACGCCCTACCACCTTGTTTGTGCACTTGCTCACCCAGATTCCTCTCTCTATCTTTCTGTCTTTGCAGCGTCGCTAGACATCGAGAAACATGCAGAATTTCTTCAAAAATTTGACGAGCTGAAAAAGAAGTATGCCTCATCGATTGATCGCATACAGAAAAAAATTCCGCTTATTTCAGCTGATGAATTCATTGCACTCGGAGTTCCAAAAGGACCACAACTTGGCAAACTTATTCAACACGCTGATGAACTTGCTGTTAACGAGTCACTTTCAAAAGAAGACGTCTTAAAAAAATTAGGATATTGATCCTATCGACAAGAGCGTGATGTCATCGTGCTGCATTTTTCCTTGTGAAAATGCCTTCACTTCGCTGAGGAGAGTTTGTACAAGGTCATTTGGATTTTGATGGTGTTGTTTTGCCAATTCTTTCACCCTTTCTAGCCCAAACAATTCATCCTTCTCATTGTGTGCTTCTATGATTCCATCTGTAAAAAGAAATATCTGATCACCTTGCTCGAGAACGACTTCACCTGTTGTAACAGACTCCAGAGGGATTACACCCAAAGAAATATTCGGTGCATCAAGTTCTTTAAGAGATGCATCTTTTTTCACATGCAACGCAGGATGATGACCACAGTTTGCAAAGGTAAGTTTTTTCGTTTCAACGTCATAGATTCCAAGCCATGCAGTCACAAAAGCGCTTGATTCATCAGCATCGATATGAAAAAGGTTATTCGCATCCTTCACTATATCTGAAAGCGCTGACCCTTTCATAAAATAACTCCGAATCATGCTTCGAATAGAGAGCGAGAAGAGGCATGCGTATACCCCTTTTCCCGATGCATCGGCTATCGAAAAAAGAACCTGTTTCTTCCCATCTTTTTCTCGCACAAGCACATCATAATAGTCTCCACCTACCTCTTTAGCTGAGATAAAACCTGTAGCAATCTGAAGAGATGGTACTTGTGGAAGAGACTGTGGAAGCAATGATGTTTGAATTTTTTGCCCAAGAAGCAGCTCCTCTTCTAATACTTCTTTCGCACCTCTCTCTTTCCGAATCTCTTGTACTTGCCTGTCGAATGCATCAAGCATGCTATTGAAGATGGTTCCTACAACATTGATCTCAAAACCCCATGGATCTCGCTTATACCTCTCATCTCTATTTCCCTCTGAGGCATGTTCCATAATTGTACATAATCGAGTGAGCGGACGAACAATACGAAACGTCAGCCAAATCGTTCCGATCAATCCACTTACAAATATCACAGCAAAGATCAGAAGCATTCGTAGAAGGAACGTACTTACCGGCACCAAATTGATAGTATTGGACATCTCGATGAGGACACCATGGTTTGTATTCTGAAGCGGTAAATAGACCGCAACCCGCTTGTCACCATCAAAGCTAAACGTATAGTTGTCCGTTGATTTGCGCACCGGATCGAGAGGTATGATCGGCCCCCTTGCTTCCTGCCGAAACACCTTTGGATTCAGATAATGTCCTTGAATAGCAAATCGTTTTTGCAAAAAATCTTCGCGAGTAGAAGCGACTACCCTTCCATGACTTGTTAAAATCGACGTAGAGATAGGAAATTTGTCATTCGTTGCAAATTCAATTTTTGAACTAAAAAGCCCCGGAGACATAAAAATCAGAATGACGCCATATGGCTCATCGGTTCCATTTGCATAGAGAGGATGAGCAGATATTAACGTATCAACACCACTTTTCCCAAACTGATGGGAAAAAAAGAGCCGTTTTTTTCCTGTTAAAGAAACCCGAGAAAAAGCTGAGGTAAGATTCTTCCCGAGGTATTTTTTATCAGAAGCGATCCTGCAATAAAAACTCCCTCCCTCCCGCTCGACGTAGAGAATATCAGAGACTTCTTCGTTTTTTGTCAGTGAGTGAAATAGCTCATTAAGCTCATTGCGGTTCTTCGTTGGCAGGGAAAGCACGTATTCTAGCGTTTCAGAAATCGTTTCATTTTGCCCAATGAAGCCCATCACTACATCCTCAATTTCATGAGCTATGAGATCGAGCGCAAAGAAATTACTTTGTTTCTTCTGGTCATACTCATGTTCATAGAGAATAAAGCTGAGTGCTATGATTGGGAGAACGAGAAAACAGATAGTGACTGTCACAACCCGAAGCGCAAGCGTATTTTGGAGCCCCCTCTTCAGAGATTTCCCTTTTTCTTCAAACTCTTGATCAGGCATACTATTCATTCTAAGTAACAGTCTCTAAATTTGCATGCTATCAAAAAAAATATCGAGTTTACAACATGATATTGTAAAAAGAGCGAGAAAACTGAGGGAAAGTAGTTCTTCCCGGAAGGAAGAAGGGGTCGTTCTTGTATCAGGAGCGAAGATCCTTCTTGAGCTTGCTCCTCACGTTACAATCAATCGTCTCTTTTATTCAGAAGGAAAGGCTCCGCTCAAGCTACAGGCTGATGAGCTTATTGAAGTGACTGAAGGGATCCTTAAAAAAATTACTGGTCATCCCTCTCCAGATGGGTACGCAGCTGAGGTATTGATCCCAAAACCAGCGAATGCCACCGGCAAAAAATCGCTTGCACTCGATAGTGTCCAGGATCCAAATAACCTCGGAGCGATCTTAAGAAGTGCGCTTGCATTCGGAATAGACTCTGTTATCTTACTGCCCGGTTGCGCAGATCCATTCCACGAGAAGGCTATCCAAGCCGCAAGAGGCGCCCAATTCAACCTCCCTCTTCTTTTTATGGAGGCACTACCCGACAAGCCGGTGTTTGGAGCAGCGCTCAATGGATCTCCAATTTCAGCCACCTCCTTTCCAGACAGTTTTATCCTTGCACTTGGCAACGAAGGGCATGGCCTTTCACCTCAAATAGAAAACACGTGCACGAAAATCACTATCCCAATACAAGGAGTAGAATCTCTTAATGTATCTGTCGCTGCAGGGATTTTCTTATATGAACTCTCGAGGAACTGATGACAAGCTTTGACGACTACCTTACACACGAAGAAGAGTTCTATGGTCGAGAGACAAAAGAAAACAAAAAAGAACGCAAAATCTATCAGCAAAAAGACCGCTCGAAATATAAAAAAACAGACCAGAAAAAAGCAGTTGTTGACCCAACGCTTCTGACCTTTCCAAAAGGACGCGTACTTTCAATCACCTCTGAAGGGATTACTGTAAATACAGACGGAAGAGAGTTCCTCTGCAGTCTAAAAGGCTCACTGAAAAAAGAGAAAAAGAAAGAAAAAAACCTCGTAACGATTGGTGACCTTGTTCGGATAGAAATTATTGATGATAAAGAAGCGACTATCGTGCACGTGGAAGATCGCTATTCAATCCTCGCTCGTACGGATAACCTCACACGAAGAAAAAGTCACCTCATTGCCGCAAACGTAGATCAGGTTGTAATCGTTGTTTCAGCAAAGGACCCAACATTAAAACCAACCCTTGTTGACAGGTACATAATTTCTGCAAAAAAAGGGAATATGAAGCCTATAGTGCTCATTAATAAGATCGATCTTATCGACGATGCGTTAGAAGAAGAAAAAAACCTTTTTCACCTGTTTGTTCACGACTATTCGACACTCGACTTTCCGCTCATTCTTGTCTCAGCTAAAACAGGAGAGGGGCTTGATGAAGTGCGAAAACTCATGCGGGGAAAGACCACTGTATTCTCCGGACAATCAGGCGTTGGGAAAAGCTCTATTATCAATGCGGTCCTTAATACTGACCTTGCTGTTGGCTCAATCGTCGGAAGAACTCGTAAAGGAGCTCATACAACGACAACGGCTGCTCTTTTCCCTTTGGAAGAAGGTGGTTTTTGTGTTGATACTCCCGGTGTTAAAAGCTTTGGGCTTTATGACATCGAGCCAAATGAAGTTGCGTCCTACTTTCCTGAAATTATGACACTGCAACAAAACTGTAAGTTTCGGGGATGTACCCATACACATGAGCCAGACTGCGCTGTACTTGCCGCAGTTGAAGACGAATCCCTTTCACTTTTGCGCTACCACTCCTATGTTTCTCTTCTCGAACGAAAAGAAACAAAACAAGAATGGGAGTAATCGATGCTCATTAGTACCCTTAAAATTTGTACCTTGCGAGCTTGTCAGCAAGCACTAATAAAAAAGGTGAATCAAATAGATGATTCGGTCCAAATGCCAACCCCTCACCACGATCATCTTTCCCATGCATTTCCCAAACTACGCCGAGAAGTTTTGCAATTCTTGAGTTAGTCTCTGCTTGTGAGACAAGTGTATCTCGAACTGCGGCCATAGGCTCCATTCCATCTCGAATTCTCCGGGATACCTCATTTTGTATAAGCCCTCCAAATCTAGTTTGTAAATTCCAAGTGAGTCCATCAATATCCATTGCTTTGAAGGGCTCATAGAGATCGAAGTGAGGTTCCATATATCCACGGAGATTGGAAGCCGCTTTCCTTTGATCGAACCCATCACGAGATGATACTTCAATGACCATCCGTAACACTTGTGGGTATTTTAACAGATATTTCGCACTTCCTTCAAAAAAAGGCCCGAGCATGTATTCAGTAAGAAGTTCCTCTCTATATGTATCTTTTTTGATAAGGTGTTCCAGGCAATGTACCACCATATGACCGTCCAAGCAGTGGGTAAATTCTTTAGCAAATGCAAGCCACTTTTCCTCAGTATAGGTACCTTTTGCAAACAGCTCTCCATGCTCAAATTCTTTAGAAGAAAATAATTCTTTTATAACTACTGTTCGTCTACGATCGCTTATCGGTAAATCCTTAACACTGTCCAAAACATCAAACCTCTTAGAAGAAATAGCGGCATGTATAAGATCTTTTATAAGATCATCACTTCCATACTGAAGGGCCTCAGAAAGCATACCGGTAAATTCTTCGATGCGTCCATTTTCCAAAAGATACGGATATATGTCCGACAACTCATGGCCTGTGATGGCACCACTAGTACGGTGGTCCCCTGCTGTGGAAAGTCTATTAAATAGATGTTGTATTAAATCGATTGCGGTTTCCAAACAACCATCCAAAAGATACTTTTGAGCATTTTCTGCAATAGAGTGTGCATCACCTTCTGATAAGGTTTTCAACTCTTCTTTTGTCGCTTCAACATTGTATCCTGTCCTGCTCATCGGTGTTGATTCGCCTTTAAAAACCCTTCCGCAGTTTAAATGAATTGGGAAACTGTTATAGCCATCAAAATATTCGTTTGGCTTTGAATCACTACTAAGATAAAAATCATATATTGGAGCGAGGACCTCTTTACCCATCTTTGCAACTTTTGCTGCGAGAGAGTGTACAGGATGAGAACCGGTTGAACACGAATAAAGGACAATTTTTTTGCATCGACTTGAAAGGCCTTTGAAGTCTTCGGCAGAAGTAATGAGGACCGTTGCTGAAAGTCTCGTCGACAATGTTCTACCATGGCCGCAAACCATGAGCACATCTGCCGTTTTGCTGTCATCCTCGATAGCTGCTTTTAGCTCATCATTTGTCTTAATTTTTCGAACCACATACTCAACTTTGCCTGCACAATTATCGGTAATTCTTTTCAGCGCTTTATCAGTAAAAGCGCCCCGTTCATCCTTATGAGGCCATAGGATAAGCACCCTCGGGGATTCAGAATCTGTCCCGCCCGCTGAAATATTCGTAACTGCTTCTATATGAGTTGGTTTTGAACATGAGACTGTTGCTGATGCCATTATTTCCTCCACTTTGGCATCTATTATATCATAATAAATATTTTAACAAAATGTAATTTTATACCGTTTTAGGAGTACATTATTCCGCTGTAACACTCATTGCAAGGCTAAAGAGAAAAGGGGAATCGAAGAGGTGGTTTGGACCAAATGCCATCCCCTCACCTAGGTCATCTTTCCCATGCATTTCCCAGACAGTGTGCAGCAATTTGGTAACCTCAGCTGAGGTTTCAGCCTTCGATACGAGTACCTCTCGGAGCGCATCAAATGGATCCATTCCATCCCGCTCTTTTGCTCTAACTTCATCTTTCAGGGCAATCTTACACACATGCTGAAGCAAAACAATAAGCCCTTCAACGCTTTTGCACTCAAGCGCCAAGTAGTATGCAGGAGCAGATCGAGAGAGATAAGCTGCAGTCCGGCTCCCAGCAAATCTTGGCATCCTAGAGAGCCCAACAAGAAAGCGAAAGAGTTCAGACTTATCCGGGAAAAAACCTAAAAGATTGTGCTCACAATCCTGGAGAAGCATAAAGAATAACTCATCTATATCTTCTTCATCGGTAATGAATCGAGTCATACAGATGAGAGCTGCTTCAAATGCCATCGTTCGGATCAGCCCCTGAGCTATTGTGATCCATGTCCCTTCAGAAAGCTTCTCATTAGCAAAAGCAATCGCACTCTCGATTTTTCCTCTATGCATAAGTTGCCGAACGAGTGTAGAACGCACGCATTCGCTCATAGGCAACCCTTTAAGGCTCTCGAGTTCATCGTATTTATTTAAGCCCACTAATCTGGCTAGGAAGCTTTTGACAATTGTTTCATTTCCTAAAATTAGGCAAACACCTAGGTAATCAGAAACCTCTTTATTCCTACCGAGTGCATCAAGGCGAATATAGAACGGTAGTAGAGTGCTTGCTACTTGTTTTCGAGTAACATCATCGGACAAAATTGCTCTCTCGAGTGCTTTTTTTGCTAAAAATAGAGCAGTTTCTAGATGATCGCCTTTGAAATAATTCGCGGCTCTTTGCGCTACTGTTTTTGCATCTCCAAGGCTAAGTAATTCTCTGTCTTCCGGATCAACATCTTCTTCATATCCAGAGACCTCAACAGGATCCGCTTCGCCACTAAACAATCTTCCACAGGTAAAGTGAACCGGGAAACCACCTTTCGAATGAAAGAGTATATTTGGCTCAGAATCTTTCCAGGGGAAAAAAGCTCTTGTTGGAGCGAGTACCTCTTTCCCTTTCCTGGCAACTCGTGCTGCAAGAGATTTGTGCGGATCTGAACCCGTTGAACAAGAATATAAGACGATTTTTCTACATCGATCAGAGAGCTTTTCCAATGGTTTAAATGAATCGATTCGTACCCCTTTTGCCAAACGAGTTCCTCGACTGTTTCCATGGCCCCCTACGAGAAGTACATCAGCTCTTTTACTATCATGTTCGATAGCTATATCTAAATCAGCTTCAGTAGCAATTTTACGAACCGTATACCCGACGCGGTCTCTAAAACTATCAATGATTCTGTATAAAAGCCTATCGCTAAAGACACCTCGTTCATCCTCATGAGTCCATACAATAAGCACGTGTGGTTTTCCTGGAATAGCTTCCGCTTCTGAAAAATGCATAAGCGGCTTACTATCAACCATTTTTGGACACAATCCTGCCCCGGCTGCCATAATTTTCTCCTCTTTGGCAACTATTATATCATAATAAATATTTTATTAATACTTTTAGACTGCTAGAGGAGTTCTTCTCTACATATCTCACTCAATGCAAGTTGTATGGAAGTACTTCTCTTGAGTACTGGCTGAAAAAGTGAAAAGAGAGTAGGTTATAGTTTGAAATTGATACTATTTGGTGATACCCATGTCTGAAATTAATCTCCTACACGCACGAGAAATACTAGATTCACGAGGAAATCCAACGCTTGAAGTTGAAGCCTATCTTTCATGTGGGGCACATGGAAAAGCTGCGGTGCCTTCTGGCGCATCAACCGGAGCAAATGAAGCGGTTGAATTGCGCGATGGAGATAAGAATAGATTTGGGGGAAAAGGTGTTACAAAGGCCGTTTCACATGTCAATGCCGAACTGAACAAACTTTTGCACGGTATGAGCGCTTTGGATCAAGTCGGAATTGATATGGCAATGATTGAAGCTGATGGGACGAGAAACAAAAGCCGATATGGTGCAAATGCGATACTCGGTGTGTCTCTTGCAGTAGCTGTTGCCGCAGCGGAAAGTTCTGGAATGCCTCTTTATCGATACGTTGGAGGAAGTGATACAAATGACCTTCCTATTCCAATGATGAATATTATTAACGGCGGAAAACACGCTGATAACTCGCTTGACTTTCAAGAGTTCATGATTCGTCCTCGAGGTGCTTCAACGTTTAGTGAAGGGATTCGATGGGGAGCAGAAATTTTCCATACACTTAAAAAAATCCTAAGTAGCAGAGGACATGCCACCTCTGTTGGAGATGAAGGCGGCTTTGCCCCGAACTTAAAAAATAATCAAGAAGCACTTGATCTCATTGTCGAAGCGATTGAAACTGCTGGGTATGAACCTGGCCACGATATCTCGATTGCACTTGATTGTGCAGCCTCTGAACTCTATGACAAAGACAAACATTGCTACTTTGAGTTAAAAAAGCGGATGCGGAAAGAAGAAGCAAGAACCTTTGGTTCTGATGAACTGATCGCAACCCTTGAAGACCTTGTGCAAAACTATCCAATCGATTCGATTGAAGATGGTCTTGATGAGGATGACTGGGAAGGATGGAAGAAACTCACTACCCGTTTGGGAGATCGAGTCCAACTTGTCGGTGATGATATTTTTGTGACGAATAAAGAGTTTCTACAAAGAGGGATCGATGAAAAAGTTGGGAACGCTATTTTAATCAAACTCAACCAGATTGGGACGTTGACTGAAACACTCGAAACAATCGAACTTGCAAAGAAAAATAGCTACCATACGATCATCTCACATCGGTCTGGAGAAACAGAAGATACCTTTATAGCAGACCTTGCTGTCGCAGCGAACACAGGGCAAATTAAAACAGGCTCTCTTTCTCGTTCAGACCGGATTGCTAAATACAATCGACTGCTTACAATTGAAGAGGAACTTTCTCCCTACGGATTTTACGGTTAGGATGTTAGATCATTCCATACAGCGTCTGCATAAAGTGTGAATTTTGTTTGCAATAATTTCTTTGAACACCTATTCAGGGAGAAAACATAATATAATAAATCACTACTATGCGCCACGTTGTTGCACTTTTTGGCGAAGCTGAAAAGGGTCAAATAGCAGAGCCGATCAAAATTTCTGATCTCGGCCAACTCGCTGATTATTTAGGAAATCCACCTGAAGAAAGTGTTGGAATAACACTTGCTATCCAAGCGCTCCTTTACAAAAGAGATATTCTTTATCTACGAGTTCAAGAGGAAGGATTTAGCACTGAGGATTACCTTACCGGCTTGCGAAATCTGACAAACGCGAGCGCAGTCAAGTCTCTTCACGCCATTTGTATGCCAGGTGTTGGCGATGCAACCATAATTAACGCTGCATCCCCCGTTACAGAGAAACATAGCAGCTTACTCATCACCACTGAGCAAGACCTCTACGACTACCTCACAGCCCTCGCTTCCTAATGTAAACCTGCTTTACATATACCCATAAAAAAAGGCTCGCATCGCGAACCTTTTTTAACTCGTAGTATACTTCTTCAAAATTTTGTGCTTGGTTGTAAAATTGTAGCGCAGGAGCGACGGTGTGTTTACGACACTCCGAGCTCCGAGCACTCTCTACCCTTCCGCTTGGTTGTAAAATTGTAGCACAGGAGCGACGGTGTGTTTATGACACTCCGAGCTCCGAGCACACAATTTTAGCCCGAGCACATGATTTTTATGAGGAGTAGTAGGAGAGGAGTCCTTCTTGATCGGGTTTCATTGACTTATCCCCATTTTGCCAATTCGCTGGACAGACTTCCCCATTTTCTTCGTGGAAGATAAGAGCATCAAGCATTCGCACTGCTTCTTGCACAGAGCGTCCAAGTGGAAGGTCGTTTACTACCTGGTGACGAACTACACCTTGTTTATCGATCAGGAATAGTCCTCTATACGCAACACCGTCATCTTCTTTCAGAACACCGTAGTCTGATGCGATGTTTTTGTTAAGATCTGCAACGATTGGATAGTTAATCCCTTCGATTCCACCTTTTGCTTTTGGTGTATTAAGCCATGCGAAGTGAGAAAACTCACTGTCAACAGAGCATGCGATTACTTGAGCATCACGCGAGATGAATTCATCACCTTTTTCCTGGAATGCATGCAACTCAGTTGGGCATACAAATGTGAAATCAAGTGGATAGAAGAAAAACACAACGTATTTCCCTTTGAATGACTCAAGTGAAAAATTTTCTACAATCTGATCTTTGAATACCGCTTTTGCAGTGAATCCTGGCGCTTTTTTACCAACGAGAACACCTGACATATTGTCTCTCCTATAATTTTGCTAGAGAGCGTATCAAAAAAAGGAAAAAGGATCAAATAATGGATGCCGCTCCAGCAATCCACGATTCATCACCAATTGTAGTGGTCGTTCCATGGCCTGGATATACAGTAATTTCTTTTTTCAGATGAGAGAGACGAGTAAGCGAGCCTGCCATTTCTTCGGGCGAGGAAGTAGGGAATGAGAAGTTACCACAGGTACCCTTGAAAAGAGTATCACCAGAGAAGAGGATGTTTTCTTTTTCAAGAAGGAAAGAGACTGATCCAGGAGAGTGTCCCGGTGTATGCAGTACACGAAAGTCCATTCCAGCAAGCGTGATGTTGTCTCCATCGTTGAAGGTGTGGTCAACCTTCGCCGCTGCAACATCCATAATACTGGGAACTGCGTCTAGTCCTGGATGGTATACGTTTTCTTTATCAAGGAGATGGCAATAGGTTTCACAACCTGTGTAGTGCTGAATTTCGTTAAGACCTGCGATATGATCCCAGTGAGAATGAGTGAGAAGAATTCCCTTCAGTGTACAGTCAAGTGCCTCAAGCGTTGGCTTGACAAGGTCATAGATTCCAAATCCAGCATCGATAAGTACCGCTTCTTTGCCATTCACTAGAAGATAGCAATTAGTACTAATAGGCAATGTTGAAAATATTTCTATATCCATATTTCTCCTAAAATGGCAAAGGCTGCGAGTAATCGCAGCCTTTGTATGCACCGGAGAGGATTCGAACCTCTGACCTCCTGGTCCGTAGCCAGGTACTCTATCCAGCTGAGCTACCAGTGCATAGTATCTCTTCAATAGAATCAGGCGCTATGATGCCGTAAAAAACCTTTTTTCTCAAGGGTTATTCGTGATACGATAGCTATCATGAAACATCTACAACTTGTCTGCACAAATCCTTCAATGCTGGAGCACGCTCTCACTCTATTGGAAAAGGGCGATCTTCAACACATGTACACTCTCGAGGACCCCGATCTTGGAGGAATTCTTATTGGCGGGTTTTGCGAAAATCCGCTGGAGCTTCCTCCTTATCTCACACTCCATTCTGAGGAAGAGGCTGTCGTGGATTGGGATGCTCAATGGAAGGAGTTTTCTCCATATGCCACGGTTGAGGGGGATATTTCTTGTTCTTTGAAAGCATTCGGAGGTCCTGAGATTACACTTCGACTTTTTCCCGGAGCTGGTTTCGGAGATATTTCTCATCCAACCACGCAGCTCATGCTCACATTGATGTGCACACAGCCGCTTTCTTTTGTCGTCGATATTGGATGTGGTGGTGGAGTTCTTTCCTGTGCAGCAGGATTACTAGGCGCAGAGAAGGTGTATGGCTATGATATTGATCCACAAGCAGTGCATCATGCCGAAAAAAATACCCTCCTCAATGATGTACAACGATCGGTTAAAGTTGGAGAGCACCCTCTTCCAGAGGTTAGCAAGGCAACCATCTTGCTTAATATGACGCTCGCAGAACAAAAAACCGCACTTGCAGCAGTCAATGCACACGACTGTACATGGATTGTTTCAGGAATCCATACCGAAAATCTCGATGCTTTTTCAACCTTTATAGAGG
>Ga0070728_10001237_pt1 | contig 40162 bp, 31 predicted proteins | sample tdDd471_FD_66723 | JGI IMG/M metagenome (GOLD analysis project Ga0070728, IMG submission 66723) | Marine sediment microbial communities from the Atlantic coast under amendment with organic carbon and nitrate - tdDd47.1 | ecosystem: Environmental > Aquatic > Marine > Coastal > Sediment | place... | reverse complement strand
GGTTTTTTCAAACCGAACATCTCGGCGATGGTGGGTAATCTCTACGCTCCGGATGATCCCCGGCGCGACGCCGGTTTCAACATCTTTTACATGGGCATCAATATCGGTGCTTCGGTGTCGGCACTGCTGGCGGCACCCCTGCGGAACCTCTGGAGCTTCAACATGGCCTTCGTGGCCGCCGGCGTGGGCTTGCTGGTCGGCGTGGTGATCCTGGTGGCCAACTGGAAGCGTCTTGAGAAAGCGGACCAGATGTCCGTGCCCGGCCCTGACGATGTGAGCCTCAAACAGATCTGCATGACGATCCTGGTCCCGGCGGGAATATTCGGGGCGGCCGGATACTTCATCGGCCGGTCCATTCCCTTCGTCAACGATTCCATCGGACCGATCACCTTCGCCTTCATCGTCGGCATGTTGCCGGTGATGACCTACTTCGGGCTGATCGTCAAGCGTGCCGGTCCGGAAGAGAAACCGGGTCTGGCCGCGTTGATTCCCGTCTACATCGCCGGTGGCGCCTTCTTCATGGTGCTGCACCTCAGTGGTGGATTGATGACGGTCTTCGCCGAGAACAACACCGACCGTCGAGCCGAATGGATTCCAACGGCCACGGAGTACTACGCCCAGAAAGCAATGCCATCCTACTTCGGCAACGCGGGACCGGAATTGCCCCGGCCTGACAAGCAGACCTTGATCACGGTCAGCCCCGAAGCCGAAGCCATGTTCGGCGCGCGGATCCTGAACCAGTCGGCCGTTGCCGCCCTGGAGAGCGACACCGCCAGCGGGGTGAACTTGAATCCCGGGTCGACTGCGTCCGCCGCAGATGGCTTCCTGGTCACGTCGATCTATCCCGACGCCAACGTGGATCTCTCCTCGGACAAAGACGCCCACGGTGTGACAACGACCACCGTGAAGGTCGTGCCTGAGAATACCCGCGCAGAACGCGATGTGCTGATGACCCGGTCCATTGCCGGTCAGGACATTCCGGTGTTGCTGGTTTCCGAGCACACGCTGGAGGACATGTACAAGAACACCGATGCGTCGACGCCCACCCTGGAGCCGGGCAAATACGTGCGGCTATTGAACGCCGAGATGATCACCGGGTTGTTGAATCCGGTCTTCGTGGTGGCCATGACCCCGGTCGTGGTCGGTTTCTTCGGCTGGATGGCCCGTCGCAAGAAGACCGTCACCACGGCCCGCAAGATCTTCCTGGGCATGGTCATCACCACGGTGTCGATCCTGGTCATGGCCCTGGCGGCCTGGTTGGGCAAGAACGGCGATCTCAAGACATCCATGATGTGGTTGGTGATCTACTACCTGATCATCACCGTGGGTGAACTCTGTCTCTCGCCCATGGGCCTGTCGCTGGTGACCAAGCTGTCGCCCAAGCGTCTGGTCGGTCTGATGATGGGTGGCTGGTTCCTGGCAACTTCCATCGGCAACAAGCTGGCGGGATTCATCAGTGGACTCGAGCCCACCGTGACCATGTTCGTGGTGTTGGCCGTGGCGATCCTGGGAGTGGCCGGCTTCATCTTCCTGATGTTGCCTCGCCTGGATTCGGCCATCAAGAAATACGGCGCCTGACCGGGCTCCGAATGACGTGGGTCCGCGCCGTCAGGTGCGGGCCCTTTTTTAGCCTGTCGGCTCTGGTCGGCCGACCGGGCGGTAGCTGCAAAGAGGTGAGCTTTGATTCGCAACGTCGTTTTTTGGGTGCTGGCGGTGATCCTGACCATCGTCTCGGTGATCTGGCAACGGACTTCCGGTCCCACCTATCCCTTCACGGTGGACCTGATGGTGGATACCGTCGCGGTCACCGGTGAGCTGAATCGTTCCTGGAGCATCAACAGCGACATGCCGGTGGAGGTCCAGGTGGCCGAGCCCGGAACACCGGATCCCGGCGTCGAAGGTGTGGCGGTGTGGCGGCGTTTCCCCACCCAGGACGAGTGGACCCGCTTGCCCCTGGTCTACAACCAGGAGACCGGGTTGCTGAGGGGTGAATTGCCGCGCCAGCCCATGGCGGGCAAGCTGGAGTATCACGTGGAACTGTCCCGCGGCGGACAGGTCGAGAGCGTTCCCGGTGACGAGGCCGCGGTCTCCCGTTTCAAGGGGGACGTGCCCCAGGCCGTTTTGGTGGTCCACATCTTCCTGATGTTCTTTGGCATGCTGTGGTCCACCCGAGCGGGACTCGAGGCCCTGGCCGGTGGTCCGGGACTGCGGACCCTGGCCAAGGTCACTTTCTTTCTGCTGCTGATCGGCGGTATGATGCTCGGCCCCATCGTCCAGAAATATGCCTTCGACGCCTTCTGGACCGGCTGGCCGCTGGGCGAGGATCTGACGGACAACAAGCTGGGGCTGGCGGTGCTTCTGTGGGCCATTGCGGCCTTCCGAGCTCGAAAGGCCACTGCTCAGAAACCGGTCGGCCGCTGGTGGGCAATCGCGGCCATGATCATCGTGATCGTGATCTTTTCCATCCCGCACAGCATGCACGGTTCGACCTACGACTACGCCACGGGCGAGCACATCCAGGCGCTGGTAGGAGTGTGGCACTCGAATCTGGGTTAGAGGGGAGGGGCCGTATGTTTCGGGTGCTGTCCACGCTGCAGAAGAATCTGGTCTACGCCATCCCCGGCGCCATGGTGCTGGGGCTGCTGGGAGGCGGCTTCGTCTACGATGCAGGGCCGTTGAAGCAGTTCATCATTCCGGTCACCTTTCTGATGATCTTCCCGATGATGGCGACGTTGAACGTGCGTTCCGTCTTTCGGGGCCACGACACCAAGCTGCAGGTGGTCACCCAGCTGGTGAACTTCGTGGTCGTGCCGTTCGTCGTCTGGGGCCTGGGTCGGATTTTTCTCGGCGGCGATGATCCGCGCTATGGATTATGGGCGGTGGGGCTGTTTCTGATCGGGGTGCTGCCCGCCTCGGGGATGACCATCTCCTGGACCGGATTCGCCGGTGGCAACAAGGAAGCAGCCACCAAGATGCTCGTCTTCGGCCTGGTCATCGGGGCTCTGGCGGCGCCGGTGTACACGAAGGTGTTCATGGGTGCAGTGGTGGACGTGGACATGCTGCACATGTTCCAGCAGATCTGTGTCTTCGTGTTCGCGCCGCTGGTCGCCGGCCTGGTGACCCAGACCGTGCTGCGCCGGCGTCACGGAAACGAGGCCTGGCAGAAGATCTACAAGCCGAAATTTCCGCCGTTCTCGGCCATCGGCGTCGTTCTGATCTCGTTCTTGGCCATGTCGCTGAAGGCCCGTTCCATCCTGGCCAACCCGGGAGATCTGCTGACGGTGTTGGTGCCGCTGGTCGTATTCTATCTGCTTAACTACTTGCTGTTGACCCTGCTGGGCCGGACCCTGTTCCGTTACGAGGAAGCGGTGGCCATGGTCTTCGGTGTCGTGATGCGGGATCTGTCCATCGCCTTGGCCATCGCCATGACGGCCTTCGGCAAGGAGGGTGCCACCATCGCCCTGCTGATCTCCCTGGCCTACGTCATCCAGATCCAGTCGGCGGCCTGGTACGTGCGCTGGATAAGCCGCTACAGACCAACGGCCGTCTAGTGCTCTAGAAGCCCACTTCGCGGCCTGCGTTCTGGCTCTCGAGCCAGGCCAGCAACGGGTCGAAGTACTCCAGCAACGCGGTGCTCGAGAGATCCTCACCCGTAGCTTCCCGCATCACCTGGGCCCAGTCCCGGGTCGCGCCCAGTTGCAGGATCGAATGCAGATACATGCCCACCGATTTCTGACCATAATAGTTGGCGGTGCGGACGTCCTGATCCAGGACGTTGCGGCAGATATAGCGGTGCAACTGGTGCAGGATCACCGCACTCAGAGCGTAGTCATAGTACTGGGCCGGGTCGTCGATGATATGAGTTTTGGTGGCAGGATCGCAATAGTCCTCGCCCCGGTCAGTCGGCGGAGCGATGCCTTGGTACTGGCCGGCGTACTCCCACCAGCGAGTGTTGAACTGGTGGCTCGGGAGCTCCTTCTCGTACAGGTCGTATTCCCAGTGGGTCATGGTGCCGCAGGAGAACGGGATGAAGACCACGGGTCCCAGCAGGGCCTGGCTCAACAGCCAGCGGATCTCCTCGGGAGTTTCCTCGGCGCTCAATAATCCCACCTCGCCGAGGTAGGGCATCTGGCTGGCGGCCAGTTCGATGAGCGTGCCGATGCCCTCGTGGAAGGCGCGATTGGCGCCGGTACGCAGGATGGGAGGCACTTCGGGTCGGCTGTAGGCCAGGTAGTAGTAGACGTGCCCCAACTCGTGGTGGGTGGTCTGGAACCAGCTGAAGTTGGATTTGACGCTCATCAACGAGCGCACGTCCTGGTCCAGATCGATGTGCCAGGCCGAGGCGTGGGTATTCTTGCGCCGATCCGCATCAGCCGGCAGCTCGAACAGATCGCTGCGTCCCCAGAAAGTCAACGGCAAGGGCTCGAAGCCGAGAGAGGTGTAGAAGCGCTCGGCCTGCTCGATCAGCCACTGCGGCTGGACGTCGCGAAACATGCCGTCGAGATCCACTCCCTCTACGACGCCGGGCCATTCCTGGGCCCAGCGATTGCCCAACCAGTGGGCGGGAATGCGTGCCGGCACCTCGGCGACTCCGTAGCGGGCCGCCAGCTCGTGCTTGACCCAGCAATGGAGCTGCTGGTACAGGGGCATGATGCCGACGATGAGGTCGTCCATCAGGCGGATCATTTCGTCGCTCTGCATGCCGTAGTCGGCGCACTCGAGGGCGAAGAATGACGAGTATCCCATCTCCCGCGACACCGCGTTGCGCAGGGTCTGCAATTCGGCCAGTCCGTCCTTCAGACGCAAACCGCCGCTCTTGCTGCACTCCCATACCGCCTGTCGGGTCGCCAGGTTGCGGCTGCTGCCAAGCAGATCGTCAATCTCGTTGGGCGTCACGGTGCGAGGCTGCTCGTCCGGCAGGTTCAAAACAAAGTCGAAGGAATAGAGCGAATCGTTCAGCACGGCCTCGGCGGCGATGAGCTTTTCCACCGTCGCCGGCACCGTGGCCGGGTAATGAGCGGCCAGTTGCCACGCCGCCTCCACCTGTCGGTCCTGAATATCGGTCAGGTCGGTCCGGCCCCGGTAACTCTTCAGGCGCTCGATCACCGCTCGGCTGCCTACGTAATCGCCCATGGCCTTGCTGGCGGCGATGCGGGCGCTGGTGTTGGCCTCGTTGATATTGGATTCGGCGTTCCAGTTTGCGCCTTCGAAACCGGTCCACAGACTGCGGTAAGTGGCATTGTATTCGGCCAGGAATTCGTCCACGTCCGCCGGACCTGTCGTACTGGGTGCAGTCACGGGAGGCACGCCCACCGTGCCGCCGTCGCCTGCGTAACCGCCGCTTCCGTCTCGTTGATCAGTGAGAAAGAACAGAGCCAGCAATCCACCGGCCAGCAGGGTCATACCCAACCCGGCAATGGTACGGACCTTCATGGAAGGCATCCCTTTCGCTTGAACGGAGTCATCGCCCGGCACAACCGATCTGCGCATCCGGACCCGTGTTCGATACTTTGCCACAGGTCGCTTCCGGAAGGAAGAGCGATCGTCGTCTCGGCATGATCCAACTTGCATCTTGGCTTCCGGTCTCTGTTCTGGCATCCTGCAGGAATGGATTCTCATCCCACACCTGAGTCATCTTCCGCTACTGATCAGGAGACACCGGCCCGGCGCCGACTGTTCACCCACGGCCACAAGCGCCGCCCTCTGCACTACTGGCTGATTCCGCTGCTGATCATCCTGGGCGTGATGTTCTTCCTACCTCGTCTGCTGGATAGACTGGGCTGACTGACTTCCGGTTTTTGGCAAGCGACCTGTCTGCGAACGGATTATCATGTGAATCGACAAATGAAAACCGGTAACCCGCTTCGACTGCGGGATGGGGGGAGACGACCATGGATAGGAGACCTGTTTTGCGAGTTGAACACCAGAGCGACGACAGCCGCCAGGCCTGTATCTACGAATTGAAGGGTAAGCTCATCGGCAGCCCGGTCTGTTTCACTTTCCTTGAAGAAGCCCGGGATCGGATTCAGGAAGGATACCCCAACGTTGTGCTGATGATGAAGAATGTCACTCTGATCAACAGTACGGGTATCGGGATCATCGCATCCCTCTATACATCGACCAAGAACCAGGGGGGAAAGGTCTGCGTCGTGAGCGTCTCGGACAAGATCCGCCGACCCCTCGAAAGCATGCACCTCTGGCAGTTCCTGACCTCGTGTGACGGTATGGAAGATCTGCCCGCATCCATGGAATCCTGCGGAGACTAGTGCCGGAACGGGGCAGGGAGATCGGGCGATCTCCCCGCCCTGAACCGGTTCAATCGACGAATTCCAGCTCCTTTACCGCCGGAATCAAACCCGCGGCATGTCCCCGATCAAGTAGTTCCCTGATGGAAGCCCGGCCCCGGTCGCCGTAGTCCAAGGTCCAGTCGTTCACATACATTCCCACGAACTCGTCGGCCAGATCCATGCCCATGTCCCGGGCCCAGCCCAGGGCGTAGTCCAGGGCGGCCTGCCGGTTGTCCAGACTGTAGCGGATGCTGGCTGTCAGGATGTCGCTGATGTCCTTCATGTGCGAACCGTGCCGCTTGTGGATGGCGTTGCCGCCCAGGGGCAGGGGCCAGTCGGTATGGCCGGTGGCTTCCCACCACCACTTGCCCAGATTGATGCACTCGACCAGACCCGCTTCCTGGTAGGTGAGCTGTCCTTCGTGGATGATCAGACCGGCTGAGAACTCGCCGCTGGCCACCCGCTGGATGATCTCGTCGAAGGGCACGTGAACCGCATTGAAATCGCCGATGGCCAGCTGCAGTTCCAGGTAGGCCGAAGTCATCTTGCCGGGAATGGCGATGGTCATGCCCTTGAGGTCGGTCGGAGCGATCATTTCCCTGGCCACGACCATAGGCCCGTAGCCAAAGCCCATGCTGGCACCGGCCGGCAACAGGGCATACTTGTCCAGCACGTATGCGTAGGCGTGAATGCTGATGGCGGTGATATCCAGCTCTCCCCGGGTCGCCCGCTCGTTCAGGGTCTGGATGTCCTGCAGCACGTGGGTGAACCGGTAGGGGCCGGTTTCCAGCTTGTCCTTGGCCAAGCCGTAGAACATGAAGGCGTCGTCGGGGTCAGGGCTGTGCCCCAGGGTCAGTTCGATGATCCCGGACATGGGGTCTCCTCGGGCCAGGGCGCCGGCCGGTGCCCTGGCCTGGTTATCGGGTTCTATTGCCGCCGCCTACGGGCAGCAATGATGATGACGATGATCAGCAGGGGAACCAGCACCAGCAGGGGCAACGGCACGCCGCCGCCCTTCTGCTCGTCGGCAGTAGCCTCCGGTTCGCCGGGCGCAGCGGAGTCGTCGGTCTGCTCGAACAGATCTTCGGCAGGGCCCGCGCCCTGGCCGCTGGTCAATTCGATCTCCAGGAAGTCGTCAGCCTCCAGGACCGGCCCCATGAAGCGGCGGTACCCGGGGATCTGATTCTCGGTATCGTGCTCCAGGTCGAAGGAGCGGGCCTCCAGGTTCGCTGGCGCCGTCAGCAGACTCCAGGCCGCCAGAGGCAGGTTGCTTCCCACCTTCATGACCAGACCCTCCCGCCAGGTTAGACTCCCTCTGACGTGGATCTGATTCTGTCCCGGCGTGAGATTCACGACCAGGCCCAGCCGCTCGCCCCGTTGCCGGGTTTCCACCTCGATGGGCTCGGGGCCCCGGGTGTACTCGGCGGTGATGTTGGTCAGTTCCGGTGGCACCAGCAACTCGACGGTCGCCGGTGAGCCCTTGACCGTCGCCTGCGGACGCGAATCGTTCTGGACCCGCAGCATGTACTCAACTTTCAACAACGATTCCTGCCGCTGAATCAAGACGTTCAAGCCCGCCACCTGTACGTTCTCGAGGGCGGTGGTGGTACCGAAGACGTGGAGGACCACCGGTCCGTCGGTCAGCTGGCTGCCACGCAGACTCCAGAAATAGGGGACTCCATCGGCCCAGGCGGTGACGATGTACTTGCCGATGTCTTTCACCGGAACGGCCTCGACGGTGAACGCAGATCCCTCGGGACGGGTGTCGAGCACCTTGCGAAGCGCGAACTCGGAGTATTCGATGACCAGTCGTTCGATGCTGCCGGGCTGATTCGAGGTCGCATTGACGATCTCGAACTCGAGATCCTCCGGGGCGCCGTGGTCCGACTGCGCCGAGGCGACGGTCGCCAGTCCCAGACCGATCACCGCCACGGTCAGGGACAGGGTCAGGGTCACGGCCCGGACCGAGTGCGACCTGGAGCTGGATCCTGCGAGTGTTCTCTGTCGTGTCGACATGGTTCTCCTCGTGGCCGCTTGAGTTCGCCGGAGACTTCCGGTACATTCCCCGCTGAGTATAGGCAACTTCCCTGTCAGATCAACCAAGGCCTTGATCTGATCGAAAGGACCGTCCATGAAATCGATCCCGCATCCCGGGCAGATCGTCTCGTTCCTGCTGACTGTAGTGGTGGTTTGCGGCGGTCTGGCAGCCGTGGATCCGGTGGCAGCTCAGAATGAGAACTGGGAAAGCTGGTCAGCCGAGAGCTACACTCTGGAGGGCCGGGAGGCCTTTCAGTTCAAGGTCAGGTTCGAGGACATTCCGGTGCGCCAGTGGAAGTTGACCGTTAATGGGGGAGATTTCAACTGCGACCTGAGCGTGTTGCGGGTCAACGGCGAGTCGTTGATCTACTACAAGACGGACGAATCGCGCCACGAGGTCCTGGTGCCCTGGGGAATCGACGAGGAAATCTTCATTGCGATCACCAATCGGGAGCACAAGGGCGCCTTCGTGGTGAGCTTCGTGGGGCCGCCCAAAGATCAGGTGCAGGCCGCCTACAGCTACCTCGTGAACCGATCCCTCGAGGCTTTCGCCTCCGGGCGCAGACTCGAAGCCGAGGACCATTGCCAACAGGCCCTGGTCGAGAACCCCGATGACTCGGTTGCGAAGGTGTTGTTGGCCGGATTCCTGCGAGACCGGCATTTCTATGATCGTGCTGCCACCCTGGTGGACGATGCCCTGGCAGGAGACCTCTCGGACGATATGCGGAGGCTGGCCGAGGAGATGCGCACCGAACTGGTCCAGCTCCGGGCGCCACTGCCGGCTCCGGTGCGCAATGGAGTGGTCGACGCCGAGCGACACCTGGAGGAAGGCAACGCCGAGGAAGCTCTCGACATCGTGGTCCCTTTGCTGGAGAGCGACCTCAAACTGGATTCCGCCGCCCGCAGCCGCTTGTGGTTGCTGCGCGGCCAGGCTCTGGACCAGCTGGAGCGGAACTTCGAAGCGGTCGACGCCTTCACCCAGGCGTTGACCTTTACCCGCTCCAAGTCCGGCCAGGCGATGATATACTTCCACATGGGGTCGCTGTTCATGGAGATGGACAACTACACCCAGGCGCAGGGAGCGTACACCATCGCCCTGGAACACGGTCTGCCCAGCGGGCTGGAGCTGCGGGCCCGTGAGGCCCTGGGAGAGATCGATCGGCGTCTGTCCAGCGAGCGTTGATCCGGTATTCAGGCGGTGGATCCGCAATCGAACGACGAACCCTCCGGCAGAGCCGGAGAGAAAGCCGAGCCCGTGCAATACCGTCCCGACTGTCTCCACTTCAAGGGCCATGTGCCCTGCACTCCCCACAAGGAGCGGGGGGTCCACTGCGCCGACTGTCCCGAGTACCGCCGCCGGGCCGGTCGGATCCTGCTGATCAAGCTGGGGGCCGCCGGCGACGTCATCCGTACGACACCCCTGCTGGATCCCCTGAAGCGGAACTATCCGGATCACGTGTTGACCTGGGTCACCGATTTTCCGGATTTGCTGCCCGCGGTGGTGGATGATCGGCTGCGCTGGGACACCAACGCCGTGTTGCTTCTGCGCCATACGCCCTTCGATCTTGTGATCAACCTGGACAAGGATCGCCAGGCGTGTGCCCTGGCCCGGGAGGTCAACGCCGACCGGAAACTCGGCTTCGTCCTGGGGGACGACGGTATCTGCCGGCCCGTGACCGACGGCCTATCCGAGGGCATGGCCGCCGCCGCGGTGCACAAGTTCCTGACCGGCCTCTTCGACGACGTGAATCAGGCCTGCACTCTTTCCTACCTGCAGGAGATCTTTGCCATCTGTGGCTACGAATTCCAGGGGCAGGAGTATGTTCTGGATCGGCCCGCTGTTGCGCCGGTCTTCGAGCTGCCCTCCGGTAGAAGTACCGTGGGTCTGAACACCGGCTGCGGCGGTCGCTGGACCAGCCGCCTCTGGCCCGAACGGTACTGGGAAGACCTGGCCGGCAAGCTGCAGGCCAGTGGTCACGCCGTGGTGCTCCTGGGTGGACCCCAGGAGGATGAGAAGAATCGCCGTCTGGCTCGGGCCACCGGCGCCTGCTACCCCGGACATTTCGACCTGCAGACCTTCATTGGTCTGATGGATCGTTGCGACCTGGTGGTCTCGGCCGTGACCATGGGCATGCACATCGCCCTCGGGCTGGGCAAGAAGCTGGTCCTGCTCAACAACATCTTCAATCCCCACGAGTTCGAGCTCTACGGCCGGGGCGCGATCCTGGCGCCGCAGCAGGCCTGTACCTGTTTCTTCAGTCCCCGTTGTCGCAACGAGTCGTTCTGCCTCGAGACCTTGTTGCCGGATGCGGTCGAGCAGGCGGTGGCCGAGTTGCTGGAGACATCATGAAGCTGGCCTTCCTGGGGCCCGCACCACCATTCCGCGGTGGCATCGTCACCTACTTCGCCATGCTGGGACGAGTGCTGCGGCAGCGGGGCCACGACATCTTCTGGGCGTCGTTCCGCAAGCAGTATCCGGGTTTTCTGTTTCCCGGCACGGAGCAGGAAGGCGAGACCGCGCCGTGGCTGGATCAACCCAACCTGCCCAGGTTCATACCCTGGTCTCCCTGGAGCTGGTGGCGGACCTACCGGGATCTGGCTGACGCCGCCCCGGCGGCCGTGGTGATCAAGTACTGGATCCCTTTCTTCGCCCCCGGATTCTTCGCTGTGACCTGGTTGTTGCGCCGGCGGACCGGAATCCGGGTCATCTATCTGCTGGACAACGTCATCCCTCACGAGAAGTATCCCTTCGGGCTGTTGTTGACCCGCCTGGCCCTGGGCCAGGGACAGGCCTACATCGCCCAGAGCGATCAGGTGCGGCGCGATCTGCTGGAGGTTCTGCCTGCTACCGCTGCCGAAACGATCCTCACAGCACCTCATCCGGTCTATGACTTCGGTGCGCCGGACCAGCCCCGAAAGAGCAAGGCCGCCGCGCGGACCGCCCTGGGCTTGCCGTCCGACGCCAGGCTGGTTCTGTTCTTCGGTTTCATCAAGCCATACAAGGGAGTCATGCACCTGATCGATGCGGCCGGGCCGTTGCGCGAGACCTTCGGTGGCGACCTACGCGTTCTCATCGTGGGCGATATCTACGGTGAGAAGGAACCCTACCTCGACCGCATTGCCGCCTCGGGAGCCGGCGAGATCATCGACTTGATCGATGGCTTCGTCCCCGACGAGACGGTCGAAGACTACTTCCTGGCTGCTGACCTGGCGGTGTTGCCCTATGTGTCGGCCACCCAGAGCGGAATCGTCCAAATCGCTTACAACTACGATCTGCCGGTGGTCACCACCCGGGTCGGCGGACTGCCCGAAGTGGTCGCTGACGGTGAAACCGGATTCATCGTGCCGCCCGAGGATCCGGCGGCCCTAGCCCGGGCGGTAACGCGGTTCTTCCAGGAAGACTGCGCCACCGATTTCACCGCGGCGGTATCCCGCGAGAAGCTGAAGTACTCGTGGGACCGTATGGCCGAGGCCATTGAGGCTCTGGCCGACACTGCCGATTGATCGACCGCACACTAGGAGAGGATTGGCTCGTGGCCACTGTGAAGACTGGACTCGATCGGTTGCTGGCCGCGGATTGCGCCGCCCTGCAGGGTCAGCGAGTGGGGCTGCTGGTGCATCCGGCGTCGATCGATTCCCGGTTGCGCCACGGTGCGACCTGTCTGTACGAGACCGATAGCGTGGATTTGCGAGTGCTGTTCGGACCCCAGCACGGCATCCGCGGCGAGACCCAGGATAACATGATCGAGTGGGAGGGGTTCACCGATCCGATGACCGGCCTGCCGGTCCATTCCCTCTATGGCCAGCACCGCAAACCCACTGCAGCCATGCTGGCGGACATCGATACTCTGGTGGTCGACCTCCAAGACGTTGGTGCGCGCTACTACACGTTCATCTGGACCATGCTGCTTTGCCTCCAGGCCTGTGCCGAGTCCGGAATCAGGGTGCTGGTCCTGGATCGTCCTAACCCCTTGGGGGGCGTTGCTACCGAGGGTACGGTGCTGGATCCGGAGTTCCGTTCCTTTGTAGGGCTGGCGTCCATTCCCATGCGGCACGGTCTGACCGCGGGCGAACTGGCCCGGCTCTTCGTTTACCACGGTGAGCTGGCGGTGGATCTGGAGGTTCTCTGGATGGAAGGGTGGCGCCGATCCATGAACTTCGCCGACACCGAACTGCCCTGGGTTTTGCCGTCACCGAATATGCCCACACTCGACACGGCCTTCGTGTACCCGGGAGGCTGCCTGCTGGAGGGCACCGAGCTGTCCGAGGGGCGGGGCACAACCCGGCCATTCGAGATTTTTGGTGCGCCCTTCATCGACCCCGAAGTCCTGGCCGGGTTCCTGGAAACGTTGCAGCTGTCGGGAGTGCACTGGCGACCGGTACACTTCCAGCCCACGTTTCACAAGTTCGCCGGCGAGGTGTGCGGCGGCGTGCAGGTCCACGTCCTGGACCGCCGGCGATTCGAACCCGTGCTGGCCTACACCGCCGCTATCGCCGCTATCGCGAGGATCTATCCCGGTCAGTTTGCCTGGAAACAGCCGCCCTACGAGTACGAGACCGTGAAGCTGCCCATCGACATCCTGGCCGGGGGCGCGGTCTGGCGCGAATCGGTGCTGGCGGGCGCGAGTCCGGAGCAATTGAGGGCCGCGTGGGCGGAGCCGCTGGGGGAGTTCGCCCGGACCAGCGCGGAGTTCCGGCACTATGACTGAGGCGTCGGGGCAGGGCATGATTCTGGCCGCGGGCTACGGTACCCGCCTGGCCCCGGTCACTGATCACGTGCCCAAGCCGCTGCTGCCGGTGGGGGGCATCCCGCTCCTGGATCGTATCGTCTCCGCTTTCGACGTTGCGGGCATCGACGCCATCGCCGTCAATACCCACCATCTCGGCGAACAGGTGGCGGCTCACCTGGCCGGCCGACCGGATGCCGATCGATTCACCGTTTTTGCGGAGTCCGAGATCCTCGGCACCGGCGGCGCCCTGGACGGGGCCCGAGAGTTTCTGGACCGCAGTCCCTGGTTCCTGTTGCACAATGGAGATGTGTCGACCGAGGTCGATCTCGCCGGTTTGGTCGCCGCCCACCGGACCGGCGGCGCACTGGCGACTCTGTTGCTGGTGGACTGGCCCGAGGTCAACTCGGTCCTGCTCGGCCCCACCGGCGAGATCGTCTCGTTGGCCGGTCGCCCGTCGGTGCTTGGTGAGCCGGCCGCCGGCACCCGAGCGTTGACCTACACGGGCATCGGCGTTTTCTCGAGCGCCTTGCTGGAGGACATCGGACCGGGATTCTCGTCCCTCATCGATCCTCTGGTCCGGGCGCTGGAGCGCGATCCGCAGAGCGTGCGTGGACATGCCCCTGCAGCGATCAGCTGGAGCGATCTGGGCACTTTGCCGCGGTATCTGGCGGCCCAGGAGCCAGGCCCCGAACCAGCGCGCCGCCGGCAGGGGCCGGCCAGCCTCACACACATCACCGGACACGGTTCGGATCGCCGCTTCTGGCGGATCGCCGCTGGAAACTGGTCCGCCGTGGCGATGACGAGTCCTGCCGACGACCAGGAGTTCGAGCGCTTCGTAGCCATCGGCGAATTCCTGTCCGGCCAAGGGTTGGGTGCTCCTGGGATCCTGTCGAGGGATCTGGCCGCCCGCACGGTGCTGATGGAGGATCTGGGCGTAGACACGCTCTATGCCCGGTCCATTGCGGGGCCTGTTTCCGGAGCCGCAACACTCGAAGCCTACGATGCGGTCGTCGACCATCTGTTGGCGTTGCAGGATGCGACGTCCGCTGCACGAACCCAATGTCCGGAGGCTGTTGATCGTGTTCTGGGCGAGGATGTATTGCGCTGGGAGACGGACTACTTTCGAGAGAATTTCCTGATCCGCCATTGCGGGTTGGCCCTTGTCGACGGACCTGCCCTGGCGGATGAGTTTCATGCGCTGGCCAGGGCCGTGGCCCGCCAGCCCCTGGTTCTGTTGCACCGGGATTTCCAGTCCCAGAACATTCATTTCCAGGGCCGGCGCGTTCGGCTCGTGGACTTTCAGGGGCTGCGCCTGGGACCCCTGGGGTACGATATCATGTCCCTGATCATGGATCCCTACGTGGACCTGGGGCCGGCGGTGCAGGAGATGCTTCTGCAACGCTTTGCCGACCGTTGTGCAGAACGCCACGGATTGCTTGCAGAAGAAGTGCGGGCCATGGCCCTGACGGCGGGGCTGCAGCGCCTCATGCAAGCGCTGGGAGCCTTTGGTTTCCTGGGCCATGTGAAGGCCAAGGATGAGTTCCTGGCCCACATACCCCTTGGTGTGATTCATCTACGGCGGGTGCTGGAGCAGGTCGACCGGTTGGCCACCGAGCTTCCCGCCGCTGCTTCCGGACGACCATGGCTGCCCTCGGCTATGCCGCAGCTGGCCAAATCGTTGACCGCGGCTGAACGACTCCTTCGCACCTGAGCTTCCCAACACCTGCTGCTGGCGACCTGAAGCACCTGAGCCTATGCTGGATCCATGCAATGGACCGCTACGACACGCTCTCCCCGGCGATTTCGGATCTGCTTGCTACTGGCGGTTTTGCTCGTTACCGGCTGCGGTGACGGCGCCGGCGGCGGCAACTCGAACTCCGATCCTGCCGATGAATCCTCCCGAGCCGACGCGCCCGCGGTGGCTACGTCGGCCCTGGTGGTCGAAACTGCGGCCGTTCCCGGCGGAGAGCTGACGGTGCTATGGCGCTTCGCGATGGCCGATGACTGGCACCTCTACTGGAGCGGACGCAACGACTCGGGTTACGCGCCTTCGGTGACCCTGGCGACGGCCCCGGGCTGGGAGACCGGTCCGTTGCGCTGGCCACTGCCCCGACGGCTGGTGCAGGCCGGAGACATCCTGGACCACGTCTACGAGGGTGAGCTCATTCTGATCCAGACTCTGGCGGTTCCGGCTGATCTGGAAGTTGGTTCGCAGGTCACGCTGGCTGCTGACCTGGCCTGGCTGGCTTGTCGTCAGGAATGCGTTCCCGGCAAAGCAACGGTGACCTTGACCTTGCCAGTGGCTGGGGGCACGCAGCGGACATCCGCCGGTGAAGCGGCGTTGCGACAGGCCGAGTCCCTGTTGCCGATGGCCGTTCCCGCCGGTGGACTCGCGTTCCGGTGGGAAGGCACGACCCTGAACCTGAACGTGCCGGGTGCGAGAACCCTGGAGTTTTATCCGGCCTGGGAATGTGGAGACCTGGTGGACCTGTTGCACGACGGTGAGTCGGCTACGGACCGACTGGCCCTGCGTTTCCGGACCACTGCCGGTCAGGCTGGACCAGCACGCGGTGTGTTGCGTGTCGACTCCGGCGGGGCTGCTCCCGCCGCCTGGTATCTCGAAATTTCGCCTACATCGATTCCCGACTCTGGAGGTTGATCGTGAAACTGCTGACCCTTTGCGCCCTGATGTTGCTGACACCTGTGGCCGTCTTGGCGGGGCTGACTCCCGGCGATACGGCTCCGGAATTCACCCTGACCGACACCGACGGAAAGGAGCACAACCTGCAGCAATACCTGCAGGACGGACACGTCGTTGTCCTGGAGTGGTTCAATCCGGATTGCCCGTTCATCAAGAAGCACCACGCTCACGCCAAGACCATGAACGAGACCTACGCCGCGGTACAGGACGGGAAAGTGGTCTGGCTGGCTATCAATTCCAGTGCCGAGGGTAAGCAGGGTTACGGGCTGGAGCGCAACCGGAAGGCGCGTCTGGAGTACGAGATGCCTATGCCCGTGCTGCTGGATCCGTCCGGCGAGGTCGGTCGAAAGTACGGCGCCAAGACGACCCCCCACATGTTCATCATCACCACCGACGGCAAGGTGGAGTACAACGGGGCCATCGATGACAATCGTTCGGCCGACAAGCTGGGTCAGACCAACCACGTGGCCCAGGCTCTGCACGCGCTGCTGAGGGATGAGGCGGTGCCGGTGAGCATGACTCCGCCCTATGGATGCAGCGTCAAGTATGCCCAGTAGTCGGAAGCGGTCTCTGCTCAATAGAAGAAGCGGGCCAGAAAGAGTCCGGTCAACACGGCGGTCACCCAGGGGACTTCCCTCCAGCGACCGCCCAGGACCTTGAGCAGCACCCAGGAAACGACCCCGAAGACGATGCCCTCGGCAATACTGTAGGTCAGGGGCATCATCAGCAGGGTCAGAAAGACGGGGACCGCCTCGCTGAAATCGTCCAGATCCGTTTCCAGCACCGGTGAGAGCATGAAGACGCCCACCAGGACCAACACGCCGGCGGTGGCCGCCGCAGGAATGACCAGAAACAGGGGCCACAGCACCAGCGAACCCAGAAACAGAACGGCCGTCACCAGCGCAGTCAGACCGGTGCGTCCGCCGGCGGCCAGCCCAGCGGCGCTCTCCACATAGGTGGTCACCGTGCTGGTGCCCAGACAGGCTCCACAGGTGGTGCCCACTGCGTCCGCGAGCAGGGCCTGGCGCACCCGGGGCGGTTGTCCTTTCTCATCCAGCATCCCTGCCTTGGCCGAGACCCCGATGAGCGTCCCGGCCGTGTCGAAGAGATCCACGAAAAGAAAGGTCAGCAGGACCATCAGCAGGTCCCGGGACCACAACGATTCCCATTCGAACTGCAGGAATACCGGGGTCAGCGAGGGCGGGGCTCCCCAGCCTTCCGGCCTGGAGACCAGACCGACCGCGGCGCCGGCCAGGGTGGTGGCGATCATGCCGATCAGAAGGGCTCCGGGCACCCGACGATAGACCAGCACCGCCGATATCAACAGGCCGCCGAGAGCCAACCACGCCGTGGGCTGGGAGAGGTCGCCCAGGGTCAGCGGGGTGCCCTGGCCCTGACTCACGATCCCCGCCTTTTCGAGGCCGATGAACGCGATGAACAGACCGATGCCTCCGGAAATGGCCCGTTTGAGGTTCAGGGGAATGCAGCCGATGATGGCCTCGCGTACGTTCAGAAAGGTCAGCAGAAGGAACACGAGGCCTTCGACGAAGACTGCAGTCAACGCCAGTTGCCATGAGTACCCCATACCGACAACCACCGTGTACGCGAAGAAGGCGTTCAATCCCATTCCCGGCGCCAGGGCAAAAGGGAGTCTCGCCACGAGGGCCATGACGGCTGTGCCCACGGCGGCGGAGAGAGCCGTGGCCGTGAAAACGGCACCCCGGTCCATGCCGGCAGCGGCGAGGATGTCGGGGTTCACGGCCAGGATGTAGGCCATGGTCATGAAGGTGGTGGCTCCGGCGAGGATCTCGGTGCGAACGCTGGAACCGGCAGCAGTTATGCCGAAAAAACGATCCAAGATGCACCTCTTTCCCAGACGGGTCGGTCGAATTCCCAGGTTCCGGAGGTCAGATCGACGTCGCGACCATAGCGGCACCCGTTCCCGTGGGCCAGAAATTTCGCTTGGCGGCCCCTCGGCACCCTCGTTACCTTGCGAGGCGACCCCTTGAACCCATGCCCTCTCGGACGGAAGCGCACCTGGTGGCAGTGATACTCGATACAGCGAACCGGCGGGCGGCGCTGATTGCCGATCGGCTCCAGCTGGCCCTGGTCGTGATCCTGCTGCTGGTCGCCAGCTTCTCCATCGCCATCAGTCAGATTGCGCTGGGTTGCCTCCTGGGGGTCACGGCCTACCGCTGGATGTTTCTGAAGCAGCGTCCGGTGGCCATCGGATTGGAGTGGCCGGCGTTGGTCCTGGCGGCCTGGGCCTTGCTGATGATTCCTTTCTCCACGGATCCCGGTCAGTCACTGCTGTTCTACCGCCGTTTCTACCTGTTGACCGCCTTGTGGGCCGTTGCCGGAGTGGTGACCAGCGAGCAACGTCGCCAGTGGCTGCTGCTGGCGGTGCTGGTCGGTGCGGTAACCATCAGTCTGATCGGTTCCGTACGGGCGTATCTGAACAGTGGCGGCCTGTTCATCGACCGGCTGGGCGAGATGTCCAATCCCATGACCAGTGGTGCGTTGCTGATGATTGTCACGTTGCTGGGAGGGGGATTCGTGCTGGCCAAGGGCTCGCCGCGTCGCCTGCGGATGATGGTGCTCGTGGCCTTGCTGCCGGTTCTGCTGGCCCTGGCCCAGACCTTCACCCGCGGTGCCTGGCTGGGCACGGTGTTCGGCTGCGGTGCCTTGCTGCTGGCTGCGCGTCCGCGCTGGTTCGTCGCTGGATCCCTGCTGGCTGTGGTTGCGGTATTGCTGTTGCCGGGGCTACTGGAACGATCGGTCTCCGAAGGACAGGCCCACCGTTTCACTCTCAGCTATGTCCTGGGGGGACGCAGCACCGCCGAGCGCGTCGAGATGTGGCAGGGCGGCTGGAAGATGGTCCAGCGCCATCCGCTGACCGGCGTCGGCGACCGGGACCTGACAACCATCGCCCCGGACTATTATCGGGGTCCGGATACCGAGTACTATGGTCACTTGCACAGCAACCCGGTCATGTTCGCGGCCATCTGGGGCGTGCCCGGCTTCCTGGCGGCCATGATCTTCCTGGTGGCCCAGCTCTGGCTGTTGTTGCGCCGCTGGCGGCGTTGCCGCGGTGAAAGCGCGAAGGCGCCTCCTTTCGTATCGGGCTGGGTACTGGGAGCCATCGGTGTCTGGACAGGCTTCTTCTTTGCCGGATTGACCGAGTGGACCTTCGGTGATGCCGAAACCATGATGCTGTACTTGGCGATCCTGGGGGTCGCCCTGGCTCCCCGGGACACCGCACCCGGTATGCCCGACGCGACCGACAACGACGGCGGCTCTGCCCACGGAGATGCACATGCCTGATTCACGTCCCCTGTTTCCCCGGTCCAGCGGAGTTCTGCTGCACCCGACCAGTTTGCCGGGCCCCGACGGAATCGGCGATCTGGGCGAGTCGGCCTACCGATTCATCGACTGGCTGGATCAGTGTGGCCAGTCCCTGTGGCAGATCCTGCCTCTGGGACCGACCAGCTACGGCGACTCGCCCTACCAGACGCTGTCGGCCTTTGCCGGCAATCCGCTGCTGATCAGTTTGGATCGGCTGGTCAGCTCTGGCTGGCTGTTGTCCGACGATCTCGCCGATCGCCCCGACTTTCCCGACGATCGCGTGGATTTCGGCCGGGTCATCCGATGGAAGCAGGATCGCCTGGGGCAAGCCTGGTCGACCTTCCTGGAACGGGCCGGCACCGCAGCATGGCAGGAGTTCGAGGGATGGTCCGAGGCCCAGGCCGACTGGCTGGACGATTTCGCCCTGTTCATGGCTCTCAAAGACGAACAGGAGGGTCGGCCCTGGTACCGGTGGCCCCGGCCGTTACAGGCCCGGCAACCCGAGGCTCTGGCCGACGCGTCGCAGCGCCTCGAGAAGCAGATCACCGCCCACCGATTCACCCAGTGGATCTTTTTTACCCAGTGGCAGCAACTGAGGGCCTTCGCCGCCGCCCGGGGCATCCGCTTCGTAGGGGATGTGCCCATCTTCATCGCCCACGACAGCAGTGACGCCTGGGCCTGTTCCGAATACTTCCAGCTGGATGAGAAGGGACTGCCGACCCATGTGGCCGGTGTGCCGCCGGACTACTTCAGCAAGACGGGGCAGCTCTGGGGCAATCCTCTGTACGACTGGACCCGGCTGCGTACCGAGGGATACCGGTGGTGGATCGATCGCATCGCCAACTGCCTGGAACTGGTGGATCTGGTGCGTATCGACCACTTTCGGGGCTTCGAGGCTTACTGGGAGGTGCCGGCCAGCGAGCAGACCGCTGTCAAGGGTCGCTGGGTCCCGGGCCCCGGCAGCGAGTTCTTCAGTGTGCTACGCGAAGCCCTCGATGATCGATTGCCCATCATCGCCGAGGATCTGGGCGTCATCACGCCAGCGGTTGAAGCGCTGCGCGACGAGTTTGACCTGCCGGGCATGAAGATCCTGCAGTTCGCCTGGAGCGGACCCGACAACCTGTTTCTGCCCCATGAATACGGTCGCAACTGTGTGGCCTACTCCGGCACCCACGACAACGACCCCACCCTGGGCTGGTGGCAGCATCTGGCCGACCCCGCGACCCGGGAACTCGTGGCTGAGTACACCGGCTACTCGGCGGACGAACCCCACTGGTCCCTGATCCGGCTGGGTATGATGAGCTGCGCCCACACCTTCATCGCCACCATGCAGGATGTGCTCGGACTGGGCCGGGCGGCACGCATGAATCTGCCCGGCGAGGGTAAGGGCAACTGGAACTGGCGCATGCCCGGCGACGCATTCACCGATCCGGCCGGCGAGCGCCTGGCCCGACTGACCTGGCTCTACCGGCGTCGCCCGGACCAGGCCACGGCGGTGCGCGAAGATCCCGAACTGCCGGACGGATCCTCCTTCGCATGAACCTGAAGTTCAACTCCATCAGCGACGATTTCCGGCGCATGCTCCTGGCCACCCTGTTCTTCGGGGCCACCTCGGGTATCTTTCTGTCGACCTTGAACAACTACCTCTCGGATGTCCACGGATTCGACGCCGGGCACAGGGGCTGGCTGGAGCTGCCCCGGGAGCTGCCGGGGTTCTTCATCATCGTCGTGGTGGGAATGCTGCTGACGGTGCTGAAGGAGAGCCGCATTGCCGCGACGGCCATGTTCTTCACCGCCGCAGGCGCCCTGGGTCTGGCCTACCTCTCGCCCGGCGTGGTTCTGCTGGTGATCTGGATCGTGATCTGGTCCCTGGGAGACCACATCATCTTCGCCGTGGAGGGTCCGCTGGGCCTGAAGCTGGCCAAGCGCGGTGGCGAGGGCCGGCGCCTGGGACAGCTGGGTGGTGCCCGTAACCTGGGGGTGATCCTGGGCGTGTCGGCGGTCTGGTTACTGGCCAAGGTGCTGGGCGACCGCTTCGATCTGTTCTATCTCGTCGCCGGCATCAGTGCGCTGGTCGCCGGCGTGTTCTACTTTCGCCTGCAGCTCGGGATGCAGGACAAGCCCTCGCGCCGCCTGGTGTATCGCCGGGAGTACCACCTCTTCTACGCCATCAGCGCCCTGTTCGGCATCCGCAAGCAGATCTTCCTGGTCTTCGGGGCCTGGGTGCTGGTTTCGATGCACGGTGTGCCGGTGGCGACCATCGCCCTGCTCTACTTCATCGCCTCGTTGCTGGGGGTGGTGCTGCGACCATTGCTGGGCGACGTCATCGACTGGCTGGGCGAGCGTCGGGTACTGGCATTCGACGAGTTGCTGCTGCTGCTGGTCTGCCTGGTCTATGCCTTCGCCTCAGATGTGTTTCCGGGGCCCTGGGGATTGAGGGTGCTTTATGGCGCCTACGTCCTGGACCACATCCTATTCGCCCTGCGGGTGGCGCGGACCACGTATCTGAAGAAGATCGCCGTGGATTCGGCTGATATCACGCCGACGATCAGCCTGGGCATCACCATTGACCACGCCGTGGCCATGACCCTGCCCATCCTGTCGGGCTACGTCTGGGAGCGCTGGGGGCACCAGTGGGTCTTCATGATGGCCGGGGTCATCGCCATTGCCGGTTTCTTTGTCTGTCTGCGCATCAAGGTGCCGGCGACCCGGTCCGACGCTCCACCGGCCACCGTCCGATAAGGGGAACTGTATCAGGAATCTTTTGTTTGGCTCTGCGAGGTGATATTATGATTACAGAATCGCTGAACCTTTGATCACCGAGGATGTTGCCCGATGATTCGCCTTTCGACGCTGACCGGACTGAAATCCCTGTCCGTGGCCGTGATCCTGGTCGGCAGCCTGCTGCTGACCGGTTGCGGCGAGTCCGACAGTTCGGTCATTCCCGAGAAAACCAACCCCTTCCTGGAAGCCCGGGTCGGCACCGACTCGACCCTGGAAGTGGCGACGTGGAACATCGAGCACTTTGCCAAATCCGGCGAAGTGACCACCGATTTGGTGATCCAGGCCATCGAGGCCATGGACGCGGACATCATCGCGATGCAGGAGATCGAGAGCTATCAGGATTTCCAGCGGGTGAAGAGCGGTCTGGTGGGTCGCGACGGCTACAAGGCCAGCAGCGCCTACGGGGATCTCAACCTGGCTTACATCTACAAGACCGATGGGCCCCTTGAAGTGGAATCCATCTACGAGATCCTCACCGATGAATCACGGGCCTTACCCCGGCGTCCCCTGGTGCTGGAGGGCACCTTCAATGGCCTGCCCCTGGTGATCATCAACAACCACTACAAGTGCTGCGGGAATGGATCCCTCAACGAGGACAACGACTGGGATGAGGAGACCCGACGCAGGGATGCGTCACTGCTCCTGGAAAGCTACATCGACACCCACTACGCCGACCGCCGGGTGATCCTCGTGGGCGATCTCAACGATGAGATCACCGACGACCCGAACCATCCCACCGATCCGGGCGACAACGTCTTCGCCAACTTCCTGGCCCGGCCCGATCGCTTCCGCTTCGTGGATATGGCCATTGCCGAGGGATCCTCATTCGGGTGGTCCTTTCCCGGCTACCCCAGCCACATCGATCACATCCTGATCACCAGCGAGCTGTTCGCCGACTTCGACGGATCGGACACCGAGGTCCAGGTTGCGCCCCTGTACGCTTTCGTATCGGGGGGATTCGGCGGCTACGACCGCAACATCAGCGACCACCTGCCGGTGGTACTGAAGCTGAAGCTGATTCCCTAGTTCACATCGACCAGAAACCCTACTTCAACAACGCGACCTTGGCCGTCTCGACGCGGTCGGCTGTCACGAGCTGGACCAGATAGGCGCCGGAGGCTGCCGGTTTCCCTGTGTCGTCCCGACCGCTCCAGGCGATGCGGTGCTCGCCGGCAGGAAACTCGCGCTTGGCCAGGCGTTTGACCAGGCGGCCCTGCAGGTCGCGGATCGTCACATCCACCGGGCCGGCGAAGGCCAGGTTGAATGTCACGGTGGTCTGGGGGTTGAATGGATTCGGCGCCACCGCGGTGATCAATCCACTGCCCTGCAGGCCGGGCACCGACGAGGTACTCTGATCGATGGACACGTCGTCCAGATGCCACTCGTCGTTCCAGTCGCCCCCGTTGCCGTCAGCCGAGAACCGCACCGCGAAGTAGGGCCCCGCGGCGCTGGCCGGCACCGCCAGCTGAACCTCTTCCAGGGGGCTGGACGAGCCGCCGGTGGCGATGATGGTCTGGAGCAGAACCCACTGCCAGGTGTCCGAGTCGAAGTACTCGACGCGCAGGGGCTGGCCCGCCGGCAGACCGTAGGAGCGGACCTTGAAGGTGACGGTGGCCGCCCCGGACAAGGTCATGGGCAGGGTGCGGATTGTGCCCAGTTCGTTGACGCCGTAAGTGTCGCCGGCCTCCAGCTCGAGGCGCTGGTAAATGACCTTGGCCAGATCGGCGGCGATCCACAGTTCCGGATTGGGTTCACCGGAGGCCGTGAAGGCGTCGAAGAAAGGCAGACTCGTCGTGGGGATCTGGGCCGTGCCGGCTTCGAGGCAGGACAATCCCGGCAATTCGTCGCCCACCCGCTCGAGGGTGTCGGGTCCGAAGGAGCGGATGCCGGCGCTGCAACCGCCGATGCTCGAGCACATGACCCGGCACCACCAGCTGCCGCCATAGTCGCAGTGCACCGCGTCGAAGTTGTGACCGATTTCGTGGGCGCTGACCGCCACCCGCTCGGCCAGGTCGTCCGAGAAGTGGGATTGGACCAGGCTGTAGCCATAGTAGCTGTTGCAGATGCCGAGGGACGCCCAGGCGATGCCGATGGGTGTGCCGTCCAGGTCCTTGCCGGTGAACAGGTGGGCCACATCCCGCTGGACATCGTCGTGGTTGTCGCGCCACTCGTCGCTGAAGGCCTCCAGCAATGCGTTGGGATTCGTCGTACCGTAGGGGTCGGGTTCACTCTCGCGGATCAGGATCTCGGTGATCACGAAGGCGACCCGCAGATCCAGCTCGTACAGGGCGCTGACCCCGGCGATGATCAGCTCGATGTCGGCCACCGTGTCGTCGACCGAGCTGTTGTTGGCGACGAAGTACTCGGTGTCCACGTCGCAGGCCACTTCGCAGACCTGCACTGCCAGGGTGGCGTCCTTACCGGCCGGATCGTGCCAGTGGGGCTCTTCGCCCGGGGGTGTCTCGACGCCGCAGGTCCCCGCCGTCGGCAGCACGTCGTCGGCGCGGTAGAGCACACAGGTGCCGGCCGCTGCACCGGCCACCAGCTCGTCGGCGGGGCGCACGGTCCAGGTTTCCCGCCGCCAGGTCATCAAGGTGATGGTGCCGCTGATACGGCCATCCCGCCACGCGAGCACCGCCCGGCTGCCGGGTTGATCCACCAGGGCGCCGGTCCACACCGTCGGTGCGGGAGCTGTCACTTCACTCAGTCGACCGTCGCTGCCCTGAACGCGCACTCTGAAGTCGGGAGCCCGGACCGGGGAGGGGCGCAGATCGAGCCGCCGCAGGACACCGTCGATGGGCAGATCCACCTGCAGCCGGTCGTTGCGTTCGACGATCCGGGGGGAGGCCAGCTCGAAGGTGGTCACGCCGGTGCGCTTGGCCAGGGTCTGGGCCAGGTCGTGGACGATGGACTGTGATGCGGTTTCGTTTGACGTGGCGCTTCCGGCCGATGCAAAGGCTGGCACGATGTAGGCGAATGATAGTAGGACAAACAGAAACAGCATTATCCGGCGGGACATGAGGCAACCTCCCAGGTGTAGGGGGGAGGCGCACACCCTTGAGAGTGTGGCGTCGCTTCCCCCGCAAATCCCCGGTTGAGTCTACCTCATTGATCGATCGAATTCAACTCGGAGACCCGGCTCACCCCAGGATACCGTCGTAGATCTCCTGATTGAAACCCACCAGCAGCGTCTTGCCGCGCTGGACGACCGGGGCGCGCAGGTTGCCCGTGGCCCCCAGCATGACCTTCAACAGGTCCTCCTCGGCAGGCTCTTCCTTCTTCATATCGAAGGTCCAGACCTTCTTGCCCTTCATGACGATGACCTTCGAGGCGGCGCCGGCCAGCTCGAGGGCCTTGTCCGCACCGTGCTTGACGCTGGCGTTGGTCTGGTCACCGATCTTGACGTCGTTTTCCGCAAGGAACCCCTGCGACCTGGTGCAACTCGTTCAGCCGCCCCGGTGGTAGTACCAGTCGATCTTCTTGGCCATGTGCGTCTCCTTGAAGTGAGTCGGGACCCGGGGCAGATCAGCTCTGCCAGGGCACTGTCAGGTTCAGGCGCTGTAGCTTGGCTTCCACTTCCATTCGCTCGCGATTGCGCAGCAGGTTGCCGGTCTTGGCGGAAATCTTCAACCAGCCGGCGTCCCGGGCGATGGCCTGGGCGGCCTCGATGTCCCCGGCGCCGACGGCGGCCAGGATGTCGGTTTCGGTGGCGGACAGGTGCAGAGCCCCGAAGCGGTAATCCTCGAAGGCCTCCCAGGTCAACGGCACCCAGCGGGCGACGATCTCGCGGCCGATGATCGTGGCGTAGTCGCGGATCTCCTGCTGGGCGTGTTGGTCCATGCGCAGGGCCAGGAAGTGCAGCAGGTTGTGCAGGTTCACCTTCCAGTAGGCCTCGGTGTAGGTGCACAGGGGCAGGTCCTTGCGGGCCTGTTCCCGGGCCACGCCGGCCTCGATGCGCTCTTGATAGAGATCCCGGGCCCGCTGCTGGAACGCAGCTTCGCTCTCGCTGAATCCCTGGCCGGTCTCAAGCGGCAAGCTGTCGGCGCTGCCCTGCTTGTTGTCCACGGACTGGGTGCGCCACTGGTCGGAGGCCGTCTGCTGGGCCGCGTCGATGGCCACCGAGTAACGGGTGCTGTACTCGTTGACGCTGGCGGTGCGGTGGCGGATCCACTGGCGCCAGGCGTCCATGGGCACCCGGACGTGCAGCTTCAGCTCGCACATCTCGAAGGGGGTCGTGTGGCGGTGGCGCAGCAGGTAGCGGATCAGGCCCCGGTCGTCGCTGACCTTCTTGGTGCCGGCGCCGTAGCTGACCCGGGCGGCCTGCACCACGGCGGCGTCGTCACCCATGTAGTCGACCAGGCGGACCATGCCGTCATCCAGGACCTTGAATGGAGTGCCCAGAATCTCATCCAGGGCTTCGACACGGGGGCGGGGCAGTTTCTCGGCGCGAGGTTCCAAGGGGGACTCCCTGAAGCTAAGGTGAAAAACCGGCGGGACCGACCAGCCTCTGCAGGCCGGCCCCGTGATTCTAGGCGAACGCCCCGTCGATGGCGTCGTCGATCAATCCGTCGTCGGCGTGCTGGGGCATCGTCACGGTCATGTTGGGATCCTGCTCCATGGCCCGGGCGATGGCGAACTCGGCGCCCTCGTTGCGGGCCCAGGCCCTCCGGGCGATGCCGTTGTTGACATCCCAGTGGAGCATCGCCTGCAGCCGGCGATCCGCCTCCTGGCTGCCGTCGAGCAACATGCCGAAGCCGCCGTTGACGACCTCTCCCCAGCCCACGCCGCCGCCGTTGTGGAGGCTGACCCAGGTGGCGCCCCGGAAGCTGTCGCCGATGACGTTCTGCACCGCCATGTCGGCGCAGAACATGGAGCCGTCCCGAATGTTCGCAGTCTCGCGGAAGGGGCTGTCGGTGCCCGAAACGTCGTGGTGGTCCCGGCCCAGGACCACCGGCGCGGTGATCTCGCCGCTATTGATGGCGGCGTTGAAGGCCGCGGCGATGGCCCGTCTGCCCTCGGCGTCACTGTACAGGATCCGGGCCTGGCTGCCGACGACCATCTGGTTGGCCCCGGCCCGGCGGATCCAGCGCAGATTGTCCAGGTACTGCTGGCGGATCTCCACCGGGGCGGCCTCGGCCAGTTCGGCGATGACGTCGCCGGCGATGCGATCGGTGGTCTCGAGGTCTTGAGCCACGCCGCTGGTGCACACCCAGCGGAAGGGCCCGAAGCCGTAGTCGAAGCACAGGGGACCCATGATGTTCTCGACGTAGCTGGGATACACGAAGCGTCCGTCGGGCTTGGCGATGTCGGCCCCGGCCCGGCTGCACTCGAGCAGGAAGGCGTTGCCGTAGTCCCAGAAGTGGGTGCCCTTGGCGACGCAAGCGTTGACGGCCGCGATGTGACGCAGCAACGAGGCCTGGACCTTCTCCTTGAAGGCCGCCGGATCGGCGGCCATCAGGGCGTTGCTCTCGGCGTAGCTCATGCCCGCCGGGTAGTAGCCGCCGGTGTAGGGGATGTGCAGACTGGTCTGATCGCTGCCCAGCTCGACGTCGATGTCGCTGTCGGCCAGGCGCTCCCACAGGTCGATGATATTGCCCTGGTAAGCCAGAGCTACTGCTTCGGTGGCCTGCTTGGCCGTGCGGATTCGCTCCAGCAGACCGTCCAGGTCGGTGTAGACCTCGTCCACCCAGCCCTGCTCGTGGCGCTTGGCCACCGCGTCGGGATTGATCTCCGCCAGCACGCCCACACAGCCGGCGATGACCGCGGCCTTGCCCTGGGCGCCGCTCATGCCGCCCAGCCCGCTGGAAAGGTAGAGCTTGCCGGCCAGGGGGTTCTCCGCCGGATCGTCGCCACTGAGATAAATGCGCCCGGCGCCGAGGATGGTGATCGTCGTGCCGTGGACGATGCCCTGGGGCCCGATGTACATGTAGCTGCCGGCGGTCATCTGGCCGTAGCTGGTCACGCCCAGGGCTGCCAGACGGGTGTAGTCGTCGCCGGAGCTGTAGTTGGGAATGACCATGCCGTTGGTGACCACGACCCGGGGGGCGTCCCGGTGGCTGGGAAACAGGCCCAGGGGGTGCCCCGAGTACATGACGAGGGTCTGCTCATCGGTCATCTCGGACAGGTAGCTCATGGTCAGCAGGTACTGGGCCCAGTTCTGAAAAACGGTGCCGTTGCCACCGTAGGTGATCAGCTCGTACGGGTGCTGGGCCACCGCCGGGTCCAGGTTGTTCTGGATCATTAGCATGATGGCCGCCGCCTGCCGGCAGCGGGCCGGATACTCGTCGAGTGAGCGGGCCATCATGTCGTAGGTCGGCCGGAACCGATGCATGTAGATGCGGCCCCAGCGGGCCAGTTCGGTGGCGAACTCCGGGGCCAGTTCGACGTGCATTGCCGTCGGGAAGTAGCGCAGGGCGTTACGCAGCGCCAGTTTCTTCTCGTCTTCGCTCAGCAACATGGGGCGCTCGGGGGCGCGGCTGATGGCCGGATCGTCAACCGGCGGAGGGGGGAGCTGGTCCGGGATACCCCGGCGGATCGTCTGCTGGAACTGCTCCACAGTCATCTGGGCGCTCACGAGCGCAACCTCCTACAAGGACCCTGAAACGATGGCGGATGACGACCGGGCAAAAAGTGCCGATCGCTGCCAAGGTAGCACATCACCCCGCTGATTCCCAGAATCAGGCTGCCGGGATCGGCAATGAGTGCCCAATTCTAAAAAATATCTCAAATTCCGAACGAATCAGCCGACCCAAGAGGAGTCAGGAGGCCGGCAACTGGTCGGTCTATTCCCCGAGAGAGGTCCCGGATTCACCGGGCTTCACAGCAAAAGGAATCCTTGCCCATGTTTCGCAACGCTTCTCTAAAGGCCCGCCTGCTGGTGCCCGGTGTCCTGCTCACGCTGATGCCGCTGGTACTGGTGATGGCAGTGGTGGTCAACCGTGAACTGGAAATGAAAAAGCAGACGGCCGAAGAGTGCACCAAGCTGGCCTACACCGATCTGGACCACATCGCCGAAGGCGTCTACGCCCTTTGCGAGACCCAGCATCAGGTACTCCAGCAGAATGTGGACGCCGGCCTGAACGTCACCAAAGCGGTGATGGATCAGCAAGGCGCGGTTTCCTTCGGTGACGAAACCGTCGCCTGGGAGGCGGTGAACCAGTACACCAAGAACAAGACCAGCCTCCAGCTGCCGAAGATGCTGGTGGGGGACATCTGGCTGGGCCAGAACCGTTCCGCCGCCAATCGCACTGCCGTGGTGGACGCGGTGCGCGACCAGGTCAGCGGTACTTCGACCATCTTCCAGCGCATGAACCCCAAGGGTGACATGCTGCGCGTCGCGACCAACGTGATGAAGAGCGACGGGAATCGGGCCATCGGCACATACATTCCGGCCACCAATCCCGACGGTTCGGCCAACCCGGTGGTCAGCACCGTGCTCAGCGGCAAGACCTTCCGGGGCAAGGCCTATGTCGTGGACCGCTGGTATCTGACAGCCTATGAGCCCATCAAGGACAGCAGCGGCTCGGTCGTCGGCATCAGCTACTTCGGCGTGCCCATGGAAAGCGCCACGGCCCTGCGCCAGGCGATCATGAACCTCAAGGTGGGCCAAACCGGCTACGTGTACGTGCTGGACACCAAGGGCAACTACGTCATCTCCAAGGGCGGCGCCCGCGACGGTGAGAGTATCTGGAAAGCCAAGGATGCCAACGGCGTGTCCTTCATCCAGGAGATCTGTGAGAAGGCCAAGAAGCTGGGACCCCGTGAGGTGGACCAGCAGTTCTATCCCTGGAAGAACAAGGGCGAGGACCAGGCCCGTGTGAAGGTCGCCCGTCTCATGTACTACGAGCCCTGGGACTGGGTCATCGGCGCCAGCAGCTACGAGGAGGAATTCTACGAGGCGGAGCGCAAGGTCGACGCCCTCAGTCATCAGAATCTGCTGATCCTCGGGGTTCTGAGTCTGATCTCCTTGGGAATCGCCAGTATCGTCTGGTTCTTCCTGGCCCGCCGTACCGACAAGCAGTTCTCTGCGGTGGCCGACACCTTGCGTATGACCAGTGACCAGGTGGCCAGCAGTGCCGGCCAGGTCGCGGCCAGCAGCCAGCAGATGGCCGAAGGTGCCAGTGAACAGGCCGCTTCCCTCGAAGAAGTGTCCGCATCCCTGCAGGAAGTGGGCTCGATGACGGGCCAGAACGCAGACAATGCCCGGCAGACCGACGAGGCCGCCGGCCTGGCGTTCAATGCCGCCCGCCAGGGTGTCGGCGCCATGGAGCGGATGACCGGAGCCATCGGACAGATCAAGCATTCGTCCGACGAGACCGCGCGCATCCTCAAGACCATCGATGAGATTGCCTTCCAGACCAACCTGCTGGCGCTGAATGCGGCCGTGGAAGCAGCGCGCGCCGGCGACGCCGGCAAGGGATTCGCCGTGGTGGCCGAGGAAGTGCGAAACCTGGCCCAGCGCAGTGCCGAGGCGGCCCAGAACACCGCGTCGCTCATCGACGAAGCCCAGGGCAACGCCGACAACGGAGTCGCCGTGGCCGACGAGGTGGCTGGTTTCCTGCGGGACATCGAGGGCAACGTGGGCAACGTGAAGGAACTGATCACACAGGTGGCTGCCGCCAGCAACGAGCAGGCAACGGGAATCAGCGAGATCACCAAGGCCGTGGACCAGCTGGACAACGTGACCCAATCCAACGCGGCCAACGCCGAGGAATCGGCCGCCGCCAGCGAGGAACTCAGTGGACAGGCCAGCGAGGTGCTCAGCCTGGCCCACACCTTGACCCAGATCGTACGGGGCGATTCCGGAGGATCGGCCAATGTCGCAGCGGCTCCGAGTGTGCGGAAATCGAGTGCGCCAGCCCGACGATCCAACGCGGGGCACACCTCGGCTCCCGCGACCTGGGTGCAGGACCAACCGGCCCAGCCGGCTCCGACGCGCAATCAGAGCGCCGAGGAAGTGATCCCACTGGACGAGGACGAGCTCATCGAGCTCTAGTCGACGAGACCGATACCTACTGTCGGTCACAACCGGTGGAGATACAGCAGAAGGCGGCGACCCAAGGGTCGTCGCCTTCTGCGTTGCTAGTCTACTTCCGAAACGTGATCCGGCTAGGCCGCCTTGCGGGCGAAGAGCGACTTCCTGACCAGATCGAGGAAGATGACCAGTGCTCCCAGGATCATCAAGGCGTCGGGCACGGTGCGGGCCCACATCCATCCCTTCATGGGCTCGATGGCCTCACGTTGACGGGCAAACCAGTAACCCAGGTCATGGGCGGTGGCCGCCTGGTGGAAACCGATGACCAGGGTCGGGATGGAGAACAGGACCACCCCGCTGGTCATCAGCCAGAATCCCCAACGACTGGGCCGTTCGTCCCACTCGAGCCCCTTGGCCATGGCATTGGCCCGCACGACCAGGTACATGAAGGCCAGGGAGATGTAACCGAAGGCGCCCAGCAGGGCCACATGGGCGTGTGGCATGATCAGGTAGGTGCCGTGACTGTAGTAGTTGATCGTCGGCGTGTTGATGACCATGCCCAGAAAGCCGGCGCCGTACCAGTTCAAAAACGCGCTGCCGGCCAGGAACAGGAATGGCACCGCAAAGGGGAATTCCTGCTTGCTGGCCGTGATCTCCCGCTGCTGCTTGAAGGCTTCGATCATCAGCAGCACCAGGGGCAAGGGCTCGAGGGCGGAGAAAATGCCGCCGACGGCGATCCAGTACTCGTCCAGGCCCTGCCACCAGTAGTGGTGGCCTACGCCCAGGGTGCCGCTGGCTGCGACCAGGGCCAGCTCGAAGAGCATGATCCGCTCGGCCGACTTGCGTGAGACCAGACCCAGCGCCACGGTCAGGAAGGCCAGCACGCCGGCAGCGAAGAGCTCGAAGGTCAACTCCACCCACAGGTGGACCACCCACCAGCGGTAATAGTCGTCGACGGTGTAGTTGGGCACGATCTTGTGCAGGGGCATCATGCCGGCCATGTACAGGGTGGCGATGCCGAAAGCGCTCCAGATGATGGTGCCGATCAGCACGTTGTTGCTCTTGGCCTTGCGGATCACGCTGAAGACCATCAAGAACCACATGACCAGGCCGGCGACCAGCCCGATGTCCCAGACCCGCCCCAGGTTCAGCAGTTCTCGGCCCTCGTTGCCGAGCCAGAACCAGACATCGCGCATCTGGCCGGTGGCGCCCATGTAGATGCCCACCAGACCACCGCCGCCGACGACCAGCAGCGCCGCCCAGAGCACATCAACCAACCAGGGAAACTTCAGGTCCTGCTTGCTTGCCAAAGGAGCGATGAGCATGCCGCCGACCAGCCAGCCGATGGCGACCCAGATGATGGCCAAGTTCACATGCAGGGCCCGCATCACGTTGAACGGCAGGATCTCCTGGCTGATGATGAAGTTCTTACCGGGCTCGGTGTAGATGTGGGCCAGATAGCCCCCGAGGATCATCTGCAGCAGCATGAAGAGGCCCACGATCGGCACATACTTCAGCAGCTTCTCTTGGGACGGAAACAGCTTCGTGACCATCAAGGGCTCTTCGAGCACCTCGTCCGGCCCCTTCTTGAGCAGCTTTTCGTAGGCAATGATCAAGACCAGGATGGTGCCGACCCAGAGTACCAGCAGCTCCCACAGGGTGTAGAAGTGGCTGGTCCAGGTCAGGTCCTGGTCGACCAGCGGTTCGGGGGGCCAGTTGTTGCTCCAGGTCCGGTCGGTACCGGTTCGCTTGCTCGAGGCCACGAGCTGGCACCAGTCCACGAAGTGGGCGATCGAACGGGCCTCGTCGGAGCGAATCACGCCACCGGTCCAGGCTGCTTCCTGATTGCCGTTGACCAGGAAATCCACCAGATAATCGACGTTGGCCATATAGGCGGCCGTCGATCCCTCGCTGTAGGTGACCACGTCCTCGGTCAGCCGGGTCTGCTCATGGAGATCCCGCTTGACCCTGACCTTGATCAGGCCACGCTGCTCGTCGTTCAGCTCGGCTCCGGCGATACCGTACTCCTGGCGGGCATGCCAGTCGTATAGAAATTCGGCGCGCCGGTGGAAGAACTCCGTGGAGAAATCCGGCCCCAGGTAGGCACCCATACCCAGCATAGTACCGTAGTCCATCAGATCGAATTGCTGAAAGAGGCCCTTGCCGGCCACCACATCATCATGGGTGTAGAGTTTCTGGCCGGATGCGGAGACCACCTCCCGGGGAATGGGGGGCACCTCCTTGGCAAGATTGGCGGTAAAGAAGATCAGGGCCGCGACCATGATGATTCCCACGGTCCAGAAAGCGGTGTACAACCCCTTGCGCGACAACAATCTGTCGAGCCACGATGGATTCATGGATGGGCTCCTTGTCTCAGTGGCCGAAGGCCGGTGTGTCGCCGTGGCGACGTTATATGCTACGTTGGGGTAGCAATTGTGGTCAAAAAAACATCAAATCCGCGTACTGCCGGTGGCCACCATCTGGGCCAGGGTCACGTCTTGCATCATCTGGGAGATCCCGTTCTTGTGGACGGTCCAGAAATCATGCATGGGGCAGGGGTTCTCATCATCGCAGGTCTCGAAACCGAGGATGCAACGATCGTAACTCTCCAGCCCCTCCACGATGTCCACAATGTGAGCTAGCCGGACTTCGCCCAGAGGCTTGATGATCTGGTAGCCGCCATTCTTCCCGCGTACAGCCGCCACGATTCCTTCGCTGCCCAGTCGGCTCATCAGCCGGCCGAGGAACTTGTAGGGAATCCCCAGCTCGTCGGACAGGTGCTTGACCGAGCAGAGTTCCTGACTGCTGGTAGCCATGTGTACCAGACAGCGGATGGCGTATTCGGATGACTTGAACAATCTCATAATGCTACCTGAGGGTAGTATATGTTTTGTTTGCAGGGGATGCAAGGCGTTTTCCACGCCACCATCCGGACACATTGTGCCGGTCGGGACGGATCATCTGCCGGAGCTTTTACTTGTCCCCCGCCACGGATACCGTGCATTATGGTCCCAGCTGTCCGCACCGCGGATGAAGCACTTCAACCTCATCGGGAGAGAGGACCATGGCGCAGATCGTTGATCGCATGATCCGGGCGGCCAAACTGGACGTCACGTTGTACGACGAAGTCGAGCGGGACCGGGGATCCCTGGGCGAAGCCATGACCGTGGTCGCCATCTCCAGTGTCGCCGCCGGGGTCGGCAGCTCGCTGGTCGGCGGACCCATCGGTCTGATCGGCGGGACTCTGGCGGCCCTGGTGGGCTGGTTCATCTGGGCGGTGCTGGTCCACTTCGTGGGCACCAAGCTGATGGCCGAACCCGGCACTCAGGCCGAGCTGAGCGATGTTCTGCGGGTCACTGGTTACTCCGCTGCCCCCGGGGTCATCCGGGTGATCGCCTTCATTCCGCTGCTGGGCGGTTTGATCAACCTGGCGGCGGCCGTCTGGATGCTGGTCGCGATGGTCGTGGCGGTGCGCCAGGTCCTGAAGTATCAGAGCAGCGGCAAGGCCATTGCCGTGTGTATAGTCGGCTGGTTGATCCAGATGGTGATCATCGGCCTGTTCGCCATGATCGGCCTGGGCGGCGCCCTGCTGGTCGGAGCCGGTTGACAGAACTTGCGGAGGAATAAGAAGATGGCATACCTGACCCCGACAACTTACCTCGTTCGTACGACCCTGCTGGTCTGTCTGGCGGCGCTGTTGGCTGGTTCGGTTCTGGCGGACGACCCGGTCTACCGGGAGCAGAACCAGTACCCGGTACTGGACGAGATCAGAGCCGACCGAGCGGCAGCCCAGGCCGTTCGGGATTCGGTCCGTGCCGCAGTGGAGGCCGAGTATACCGCCACTGCCGAGGCCAAGGATGAGGCGGCCCGCGATCTGCGGGTGGACTGGTCGAAGATCAAGTCCCCGTCCGCCCCCAGTGACTTCGACGCCCTCTGGCACAATCCGCCGACACCCCAGTTCTATACGGGTTCGTGCTGGGCCTTCTGCTCGGTCTCCTTCATGGAAAGCGAGGCCAAGCGTCAGACCGACGTGGAGATCAAGCTCTCCGAGATGTGGGTCGTCTACTGGGAGTATGTGGAGAAATGCCGGGCCTATCTCCAGTCGTTCGGGCACACGCCTCTGGCCCAGGGTAGCCAGGACCACGGCACGACCGAGATCTACCGCCAGTACGGTGCGGTGCCCAGCGAATCTTATCCCGGCGTGCTGAACGAGAACGGCCGCCATGACCACACGCCCCTGATGAAGGAACTCAAGGGTTTCCTGGACTGGGTGCTGGAGAGCGACTCCTGGGACGAGGAACAGAATCTGGCCTACGTGCGCGCCATCCTGGACAAGCACATGGGGCAGCCCCCCGAGGACGTTCAGCACCAGGGACGCACGTACAGCCCGAAGGCTTTCCTGCGGGAGGTCCTGGGCCTGAGCATGGATGACTACGTGTCCTGCGTCTCGCGCATGGACGAGCCCTTCTACAACCAGGTGCTTCTGGACGTCGAGGACAACTGGCGGCGCAAGGCCGACTACGTCAACCTGCCGTTGCACGACTTTTACGAGGTGATCCGCCACGCCGTCGAGGACGGCTACACGGTCTCGATCGGTGGCGACAACAGCGAAGCAGGCATGGACGGCAAGTTCGACACGGCCATCGTTCCCGAGTGGGACATCCCTGCCAAGTACATTGATCAGGGCAGTCGCGAGTTTCGCATCGTCAACGGGACCACCGGCGACGATCACGGTGTACACATCGTGGGCATGAAGAAGCTGGGGGGACGCCAATGGTTCCTGATCAAGGACAGCAATCGCAGCAGCCGGCTTGGCGAGCACCAGGGGTACTACTTCTGGGACGGCGATTACATCAAGTTGAAGATGCTCAGCTTCATGGTCCACAAGGATAGGTTGGCGGACATCCACAACTAGCAGAATGCCAGATCCTGATCTGTGCAGTCGCCCGGGAAGAGCTGGCTTCCCGGGCGTTTCTATGGATAGACCCGCAGAGACCGGAACAATACACGGGCAATGGGAGTATATGGCGGAGTTGCTGCCGGGCCGTGAATGGATCGCTGATTCCGGGCCTTCGCTTCGCCAACGGGGAGATATTTACATGACCATGAGAATCGGCGGCCTGCTGCGCCGTCTGCGCAAGAGCGGGATCCTGAGTCTGGCGGCCATCGCGGTCGTTGCATTCTCGTTCCGCTCGGCGGTGGCCGATTGGAACGACGTGCCCACCGGTTCGATGAAACCCACGATCCTGATTGGCGATCGGATCTTCGTCAACAAGCTGGCCTACGATCTAAAGATCCCTTTCACCCGCACGAGTATCGCCACCTGGAGCGATCCGGCCCGGGGTGACGTGGTGACCTGCTGGTCACCCGCCGACGGTGCTCGGCTGGTCAAACGAGTCGTCGGCGTGCCCGGTGATACGGTGGAGATGCGGGGTGGGCGCCTCCTGATCAACGGCGAATCTCTCGAGTACAGACCCGTCGATGCAGCGCCGATCCGGGAAGCCTTGGGCGTTGACGCTGAGGGCAAGATCTTCTTCAACGAGGTCATGTCGGGAGTGGAGCACGTCGTGGCGTACGAACCCGCGCGTCAAGCACTGCGCACATTCGGTCCCATCGAAGTGCCTGCGGGCAAGTTCTTCATGCTGGGAGACAACCGGGACAACAGCGGTGATTCGCGCATCTTCGGTTTCGTGGACCGCGGCGCGGTCACAGGCAAGGTCACTGCCGTGGCCCTGTCCCTGGACTACGAGGACAACTACCGGCCCCGCTGGCAGCGTTTTTTTTCCCGGCTGATCTGAGCTGGACGAATTCGAATGACCGGCCGACGGTCGATCCGCCGTCCCTACCACGGCGGCCGAGCCCCCCGAAGGACCTCCCGGGGGGCTCTTCCAGTTCGGGATCCCGGCTCATACGGTCAATCTGAAGGTCCTGGTTCACCGGGGACGCCCGCATACTCCTCGATCGTCACGTTTCGCCTGCGCAACTCCGCCAGCATGCGGTCGCCCGGTACCACCTCTTCCTGACAGCGTGCGCCGGGAGCGTCGATTTCACCGCTGGCCAGCAGCCAGGCGATGATTGCTGCAGGATAGCCGGTCATGCGCATCATGGCCGAGATGTCGTTGGTGCGGTCATGGTGGTCGATGATGCGCACGCCCCTGCGAACCGCTTCACCGGCGGCGTCCCAACCTTCGGCTTCGGCCAGCAGCAGGATCACATCCTCGCCGGGCAGGTTCAGCTTGTCGGCCATGACCCGGGCCAGCATCTCCCGGGGCGAGACCTTGCCGCCTTTGAACTCCAGCGGCCGCGAGTCGGTCAGGCCCAGCTCATGAAGCAGACGGAACTGAGCGCAGTGCCCCTTGTAGCGAATCGTCTTGTAGTCCAGATCGGGCACGCGACCGGCCAAGGTCCGGGGCAGGGTGGAGGTACCGCCGCTGGTCTGGAAGGCCTCCAGTTCGCCGAAAGGCTCGGGAAAGGTCAGGTGCTCGAGTTCACTGAGCGAAGGTACGGTCTGCAGTCGGCCGCCTCGAACGACCACCGCGGGTTCGATGTACTCGTTGATCAGGCCCTGTACCGCGAACACGACCTTGTAGTTCATGGGCGGTTGCGGATCGATCGGCAGGCCGCCGACCCGGAGCTTGAGGCTGGCGGCGCTTTTGAGACCGTCGATCAGCCAGTAACCCAGTATGCCGGCCAATCCCGGAGCCAGCCCACAGTCGGGAATGATCGATACACCCTGGCGGCGGGCCACGTCGTCAAGTTCGAATTCCCGGGCGACGATGTCGTTGTTGCCCCCGAGATCCAGGAAATGGGCCCGGTTGGCCACCGCCAGCCCGGCGAGGGCTGCATTGTACCAGTAGTTGACTGCGCTGATGACCACATCGGCCTCGGCCATCAGCGGGGTCAGGATAGTTTCGTCGCGGACATCGCCCTCGATGGTGGTCATGCGCGAATCGTTCAGACGGGCGGCCAGGTTTGCCAGGGAAGAGCCATCGGCGTCGACGACCCTCAGGGCCGTGGTGCCGTCACAGTGATTGAGCAGATCAAAGGCGATGGCCGTTCCCTGGAGTCCGGCTCCGAGTAGCAGGTATTTCACGTCTTATGCTCCACGGTTCGGTGATGGCGCCGACTCCCGGTCGAGCGCCGCAACACGAACCTCGAAAATAACCTCGATCGGCCCGTCAGCCTAGCCAAACCGGCACGATGACTCTCACGGACGCCGTTGCAGGCACAAACGACCCTTTGACCTGGTCCGGCGGTGGAGCTACTATCGAGCCGGTCCATCCCGAAGGTGCCGGTGGAGTGGTCTGCCTGCTGCCGATGTACAACCAAGGAGGGGTCATGGACGCCAAGACCTTGCAAGAAAATCTTCTGGAGCTGATCCGGCGTACCAGCGCTGAGTTGCCCACCGATGTAGTGCGGTCCATCAAGAAGGGTCGGCGCAAGGAGAAGAAGAATTCATCGGGACTGTACGCCCTGGATGTGATCCACGAGAACATCATCATGGCCAAGGACAAGTCCCAACCCCTTTGCCAGGACACCGGCGCGATCATCTGCTACGCCGATCTGCCTGTCTGGTGCGCCGAGAGGATGTTCAGGCGAGCCTACGAGAAGGCGGTCGTCCAGGCCACGAAGGTGGGCTTCCTGCGCCAGAACTCCGTCGATTCGATCACCGGAGAGAACTCCGGCACGAACCTCGGACCGGGCAATCCGACGTTCCATTTCCATCCCGCCAAGGGCAAGGCCCTGCAAGTGAAGATGATGCTCAAGGGCGGGGGCTCGGAGAATATGAGCGCGCAGTACAGTCTGCCTGACAACCGCATCGGCGCCGGTCGGGATCTGGAAGGTGTGCGCCGTTGCCTGCTCGATGCCGTGGTCAGCGCCCAGGGCAAGGGCTGCGGCCCGGGCATCCTGGGGGTCTGTGTCGGAGGCGATCGGGGTTCGGGCTACGTGGCGGCCAAGGAAACGCTTTTCCGACTGGTGGACGACACCAACGACGACAAGCGCCTGGCCAAGCTCGAGAAACAGATCATGAAGGAAGCCAACGGCCTGGGTATCGGGCCCATGGGCTTCGGCGGCGAGACCACCGTGCTGGGTGTGAAGATCACCCATCGCAACCGGGTGCCTGCGTCGTTCTTCGTGTCGGTGGCATACATGTGCTGGGCTTTCCGGCGTAACGGATTCCAGATGGCCGAGAGCGGGAAGATCACCCGCTGGTTGTACGAATCTTAGGAGGCAGGATCATGCAGCTGGAAGCTCCGTTCACCGAAGAGAAGATCCGGGCCCTGCGGGTCGGTGATAAGGTCGAGATCACGGGCCTGCTCTACACAGGGCGTGACGCGGTCCACAAGTACCTGCACGATGGCGGCAAACCGCCGGTGGATCTCACCGACAGCATCATCTACCACTGCGGTCCCGTGGTCGTGAAGGAGAAGGGCAAGTGGGTGGTCAAGGCCGCCGGCCCGACCACCAGTATCCGGGAGGAGCCCTATCAGGGTCCGCTGATGGAGCAGTACGGGATCCGTGCCGTCATCGGCAAGGGCGGCATGGGCGCCAAGACTCTGGAGTACTGCAAGAAAGTGGGCGGCGTGTACTTCCACGCCATCGGGGGTGCGGCCCAGGTGCTGGCCGAGCGGGTGGTCGAGGTCACCGGCGTCCACATGGCCGAGCAGTTCGGCTCTCCCGAGGCCATCTGGGAGTTCCGGGTCGAGCGGTTCCCGGTGGTCGTGACCATGGACTCCCACGGCGGATCCCTGCACGATCAGGTGCTGGCCGATTCGACCGCTCGTTTGAACGAAACCATCGGCTGAGACTGCCGCCTGCGGGCCGGCAACCAGGAAGGGCCAACGACTTGCACGACGAATCCGCGACCAACCGCCCCGCCGAGACTGGGGCCGCCGCCGTCAATTTGCCGGGATTGTTGAACATCCTGTTTCGCGGTCGCCGGACCGTGTTGATCGTGACTGTGCTGGGTGTCCTGGCCGGACTGGCTTACAGCTTTCTGACCCGTCCCCTGTATCGAGCCACGGCTCAGGTGCGACCGGGGATTGTTGCCTACAGCGACCAGGGCGGCCCGGTCAGGGAGTGGGCTCTCAAGGATGTGGTGCGCTGGTTCCGGACCGAGATGTACTGGCAGGATCTGCGGGAGCAGGTCCAGTTCGACCATATGAAGGGTGCGCCGGACATCATTGCCGAGTATATCCCCATGGGGCCCCAGTACGTCCAGGGCGGCGATGTCATCACCCTGGGCAACCTGTCTTCCGATCCCTTGCTGGCGGTGGCGACCCTGGACGAGGCCATCATCTCG
>Ga0070728_10001235_pt1 | contig 40186 bp, 31 predicted proteins | sample tdDd471_FD_66723 | JGI IMG/M metagenome (GOLD analysis project Ga0070728, IMG submission 66723) | Marine sediment microbial communities from the Atlantic coast under amendment with organic carbon and nitrate - tdDd47.1 | ecosystem: Environmental > Aquatic > Marine > Coastal > Sediment | place... | reverse complement strand
TGGGGTATCAGTGCCTCGCCGATCAGCGGGCCGCAGATCATCATCGAGCCACTGGAAATGAACAGCGGCGCCATCATCCGGGCAGTCTGGCGGTCATCGGTCGCGATGTCGCGCACCACTGCACGGGCCAGCACGTAACCGGCGCTGGCACCGGCACCCTGGACGATGCGACCGGCGATCAGCGCCCCGATGCCGGGGGCGAGCGCTGCCAGTACCGAGCCGGCCCCGAACAACATCAGGCCGCCGATCAGCACCGGTCGTCGGCCGAAAGCATCGGAGAGGGGTCCCATCAGCAGCTGTCCGAGGCCGAAAGCCACGGCAAAGCCCGAGATCGCAAGCTGGGCGGTGACATTGGGCGTACCGAACTCGCGGGCGATCCCCGGAAGGCTCGGCACCAGCAGGGACGTCGACAGGTCACCGACTGCAAACAGCAGCATCAGCAGCGGCAGGATCCGCGGCGTCACTGTCCGCTCACCGGTTGCCGTCATCGCGCAATTCCTCCCCCTCGCACCGACCGTCCCCCGACATATAGCGCTCCGTGCGCCGCAAATCGATCCAGTGCGGCCAGGCTCGGGCTTCGTTGCATGGACCGGTTGCATCACACACCAGAGTATCAGGCTCTCCCCCTTCACCTGCCAGTTTCGCCAGGATCCGGCTGAACACTCCCATCCGGTCTCATCGGATGAAGCGGCAGCTGATTGTCTTGGGTGGCCCCTATTCCCTGAGCGACCTTGTTGAGGGGTCCTGAACCCAGCGGCTCTTCTGATCGGCACGACCCGCTGTTCAATACCCATCCACCCGCTTGCGGCCCGCTTCCAGAAACGCAAATGGGCTTGGCCAATTTTTGGATAAGCCGTTGATATCGATGGTTGTGGGGGCGGGATTAGTCCAAGAATCTACGCTCGAAATCTTCATCAAGAGCAGATTCAATTTGCTCGAGTTCATATCTGGCGGCCCGGAAGTAGTTTCTGCACTCGTCCGGCGTGAAGGCCACAAGGCAGTCGGCGATCGTGTCCCAAAGCTCGTCGATGGTTCGTGCGGCGGCTTTCCGCAACCCCGCCATCTTCGTCGAGGCGGCGGTCTCGTCGATGAAGATCAGCTCCTCGGGGCCAATCGACATCGCAGAACTGCGGACCGTCGAGGGAAAGTTGCACTTGTTTGTCGTCATGGACCGGACAAGCAAGTTCGTCTTCGTCAGGCTGGAAGAGCGCGCGACATCGATGACGGCACGAGCGTTCCTTTAGGCCCTGATCGACGCCACTCCCTATCGTATCCACACGAACCGGACAGACAACGGCATCCAGTTCGCACCCTTACCCAAGAACCGCAACGGGCCAACAGCGCGTTACATGGGACACGCATTCGGCAATGTCTTTCGCGACCATGATATCGAGCATCGCCTTACCAAGCCCAACCATCCCTGGACCAACGGGCAGGTCGAGCGGATGAATCGAACCATCAAGGAAGCTACAGTCCGACGCCTCCACTACGATGATCTCGAACAACTTAGACAACACCTCAGAGACTTCATCCAGGCTTACAATTTCTCGCGCAGACTCAAGATGCTCAAAGGGCTCACGCCCTACGAATTCGTCTGAAAATGCTGGGCAGAAGAACCTGAACGATTCATGAGCAATCCAACCCATCAATTTCCGGAACTAAACACCTAGCTCAATGTTCTCAGGATACGTTCCTCGACCAAGATGTTTCGTATATTTTCAAGTCTTTGCCTGAGAACGCGCGACGCATACACATCAGTGCTGCTGCTTTGATGAATTTCTTCGAACAATTGGGGAAGGAATAGATTCCTGTCATGGCAATCGCGCGAGATATCACGTGCGATCATGAGCAGGGTTTCACTCGGCCAACGCCCCTGAGCAGCCTGCAACACCTCCAGAACAGCTTGATTCAACAAAATGTTGTCGTCTGTGTCCTGATCGATCTGTTTCGACGCTTCCTGAAAGAAGCGGATTGACCTGTTCGGCTTGAATCCGCACACGGAGCACGGTGAGATCGAGTTGTTTTCGTTCCAGTGCGGGTGCTTTGCCACCTCCGAAACAGTCGGATAGCGGATGACATCATTCTTGCCGTCATGCTTCCTTGCACCCAAACACCAGAAGCAGACCGGGCAGCACTCTATGGCCTTGATGATGTCGCGGCGGGGCAGCAGTTTTGCGCGCTTTCCGTCATCCAGGATCGCGCAGGCCTGGCATGTGTCGCACGACATGTCCGCTTCGGTAACCAGCGGCAGGCTTCCGGCCCTGCAGCCAAACTGGTTCCGGCAGGCATGAGCGTACTCTCCCTGTTCTACTTCGACGAACCTGAGAGGGTGCTGGCCACCTGCGGTGTGGTGACCAAAACTGTTCCGGTTGATCGGATCACCCGGGTGCTTCAATTGGGCCTCCCATCACGTTCGTGCATCTCGGACATCTTTGTGGTCCCTTGTTTGCTTTCTCCAGTGGCTGGAACAATCGTCCGTCATTGTCTCCACAGAAGAAGCATTCCTTGAGATCACGGCGGCAACGCGGGCAGGTATAGAGCCTGTTGTTCCCCTTTGTTGCCGCGATGTCGATCGGGAAGCCGCAGTGGTGGCACTCATGCAGATGATGATCCGGCTGGTCGAACCGGACAAAGCGTTGTTGCTCATTGTCGCCGCGAGCGACCCACTCCCAATTCTTGCCTACTCCAGCTGAAACGGCAGGAAAGGTGAAGTGTCGTGGTTTTCCACCTTTGAGCCATCCCTTGTCGAGAGGTTCAATAAACGCAGCGTTCCTCAGCGCTTCATCGAAGGCCGAGCCTACATCTCGCTCAGGCAAAGGAACACCATCCCAGAACCATTCCTCCATCCCGATCGGCACATCAACCCGTCCGTCCTCGCGCTTTTGCTTGTCCACACCGGGAATGGGCAGGCGTTCAGCCGACAACTGGCGCGAGATATCGCAATAACGCCGGGTACCCTTCAGATACTCGCTCATGCAGCGTCGGCAATACGTGGCATTTTCGGATTCGATCACATCGCCATCTTCGTGACGCTTACATATCCATTCATGACTGCTGGCCCCGCCATCAACCACAGCAATGCCAGAGATGGGCTCCGGGTAATTCTCGGCACCTGGAATGGTGTGATATAGACCAATTTCGTCAGGTGAGATCCTGCTGTAGTAGCGTCGATACTTGTTGATCCACCTGATCTGAAATGCTGCATGATAGCGGTTCTCGTATAGGATCATCGGAACTTCGGAGCGTTTCGCCGTAGTCTGTGGCCTCACCTCCAGGGCCCGCCTGATCTCTGTCAGAATACGCCCCGTCGGCGTTGGTCCGTCTGTCAGTTGATCATTCAGGACAGGCAGAGCCACAGTGACGTAGCTGGCATGAGTTTCGCCTGGTGCCGTACATGGCTTGAAGACGGTCAGGCGACAATGCTCAGCCTGCTTGCGGACATTCTCGCTACCCCCGAGCCGTGACAACTCGAACTCCTGTCGATCCATCAAAAACTCGATGATGGTTCTGGCGAATGACTGTACTTTCCCCAAGGCGCTCCGGATCAGCTGTATGACTGCATCGTGGTCCTTGTCCTGATGCGCCGGATCTTCCTTGATACGCTTCATCACATCATCGACCCAATGGTCCCATATCTGGTCATGGAAACACTTGAAGAGATTGTCTCTCCGCCTTTCGTCGTCCTTCTCAAGGTAGTTCAGTTTGCTCGCCAGTCGACTGAACACACCATTGGCAAACGCAGCCAGTTCGGAATCGGGACTGCTGCTATTCAGCCATGTGCTCCACTCCTCTTCCAGGCGCCTTCTAAATGAATCGATCTCGAAACTGTCTTCTCCGTTGGCATTTTTCTGGCGTTCCAGATGCTCCAGCAGGCCAAATGTCGGATTCATCATCTGATAAAACGCTTCGACATTCGGCTTGGTGTAGATGCTGGCTGATGAATACTGCCGCAAGAACTCATCAATCGCCCTGATCTTGTCCCTGATCAGGTCATTGTTGCGCCGAGAGACTTCAAGCGCTTCCTGCATCTTGTTTTTCAGGTCGTCGATCTGTGTATGCAGATAGGCTGAGACAATGACGTCAAGTGCGTCTGACGCGCTTCGCTGATCTGAGCGACCGTTGGCGGCGAGCCGGTTCTCGATCTCCACGTCCAGCGAATCCCAGAGACTTTCCACCAGTTGGATCGTCACGTCGACAATTGCACCGGGAGAATACTTCTCGATCCATCTGGTGCGTTCGAGCTGCATGTCATCCGGATAGGCCCCGAGAGCAGAGCGAAGCTGGAAGAACTCCATCGGACACCTGAACTCGACCACATCCAGCAATTGGTCCGACAGACTCAGCGACATGTTGCCGGGTCGATTGAGGGCAGCCAGCAGCATTTCGAGACTTCGATGATTGCCGCTGTTCAGGGGCCGACCACTCTGGTTCATCTGGTCAACAGCCTGATCGAGAGTGCGCTCGAACTCCCGCAGGCCGGGCCTGAAATACTCCGCCAGCAGTGTGGAAAAATGCGCCCTGATAATGGGTTGACCCGACGCCTTGTCAAATTGTGACGCAAGATCCCCATCAACGGCCTTGATGCTCTTCAACTTGTTCCTGAAACCCTCCACAACACCACGCGGCGACTTGCGAATAATCTCCTCAAGATAATTCTTCTGCTCGAATTTTCGCATCATCCGCTGCAATTCAGTCCGGAAGGCGTCATCCTTCGATATCCTCCCTGCTGCATCGCGGCGACTGTGAAGAAGCACTGGCAGCGAAAGTGTCTTGTCATCGTCGGAGGTACGTTTCAGGAGGATTTGTTTCAGACTCTCGTAGCGAAGGAACTCATCAGGTAGAGATGGTCCGCTCGCCAACTCGCTTTCCAGCACAGCAGCCAATTTCCGCGCCGATTCGTGCAACAGGATGTTGGCAGTTCTTGTGCTCGGAAGGGGCAACAGATGAGCTGCCGACAAAGCATGATACACCCGGCGCGATGAACTGGAATTGACGCCTTCGCTCGCGGACGAATTCTGGCGTGATTTCTCCGCGCCAAACAGGTCTCTTCGGCTGAGCGCCAGAGCCGCGTCGGCCATCCGCCGGGACGCGGCTTCCAGTCGTGCCGACTGGGCCAGCTCAGGGTCCGGGACCCAGTCAAGCTTCGCGGCATCCTCGTTGAACAGATAGATATCATCCAGTGGCGCAGAATCACCGGCCTGAAGGACAACCTCGTCGCTCTCACCATTGATCCGGTAATTGAAGTGGACTGGTTTGGGAGGATTTGGAATGGCAAGAACGGAGAGTTCCTTCAACGCCGCATAGCTGTTGGCCCAGATGCGTTTTGCCCGGCTGACTCCGCTGAAGACCTCAGGCAGCAAGAAGAAGCCACTGATTGGCACATCCTTGCCGAACTTCTGTCGGATCATCATGGCGAGGTCCAGGATCATGCCACTGCCGGTGCCGCCGGCGAGGGAACTGATCAGGCAAACATGCATCCGGTGGCCCGCCGCGCCGTCCTCAATATCCCCCTTAATCGAATCAAGAGCCGAGTCAATCACCCCCATTGAGCACAGGAAGCCGATCCGGCCCAAGGCACGCAATTGACCCGCCCCGTCGCTGATCTTGTTGTTTGGCGGCAGAAGTGTGTCGTAGAGACTGTCCTTCACATTCAGAAATGACTGGATCAGGCGCGCTGTCGCCACTTCGTCACCTGTGGCCTCCGACGACTGGCTGCGATCATGCCGAGCCAGACCGCGTGCCAATTCAATCGCCTCGTTCATACCCGCGCGATCAATGGGCACCATGTCCACGATCTCCGGATAGATTTCCTGCAGTTGCCGCGAGTCAAACCGGGATTGAAAGGCAAAGGGATAGGCGGCCCGCTGCACCCTCTGCTGATCCTCGAACTCGCTCTTGTCAGTGTCGATGCCCAAGGTAACGATCTTCCGCGCGGCCAGCATACGCTGCAGTGGCGCATCGAATGCATTGCCACCGTCCGCGCGCTTCTCGCCATAGAGGCGTATGGTCCGAATGGCCCGGATCCCAGTCCCGCCCAATCCCACCATCAGCGTGGGAGAATAGTTCGTATCGGCCAGGTCGTGAGTCATCAACAAGCCCCCCCCTGAATTATCCGCAATGCGCTGGCGGGTAGGCCACAGGCATCTTCTGTCGAGAATGAGGGAGACCAATAAAATGCCATGCCTAGTAGGACAATGAACACCACGGCACTGCCTACAGACAGGCGTTTGTGGCGCGCCATGAGAACGCTCGCGATATCCACATAATCATTCTTCAGACGAAATTTTTTGGATCCGCTGGAAAATAAAAACAATATCGCAGTTGTAGGAACGATTGATGGTACAAATATCAATCCAAAATCAACGATTGAAGACAAAAAAACATTACCCGTTTTATTCACGGCGATCACAAAAATAAATGAAAAAATTACTAATAACCCACCAATGAGATATTTTTTATACCCTTCGTAACTAAGCCAATTTACAAAGACAGAATTGTTAAATTTTGCACCAAACATCACCACAACAACAATCATTGAAAATAGAATGAAGAAATAGAAACCCGTATCCCATATGGAGAATGTCGTATCGCCGTCGATCTCAAAAATGCTTGGGGCCATGTTGAGGGGGTCGCCGGCCCCTTCGCGCGTGACATCGAGACGTACATAGAGCGTTGAGTCGAAGAGACGGTCGCTGGCGGTGATACCGAGTTGATAGGTTCTCCTCTCCAGACCAGTTTGTGTCTCACCGTCACGCGTTATTTCATCGATGGAGACCGCGCTGGTCATGGCGCCGATAGGCTGGCGATCCGGTCCGAGAACTGTGGCGCGCAATTCGAGCCCCTCGAAACCGCCCTGCGGTCGCTCGACCACCACATTGGCGCTGTAAAATGGTGGGTCCACGATTGCGACAGGCGGAGGATCACCAACAGCAAATGCGATGAATCCACTGATCCCTTCCTGGATCCACGCGGCAACATCGTCGACATGCTCAAACCGCTCGTTCGCCAAGGTCGCCGTTGGCGGTGCAATCGTGTAGACGACTGGTGCCGAAACCTCCGGGCCTCTCCCGGTGGAGATTCCGATGCCCGGTCGAAAGGCCGCCAACAGAAATTCCTGATCCTTCGGATCACTGATGCTCGCCTCGCCATCGATTGTCGAGATCGCTGGCAGGAACTCCTGGTCGCGATCAGGAGAAAGAAACAGCGTTCTTCGGTTGCCGTTCGGGTCGGTTGCAATCAGCGCCTCCAAGCGGTCGGGATAGGGGCTGGGGTTCCTGATCGCGTATGTCAGCTTCGCGGTGGTCGGATCGTATCCGCCCGCATTTTCCTGAATCTGGGAGTCCGCCTGCGGGAGTGGCGGCATGCGAGTCCAGGACAGGCAATCTTCGATTCTGTCGGTCGGGCGAAGGGTACAGAGATACAGTTCGTCAGACAGAAGGATCGTCTCGCTCTGTTGGGTCAGGTCGCCTGGCAGATCAACGGCAACATCGCGGCTCTCGTCTGCTCTCAGGCCGATATCTTCCGCTGGCCTCAAGACGAAGTACTGTTCTTCCGACTCGATCTCCCGCGTCTGCGACAAGACAATCCTGTCCAGCAAGGCGGCGAATCGTGAGCTTGCTGTGAACAGCAGTTGCGCCCGATTGGTCCGCCACTGCGGCTCGCGAATCTGGATGCGTGAAGTCAACATGGCACCGGCGATACGAATGGGCTCGGGGCGGCGCGACTCGTGATGGGATGCGGAAAGCAGCATCAAGGCGTACTGGTCCAGCCGCTTGTTGTCGAGGCCAGCATTGGTGAGGCTTACAATGACTGATCGCTTGTTGGACAGGCCCGGCGCGACATAGTGATCCGCGGCCTCCAGCACGACGTCTTCCGCACCGAGAAACTGGAATTCCAGCACCTGCCCCGCAACCGTCGAAGCCGGTTCGACAAGCTCAATCGTGTCCAGACGGTTCATGCTGAACTCGCTCTGATGATAGATATCGAAGATCAGCGAGTAGTCCTCGCCCGGACGTCCGACCGTGCGCCAGCTTTTCGCATCCACCAGAAAGTCTTTGGGTTCGCCAAAAGCGTGCGCTGGCACGGTGATCGTGCTTGGGCAGATCTCCGCCCCCCTCTGGTCATAGAATTTGAACCTGAGCAGATCACGCCGTTCAAACTTGTGCGAGCGTCGCGGCTCCGTATGGAAGGGGACCTGAATGCTGTAGCGTTGCCTTGTGCCACCGTTCAGCTTTTCGGCAACCACATCACCTGCGGGGACTTCATACTGGCCCGCGAGTCCGACAATGGAATACGCGCCGATCTTGGGCGCGAGACCTTCAAGACCGGTATCGATGTCGAAATGCAGAGTCAGTGTCAGACCGTTCGGTCCGTTCATCGTCCAATGGAACAGATCCGGACGTTCAGGTGATGCACAGCTAAATCCCGGGGGGTTATCTGGTGCCAAGGTCTCCATGGCCGCAGATGTGGTCGCCACCGGCACTTGCTCCCCGTCGCAACGCGCCGTTGGTGCCAAGCTCAGACTGTAAGCGTTCAGGAGTTCATCTCCCAGGGTGGCATTGACAACCGCCACAGGGACCTTTTTCGCACCGGGAGAGAGCGTCTTCCGCTCTGTCAACGGGACCAGCCGCGACTGACCGTTGATACTGAAGACACATGATCGAACCTCAACCTCAAATGGATTGGGATTGCCCAGATTCAATGCGATCTCCGCCACGGGATCGGCATAACTCTCGAAAGCAAGCGTGAACCTTTCGGTCTCGATCGGCTTGGGTAGGTCCTCTTCTCTCGGCCGCGGCAATTCCCGCTTCACCGACAACACGCCCCCTCGCCCACCCTGCAGCGCAACATCGACGAACAAGCTGACGTTGGAGCGGGAAACTTCCTCGGAACTGATGCTGAACGGCAATGTTGCGGACTGCTCATCCCGGGACAGGTTGATCAGGCCAACATTGTCAATGCTGACACTGCGGCTGTTGGTGGGCGACATTCCGATGCTCGCGCGGATGATCTGGGAGGCTTCGGCTAGATTGCTGCTGATCTCGGCCTCACTCGAGAACGTGGTGGCATTGATCAGCGAAAGGGGGGCGATCTTGATATTGATCGCGGTCGCATTGTCAGTGACAGCAGAGTACTCACGGGATGTCAGAACAGCATCCAGTTCCTGGAAACGATAGAGTGCCCTGACTTCGGTACGCAGCGCCGGGTCAAAATTGGGCATTTCGAGGCGGGTTGGGCCGAGCGTCGCCTTCTCCTGCGGCGCGACCGCGATTGCGATACTGGCCGCCCTCACCCAAGGGCCTTCGCCCTGGCGCGCCTGCACCGCAACGGTTCCGACCGGCAATCGGCCGGGATTTGCGAGCGTGGCACGCAACTCCGCACCAATTGTCCCTATTGGCGATATTTCGGCGCGAGAAAAAAACAGTCTCGGCGCAGCACGCGCCAGGAGGAGGGTGGAGAACTGCCTGGCAAAGCTGGTCTCGTCGAGGTCGTCGAAATCGAACCGCTCGGCCTGAAGCTCCTCCGCCAGCAATTTCGAGAGCAGTTTGCTGCCAGTGGTTTCGATCGCGCACCGCGCATACCGATTGTCGGAACTGGAGAAATCCCTGTCGGTGAGCTTGAGTTCCAGGAACGCGAATACCGGCGGGAAGCGGTCATCGCTGCGCACCAGCCGCCGCAAGCCCCCAGTCGGCTCACGAATGTTTTCGGGCATGGCCCCTTTCTTGTAAAGTTCGAGCAGTTGACATATCCCCGATTCAGGCGTGATGTTGCCCGCGCTCAACCTGGCCCTGATCCCCGGACTGTTATCGACCAGCGCCAGGTCGAAGGGATCATGCAGGAAATCACTTGCAATCAGCACCATTGCCTGGCGTCCGGAGGCCGTCGTCTCCCGAATCGCTGCATTCTTCGAAATGTGATCCAGCAGACAGGCAAAGTTGGTTGCCTTCCGGTTATCAGGCGTGCTGGAGTAGATCTCCAGAGCTTGCGCGATGGCCTCCTTGTCGCTGGCGCTGACATTCTGGGCGATAGGCTGGGTATCATCGCCACAGCTATGCGCCGCCTCGTCATCTATTCGGACGTCCGCGAAACCATAAATCGTCAGCCGACCGTCGCGGTCCAGTACCTTCCGCCCCGATGATGTGTCGATCGAGCTGTTCAATGTAGTACGGATCATGCCGACCAGCTTGTCGGCGGGGCGTTGCCCCACCAGCCCCTTGAACACAGACTTTGACTGATCGGCATACACAAAGAGGTCAATCGGAGGGACGCTGTGCTGACCGCCGTCGGTCGGCGAAAGGGAAATGTTTTGGGCAACAACGTCGACCGGAGGCAGCCCAATCGCCGCAATAGCGGTCATCACAATGAGTGCCATACACTTGAAGTGGCTGGTTACCAAACCGACAGATTGAAGATGTTTCACGTTCAGAGCACCCAATGGCCTACAAACCCGAAACAACTTCAGCAAGGTTAATGCCAGAACCTAAATCGTTGAAATGATGAAATTTCCATCGATTTATTAGGTTCAATCCTGTCAATTCTGATGATCTCGCCTGCCCAACTTGACTCCGGTCGCACAGAACGTCAGTTCCAACCATACGCTCTGCATTTGTTGTAAATGGCCTGGTGCGAAAAGCCGGAGAGTCTCGCTGTCAGGCGCTTGTTGTGATTCGTGACCTGCAGCAATTTCTCCAGGAGATCGTCGTCACGACGCACCTTCTGCCGCAACCCCTTTAGATAGTCGTGCCCCATCTCGTTGGAAGTTAGCATATTGGTTGCAGCGGCCACATTGATCTCGACCACATCAGCTGTTGCCGCCTTCAGCATCAAGGTATAGACAGCGCTTCTGAGTTCGCGATTGTTTCCGGGCAATACTAAGAGTTGCATTAACCGGATTGCATCCGGTTGAATCTCCTGCCCCTTGTCCAGCTTGGGGCATTCATCCCGAAATGCATTCTGGTAGAAAAGCACGAGTTTGGCGATGTCGTCACTCCGGTTCCGCAACGCTGGCATACGAATGCAGATCGTGGCCAACCGGTAATAGAGGTCAGACCTGAAGGCCTCGTCTGTACTGTCACAACCAATGTCTGTATTGGCCGTCGCAATGATCCGGACATCGACGGGGGAACGTCGATCCGGCGCGCCCAAAGGTGTCACCCAGCCGTTCTCAAGCACATGCAGCAAGCGCCGTTGCGCTTCCATTGACAGCGTATCGATATCGTCCAGAACGAGTGTGCCACCGTCGCAGGCGCGAAACAGGCCCTCTCGATCTTCATCTGCTCCGGTAAAGGCACCTTTTACATATCCGAACAACTCGGCAGACAGGCTTTCCTCATGCAAATCGCCAGCACCGCGAATCTGGAAAGGGCCATCACGACGCATAGAGTGCGTGTGCAACCACTGTGCAAGACGTGACTTTCCCGAACCCGTTTCACCCAGAATCAAGACAGGCAAATCACATTGCAAGAGTGGTTGAGCCTGCACGAGTACGGATTCCAAACCTAGAGAGCTAATGTTTTTTGTTTGCGGACTGGAAAAGGAATTTCCACCTGATTGTGAAACCCTCGGTTTGCGTCTCATTTTTGACCCCAAGTTCCATTGCCTCAATCCTGACTAAGCCTACCATAGGATTATTGAAATGAAACTATTTCATCTTTTCCAAGAGGCTGCACGCATGGCGCTTGAAATTCCACCATCTCAGGTTCGAACAGAGGGCATGCATACGCCGCTCCCCAAATCTGGACCTTCGGCATGTGGAGTTGTCGGACCGACGCTGTGCCAACATCTGCTCCCTCATCCGCAAGGTTTTCGAGGATTTCGGCAGCTTCCAGCGGCTCGTGACCAGGCGCATTCTTCTGTCCGAGGCGTGGGTGGAGATTCTTGCTCTCATCCCCGGAGAACGGTCAGTTGACGGTCGAACTGTTCGGTGAACTCGCAGCCCTGCTCGCCCTTGGTCAGGGCACCGAAAACAAACACCCCCAAGGCGATGCCTCAGGGGTGCAAGTATCGGTGGTTGCGGGGGCAGGATTTGAACCTGCGACCTTCAGGTTATGAGCCTTGAAGGTCGTTACTACGCTATAGCCACATTGGCTATCCGGGAAGCACGCCAAGGTTAGCACGTTGCAGTAGCAAAATTTCGTAACCGGCAAATTTTCCACGCTGCAGCGCTCCAGCGCCCTCCAAAGCTTCCTCCCAATTGATTCCGACAGCTACCGCATGAAGGCATCTAAGCACTTAAGATCACTATTTTTGCCCAGTCTGGCATGGGCGGCAAGAAGTCATCCGCTTTTGCCAACGTTCTCCAGTGGACCACTCCACAAACACTTCACAAGGAGAATGAATATGTTCAATGCTAACGATCTGCACTCTCGGTTTTTGGTCACAAAGGAAGCGGCCCGGTTCCTTGGTCTATCGCCTCGTACGCTCGAAAAGCACCGCACCTACGGGACAGGCCCAACCTACCGCAAATTGGGCGGTCGCGTCGTTTATACGACGGCAGATTTGCACACCTGGGCTGATAGAGGCATCAGAACGTCCACTTCCGATCCAGTAAAAGGTATCGTTCGCCCGCCAAACGAGTGAATGTTGAGTAGGCATCAAAGGAGGACTAAGAGCCTGCGAATGGGACCGCTGTTTCATTCGCGGGCCCATGTCTAAGGGCATCGAAACGGAAAACAACTGCCGAAAAACACAGCCTGCACATTGCAGAGCAGGAACAAATCCGGCGATCCTGTCGTCACAAAGGCGAAGCACGGCCCTCCGATCTTTCTCTGGTCTGCCGACGAGGCCAGCCGGCTGGGTCGGCGCGATGTTGGCCGGTTCTTCAAGGATGCGGAAGGTTTGGCATCCGATCCGGATTGTCGGTGTCCGTTCCGGTCGGATTTAACGACCGAATGGTGTTCTCGCTGGCTTCAAACGAACGCAGCGTGCGCATCGATGAAGAGCCGGACCCGGTGACCGCGGCCATGGCGGTTGCGTTTGTCCATTCGTGTCTCGGCGCCGCGACACGCGATGCGACACTTGCCCGCGATTTTCATCTGTCCCCTCGAGAAGCCGAGTGCCTCAGATGGTTTGCGGATGGGATGTCGATGCCGGACATCGCAGAGACTGTCGGGATCGGCTATCGGTCCGTCCGCTCCTATCTCGATGAGGCCACCCGAAAGCTCGGCGCCGCGAACAGTCGGCAGGCGGCGTCAATCGCAATCCGACTTGGATTGATTTGAACAAGATCACCCCGCCAGACCAACCCACGCACCCATATCCCTCCAAATCAGTATCTGGAGAAGTCAATTTCGGACTAAACGAACCAACAGCGCCTTTTTCAACCTCCTTCGAATGCGGAAATACATTATCCAACCCGGAAGGAGGAATTTATTTCAGGATCAAGCGCCTACCTCCGACCAGCAGAATGCAGATCGCGGCCGCCGTGCCGATAAGGACAGCGAAAGGTACGTCGCCGAGAAGGGCAGAACCGAACCAGGCGTAGAGCACGGCGATGGGCAGATTCGCGAGGCTGCATACGGTCATAAGCACGGACAGCTTCATGCCACGTGCCGCGGCCACCAGCACCGAGCCTTCCGCTAGCACGGGAATCGCTCGGCATAGGACCAGTCCCCAGACCGTCCATGGCGCGTTGTGTTTTGATTGGACGGAAATCGAGCGCTGGACCGGTGCCAGCAATCCGCGCCCGGCGGCCCAGCCAATCAGGCAGCCGAGCGTCATGCCCGTCCATATCACGATCGCCGCTGGCCACAGGCCGAGTGCCGCGCCGGTGGCTAGCGAAACGAGACTGGACGGCACGGGCAGCACAATATCGCCAGCAAGCAAAGCGATTGCGGCGAATGTGATCACTGTGTCGCCGGCGCTAGCGAAAAGCGTTGCGGCCCAGGCTTCGATCGCATCGCCGAAGAGAAAAAACGGAATCAGGATGGCCGCCAACACTAGGGCCGGTAGCGCGGATGCTCACAAAATGTTCACGACCGACTCCAGTTTCGCTTTGATTTTTCTTCAAACTACAATAAATTAATTTTTAATAGATCGGGAGTTGGACGATGAGTTATTTGTCTTCCTCAAGAATTTCCTTCGCAGGGCGATTTCTTTCCGATGTTTCGACGCGCAATAACGTCGATGCCAACTACAAGCCCGGTGCAGCGCAGCAAAATCTCTGGAACGCCTCGGGTGGTGCGTCAGTCGAGCTTCTCGATTGTGGTGCCCTGATCTCCGGTTCGATCGAGCCTGGCGATACTGCCGCCGGGTTCGTTATCACCGGCGCTATCGACAAGCCCAGCGGAAAGATGGTCGATCTCGATCCCGACTGGCAAATGGCCTCGCAAGTGTGGAGTATGCATCTTCGCATCGCGGACCGGAAAACCGGTGCGCTCGCGGTCGAAGGTAAAATGGCGGTCTGCGCTTTCCGGGATTTGTGGAGCCGACAATTCGGGGGTCCGATTTTCCCGACACCGGTCAACGGCCAGCCCGTGGGCGCGCGTTATGTCTCTGTCCTCGGCGACGTGACCTGGGGTCCGGCAGCGCAGGGCTCCGCCGCAATGCAGGCCCTGAAGGCCAGCGCATCAAACGGCAGGCTCAGCGTCGGCTGGCATGTCTTCGGCTATTTCTACCCGGACAGCGAGCCGCGTTACCGCACCGGAAGCCTGATGCTTCATATCGGTCCGCATAGTGACCGTGAACCTGAAACCATGCTGATGCACCGGCGCATCCAGGGCTTCTCCACTGAGGTCGAGGTCGGCGGCCAACAATTCCCCTTCGCGGTGACCGGTGATATCGATTTCGCCGTGGCCAAAGATGGCACTTCTTCCCATTTCGATATCGGGCAGGGTTTGCTGCTGTCCGATGTCGACGGGCATCTGCTGCCATTCTCCGCATTGCCAAACGGATTGAGCGTAATCCAGAAGCTGTTCGTCGGATTCATGCCACAGGGGCTTCCACAGCTGGTCACGCCGGTGCCGCCCGATGACATCTTTCACGTATTCGACATACCGAACGATCCCGACTGGTACCGGCAAACCGGCGGTGTGGTCTCGTCACGCATCAGCGCCGAAATACAGGCCAAGCCGCTCGTGCTTTTTGCGCAATTGCAGGGCGGGGCAGTGATTGCCGTCGCTACCGAGACGACGGACGGCATCTACTACCGCGCTGAAGATTTCGTGCAGCGGCTCGAGACCGGTGACACGACGACGGTCACCATCCATGCCCGCAAATTCGGGCAACCCCTTGCGGGCCTGCAGCTCCATGCCGTGCAGGTCCGGCCGGGCGGAGGCGGCCCGGCGCCGACCGTGTCGCCACTGCCCCCTACCGACGCGCAGGGCGTGACGCGGCTGGCAATAACTGGCACAGACCCCGGCGCACCACGACGGGTTAATGCACTCGATGGCGAGGTCTATGCCTACCAGTATGGGCACAAACTCCGGAGCAACGGCACGCTGGATATGCACGGCACCGGCCTCGGCGGGCTTGATGTGATCGTCGTGCACGTGCGCGATCCGTTTCCTGTGCCCGATACACCAAACTTCGAAAGGGATATCCAGCCCTTCATGGCGCAATACGCGCAGCTCTATCCGGTCATGTCACAGCACCTGTTCGATATCTCCGACTATGACGCGCTGGTCGCCTACAGGCAGGCGATGCTTCTCGCCTTCAGCCGTGATATCGGCGATCCCAATTACATGCCCGTCACCCGCGACATGAGCCGCGGGCGGAGCCAGACGCTCGTCAAGTGGCTCTCGAATGTGACCGACAACGCCGACGAGCCGTTGCTGCGAGACCGTACGATCGCAGTCGCGTCCATGGACATAGCTTCCAAAGGTCCGGTTCTCGAATCCGAGCCGCCCGGCGAGCGCGAAGATATAAAAAGGGCTATGGGCATGAGGATGGCGCAGGGCACCTACCGGCCAATCATGCCAGCCTCCGCGTTGGAAAGGCTTGTGTGATGCTGAAAATCAGGTCCGAATACGTCGAACAGGTCGCGACCGCCAGCAGTGCATCGGACCTGCATGACATGGTGCAGAACGCTATTCAGCTCGAGTTCTCCACCATCCCGCCCTACCTAACCGCAATGCTCTCGCTGCATCCCGATGGTAACCGTGAAATCTGGTCGCTGATCCATGAGGTGGTCGTCGAAGAGATGCTGCACATGACGATCGGCTGCAACATTCTCAACGCCATCGGCGGCCAGCCAACACTCGCGTCTGCGGATTTCCTGCCAAAATATCCGGGCCCCCTTCCGATGGGCATTGGCGGGCTGACCGTTCCGCTGGAAAAATTCTCGCTTGATATCGTGCGCAACATCTTCATGGAGATCGAGGAGCCAGAAAGGCCCCTCGACATTCCGGTCCTCGAAGATCTTGCCGCGCAGGTGCCCGAGTTTGCAACGATTGGGGCATTCTACGCGGCTCGAAAAGCCAAGATCAAACAACTCGGTGACGATATTTTCACTGGTGATCCGGCCCGGCAGGTCTTGCCGGTGGCCTGGTTCGGCAAGCGTGCCTTTGCGATCGACGGTGCGGAGACAGCTGCAAAGGCCATCGACCTGGTCGTCGAAGAGGGCGAAGGCACGCCGGACAGCCCGTTCGACCCCGATGGCGCATTCGCGCACTACTACAAGTTCTGGGAAATCGCCGAGCTGCGCCATATCGCTGCCGACGGCTCGGCTCCACAAGGGTTCAGTTTCTCGGGACCGCATATCCCGTTCGACGCGGGCAAGGTTTGGAATCTGACGCCGAACCAGACCCTCGATGGCCTCGATACGAACTCTCTCGCGGGCCGAAGGGCATCGCAGTTCTCGTTCGTATTTACGAAGCTAATGAACGCACTTCACACCTCCTTCAACGGCAATCCCGGCAATTTCGATGCAGCCATGGGACTGATGTTCGAACTAAAGCTGGCAGGCCAGATGTTGGTACAGCTGCCGACGATAAAGAACGGTGCGCAAACCGGTATGACCGCCGGACCGGTCTTTGCCTATTCCTACGTTCCGGTGTGACGCAGGACGGGTCATTTGGGCAGCACTTTGTAGGAGGGTGTGAGCATCATGTTTGTTCGTCAAAATATCTATGACGTCGGTGACGATTGGGCCGAGCCCATCCTGTGGTACGCACGCGGCATCAAGGCGATGCAGGCACGGACCTTGGATGACGTCACCAGTTGGCGGTTTTACGCCGGCATTCACGGCTTTCTGCGGTTCCTATGGGATTTTCACGGCATCACCGGCCCGGGCGATGTCGATCCGTCTCCGGGTCACATGGCGACTTATTTCAACCAATGCCAGCACCAAAGCTGGTTCTTCCTGCCTTGGCATCGCGGTTATCTTCTCGCGCTGGAGCGGCAAATCCGGCATGAGATACAACAGCAGGGCGGCCCGCATGACACCTGGGCGCTGCCTTACTGGAACTATTTCGAAGACGGGCGTAACGCTGTTCCACCGGCGTTCCGATCGCCGGATTGGCCAGACGGCACGGGCGACAATCCGCTTTTTGTCGTTCAGCGCTGGGGCCCATTGGCAAACGGCGCTTTTCCCGAATTCACTCAGTTTGTTCACCTGAATGCCATGGCAGACCGAGAGTTCTCCGGTCCCGGCAACGGCGGTAGCACCGGCTTCGGCGGACGGCCGACCAGCTTCAATTGGTCCGGCGGCGATAATGGCGGCGTCGAGCGGCAGCCGCACAATATCTTGCATACACTTACGGGTGGGGAGCATCCGACAGAATTTCTGCCGCCGCCGAACGACGATATTGCCGTTCCAGGGCTGATGTCGATCCCGCAAACTGCGGCGCTTGATCCGATCTTCTGGCTACATCACTGCAATATCGACAGGCTCTGGGAAAGCTGGAACCGTTTTCCGGCCGAAAAGATGGCGATCAATCCAAATGATTGGCGGAACCCGTCAGGGGCGAATTGGGCCGACGGCCCGGCCTCAGCTGGCGATCGTGGATTTTCGATGCCAAGGCCCGACGGGACACAATGGGATTTTACGCCTGGCGAGATGGAAGAGATCGAGGATCTGGAGTACACTTACGATGATCTTACGCCCGCGCCCGGAGCGCAACCCGATGTGTTGGTGGCTCGGGCGTCGCGCCTTGGTCTGGCCGTGCCGGGCAGCACGGCCGGGAGTGCAGCGATGAGCACACAAAGGACCGTCGAGATGCTGGGAACGACCGGGGGCGCTATCTCGCTTGCCGGCGAGGAATCGCAGCGCCGCGGCTTGCGGCTGGATCCGGCCACGGCATCGCGCATGTCCGACAGCCTTTCGCAGGGCTCGGCGGAGACGGGGCTGCCCGACCGCGCATTCTTGAACCTCGAAAACGTTCGCAGCCGATCGGATGCCGTTCTGTTCCAAGTCTATGTCGGCCTGCCGGACGGCGCCGATCCGGCGCAAAACCCGCAGCATCTGGCCGGCACCGTCTCATTGTTTGGAACGACGCTCGCGAGCCAGGCTGACGGACCCCATGCCGGAAACGGCATCACTCAAGTGCTGGAGATCACCAACATCGTCGATCGACTGCATCTGGATGGTGCGTTCGACGCCAGCCAGATCGAGGTGGAGCTGGTGCCGGTCGGCTCCATTCCCAAGGCGGCAGCGGTGGAGATCGGTAACATAAGCCTCTACCGGCAAAGCGAATGACCATGCTTCGCGTTCCGACCGAGACGATCATGTTGGGTGCATCGGCCGCGGGATGGGCGCTGCTTGTTCTTGGCGGGCCTACCACACTTTCCCTTCCCGACCTATGCACCGGTCGGCTGATCGCATCCATTCCGAGCGGGGCGGAGCTGACATATGCCCTCGCCTGGCTTTCGCCTAGCGCGCTCACGGCGAGTTGGGCGCTGATGGTCGTAGCGATGATGCTGCCGCTCGTCGGAAGCCCGCTTGCCCATGTGCGCAACCGAAGCTTCACGAAGGACCGTGCGAGCGCAATTCTGGCCTTCATTTCGGGTTATCTGGCGATCTGGATGGTTGGGGGCGTTGTTTTGGTCGGTTTCAGCTTGCTTGCCCGCCTTTCCCTAACGAAACCCTCGCTTCCGGCACTGACAGCCTTTACGCTGGCCGTTGTCTGGCAGGTCACGCCGTGGAAACAGATCGCGCTCAACCGGTGCCATATTCGTCCTCCGCTTGCCGTGTTCGGACGAGGCCCACTTCGCGCGGGTCTGCGGTACGGCATGTGGCACGGTCTGTGGTGCGTCGTGAGTTGCGCGCCGATTATGCTCGTCGCTCTTCTTGCAGCCACCCACGGGGACGCCATCATGGTGCTCGCGGCGATCTGGATCTGGGCCGAGCGGATCGAACCGCCGAGGGCTCCGTCGCGTGGGCTCATACTTCCGCGCCGGGCGGTGCACGCGTTGTTTCATCACATGGCGCGATCGTTTCGCCATCGCATGCCCGGGGCACACAAGTTGGTGCTCGCGGCGCCCAGAGACGGCGAAACGGGGGCGAATTGACGATATGATCAAGCTTTCCATAAGTCTGAGCGATCAGGGGAAAACCGCATTGGCGCGTCAGGAGATCACGGATTACCTGACGCAATTCGGTATGGAGCAGACCGGCAGCGGGATGGTCACGCTGTCGTTTGTGGCGACCGAGGATACGTTCGCCAAGGCATTGGGCGGCGCAGATACGGCGAATCCCGGGCCTTCCACGCGTCCGGATCGGACCGTCGGCGCGAGTGGACCATATGATGAGCCGGCGATCACCATTCCGCGGCAGCTAGAACCCCTGATTGACCATATTTCGGTGTCGCCGCCAGCCCGGCACTTTGGCGATAACAAGAGATAAGGCCCCTTTTGAGCATTGACCGGTTCGCCCGCCGCACTCCGGGGGCGGTGCGGACTTTCTAATCGACTGGATTTGAGGAGGACGCCGATGTCGAAAAATCAGGAAGTCACCCATACCCGCCGCAAGGCGTCCGATACGTTGCGCCTGGCGATCACATTGCCCGGCGCGAAGTTGAAATCGGAGCCTGTCAAGTTCTCCGGCGCCCTGACGCCGGCAAAGCTCGAACAGATGCGGCCAGAGCCCGACCAGCTGGCGCAGGCAATGACAAAACTGACGCAGATGGGTTTCGAGGTGACCGGAAGCGGCCAGTTCTCGATCACGGCGCGCTGTTCAAAGGGTCGTTACGAGGAGGTATTCGGAACCGAGCTTACCCGTCATCGCATGCCTTTTCGCGAGGACGAGAAACGCCAGGCGAACGCCTTCTACTACCCGGCAGACGGCGCTCCCTGGAACCCCGACGACACGTTGATGTCGGTGATCGACGACGCCTATATCCAGTGGCCGCACATCTACATGAACTCGCTGTATCCCGGTCCGACATCGGCCATTCCGCCGACGGTCGGCTATCATCATCTGAGGGTGCCGGGGGATGTGACGTTACTGCTGGGAGCCGACAGTGCGCATCGCGACGGGATCACCGGAAGGGGAATTCGTGTTGCGATGATCGACAGCGGCTTTGCGACCAACCATGCCTATTTTCAAGCTCGCGGCTATAACACCAATGTGGTGCTCGCACCGGGCGCAACGGATGTCGACTTTGATGGAAACGGCCACGGCACTGCAGAATGCGCGAATCTACTGGCGATGGCGCCGGACATCGAGTTCACCGGCGTAAAGCTCGACAATGAACAGTTTCCCGCCAACGGCGCGACGGTGCTCGAGGGTCTGCAAACGGCCATGCAGCACAATCCAGACGTGATCTCGGTCAGCCTAGGTCACGATCTGTGCCCGACCAATCTTCAGGGTCAGCGCACCAGCAACATGCATCTGAGCGCGCTACCCAATTCGCTGAAGGCGCTTGAAGCCGAAATCAAGGCGATCGCCAATAACGGGACGATTGTGGTCTTTTCCGCCGGCAACGGCCATGTCGCCTTTCCCGGCATGATGCCCGAGGTGATCTCTGCGGGCGGCGTCTACGTCGATCAAACCGGTAATATGCAAGCCTCAGACTACGCCAGCGCGTTTTCATCGAAAATCTATCCGGGCCGCGACGTGCCCGATGCCTGCGGGCTCGTCGGTCTTGCTAACAATGGCGCCCATTACATCATGCTTCCGCTGCAACCGAACTGCGAGATCGACCGTCAGAACAACGATGGAACCGGAAGTGGTGACGGGTGGGCGCTGATCAGCGGCACCTCGGCGGCCGCCCCGCAGATCGCAGGCGCCATCGCTCTGCTTCTGCAGAAGAGCCCGGGCCTTAATGCAGACGATATCAGGCAGGTTTTCAACAATACGTCGCATGACGTTGTCAATGGCTCGGCCAATGCGGCCAGCAACGAGAACAGTGGAGGCCTTCGCGCGGGTCCGGGACGTGACGGTGCGACTGGCGCGGGGCTCTTGGATGTCGGGGCGGCACTGGCGGCCTTGTAACGAACGATTTCGAACGCCGCTGGACTGGACCAATTTTCGTGAAGTGCTGCCACAGATACGCACGACAGACTGCCGCTTCTAACCTGCGCGTGGCCCTGGTGCCTGCTCGGACACGTCGCCCCCCGCTGGCCGGAAGACGGGGGTGTCGCTTGACCGATCCCTTGAGGGGATCCGCAAGGGGCTCGAGCAGGCCGGCGCCAGCGTGGTGTCAATGCCGGCGGATCAAGTTATCCTCGCGCTGCAATCTGGTGCCGGTGAGGTCGGCATTGTCCCGATATCGACACCGGGATCGATATGTGAGCTGACAAGTAGCTGCTGAACGCACCACCTATAGAGTTCCGATAGTTACTTACATCGAGTTATTACACCGCCTTCCTGGATCGATAGATAACCTGCAGAACTTGTGCAAATCCAGACCTTCATTATGCTGTATTCATTGGTTTGACCGGAGTGTTGCGATCAGATGAAGCAAGCCATTGTGATCATGCATGGAATGGGCGAGCAGATCCCGATGTCGACCTTGAACTCCTTTGTTCATTCGGTCTGGACCACGGATGACAGTCTGGTTGATCAGGGCAAACCCGATCCCAACACCGGGGGGGCGCGGGACGGAAATGCGTCGTGGGCAAAGCCTGATGGCCGCAACAACTCCACTGAACTTCGGCGCGTGACCACTGAACGAGACGCATCAGGCAACTACACCGATTTCTACGAGTACTATTGGGCCCATCTGATGCAGGGCAACACCTGGGAGCACGTCAAGAGCTGGATCCAGGACCTGCTGCTACGCAATCCATTTACCCGGGTTCCCGCCCGCGTATTTCATGCCTGGTTGGTTTTGTGGCTGATCGCTTTGGTCGTCATCGCGGTCACCCTTAATGGCATGTGGCCAAAGGAAGATGTCTCGGAGCCAGGGGTGAGCTTTTTCTTGTCTCTGATCGGGCTTGGGCTGGCGGCTTTCGTCTCGAACGTTCTGATCAAGCGTTTCGGCGACGTAGCACGCTATGTCAAAGCCTGGCCGCCCAACGTCGCCAAACGACATGCGATCCGGCAGGCAGGGGTCGATCTGCTGATTAGGCTGATCGATTCAAAGGATTCCAAGGGCAACGATGAATACGAGCGCATCGTCGTGGTCGCCCATTCGCTCGGGACGATCGTGGCCTATGACATCCTTGCCATGGTCTTCGATCACTTCAATGGCAAGTTCGGCACCTCGAAAAACCAGCCCGAGCGCGACAAGCTCGAGCAGATGATCCGCGATGCACAGGCTTCCGGTAAATTGGACATTGATGCATTTCAGGTCCAACAGGCCGCCACCTTGGCCGAGGCGCGCGATCACGGCGCGCCGTGGAAGATCACTGATTTCGTTACTCTCGGGTCTCCGCTGACACATGCGGAGTTTCTGATGGCGGAGAGCCTTGAGGATTTGCGCGCGCGCCAGGTTCGGCGCAACCTGCCGACTTGTCCGCCGGTGATGGAATATGACGGAACGACCAAGCTGCATCACTTCACATATTCTGTCAAAGCTGATCGGAAGCCATCCGACCAGCGCACGCCGCACCACGCGGCGGCATTTGGGTATACGCGTTGGACCAACCTGTTCTCCCCGGAAAAGTACATCGTAACGGGCGACCTGATCTCCGGGCCCGTCGGCGAAGCGTTCGGCTCAAAAGGGGAGGGCGGGCTGATCCAGGGCATCCGCGACATCGCGGTGCTTCCCCGATTGGATGGTCAAGGGCAGATCGCGCCGGGGCACCGGCGCTCAGGTTTTTCGCATAACAACTACTGGAACATGGGCAAGGGCACGGAGACCGACGCTGTCGCGGTTCCCCATCACATTGAAGAACTGCGCAAAGCGCTAGGAATCTTGAGGTAGGGCGATGCGGTTCATCGATAGGAAATTCCTGACTCCTCCGGAACTTCTGTTCGACAAGCGGACCGACGAGGCGCGGCAGGAGATTCATCGCTGGATCGAACAATCGCAGTCAAAAGGCGGGACCCGGCGCCCACCGTCCTCGGACTGGTTGGACGAGGAGCCGAATTTCCGGCGTCAGATGGCGAAGGAATTCCACGGCTGCTGCGCCTACTGCGAAAGCAACACCCCCCTCGACGACAAAGCTCGTCAGGGTCTGGTCAGTCGCCATCGACCCAAAATGCTTGCGCAAGACGAAAGCGGTCGCACTGAACTGACCGCCTATGCATGGCTGACCTATGACTGGGAGAATATCATTTGGGTCTGCTCCGTGTGCGCGCGGCTGAAAGGGAACAATTTCTTTACGAGAAATACCTCACGCCCGATTGGCGAGCCGCTGGAGACGCTGCGCGAGGTCGAAGGGGCCGTCATCCTCGACCCAACTTTCGATGATCCGGCGTCGCATCTTCGTTTCCAGATTGACGGAAGAGTGTCTTCCGAGAGCCCAGAGGGCAAAGCAACCGTCAAACTTCTCGATCTCAACCGCGTTGACCTTATTGAAGAGCGGCACGGGGCATTGCGCGCGTTCGCGCATCAGCTGATCTCTGGGGATATCACCACCAATCAGGGCATCCTTTCGACCGGGATTTCGGAAAACCCGTTCGCCCACTCGGGTGCCGTAACGCAAGTCGTTCGTATGCTGCTTATTGAGCGCTCGTCTGCGGAAACGAGTGTCGAGGAGCTTGCCGAGCAAATCAACTCGATGCCTCCTTCGGAACGCCAGGCGCTCGCCGATGAGCTGCTCAGCGGCATCTCGCCCCCGGATCAGCTTTCCCGTGCAAGCCCCGTCCCCGAAAGCTATCTGGCTTCTGCCGGAACCGGTCGTCGGATACCCAACATCCGTGAGCTCCCCAGTGCGGAGCATCCCATTACGCGTGTCGAGATCTCCAATTTCAAGGCCCTGCGCCATATAGAGTTCAACCTCCCTAATAGCGTAGCGGACGAGGAAAACTCTCCCTGCATGCTGCTCCTGGGCGAGAACGCGACGGGCAAGTCGTCAGTGCTGGAGGCGATGGCACTCGCCGTGATCGGTGCAAACGAAGCGGCGGAGCTCGATCGCACGATCAAGCACGAAGACCTTTCACCCCGGAACCTGATTCATCGGCCAGACCCTTATCACTGGGATCAAACGGCCGATGCGATGGCAGTGAAGCTCTCGTTTCTTGACAGCGAGCATGAGATTGAGTTGACGGCAGAGGCGGGGGACGAACGGTTCTGGGGCATCGACCATTGTTCCAAAGTGGTTCTCGGCTACGGCCCCCGGCGCTTTTTCACTTCCCGCAAGACACGGCGCCTGCGCGCGCCTGCAACCCGTGTGCGTTCGCTGTTCGACCCGATGGACATGATCGCAAATCCAATCTTCTGGCTGTCAGAATTGAACGATGAGGCCTTCTTTGCGGCAGCGCGCGCCTTGCGGGAAGTATTGATGCTGGACGTGGAAGACGACTTCGAGCGCGATGAGGATCCGGACACGCCGGGTCAGATCTATATCCGCCAGGGCGATCAACGGGTGGCAATGAAGGACATGTCGGTCGGCTACAAGTCCGTCATCGCGATGGTCTGCGACATCATCCGCGAGTTGCTCTATCACTACGACAACCTCGAGTATGCCTGCGCCGTCGTGTTCATCGACGAGATCGAAACTCACCTGCACCCGCGCTGGAAGATGCAGATCATGCAGCTGTTGCGCCGGGCCTTTCCCAAAGTGCAGTTCATCGTCACAACTCACGATCCCCTCTGCCTGCGCGGCATGTACGATGGGGAAGTTTTCGTCCTGCAGCGTTCGCCTGAGGACAATGTGGAACGTGTCGAAAACTTGCCCTCGATCAAAGGTATGCGGGCAGAACAGATCCTGACGTCAGAATTCTTTGGTCTGGGTTCAACCGATCCGGAGACCGATGCACGACTGGTTCGCTACAACCGTTTGGCTGCTCGAATCGAAAATCTGAGCGAAGATGAGCGGGCTGAAATGTCGCGCCTACGCGACGATCTAGACGACGGAATGGTTCTGGGCTCGACCCTGCACGAGCAGGCCTATGCCGAGGCCCTGCAGGCCCGCGTGAAACAGCGCAATGTCAGCCCTACAAGAGCTCCTTCGCCGGATCGTGCCGAACTGAGAAAGACTTTTTCGGCACTTTTTGAAAGCGGCTCACGATGATTCCGGTCGCCCGCACAGCATGCCCGCCATCGTTGGACCCCAACGACCCGGACGCGAGCGGCCCAAAGGAATTTCGCAAGATCCGTGACATGCTGGCCAATGATGAGACGGTAAAGAGCGACGACTTCAGTGCATATGGAAGTCGGGCGGTGCGCGAGGCGCTCCGCGAAATGTTCCACGGAAAGTGCGCCTATTGCGAAAGCAAGATCGCGGGAAGCCAGGATACCGACGTTGAACACTACCGACCCAAGAAGGGCGTGACCGAAGCTGAGGACGCCGGCGTCGCACACCCCGGGTATTGGTGGCTGGCAATGGTCTGGGAAAACCTGGTGCTTTCATGTCAGCACTGCAATCAGTCGCGTTCCCATCACGTGATCATCCCGGACGATCTCGAGACCGAGGACGAGCTGATCGAATTCCTGCAGAACCAGCCCACCAGCAGGGCCGGCAAGCTAAATGCGTTCCCGACCGAAGATGGCGTCTGGGCGCTTGGCCCGGGAGATGATTTAACGGTCGAAAAACCGCTGATCCTGAACCCGGTAAACACCGACCCCGACAACCATCTGGATTGGGTGCTGTTTGAGGGTGCCTCTACGGTTCGTGCCTGTAATGGCAGCCCCGTCGGTGAGGCGACACGCAAGATCCTCGGCTTAAACCGTCGCTGGCTAGAAGAGGACCGACGTATCCACCTCATGGAAATGCGCGAAGATCGCAACGACATTATCGACACGATCAACAACTGGCTGACGGCTAATGATCAGGACGAAAAGGACCGCTGGAAAGCCCAGGCCGATCGCGCAATAGACAGGCTTGTTCGCCGCACCACAAACGAGAAGCCCTTCGCGGGAATGGCGAGGGCCTTTCTTGCTCTGGTACAAGAAGAAGTTCTTGAAATGCAGAAGCAGTAGAGAACAGACTTTGATGAAATAGCCGATTCATGAATACCTTCAAGGAAGAACCTGATCTCGAGCGTCTTGCCGAGGCCGCTCTCGGCTTGGCCCCTGAGCATTACGTTCCTCTATCATTGGTAGGGACTGATGGAGTCCACAGAGCGCCGCAGGATGTCCAGAGTACGTCTCAACGGTTTGTTGTTGCCGGAGGCGCCGGCGCTGGAAAGACCGTCCTCGCCAGGCATCTGGTTTCACAGGCGGCCCGCAGATTCCTGAGAGATAAGGGCAACGAGGTCTGCCCGATATACATCCGTGGGGTCGAGTTGTTTCGGATCATCGCAGACCCGAATTACGAAACGCTGGCTCATGGTCGAGTATTGCTCACGAGATTTGAGCTCGTGTCGCTCCTGTCGCCAGGGAAAGCGTCCCTTTGGCTCGATGGCCTTGATGAGCTGCCGCGTGAGGCGATTGAGGACCCAGTACTCTGGCAGATGTTGTCGGGCGAATGGAAAGTCGTCATCTCGACAAGGCCACCCGTGCACCAGGCTCTGGCCGAATGGCAGTTGTTTGAACTTGCGGCGCTAGATCTTGAACAGGCGCAAGTGTTCGTATCGAAACTGTCACCGAATTCTGACCTATCGGAAAAATTCATTGATCTGATCTGCAAGCAGCAGGGACTACTCGACCTCGTTCGGTCGCCTCTACTTCTAGAGATGCTGTTTCAAGTGTTCCTGGTAAGCGGGTCACTACCGGACAATCCTACATCGCTTTTTTCGATGACGATTCAGACCTACTTGGAGCGTTGGGATAGCAAGCGGTCCTCGATAAACATCTTGACCCGCTCCGAGAGGGTTCACTTCCTCTCGCATATCGCACGCAGGATGTACGGTGAGAATCGCTACTCTCTTTATCACAGCGAGATCATTCTCATTATTCGCGATAAGAGTACTGTAAACTTCCGTCCGGAAGAGGTGCTGGAAGACATTACGACAACGGGACTTTTACGTCGCGAACGAGATGGCCAGTTCGAGTTCGCCCATAAGTCCCTAATGATGTATTTGATCGCTTACGGCATGCAGGACGATCCAGCTGACCTCGCAATCCTGCTCAGAGAGAACGACTCGGCGTGGCGAGAGCTTGTACAGTTGTTCGGTGCACTTGCTCAAAAAGTTGACGATCTTGTCGAGGCATTTCTGGAGTTTGGATGGGTAACACAGGCAGCGTATGCGCTGTCAGCCGGCTCGGTGCGCAACGACGACCTCGAGTCGCGGGTTGCTGATACGGTTGAAGCGCAGTTGGGTTCGAAGTTCATAAGGTCAGCAGCCCGGTACTGGGTGTCGAAGACCGATGAAGACCCAATTGAGGATCGCCGACTTCGCAAAGAGGAAGAGCTCGCGCTGTTCAACCGAGCGACAGACCCTACACTCCCGGCACACGAACGAGGAAAGCTGTTTGAGCAGTTTGTGGCGGCCTTCTTTGGTGGTCCGTTTAGACTGATCAATGGAAACGTTCTTACGCTTCATGGTGAATTTGACCTTGTGTTTGAACTGGTTTCGAAGGGGCCCTTCTGGCACGATCTCGGCGGTCAGGTGCTTGTTGAATGCAAGAACGAGGCTAAACGGGCTGACACGAAACAAGTCAACCACTTCATGCAGAAGGTAAACAACGTCCAGGGCATCCGCCTTGCCTTTTTTGTGGCCCGTAGAGGTGTTGGGAGAGCAGCGCTTGATGCAATGCGCGTACAAGCCGCCAATCCGGCGAAGCCCCTCGTAATTCCGATAAGCGGGGAGCAAGTCATCAGTGAGTTGGATAACAATCTAGACCGCGAAGATTTCTTCGTGCACATAATCAGCGACGCGAAACTTATGAGGCGCTAACAACAGTTCAATAATTGAGCCACGCGCAGTGATTGCGAGACGTATAACATGGCTTATGGTACTAAGTTAGTGATCCTAATGAATAATCCACGGTTCAACTAATATCCGTCAATGGCGAGATCGGCAAGCCGGATATCGGACAATTCCCTAGTCGCCGCTATTGAGCGCGCAGATTCGCTGTCCCAAGTTGACCGGTAGTTCATGTATCGCAGCGCCAGATTTCGACGTGAACGAATTGCGTTGAGAAGGCGCCAAGTCCGGAACTGCCGAGCGGGGCAAGGTTCGCATCCTCCTGCTCTTCGCAAAAAAGCATGATCGTTCGGAGTTCGATAGGCGCGTCTCAACCTGATCAGGCCGGCGACAGCGCGAAGAACTGCGGCAAACGGAAATAGGGGCGCGGATAGCAAGCTGGTAAACCTACTGGGCCGCGGTCCTTGCGGTCAGCCAATGCGTCAGATTCCCTTGCCGGCAGCAGCGCAAGAGCGACACCAGGACTCTTTTGGTTCTCGCCTATCTTCTCGACCGCGCCCCGCCTCAAAGATAGCCGCCAAGATGGGCGAAGCGCCGATTGCGGGCTTGAGTTTTGCCAACAACCCGGCCAACGCTCCCGGTCTATTTGCCAACCTGCGCTTCTAATTGTCTGGGCCGGTGAATTTCAGGCTGTTGGCCAGCTCTTGGCCAAGGGCTTGAAGTTGTTCAACCGTGTTCGCGGTGGCAAATCTCAGTCGAAACCCCTGCGTCATCAGAAGCAAATTCGATCGGTCGTTGGCAATTGCCAGCCGCTCGCGGACGGGCGAATAGAGCAGGATCAACAGTCCGCCGACGGACAAAGACGAGAAGACGGAAGGCAAGATTCCTGCGTCCGTGAAAAGCGGAGCGGCGGCGGCAAGTATAACGAGCAGAACCACGACTACTCCACCGATAGTTATCCACTTCGTTGCAGATGCCTCCGCAGACTTGCGCTCGCTTAGTACCTTTACGACCACAGCGTCCAGTTTGTCGAGAGCCGCTGAAATCTCGGCGCGCATGCTTGCCGCTACGTCGTCGCCCGCCCCCACGGAATCTGCCTGCCCGGCCTGATTGAATGTCGTAAGGGCGCTCGCAAACCCGTCGTCAATGACGTTAGAGCTTTTCGCCTCTCTTTTCAGCAGATTTCTGGCGCGGGGGCTCAGAAGTTCGGGCGTCCAAGGTGATGACATGCCAAATCTCCGTCTCTTTCATGACAAGGATAGTTTTGCCGTCGGGTCGCCGTAAATCGTGTAGGCGCTCCATGTCGGATCGGTTGCTGGTCGGCGGCGCATCATCTGCCGACGCGCGTCGCCAAGCGCCCGTGCGAATGGCATGCCCTCCAGCGGGCGCCGTCGCAGCAGCCGCCAGACAAGCGAATTCGCAGGCGGAAGGGCACGTTCATAAAACGCTATGGCAAGTTCGTGAGAGAAGACGGTCTGCACCGGCCACTGCGTGCCGATCACTGTTGCTCCAACCTCCAGGAAAGGAGTCGCCAAGCCCGCCAATGCCGCGCCGCCGATGTCCGCAGTTTGGCCAAGCGAACCACATGCATTGATGAACACCAGCGCCGGCGGGTTGACGCATTCATTCAGACAGGATCGGATTTGGTCTGCGCCGGTCCAGCCGTCAGTTGAGTACCAGAACCGAACCAGCCCGTCACTCTCGACCGAGGCATGACCGGTAATATGAACGATATCGCTCCCGTCCAGCCAATCCCCAAGGTGCATTCCACCCTTGCCATCCGACAGATGGCTTACTTGCAGAACGCCCGCGCTCTTCAGGGCCCGTATCACAGACTCGCTCTCGCGGCTCCAGACGCTCGCCTCGGGCGCAGACCCTGCATCGGCGGTGAAGACGGTAGCGCGCAACTTGCCGGTCAGCCCGCCGTGGGCCGCCACGCGGTCAGTCCTCACCACACGGGAGATCCAGTTCGATGCAAAGATTTGCAATCCGCCATGTGCAATCATGCAGTCCCACGGCAACGCAGCCAGGTCCCTCTCCAGATCCAGAACAATGGTTTTTTCGCTGAGTGATTGCAGTTCGAATGCCATCATATCGGGCAAAGAGGATGTCAGGCTGCGCCCATGCGCATCAAGGGCGCTCGAAAAGGTCTTTCGTCCCTCGCTTGTTCTTGTAAACCCGGTGAGTAAGCTCAAATGCCGGACTTCAGCCTTAAGAGAATCGATAGCGAAAGGGGCATCGCTCTCCGCGACCAGTTTCAACGTCGCGCCCTCTGCCGAAATCTCACCGCAAAGACGCCCGGCATCGTCCCGCGTCAGCGTGACCGTCCGGTCCACGGTGCCCCGCACCACCTGCCATCGCCGTCGCCCGAAACGGCGGACAACAAGATCAACGACGGCTGGGCTGCGCGCGAGCATGACGAGCCCAATTACCGCCGCAAAGGCAATTGCTGCCCAGGCGATCGGGTTTTCGCCCAGGGGCCGGTCATAAAACACCGTGCCGGTAACTGGGGCTGAAGTCTGCCCTGCTGCATCAGTGAAACGCGCGGAAAACGTCAGAATCCGGTCCGGTGGAAGCCCGGTCAGGCTGACCCGCCCATCCGTGCGAACGGTGCGCGCGAATTCCTCGGGCACGGAGCCCGTAAATTCGATCTCCAGAACGCCGTCGGCCACCGGATAGGCGCGATCATCAAGATCGAAGGCAAGGGTCGCAAACCGGTCGCGAACAATGACATCCGATGGGCCGTTCAAGCCAAGTTGTGGCCGGTAAGCCTTCGGTGCGATGTCGAATAGGGCGCCGCCCGAACCCACTGCGAGGCGGAATCCGAAAGCCGTGTCGTCGTCGGGTGCGCCCGCCATGGCGGTCGCTACGCGCTGAAGGCGTTCTTCGACAAGCGGGAGACGCCGTAACTGTTCTCCATTCCAAAGATAAACCCCCCGATCGGTCAGAACCGCCGCGATGGCACCGTGGCGTTCTGCATCATGGAAGATATACGGAGCCTCGGGGCCAAGCGTTATGTCGCGCGACGAAAGCGCCTCACCGGCTAGCGATACCTCGACCGCTGATCCCCATGGTCCCCACGCGGTTGCAGTTTTATTTCCATTCGGCAGAAGCGTGCCAAACAAGTTCGCTTTCGCGTTGCTGCGCAAATTGAACGTTTCGGACTCATACCACTTGCCATCGCGCGCGCGCACCGCGACGGTTTCCGTGCCGAGGGCCCAGAGATATCCCTCGGCGTCGCAGTCCAGGTCGGCGGTCGCGGATCCTCCCGTTCGTCCAGCAAGGCTGTTGTCTCTGACCCAGCTTTTCCCATCCAGTCGTTGCACGTCCGTCGACCAGGCGAACCCGACGAAGGCAGTGCCATCCGGGCAAACGGCGAGCGTGGCTGGCGCTACGGTGTTTGTTGTCGCGGGCGCATCTGCCATTTTGACAAGGCTGTCCCCGTCAAGGCGAAAAAGCCCATCCGGGTGTAGGATCATCACCGACCCGTCCGGGCCATCCGCCATCCTCGGCAACCGGGAATAGGTTTCGACCTGACGTTTCTGCAGCACTTGCCGCCAGATGTGTCCATCGCGGAGATACACCGCGCCGGTTGCGTCCGACAGAAACAGTCGACCTTTCCGGTCACGGTGGAGATCCTTGATTCGACCGTCTGCGGGCGATTCAACTTGGCGAGTATGGACATAGTGCCGCCACAGCCCAAGCGTCGAGGCAACCCATAGACTGCCGGTTTCGGTCCTGGCGAACTTTGCCTGTCGACCCAAACCATTCGGAGCATCCGAGAAATACCGATACCAACGGCTTCCATCGAATCGGAAAATCCCATTCGAGGTCGAGGCCCAGAAATCATCCGCTCCGACTTGAACGATGTCATAGCACGCGCCATCGAACAGCTTGATCGTCTCGCGCTTCCCGCCCGGATCGACCAGATAGCAGCCTTCTCCTTTGTAGTGCGGCGTTGCGGCGATCAGGAGTCGGCCGTCTTCGGTCGGCCGCATTGCCGATATGCCAGCCTCGACGTCCGCATACTCCAGCCGCGCGCCTCTTTCGCCCGTTGCACTATCCACGCGCGTCAATGTTCCGTCACTGACAGAGAACAACTGGTTCCCGACAACGGCAAGCGCTTCAGCTGTTCCGGCAAACAGCGCTTCGCGGCCGGTCGCGGCCTCGATCCTATGGACCACAGTATCGTCCATCCGAATGTCGTTTTCAGCCACCGCGATACGCCCGTCCGGCAAGTTGACGAAGCTGTAGGCGCCGCGAATATCTCGTGGGCTGACCTCCACAAGACCTTCCGGACCGGCGACGAAGACCTCCCGCCAGATCGTCGAAACAAGCACGCGCTCATCGTCGATCGCGATCATGTCGTGCGCGATGATCGAAGGCAGCGGCGCGTCGCTTCCGTCCGCCCAATGGCTCACCAGAACCGCACTCTGCCCCGCGGTCCGTCGAAGGAGGGCGCCCTCGGCGGCGATCCAGACATCGCCCGACGGCACAACCACGACATCGACGGGCAAGGCATCGGGCGCAATCGTCGGTACGAAATCCCACCGCCCCGTGAACAGAGGCGCCACGGCGTCCGTCACGGGCGCGATGTCCCCGGCCACAGCCGGTATCGTACTGGCCGACAGACCGGCGATGACGACGACAAGAGCGCCGCGCGACCATTCCAGGAGCCTCATCATTGAGAGCGTATGGCTTGAAAACTGCTAGCCATCCCCCATCCTCGAAGCGACCGACACGTCTTCAAGCCATTCGACAACACACTTGGCGCAAATCCACAAGAATTTCATCGCTGACGAACCGACATAGGAAAGTGTCTTCTATTAGCGCTTTGTAGAGAGCCATCGATACATAGTAAACTTCGGCAATATTGCTCCGGTGATCGCAATTTTCGATTCTATCGCTCTTTGCGGTCTAGACATAGACTTCTTCATCGTCTTCAGACATTGAGAGTCCTCTGAATCGTTTTTGCCAAGATACCATGGTGTGGCGACCACGCCTCCCCTAAAATAACGTCGCGAGTTTTGTACGAAAACGCCGAGATACTATCTTGTCGACATGAAAGGTGCGCATTTGGACAGGCGAGTCGCCATCCAGGTTCAAGGTGAACGCGTGGAGAGGTGGCGCGGGAAAACTGAACAGTTGAGTTAGGTGGATTTACCGCTCCTGATCCGGCAGCGTTGCCGGGACGAAGGAGTGAAAATGGCTAGACGACCAAGACGGAACCACAGCCCTGCATTCAAGGCGAAGGTCGCGTTGGCGGCCTTGAAGGGCGACAAGACGATGAGCGAACTGGCAACGCAGTTCGACGTACATCCCAACCAGATCAAGCAATGGAAGGATCAGCTTCTCGACGGCGTGACGGATGTCTTTGACGACAAGCCCAAGGCATCGAAGGAACCCGGGATCGACGTCAAATCGCTGCATGCGAAGATCGGCCAGCTGACGCTGGAGAACGATTTTTTGGAAGGAGCGCTCGACAAGGCCGGTCTGTTGCCGAGCGCAAGGAAATGACGGATCGATCTCACAAGCTGAGCCTTGCCCGTCAGGCCGATCTGCTTGGAATCAGCCGGGGCAGCCTGTATTGCGCGCCGCGCCCTGTCGCGGAAGATGACCTCGCCCTGATGCGCCGGATTGATGAGCTGCATATGGATTATCCATTCGCAGGCAGCCGGATGATGAAGGGTCTTTTGCGTCAGGAAGGCTTCACCGCCGGGCGGCTGCATGTGGCGACCTGCATGAAGACCATGGGTATCGAAGCCTTGTATCGCAGGCCGAACACGTCGAAACCGGCACCCGGCCACAAGATCTTCCCGTATTTGCTGAGAAAGCTCGCCGTGACGCGTCCAAACCAGGTCTGGGCGATGGACCTCACCTATATCCCCATGGCGCGCGGGTTCGTCTATCTCGTCGCGGTGCTCGACTGGTTCAACCGAAAGGTTCTGGCGTGGCGGCTCTCGACAACACTGGAAACCGGGCCATGCATCGAGGCTTTGAGAGACGCCATGCGTCGATACGGCAAACCCGAGATCATGAACACGGATAGTCATACGATTGGTGCCAGTTCTCGGGTGGTTTGACTCAAACACCGATCGACCATTCGCTGGGTTGGTGCCGCACGGCGTCTCGGTGTGATCTGACCCTCACTCCGATCGACCTGGCGTATTTCTTTCCCTGGACCTGTCGATCATCCGGGAACGCCTTGCGGCGAGGCTTTGTCTCAAAGGTGCTGCCGTGACCCAAGAAGGGCATGACCATTTGGTCCCATGACTGTCCTGTCCTTGCATCCTTCTGGGCAAAGATTGTTCACGTCGCGCAGGAAAGGAACAACAGATGGCGGAACACCCAGAAGCACCTCGCGTCGTTGGTGGTGTCGACACCCACAAGGATTTGCATGTCGCAGCTGTCGTGGATCACTGCGACCGCGTTCTCGGCACCGAGAGCTTCCCGACAACCCGACACGGGTATGGCTTAATGTTGGCCTGGATGAGGTCGTTCGGCGTCTCCAGCGCGTCGGGGTCGAATGCTCCGGCAGTTACGGTGCAGGGCTGCTGCGCTATATGCAGGCGGCGGGTGTCGAAGTCTTGGAGGTCACGGCGCCTGATAAGCTAGACCGTCGCCGTCGCGGCAAGAACGATGCTTTCGATGCAGAAAGTGCGGCCCACGCGGCTTATGCTAAACGCCAAACAGTGACACCGCGCAGCCGTGACGGAATGGTCGAGAGCCTTCGAGTTCTAAAGGTATGTCGCAAGACTGCCGTTCAGGCGCGCCGCGTCGCGCTGCAGATGATCCAGATGACCATCGTGTGCGCGCCGGACAGGATCCGAGACCCTCTGCGCAGCATGACGCGAATGCAACTGATCCGCACGCTCGCAGCATGGCGACCCGATCTCACTGCGTATCGCCAGGTCGAAGAAGCCTGCCGCATCTCTCTCAAATCACTGGCGCGACGCTATCTCGAACTGCACGGCGAGATAGCCGATCTGGACGACATGATCAAAGCCATCGTCAAGGATCTGGCCCCAGAGCTGCTTGCACAGACAACGATTGGTCTGAACAGCGCGGCGCAGTTGTTACTGACCGCGGGCGACAACCCTGACCGGCTGAAATCCGAGGCGAGCTTCGCGGCGTTGTGTGGTGTCAGCCCGGTCCCGGCCTCCTCTGGAAAGACGGTGCGGCACAGGTTGAACAGGGGTGGTGATCGCGCGGCCAACAGCGCCATCCACATCATCGCCATCGGGCGGCTCAGGTTGGATCCTCGCTCTCAGGAATACGTCGCCAAACGCATCGCGACTGGCAGGTCGAAACTGGAAGCCATCTGCTGTCTCAAGCGCTACATCCCGCGCGAAGTCTTCGGCATCGTCATTCGGCGGCACAAGGAGATCAACCAAAGCCAAATCGCCGCTTGACTCTTAGAAGGGCGTCCAGGGCAGCCAGTTCACATCCATCGACTTCATCAAGATGTTGAAGGACGGCGGCATCCAGATCAGCATGGATGGCAAAGGCGCATGGCGGGACAACGTCTTCGTCGAACGCCTTTGGCGAACGATCAAGTACGAGGAGGTCTATCTGCGTGCCTACGAAAGCGTGTCAGTCGCACGCGACTGCCTCGCCCGGCACCTGACGTTCTACAACTCAAGGAGACCGCATTCATCGCTGGACGGGCAGACACCCGATCAGGCATATCTCAACCCGTCGCGACCAATCCCGGTCGCGGTATAACCGAGCGGGAAATCCACTTACGAAACGGCTTGAACCTGTTCAAACGAACCGAACCACCTCTTGGTTCAACTGCTGAGCTAGCTGCGCGGAGAACCATATGTTGTTTTGCTGGGCGAGCCCGGTGCGGGGAAGTCGACAGCACTGGAACACGAGGCGGTCGCCGAGGGGGGCGACATTGCGACTTGCCGGGAGGTAATGAACGGCACACCGCTTGGAGTGTCTGGGACCGCCTATCTTGATGCCCTCGATGAATATCGCTCGGGTGATAGTGGGAAAGACAAGCTCCTGCGTCTCGCCAACGCGATTTCGAAGAGCAACACACGCAGATGGCGCCTCACCCGCCGAGCTGAGGACTGGCGCGCGACGGCCGACATCAACGCGATGCGGCGAGCGGCGAACAACGAACCGGCGCTGGAGAAACGCCCGCATTTCCGTTGCGGCGGGCGATCGCCCTCATCACCGGAAGCGACCAGAAGGCCCCAAGCGAACGCAGAGGACTATATGCGTGGTTTGCCGCCCACCTGCAATCGACGGGAGACCCTGGAGGGGCAAGGCGGCTCATTCAACATGATGCAGCAACGGTGCTGGCATAAGGGAACCAGCGGCTGCAGCCGATCGCTGATGTGACGATTGCTGTCCCGAACCCGCCAATTTCCCGCAGCGGCTTGATCGCTATCGATTCCGATATGATTCCGGAACCCTTCTCAACTCGGCATAATCCTGCGGGCAGGATATGCATAATATGCTGTTATCAAAGGGGAATTCTGGTTGCGGGGGTAGGATTTGAACCTACGACCTTCAGGTTATGAGCCTGACGAGCTACCGGGCTGCTCCACCCCGCGTCATGGTTCCGGGCGGGCGGTTGGAACCGCGTCGCCGGGAGCTGTGATATAGCCCCTGCGCCCCGGCTTGTGAACCCCTGCTCTCAGGAAAAATGACAGCTTCATGAATGCGGTGGCAGCGGACGTCGACCGCGGTCGCCGGAGAGGCGCTGCCAGAGCCGGTCCAGGCCCGGTACGACACCATGTGGCATCAGCATCACCAGTGCAATCAGCAGCAGCCCGTAGACCGGAAACGAGACGGTTTTCGAGATGATCCCCGCCGCATCCGGCAGGAATTCGACAATCAGGCCGCCGACAAAGGCGCCACGCAGCGTGTCGATGCCCCCAGCCACCGCCCCGATCAGCAGGGCAATCCCGAGGAAGATGGTGTAGGTGTCCGGCGCCACGAAATCCGCCAGCAGCCCGGCAAGCCCGCCGGCCAGTCCCGCCGCTGCACCGGACACGCCAAAGGCCGTGGTCCGGAACAGGGCAACATTGATCCCCATGGTCTTCGCCGCGTCCGGGTGATCGCGCAACGCCCTGAGCGCCCGGCCGATGCGCCCCTGCATCAGATTGCCGATCAGGAATGCCGACAGCACCACGATCAGCAGCGAGACCAGATACCACCACTGGTCATCGGACAGCGGCAGGCCGAACGGTGGCCCCGGACGGTCCAGATAGATGCCCTGCACCCCGCCGGTGAACGCGTCGAATGGCGGTGCCTTCAGGATACGCGGCACCACCAGGGCGAGGCCCCAGGTGGCCAGCGCCAGATGCACGGTACTGAACCGCAGGGCCGGCCAGCCGAACAGGAAGCCGAAGACAAATCCCGATACCGCGCCGAAGGGCAGTGCCAGATAGGGGGACATGCCCCATTCGGTGGTCAGCATCGCCACCGTGTAGGCACCGATGGCAAAGAACGCGCTGTGGCCGATGGAGAACTGCCCACTGACCCCGGTCAGCAGGTTCAGGCCCAGAATGGCGATGGCGAAGACGATGGCGTCCGTGAAGCGATAGAGGTCATAGTCCTCCAGCACGAACGGAAGCGTGAGGGCGATCAGAAGCCCCAGGGCCGTCTGGACACGAACCATCAGCGCCGGTCTGCTGTCGGATCGGGGGTCAGGATGTTCGACACCTCGATCAGGTTCCCGTCCGGGTCCCTGAGATAGAGGGAAAGGATCAGTGCACTGGCACCGGTACGCTGCACCGGTCCCTCCAGCACAGGAATGTCCAGCGCTTCCAGATGTGCAAGAACCTCCGCCAGCGGCACGGCAGTGAGGAAACAGAAGTCGCCTGATCCCGGTGTCGGGCGGTCGGCCTTCGGCTCGAACTCCCTGTCGGCCTCGTGCAGATTGATCTTCTGGTCGCCGAAGCGCAGGGCCGTTCGGCCCTGCCCGAAGGTTTCCGCACGCATGCCCAAGGCCTCCGTATAGAAGCGCACGGTCGCGGGAATGGAGGCCACCGTCAGGACAAGGTGGTCGAGGCTGTCGATATGCATGGGATCCCGTCCGGTCAGGTCGCGGCTCAGCGGGCGACGGTTTCCACGGGCACTTCCTCCGGCGCCGCGGCATCCTGCTTCACCTCATCGACCAGCAGGACCGTGTCGGCAGAGGGCTGCACCGATCGCCAGCTGAGACTGTCGAAGGTGCTGCAGCGGGGACAGCGGGGGTGCCAGTCGGCAGGGGTCTCGCCGCAGCTGTCACACTGCCAGTGTGGCGCGGCGGGCGCGTCCGCGAGGCGCATCAGCCATTCCCGCGCCTTCACGGCTCCGTCGCCGGACCGTTCCGCCAGGCTGACCATCAGGCGACAGTGACGCTGATCGATCGTTTCAGCCTTGTCGATGGCCCGCTGTGCCGCCTCGTTGGCCTTCATCAGGTCATCCGCTTCCAGTGCCAGTCGCGCCAGCACCAGCAGGCTCTCCTCGTCCCCGGGGGTCGACTTGTGCAGTGTCTCGAACCGCGCCAGCCGCGCGGCAGGATTCTCGCCGGGTTTCAGGGAAAGAAACGCCTCCGCTATTGCCGGATGGCGGGTCTGCTGCCAGGCAGAGGTCAGGTGCCGGTTGGCCTTGCGTTCCTTGCCCGACGCGGCGAGCAACCGCGCCTCCAGCACGGCGGCAGGCACATGCGCAGGGTCCTGTTTCAGGGCATCCGTGGCGTGCGTCAGCGCGTCGCGTCGCTGTCCGGCGGCCTCCTTGGCCAGCGCGTCGGCGGTATAGAGCACGGCCAGCTTGTGTCCCGCATTCTCCCGTGTGTAGACACCGGCCCGCTGCCCGCCGGCCACGGTCTGCGAAGCGGCTGTCCAGTCCTCCGCAGAGACCTGGAGGTCGAACAGCGAACGGACGGCCCAGCCTGCGCCGGGACGCAGGTTGCGTGCCCGCATGGCCAGCGCCAGGGCCTGTTCGTGGTCACCCAGACGGCCCGCCTGGATCAGCAGACCGCGCAGCGCCACCAGCTCCGTCTCCTTGGTGTCCAGCATGGCGCGGAAGTATGTCTCCGCCGTCCTGTCATCACCGGCAAGCTGTGCGGCCTGGGCCCGCAGCAATTGCGCCATCGGCGGGCCATTCAGCAGCTTCTCGGCCTGTTCCGCAGCACGGGAAGCGACCTGTGCCTCTCCTGCCGCAATGGCGGCCATGCCCTTTGTCAGGGCCTTGTAGCCCTTTTCCTTGCGATTACCGCGCAGGGCGGAGCCGATCCGCCCCGGACTGCCGACCAACCAGAGCCACAGGCGGTAGACCAGCGCCGAGGCGCCCATCAGCACCAGCAGCAGCAGCACCAGAACGGGGATGGAGGTTTCGATGCGCCAACCGGCCCAGGCCAGCGCGATACTGCCCGGATGATCAGCCAGCCAGGCTGCGCCAACGGCCACCAGAATGACGAAGGCGAACAGGATGATGAAGCGGATCACCGGTCAGTTCCCCTGAGACATGTTCTGGAAGACGCCCTGTTGCAGGGTCCGGATGGCTTGCTCCAGTTTCAGCCGCTGCTCCGCTGCCGCGCGCCAGGAGGCGACGGCTTCCGCAGGCGGCCCGCTCAGGCCGTCCAGTTCGCTCATCGCAGCCTCCAGATTGCCTTCCTGCAGGCGATATTCGGCGCGGGTGACGATGGCTTCGACGCCGGTCCCCTCGACCTCGCCAACCCGGCGCACGCTGACCAGATTGCCCAACCGCTGGAACGCCGCACCGTACCAGGTGTCATCCCCGCCGATACGTTCCGCCGTCAGCGCGGCATCCGCTGCGGCGGGGAAGCGCTGGCGCAGGGCATCCGCCGTTGGCACACCATGCTGGGCGGCGTCGGCAATGGCCGCGTGCCCCGCCGGATCGACGCCCAGTTCGACGACCGAATTCCAGGCCCCGGGGAATGCCGCACCTGTTGCGGCCACATCGCGCAGGCGACCAAGCGCCAGC
>Ga0070728_10001234_pt1 | contig 40190 bp, 32 predicted proteins | sample tdDd471_FD_66723 | JGI IMG/M metagenome (GOLD analysis project Ga0070728, IMG submission 66723) | Marine sediment microbial communities from the Atlantic coast under amendment with organic carbon and nitrate - tdDd47.1 | ecosystem: Environmental > Aquatic > Marine > Coastal > Sediment | place... | reverse complement strand
CCGACCGGCGGCGTGATCAGCCCGACCTCGACCACCACCAGGGCGATCACCCCGAACCAGATCGCGGTGCCCTCCGGGGTCAGTCCGAAATCCAGCGCCATGATGATCGGGAAGAAGATCGGGATGGTCAGCAGGATCATCGACAGGCTGTCCATCACGCAGCCCAGCACCAGGTAGAGCACCAGCATCGCCGCCAGCACCATCAGCGGCGGCAGGCCGCTGCCGCCGATCAGCCCGGCCAGGGTGTCCGGCATGCGGGTGAGCGCCAGGAAGCCGTTGAACAGCTCGGCCCCGAACAGGATCAGGAAGATCATCGCCGAGGCCTCGGCGGCACCCAGCAGGCACTCCTTCAGGCCCTGCCAGCCCATTCGCTCCTTGACCGCCGCCAGCAGCCCGGTCGCCACCGCGCCGAACGCCGCCGCCTCGGTCGGGGTGAACACCCCGGTGTAGATCCCGCCGATCACCAGCAGGAAGATCAGCATGGCCGGCCAGATGTCGATCAGCGACCGCAGCTTCTCGCGCAGCGAATGCGCCGGTCCCGCCGGTCCCTCGTCCGGGTACAGCCGGACGTAGACGGCGATCGCCAGCAGGTAGCCGAGGGCGGCCAGGATTCCAGGCACGAAGGCCGCCAGGAACATCTTCGCGATGTTCTGCTCGGTCAGGATCGCGTAGATCACGAGTATGACCGAGGGCGGGATCAGGATCCCCAGAGTCCCGCCCGCAGCAAGGGCTCCCGTCGATAGTGCGCCCGAGTAGTGATACCGTTTCAGCTCCGGTAGTGCCACCTGACCCATGGTCGCGGCGGTCGCCAGCGAGGATCCGCAGATCGCGCCGAACAGCCCGCAGCCGCCGATCGCCGCCATGGCGATTCCGCCCGGCCGGTGCCCCAGCCAGGCGTTCGCGGCACCGAACAGCCCGCGCGACAGCCCGGACTTGGTGGCGAACTGCCCCATCAGCAGGAACAGCGGGATCACGGTCAGCGAGTAGCTGGAGAACAGGTAGTAGGCGCTGGACTTCAACTGCGCGATCAGCGGGATCCAGCCGGCGACCAGCGCGAAGCCGCCGCCCCCGGCGACCATCATCGCCACCCCGATCGGCATGCGCAGCGCCATCAGGACCAGCATGCCGCCGAACACCGCGAGGCCGAGCTCGATGCCGCTCATCGCGCCGACTCCGCCGCATCGATGCCGGAAAGCATCCGCACCGCGGCGCCGTGCAGGCAGACCAGGCAGAGCAGGCCGAAGGACGGCACCATCACCACGTAGCTGATCCAGACCGGCACGCCGAGCACCATGGTCTCGTCGTTGGTCAGGTAGGTGTCGACGCCGCCGAGCGTCATCCGCCAGGCGACCAGCCCGGCGCAGAACGCGAAGATCAGGGCGTGCAGCGCGTCGAGGCGCATCCGCCCGCGCTCGGACATCCCGCCGGTGAAGAAGTCGACGATCACGTTGCCGCCGCGAAGCTGGCAGTACGGCAGGAAGGCGGAGATCGCCGCACCGGCACTGAGCTCGACCAGTTCGACGTCGCCGGCGATCGGCGACGAGAACAGGTAGCGGCCGGTCACGCTGACCACCGTCAGCAAGGCGCCGCCGGCCAGCAGCAGGCCGCCGAGCACGGCGAACGCCACCGACAGCCGGCGCAGCACCGCCCCCACCGGGTCGGAGGGGGCGGCACGGTTCGACGGAGCCGTCATCGACGGCCCCGTCCGGCGGAGCGACGCACGCTCACCGGGAGACGCAGGCTCACTGGCTGTACTTGTCGATCAGGGCGCTGGCTTCCTTGAGGAGACCCGCACCGTCCTTGCCCATCTTGTTCATCTCGGCAATCCAGTCGCCGCGAACGCTGGCGGTAACATTGCGCATCCGCTCGACCTGGTCGGCCGAAAGCCCGCGCACGGTGCCGCTCTGCTTGGCCTTGGCGAGGCCCGGCGCCTCGATCTCGTCCCAGACCTTGCCGACCCACTTGGCCATGTGCATGCCGGTGTGGTCGTCCAGGATCTTGCGCAGATCGGCGGGCATGCCCTCGTACTTGGCCTTGTTCATCGCCAGCACGAACACCGAGGTGTACAGGCCGCGCGGTCCCGGGATCTCCAGGTGGTTGTCGACCAGCTCGGAAATCTTCAGCGGAATGGTGATCTCCCACGGGATCACCGCGCCGTCGACCACGCCCTTGGACAGCGCCTCCGGCAGCGCCGGCACCGGCATGAACACCGGGGTCGCGCCCATGGTCTCGAGCGCCTTGCCGATCGACCGGCTGGGGGCGCGGATCTTCAAGCCCTCCAGATCCTCGATCTTGGCCACCGGCTTCTTGGTGTGGATCACGCCGCGGGCGTGCACGTGGAACATCAGCGGATGGATGTCGGCATACTCGTCGCGCAGGTTCTTCTCGTAGAACTCCTGCACCGCCTGGGTCGTGGCCTCGGCGGTCGACACCATGAACGGCAGCTCGAACACCGCCGTGGTCGGGAACCGTCCGGGGGTGTAGCTCGGCAGCGTCCAGACGATGTCGACCACGCCGTCGCGGGCCTGGTCGATCAGCTGCGGCGGTTTGCCGCCCAGCTGCATGGCCGGGAAGATCTCGATGGCGATCCGGCCGCCCGACGCCTGCTCGACTTCCTTCTTCCAGGGCTCCAGCACCTTGGTCTGGGTGTTGGCGACCGGCGGCAGGAAATGGTGGACCCGCAAGGTGACGTCGGCCGCCTGGGCGGCGGCGAACGGTGACGAAAGTGCCGCGGCGGTCAGCGCGCCGAGCAAGAGGCGGCGTGTCTGCATCTCGTATCCTCCCTGTGTGAACTCCGGTCCCCGGTTCTTGCGCCGGGTTGGCAGTCCGGGGTGCCCGAAAATCCCGAGGACTATGAAAACCGGACCCAGTAATGTCAACGGAGGAGTTTCTTTATTTACTCAGTGCTCATCATAACTTTACGACGACTTAAAATATCACGGTTGGTTATGACTGAAGTCCTGATCGGGCACGGTCGATAACCAAATCCCGACACAACACGTCCCGCGACAAACCGCCATGTCGAGGCTGGACCGCCGACCCGGTTGCCGTTCAAATAGCCGCCCACGCGCGCCCGAAGCGTCCCAGGGCTCCGGACAATCGCCCGTCTTTCGCCTTACGAACCGACCTATCGGCCCGACAACGCGAGTTCTATCAATGTCCTATATCGTTTCCCTATCCAGTCAGCCGACCGGAACCCGCAACCGGCCTACCGGTCTGCATGCCGCCGGAATGCGGCATGATCGCGGCCGGGCGACGGGAGGCGCCTGACATGCGGGTCGCGACCTGGAACATCAACTCGGTGCGGCTCCGGCTGCCGCGCGCGCTCGACCTGATCGCCGAGGCGGCGCCGGATGTGCTGTGCCTGCAGGAAACCAAGGCGTTGGAGGACCAGTTTCCGGCCGCGGCGTTCGCCGAGGCCGGCTATCCGCACCAGGCGGTGGTCGGCATGAAGGGCTATAACGGCGTGGCCGTGGTGTCGCGCCTGCCGATCGAGGAAACCGAGCGTCGCGAGTTCTGCGGCAAGGCCGACGCCCGCCACGTCGCGGTCCGGATCGACGGCGGGCCCGAGCTGCACAATCTCTATGTCCCGGCCGGCGGCGACGTGCCGGACCCGGCGGCCAACCCGAAATTCGCCCACAAGCTGGACTTCCTGGCCGAGCTCGGGACCTGGCTGGCCGACACCCGTTCGGCCGACCAGCCGATGATCCTCGTCGGCGACCTGAACATCGCGCCGCTCGAGACCGACGTCTGGTCGCACAAGCAGCTGCTGGACGTGGTCAGCCACACCCCGGTGGAGGTCGACGCCCTGTGCGGCATCCAGGCCGGGCTCGGCTGGGTCGACGCGGTCCGCCACCGGATCCCGCCGGAGCAGCGGCTGTACACCTGGTGGAGCTATCGGGCGCGCGATTGGGCGCTGTCCGACCGAGGCCGCCGGCTCGACCATGTCTGGGTGACGCCGCCGCTCGCCGACGCGGTCGGCGGGGCCTCGGTGCTGCGCGACGCGCGCGGCTGGGAGAAGGCCTCCGACCACGTGCCGGTGATCGTCGACCTCCAGCTCTGACGGTCCGCGAAACCGGCTTCCGGGGCCTCAGTCGCCGGCGCCGATCCGGCCGTTCAGCAGCAGGGTGAGCAGATGGGCATAGCCGCGGGCGTCGTCGATCGCCCGGTGGCTGTGATCGTGCCCGCCCAGCCATTCCGCGGGGTAGTGCCCCCGCTCGCAGTCCCGGTAGTGCCGTTTGGTAGTGACCTTGACCATGGATTGGAGGTCGAGGCCGCCGGCGTGACAGAGCCCGGGCGAACGCGGCCGGCGGAACAGCCGGCAGCCCGCGAAACGCTGCAGGTACCAGTCGATCCACAGCCCGTCGAAGGTCAGCGGGTGGGCGACGAACACCGGGATGCCGGGAAGCCCGCGGACCCACTCGGCGAAGGCGGCCATCACCGCCGCCGGGTCCTGCGGGTCGCGCGTCGTCTCCCGCCAGGCTTCCGGCTCGGACCGCCACCACGCCATGGTTCCGGGGTCCTGTTCGGCGCCGGGCAGCGGCCGCAGGTTGGCGGTGAACTCGCCGAGGCTGCGGCCGGCGCCGTCGACCGCCGCGCTGCCGAAGCTGAGCATCGAGTGCCGGCCCGGATCGGGACCGTCGGCCTCGATGTCGGTGACCACGTAGCTGGTCGGGCCGTCCGTTCCCCCGGTCACGCCTTCGCCGGTCACGTCTTCGCCGGTCACGCCTTCACCAGCATGTGGATGCGGCCGGGCTCGATGTCGGACGGCAGCGGCAGCGGCGACAGGCCGGGCACGCCTTCGATCGGCTGGTCGCTGACCACGACGGCGCCGTGCGCCAGCAGCCCGGCGATCAGCGGTGCGGCGCGCGCCACCAGCGCCATGCTCCGGACCTTGTCGCCGGTGCCGATGTCGAGATGCGCGAGGGCGGCGGTCGGGCCGAGGTCCTGTACGGCCCGCGGCAGGGTCTCGAACAGGTCGCCGAGGTACAGGTCCTCGTCCGGCGGGACGCAGTCCGGATGCGCCGCGACCTGCCGGTCGAACACCACGATCCGCCGTCCCGGCAGGATCTTTCGCAGGTGATCGTAGGTCCGGCCGTTGCCGAGTCCGAACTCCAGCAACGGGCCCTCGACCCCGGCGATCCTTTGCGCGGCATCCTCGAGCGCCGACTTCTGGGCCTTCAGACGGCGGATGGCGCTGTCCAGACGACTCATTTCATACATTCCTGAGCTGTAAAGAGAAATCGGTTCGTTATTGCGGCGTCGAACGGGCTACGGCGTCGCGAAGCTGGGCGTTGGTGCGCTCCAGGCGGGCGGCCAGCTCGCGCATGATCTCGATGGCGATCTGCGGAAATTCGTTGATCAACCGAAAGAAAAGTTCCTTGGTGATCTTCAGGGTGGTGACCCGGTCGACGGCCGAGACCGTCGCGGTGCGGGGCACGTCGCAGAGGATGGCGATCTCGCCGACCACGTCGCCGCGCCCCAGCCGGGCGACCTCGATGTCGCCGGACGGCGTCGCGATCCGGACCGCCGCCTCGCCGTCGATGATGATGTAGGCGGCGTCGCCGATGTCGCCCTGCCGGCACAGCACCTGCTCGGGCTGATAGGTCAGCCGCTCCGAGGTGAAGGCGAGCAGCTTGAGCTTCGACGGCTCGATCTTGGCGAACAGCGGGATGTTCCGCAGGAGTTCGACTTCCTGGTTGATGCTCATCGTCTTCCCCTCCGCCGTCAGCCGCCGGCGGCCATGGCATGGAACTCGGTGCCGTCACGGTCGAGCCGATCGAGCGGGCCGTCCTCGACCACCTTCCCGCCGCGCAGCACCAGCACCCGGTCGAAGCGCCGGGCGAGATCGGCGCGCTGCAGGGCCCAGATCACCGTTCGGCCATCGAGCTCGGCGAGGATACGGTCGAGCACCCGTGCCTGGGCGGCGCTGTCGATGGCCGCGACCGCGTCGTTGAACACCAGCACGTCGGGCCGCCGAAGCAGCACCCGGGCGATCCCGATCTTCTGGCGCTGCGAGGCGCTCAGCCGCGACCCGCCGATTCCCACCTGGAAGTCGAGGCCGACCTCGATCACCGTCGAGCGCAGATCGAGCCGCTCCAGCACCTCGGCCAGTACCGCCCCGACCCGGGCCGCGGCGTCGGCCTGCCCGTAGGCGATCTTGCCGAACAGCACGTTGTCCTGGACCGAGGCGGCGGCGTTGTAGGCGTCCTCGGAGAAGAACGCGACCGCGCCGGCCAGCTCGGCCGGCAGGTTCTCGGCGAACGCCCGGCGGGCTTCCAGGATCCGGTGCTGCATCGTCTCGTCCAGCAGGCCGAGGCGGTGGCGGGCCTGCACCAGCTTGAACGGCAGCGACAGCAGCCGCGTCCGGTCCTCTTCCGACAGGTTCTCCAGCCCGCCGCGGTCGGTCCGGGTGACCAGCGCCTGGAATTCCGGCAGGTCGTCCGGCGAGATGAAGCTGAACTGGGCGAAGAACTCGTGGTCGGCCGGCAGGTCGGCGAACAGCTCGACCATGGTCGCCGCCATGTCCCGGCCCATGGTCAGGAAATCGTCGCTCAGGCCGACCGAATCCAGCGTCTGGCGGACGTAGTCGTTGGCGGCGATGCCGTCGACCGCGAAGGTGCCGTCGACCGGCGTTCCGAACAGCAGGTTCTCGGCGACCGAGGCGTTGCTGTTGTAGCGGTCGGCGGCGAACGGCTCGACCAGCTCGACCAGCGCCGGATCGCCGGCCAGGCGCTCGGCGAAGCCGCGCCGCGCCTCCAGGATCCGGGCCGCGACGTCGGGTCGCAGTTCCGGGTCGAGGGTGCCGCGCAGACCGAGCTGATAGCAGTCGTCCCACAGGTCGACCACGTCGAGCAGCGCGACCAGCCGCTCCGACAGCCGGGCCGGCTCGCTCACCCCGATCGCCTCGTAGTCCACCCAGTCGGCGTTCGGGTCGTCGACCGAGTTTCCGGCGATCGCGGCGTTGGTCAGCGCCTTCTCGACCTCCGCCCGGGCGGCCTCGTCGCGCTCCGGCTCGAACATTGGCCGGTGCATGGCGCCCATCAGCAGGTTCTCGCGGATCGTCGTGGAGAACGTGAAGGCGGCCGGGCCGACATAGCCGATGCGGCGTCCGGTGACCGCCTCGGGCAGGGTGGTGACGTCGTGGTCGCCGAAGGTCAGGTTGCCGCTGGTCGGCGGCGCCAGCCGGGCCAGCACCAGGCCGAGCGCCTCCTTGCCGCCGTTGCTCGGGCCGAGCAGGGCGATCCGCTCGCCGGCCGCGATCTTCAGGCTGACGCCGTCGAGCTGGACGTCGCCGTCGTCGTCCACCAGCCCGAGGTTGGAGGAGCGGAAGCCGGCGGGCCCGGCCGGCATGTCCGGCACGTCGACCGCCTGCAGCGCGGGATCCATCACGCCCGGCGGGTCGAACTGCTCGATCACCTGCTCGTACTTGATCCGCGCGTCTTCCTTGCGCTGGTAGTAGGTGAGCAGCTCCTTCCAGGGCGCCGACAGGTCCTTGTAGGCGGCCAGCACCGCCACCATCGCACCGATCGACAGCTCGCCCTTGATCACCAGGTAGCCGCCGATCGAGTAGAAGAAGAACGGCGTGAGCTGGGCCAGGAAGTTGTTCAGGAACTTGATGAAGAACTTCTTTTTGTAGATGTCGAAGCGGATGTCGTAGATCCGCCCCAGCCGCTCGGCGAACCGCGCCAGCATCAGGCGGGCGCCGTCGTTGGCGTGCAGCTCCTGCACCCCGGAGATGCTCTCGCCGAGCTTGTCGGACAGCGCGCGGACGGTCCGCACCCGCTCCTTGCCGAGCGCGTTCACCTGGGCCTGCAGCTTCGGGATGATGTAGGCCTGCACCGGGTACAGCGCGATCGCCGCCAGCCCGAGCACCGGATCCTGCACGAACATGAAGAACAGGATGGTGACCAGCGTTCCGCCCTGGAACGCCGGCAGCGAGATCGAATCGCCGATGAAGCCGCCGAGCGGCTCGACCTCGGCGGTGATCATCGGGATGATCTCGCCCTGGCTCATGCGCCGGAACCGGCTCAGCGGGAACCGCAGGACCCGGGCGTACAGCTCGTAGCGCAGCCGGCGCAGCATGCGCTCGCCGAGCCGGCCGCGGTACACGTTGATGGTGTACTTGAAGCCGCCGTTGATGCAGACCAGCACCAGGAACAGGCCGGACAGCGTCCACAGGTACTCGAGCTGATCGAACGAGAAGCCGAGCCACTCGGCCGGGAAGACCGCCTTGCCCTTGGCGCCGAGCGCCTCGTTGATGATCTTCTTCGGCAGGTCGAGCGAGTAGTACAGGAACGGGAACGACAAGCCCGTCATGATCAGCAGCACGATCTGTTCGCGCTTGCTGTATCGGAAGATGAACCGGTAGATACTCGGTTCCATGGCATCCGGTCCGGCACTGTGGATGGCAGCGGAGTGTGGGGGCAATCACCCGGCCGATCAACACCGGACCGGCTGAAAAGGTTACGGTTTCGAGGGTGGAGGCGTTGTGGCATAGTCGCCCCGCGAGGGGTCGCAGCCGATAGTCGCATTGTACCGGCAACGGTCGCGAGGAGACCGATGAGTCAGCCTAGACGTCGGACGCACGCCCGCGTCCTGATGTACAGCCACGACACGCTCGGTCTCGGACACCTGCGGCGTTGTCGGGCCATTGCGCACGCGCTCGTCGAAGCCGATCCGGGAATCAGCGTGCTGATTCTGTCGGGCTCGCCGATCATCGGCAGCTTCGATTTCCGCACCCGCGTCGACTTCGTCAGGATCCCCGGCGTCATCAAGCTGCGCAACGGCGACTACACGTCGCTGTCGCTGCACATGGACATCGAGGAGACGGTCCAGCTCCGGGCCTCGATCATCAAGCACACCGCCGAGCACTTCGATCCGGACGTGTTCATCGTCGACAAGGAGCCCTGGGGGCTGCGCGGCGAGGTCAAGGACACGCTCGAGATGCTCAAGGCCCGCGGCACGCCGCTGGTCCTCGGCCTGCGCGACGTGATGGACGAGCCGGAGCTGCTGGTGCCGGAGTGGGAGCGCAAGAAGGTGCTGCCGGCGCTGCAGGACCTGTACGACGAGATCTGGGTGTACGGCGTCAAGGAGGTCTGCGACCCCTATGACGGCCTCGACATCCCGGCCTCGGTGAAGCTCAAGACCCGCTACACCGGCTATCTCCGGCGGCACGCCTCGGCGGTGGCGTCGCCGGCGCCGGCGCTGCCGTTCGGCGACGAGCCCTATCTGCTGGTGACCGCCGGCGGCGGCGGCGACGGCGAGCCGATGATGGACTGGGTGCTGCGGGCCTACGAGGAAGACCCGCACCTGCCGTATCCGGCGCTGATGGTGCTCGGGCCGTTCATGCCGCAGGAGCAGCAGCGCGAGCTGATCGACCGGGCCGAACGGCTCGACCGGGTGCACGCCATCACCTTCGACTCGCGGATCGAGGGTCTGATGGCCCGCTGCGCCGCGATCGTCGCGATGGGCGGCTACAACACCTTCTGCGAGATCCTGTCGTTCGACAAACGGGCGCTGATCGTGCCGCGCACCGAGCCCCGGCTCGAGCAGTACATCCGGGCCAAGCGCGCCGAGGAGCTCGGCCTGCTGAGCGTGCTGGTCGAGGACGGCGATCGCGACCCGAAGGCGATGGCCGAGGCGATCCGCCGCCTGCCCGGCCAGAAGCTGCCGTCGGAGGCGACCGACCTGGAGCTGCTGGAAGGCCTGGACCGGGTCGCCCAGCTGGTCGACCGCTGGGTCGACGCCCGTGCGACCCGGCCGGTGGTCCCGTTCCGCCAGCAGGCGTGAGCGCGTCCGCCGAGAAAGCGGCCGAGGGAGACACCGTGACGGCATCGACGGAGACCGCCCGGCCGGTCACCCCGGGTCCGGTGGCGGTGGTCCTGAAGGGCTATCCGCGGCTGTCCGAGACCTTCATCGCCCAGGAGCTGCTCGGGCTGCAGCAGCGTGGCCTGGCGTTCGAGATCGTCTCGCTGCGGCATCCGACCGACCGCGCCGCCCATCCGGTCCACGCCGCGATCGCCGCGCCGGTGCGCTACCTGCCGGAATACCTCTACCAGGAGCCGCTGCGGGTGCTGCGGAGCTGGTGGAAGGCGCGGCGGCTGCCCGGCTACCGGGCGGCCCGGGCGACCTGGTGGCGCGACGTGCGGCGCGACCCGACCCCGAACCGGGTGCGGCGGTTCGGCCAGGCCTGCGTACTGGCGGCAGAGCTCGACCCGGCGATCCGGCACCTGTACGCGCACTTCCTGCACACCCCGTCGTCGGTGGCGCGCTACGCCGCGATCATGAGCCGCCGCAGCTGGTCGGCCTCGGCGCACGCCAAGGACATCTGGACCACGCCCGGCTGGGAGAAGCGCGAGAAGCTGGCGGACCTCGCCTGGGCGGTGACCTGCACCGCGGTCGGCCGCGACCACCTGGCGGCGCTGGCGCCCGATCCCGGCCGGGTCGACCTGCTGTATCACGGCCTCGACCTGACCGACTTCCCGCCGCCGGCCGAGCGCCCGGCGCGCGACGGCAGCGACCCGGCCGACCCGGTGGTCATCGCCTCGGTCGGTCGGGCGGTCGCCAAGAAGGGTTACGACGACCTGCTGGCGGCCCTCGCCGCGCTGCCGGCCGACCTGCACTGGCGGTTCGTCCATATCGGCGGCGGCGGCCTGATCAAGGCGCTGCGCGAGCAGGCCCGGGCGCTCGGCATTGCCGACCGGATCACCTGGTCGGGCGCCCAGCCGCGCGCCGCGGTGCTGGCGGCGCTGGCCGCCGGCGACCTGTTCGTGCTGGCCAGCAAGATCGCCGGCGACGGCGACCGCGACGGCCTGCCGAACGTGCTGATGGAGGCGCAGGCCGCCGGCCTGGCCGCGGTCGCGACCCGGGTCGCGGCGATCCCCGAGCTGATCGAGGACGGCGTCACCGGCGTGCTGGTGCCGCCCGAGGATCCGTCGGCGCTGGCGGCGGCGCTCGAGGTGGTGGCGCGCGACCCGGCGCGCCGTCGGGCACTGGGGGCCGCCGGGCGCGAGCGTGTCCGCACCGCTTTCGGCCACGATGCCGGGCTCGACCGGCTGGCCGCCCGGTTCGGGCTGGGCGACTCTCCCCGCCGGGCCGCCGGCGGGCGCGCAGGCCTCGCAGACGTGGCATGAGGATCGCGTTCTACGCCCCCCTGAAACCGCCGGATTCCGACCGGCCGTCGGGCGACCGCACCATGGCGCGGCTGCTGATGCGGGCGTTGCGCGCCGCCGGCCACGAGATCGACCTGGCGTCCCGGATGCGCAGCCGCGACGGCGCCGGCGACCCGCGGCGGCAGGCCCGGCTGGCGGCGCTCGGCGCCCGGCTGGCGGCGCGCTACGTGGCGGCGGTGCGGGCCGGGCGGCGGCCGGCGCCGAACGCCTGGTTCACCTACCACCTCTATTACAAGGCGCCGGACTGGATCGGCCCGGCGGTCGCCGACGCGCTGGGCATTCCCTACGCGGTCGCCGAGGTCTCGGTGGCGGCCAAGCGGGCCGGCGGCCCGTGGGACATCGGGCACCGCGGCACCCTGGCCGCGCTGGCGCGCGCCGACCTGGTGGTCGGCCTGAACAGCCGGGACGCGGTCAAGGTCGAGCCGGCCCTGGGTCCCGGAGCCCGCTACGAGCGCCTGCGCCCGTTCCTCGAGCCGGGTGTCCCCGCGCCGCACGACGTCGCGCGGGCGCAGGTCGGCGGCGAGCTCGGCCTGCCGGCGGACGAGCCCTGGCTGCTGGCGGTCGGCATGATGCGGCCGGGTGCCAAGGCCGCGTCCTATGCCGTGCTCGGCGACGCCCTCGGGCGGCTGCCGGAGCGCCGCTGGCGGCTGGTGGTCGCCGGCGACGGCCCGGCCCGGCCCGAAATCGAGGCCACGCTGGCCCCGTTCGGCGACCGGGTGCGGTGGGCCGGGGCAGTCGATCCGGACCGCCTGGCGACCCTGTACGCCGCCGCCGACCTGCTGGTCTGGCCGGCGATCCAGGAGGCTTACGGCATGGCGCTGCTGGAGGCCCAGGCGGCCGGCCTGCCGGTGCTGGCCGGCGCGGCCGGCGGGGTGCCGGACATCGTGCGCGACGGGACGACCGGGATGCTGGCCCCGGAAGGCGACGCCGCCGCCTTCGCCGCCGCCCTGCGGGTCCTGCTCGACGACCCCGGCCGCCGCCGCGCGATGGCCGAGGCGGCGCGCCGGACCGTGCTCGCCGAACACACGCTGGACGGCGCCGCCGCCGCGCTCGACGGCTGGCTGCGGGCGGCGGTCGAACGGCGGAGGGCGGCGTGATCCGATTGGCCCTGCTGCGCCACGGCCCGACCGACTGGAACGCCCGCCACCGGCTGCAGGGGCGGGCCGACATCCCGCTGTCGGATTCCGGCCGCGCTGCGGTCGCCCGGCGCACGGTCACCGCCGAGCTCGCAGGGTTCCGGTGGCTGACGAGTCCGCTCGCCCGCGCCCGGCAGACCGCCGAGGCGCTCGGCGTCGCGGCGGAGCCGGAGCCGGCGCTGATCGAGATGGACTACGGCAGCTGGGAAGGGCTGACCCTGGCCGAGGCCCGCGCCGGCGACCCCGGCGCGCCGGCCAACGAGGCGCGCGGGCTCGACTTCACGCCGCCGGGCGGCGAGAGCCCTCGCACGGTCCAGGCAAGGCTGAGCGAGCTCGGCGTCCGCCTGCTGGCGGACCGGCGCGACACCGCCGCCGTGACCCACAAGGGCGTGATCCGGGCGGCGCTGGCGCTGGCGACCGGCTGGGACATGACCGGCAAGCCGCCGGTCCGCCTTGACTGGACCGCCGCCCATCTGTTTCGTCTCGACGCCGACGGGCATTGGAGCCTGGAGCGTCCCAACATCCCGCTGGAGCCGCCTGCATGAGCGCCCGACCTGACCAGCCCCGGGTCCTGCTGTACGTCCAGAACCTGCTGGGCATCGGCCACCTGCGCCGGGCGGCGGCGGTGGCCCGCGGGCTGGTGGCGGAGGGCTTCGCGGTCGACTTCGTATCCGGCGGCATGCCGGTGCCGCACCTGCCGCTCGGCGGCGCCGAGCTGGTCCAGCTGCCGCCGGTGCGGGCGCTCGACGACGCCTTCAAGGTGCTGGTCGACGAGCGCGACCGGCCGATCGACGACGCCTTCCGCGACGCCCGCCGCGACCGGCTGCTGGCGTTCCTGGCCGAGCGCCGGCCGGCGGCGGTGATCACCGAGCTGTTCCCGTTCGGCCGCCGGCAGATGCGGTTCGAGCTGATCCCGCTGCTGGAGGCGGCGCGGGCCGCGCCCTGGCGGCCGGTGGTGCTGTCGTCGATGCGCGACATCCTGGTCACCAAGCCGCGGGCCGATCGCAACCGCGAGATCGTCGATACCCTGAACGCCTATTACGATATCGCAATGATTCATGCCGACCCGCGGCTGATCCGGCTGGAGCGGACCTTCCCGATGGCCGCCGACATCCGGGTGCCGCTGGAATACACCGGCTACGTGGTCAATGCCGACGACCTGGCGATTCCGGAGGCGGATCCGCTGGCCGCCGGCGAGGTGCTGGTGTCGGCCGGCGGCGGCGCCGTCGGCCACGACTTCATGCGCCGGATCGCCGACGCCATGCCCGGGCTCCCGCTCGCCGACCGCACCTGGCGGTTCGTCACCGGCCACCACATGCGGGCCGACGCGCTGGACTACCTGCGCGGCCTCGGCCGGCCGAACCTGGTGGTCGAGACCATGCGCCCGGACCTGCCGGCGCTGATGGCCGGGGCGGCGCTGTCGATCAGCCAGGCCGGCTACAACACCCTGCTGGAGCTGATGGCGGTGCGGGCCCGCGCCGTGGTGGTGCCGTTCGAGGGCGGGGTCGAGACCGAGCAGCGGCTGCGCGCCGACCTGCTGGCCGAGGCCGGGGCCCTCGAGGTGGTGCCGGAGACCGAGCTGCGGCCGGAGACCCTGGCGGCGGCGATCGAGCGGGCGCTGGCGCGGCCGCGCGACGCGGTGCCGGCGGTCGACCTCGACGGCGCGCGCACCGCCGCCGCCCTGGTGATGCGGGCGGTGCGCGAGCGGGCCGCGGCATGACGGCATTCGCGGGCAGAACGGCCGGCGGCGCCTGCGATCGCCTGCGGGCGACCCTCGACGACGTCGCCGGCGCCGGCCGGACCGTGGCGCTGTGGTGGCGCGACGACGACCTGCAACGGCCGACCCCGCAACTGGACGCCCTGCTGGGAGAGCTCGGCGGGCACGGCATCGTGCCGGGACTGGCGGCGGTCGCCGGGCTGCTGGTCCCCGACGCCGTCGCGGCCGCCGGCGCGGGCAGGCTGCTGGTGCACGGCTGGCGTCACCTGAACCATTCCGGGCCGGGAACGAAAAAGTCCGAATACGGGCCGGAGCGGCCGCTGGACGTTCGCCTGAACGAGATCGCCGAAGCCTGGCGGCGGCTGGCGGCGGTTGCCGGCGATCGGGCGCTGCCCTGCTTCGTGCCGCCGTGGAACCGGGTCGGCGACGATCTGCCGGGTCGGCTGGACGCGACCGGGATCCGGGTGCTGTCGGGCTTCGCGTCGCCGCACCGGGCGCCGGTGCCGGCCGCCGTGCCGCGGCTCGACACCCACATCGACCTGATCGACTGGCGCGGCGGCCGCACGCCGCTCTCCGCCGAGGCGGCGGCGGCGGCGATCGACGCCCGGATCCGGGCGGCCGGGTCGTGCGACCGTCACGATTCGCCGGTGGACGGGCCGCTTGGAATCCTGTCCCATCACCTGGTCACCGACTCGGCGGCCTGGGCCGGGTGGCGGCCGCTGCTGGCTTTTCTGGCCGGCCATCCGGGGGTTCGGTGGCTGGACCCGGCGGCGGCGATGGCCGCGGTCGGGGGAGGGGCGGTCGGAACGGCAACCTCAGGGATGCCGGGATCGGGACCCGGGGACGAGACACGGAGGACGGGGTGACGACGCACCGATACGAACGGGGCGCCATCGTTTGGGATTTCATCCGCGGCGGCTTCGGCCTGCTGCTGACCGTCGGGCCGGCGCTGCTGATGCCGATGGTGGCCTGGCTGGCGGTCGTGTTCTGGGGCTTTGCCGTCCTGTTCGCCGTCTACCTGTTCCGGACCTGGCTGCGCAGCGCCACGGTGGTCGAGGTCGACGACACCGGCATCCGGTCGGCCGGGCCGCTCGGCCGGGCGATCCGCTGGGACGCGCTCGACACCCTGGACCTGCGCTACTTCGCGACCCGGCGCGACAAGGAAGGCGGCTGGATGCAGGTGAAGCTGCGCGGCGACGGCGCTGCGATCGCCGCCGAGTCGACCCTGGACGGCTTCGAGACCCTGGTCTCGCGGGCCGCCGAAGCCGCGACGCGCAACCGGCTTGCGCTTTCCGACGTCACTCGGGAGAATCTCAAGGCACTCGGCCTCGTCGCCGGGGCGCCCGACGGGCCGGTGCCCGAAGGGATGGCGCCCGGGGGGACGGCGCCGAACGACGAAGACCGGGTGGGGATGCGATGAACGGACGCGTCACGCCTCTGTTGCGGGTCAACGACCTGCGGGTCGGCTTCGACCTGCCGGAGGGGCGCCTCGTGGCCGTCGACGGGGTGTCGTTCCAGGTGCGCAGAGGCGCCACGGTGGCGCTGGTCGGCGAGTCCGGATCCGGCAAGTCGGTGGTCAGCCAGGCGATCATGGGGCTGCTGCCGAGGCCGGCGAAGGTGCTCGGCGGCTCGATCCTGTTCGCCGATCCCAACAAGCCCGGCACCATCACCGACATCGTCCGGCTGGCGCCGGACGGCCGCGCCATGCGCGACCTGCGCGGCGGCCGGATCTCGATCATCTTCCAGGAGCCGATGACCTCGCTGTCGCCGCTGCACACCGTCGGCGACCAGATCACCGAGGCGCTGCGGCTGCACCGCTCGGTGTCGTCCGCCGAGGCCCGCGAGCTGACCTGCGACATGCTGCGGCTGGTCGGCTTCCCGGACCCGGACCGGGCGCTCCGGACCTATCCGTTCGAGCTGTCGGGCGGGCTGCGCCAGCGCGCCATGATCTCGATGGCGCTGGTGTGCCGGCCGGCGCTGCTGATCGCCGACGAGCCGACGACCGCGCTCGACGTGACGATCCAGGCGCAGATCCTGAAGCTGATGCGCGACCTGCAGTCCGAGCTGCACATGGCCGTGCTGATGATCACCCACGACCTCGGCGTGGTCGCCAACATGGCCGAGGAGGTCGTGGTGATGTACCGCGGCCGGGTCATGGAATCCGGCGACGTCGAGGACATCTTCCGGCGCCCCGAGCATCCCTACCTGCGGGCCCTGATGACGGCGGTGCCGCGCTTCGACATGGAGCCGGGCGAGCGCCTGCAGCCGCTGCGCGAGATCAAGGCCGAGACCGGGCACCTGCTGGCCGGTTCCGACGGCGGCCCGAAGGACGTGTCGCAGGACAAGCCGATCCTGTCGGTGCAGGGGATCAGCAAGTCCTACGCGATCCGCAAGGCCGGGATGTTCGGCAAGCAGGCCCGCACCGTGATGGCGCTGGACGACGTGTCGTTCGAGGTCCGCCGCGGCGAGTGCCTGGGGCTGGTCGGCGAATCCGGCTGCGGCAAGACCACCCTGTCGAAGGTGGTCATGCGGGCGATCGGGACCGACACCGGCAGCGTGACGTTCGCCGACGACGACGGCGAGGTCGACGTGCTGGGCCTGCAGGGCGAGGCGCTGACCGCGTTCCGTCGCAAGCTGCAGTTCGTGTTCCAGGACCCGTTCGGGTCCCTGAACCCGCGCATGACGGTGTTCGACATCATCGCCGAGCCGCTGGCGATCCACGGCATCGGCAACGACGCCTGGCGGCGCGAGATGGTGTCGGAGCTGATGAAGCTGGTCGGGCTCGACGCCCGCCACCTCCGGCGCTATCCGCACAGCTTCTCGGGCGGCCAGCGCCAGCGCATCGGCATCGCCCGGGCGCTCGCGCTCAGGCCGTCGATGCTGATCTGCGACGAGCCGGTGTCGGCGCTCGACGTGTCGATCCAGGCGCAGGTGCTGAACCTGCTGAAGGACCTGAAAGCGCAGCTCGGCCTGACCTACCTGTTCATCTCGCACAACCTGGCGGTGGTCGACTACATCGCCGACCGGATCGCGGTGATGTGCGCCGGCCGGCTGGTCGAGCTGGCGCCGCGCGAGGAGCTGTTCCGCAACCCGGTCCACCCGTACACCCGGGCGCTGCTGGCGGCGGTGCCGGATCCCAGCCTCGACCACCCGCTCGACTTCGCGCGGATCATGGACGAGCGCGCCTCGCACCCGGGCGACTGGCCGGCGCCGTTCACCATCGACGAGACCCACCGGCCGGCCTTCGTCGACCTGGGCGGCGAGCATTTCGTGCGGGCCGACCCCCACATCCTGACCCTGAGGCTCGCGTCGTGACCGGCGCTTCGACCCTGGGAATATCCATGCCCTGCGGCGGCGGGTGGGTTCCGGCTCTGCGCGACGGCGTCGCTCCGGCCGGAATGACGAGCGAGATTGAAAAGACTGGCTCACGCTCTCTCCTGCCGTCATTCCGGACGGCCGCGCGACTGCGCGGACGATCCGGAACCCACGGGGTGACGGGCGCCATAGCGGCAGCTCTCCTGGCCCTGCTCTGGGTGGCCCCGGCGGCTCCGGCCGCCGCCGCCGACTACGTCGAGCCGCCGGCGCTGGCCGAGGACGTCGCGGCCGGCAGGCTGCCGCCGATCGCCGAGCGGCTGCCGCGCGAGCCCGAGGTCGTCGACCTGGCGGCCGAGGGCAAGGAGCCCGGCCAGTACGGCGGCGTCCTGCCGATGATCATGGGCCGGGACAAGGACACCCGGCAGATGGTCGTGTACGGCTACGCCCGGCTGGTCGGCTACCGCCCGAAGACCTTCGAGCTGGTGCCGGACATCCTGAAGGCGGTCGAGGTCGAGGACGACCGGGTGTTCACCTTCACCCTGCGCGAGGGCCATCGCTGGTCCGACGGCGCGCCGTTCACCACCGAGGACTTCCGCTACTTCTGGGAGGACGTGGCGAACGACAAGCACCTGTCGCCGACCGGCCCGCCGAGCGAGCTGATGGTCGACGGCGAGCCGCCCAAGGTCGAGATCCTGTCGCCGACCGTGGTCCGCTACTCGTGGTCCAAGCCGAATCCGGAGTTCCTGCCGGCGCTGGCCGGGGCGCGACCGCTCTACCTGTACCGGCCGGCCCACTACCTGAAGAAGGTGCACGCCGGCTACTGCGACCCGGCGGAGCTGGAGAAGCTGGTCAAGGACGCGCACCAGCGGAACTGGGCGGCGCTGCACAACAAGCTCGACAACATGTACAAGTTCGACAACCCGGCGCTGCCGACGCTGCAGCCCTGGATGGTGGTGACCGAGCCGCCGTCGGACCGCTTTGTGTACCGCCGCAACCCGTACTATCACCGGGTCGATCCCGAGGGCCGGCAGCTGCCCTACATCGACGAGGTCGACTTCCAGATCGCCGCCCCCGGCCTGATCCCGGCCAAGACCGGCGCCGGCGAGTCGGCCCTGCAGGCCCGCTACCTGTCGTTCGACGACTACACCTTCCTGCGCCAGTCCGAGACCCGCTCGGGCTACGAGACCTATCTGTGGCGGACCGCCTACGGCGCCCATCTGGCGCTGTACCCGAACCTGAACGCCGAGGACCCGGAGTGGCGCAAGCTGATGCGCGACGTCCGGTTCCGGCACGCCCTGTCGCTGGCGATCAACCGGCACGAGATCAACGAAGTCAATTACTTCGGCCTGGCGCTCGACGGCAACGACACCGTGCTGCCGGGCTCGCCGCTGTATCGCAAGGGCATGCGCGAGCACTGGGCGGCCTACGACCCGGCGAAGGCCAACGCCCTGCTCGACGAGATCGGCCTGACCGAGCGCGACGCCCGCGGCGTGCGCCTGCTGCCCGACGGCCGGCCGGCCGAGATCGTGGTCGAGACCGCCGGCGAGAGCAGCGAGCAGACCGACGTGCTGGAACTGGTGCACGACGGCTGGATGGACGTCGGCATCAAGCTGTACAGCCGTCCGATCCAGCGCACCGTGTTCCGCAACCGGGTGTTCGCCGGCAAGACCCTGATGTCGATCTCGAAGGGCCTGGAGAACGGCCTGCCGACCGCCGACACCAGCCCGCAGGAGTTCGCGCCGACCGACCAGAACCAGTACATGTGGCCGAAATGGGGGCAGTACTACCAGACCGGCGGCAAGGCCGGCGCCGCCCCCGAGCTGCCGGAGGCGCAGCGCCTGATGGAGCTGTACCGGAGCTGGCGCGTCGCCGAGTCGCGTGCCGAGCGCGCGCGGATCTGGGGCGAGATGCTGCAGATCTGGTCCGAACAGACCTACGCGATCGGGCTGGTGGCCGGCGTGCTGCAGCCGGTGGTGGTCAGCCTCGAGCTGCACAACGTGCCGGTCCAGGGCGTGTACGCCTGGGACCCGGGGGCGCATTTCGGCATCTACCGGCCGGACACCTTCTACTTCGGCCCGGCGCGCCCGCGGACGCCGGAGTCGGTGCTGACCGCGGCCGTCCGCGGCCGGAGACACTAGGCATGTTCGACTATCTGGTCCGCCGCGTGCTGGTGATGATCCCGACCCTGGTGGCGATCAGCATCATCACCTTCATCATCATCCAGCTGCCGCCGGGCGACTACCTGTCGACCCTGATCGCCGAGATGGAGAGCCAGGGCGAGAACGTCGACCTCGCCAAGATCGCGGCGCTGCGCGCCCAGTACGGCCTCGACCTGCCGATGTGGCAGCAGTACACGGTCTGGGCCGCCGGCCTGCTGCGCGGCGACTTCGGCTACAGCTTCGAGTACCAGCTGCCGGTGGCCGACGTGGTCGGCGACAGGGTGCTGCTGACCTGCGTGCTGAACTTCGGCACCATCCTGTTCATCTACCTGGTGTCGTTTCCGATCGGCATCTACTCGGCGACCCACCAGTACAGCTGGGGCGACTACGGGCTGACCCTGGTCGGGTTCATCGGCCTGGCCACCCCGAACTTCCTGCTGGCCCTGGTGCTGCTGTATTTCGCCAACGTCTGGTTCGGGACCTCGATCGGCGGGCTGATGGACCCGTCCTTCATCGACCAGCCCTGGACCTGGGGCAAGGTGCTGTCGGTGCTCGAGCACCTGTGGGTGCCGGTGGTGGTGATCGGCACCTCCGGAACCGCCGCGATGATCCGCCGGCTGCGCGCCAACCTGCTGGACGAGCTGCAGAAGCAGTACGTGATCACCGCCCGCGCCAAGGGCCTGCCGCCGCTGCGCGCCCTGCTCAAGTACCCGCTGCGCATGGCGCTGAATCCGTTCATCGCCGACATCGGCAACATGCTGCCGCAGGTGGTCTCCGGCTCGGCCGTCGTGGCCATGGTGCTGTCGCTGCCGACCACCGGGCCGATGCTGATCGGCGCCCTGCAGAGCCAGGACATGTACCTGGCCGGCTCGTTCCTGATGTTCCTGGCGGTGCTGACCGTGATCGGCATGCTGGTGTCGGACATGGCGCTGGCCTGGCTCGACCCGCGGATCCGGCTCGGGGGAGGGACGGCACGATGAGCGCCACCGACGCACCGCGGCCGCGGGCCCGCCACTTCGTCGACCGGGGGGCGTTCAATCCGGCCGCCGACGAGGCGCTGACGCCGGAGCAGGAACGCTACTACATGGCGTCCCAGTGGCAGATGACGTGGTGGAAGCTCAAGCGCCACCGCCTGGCCGTCGTCTCCGGCCTGTTCCTGGCCCTGCTGTACGCCTCGATCCTGATCTCCGAGCTGATCGCGCCCTACGCGCTGGCGACCCGGCACACCGACTTCATCTACGCGCCGCCGCAGAGCGTCCACCTGTTCCACGAAGGCCGGTTCGTCGGCCCCTACGTGCTCGGCCTCGACTACGAGCTCGACCTGCGCACCCTGAAGCGCGAGTACACCCCGAACCCGGACAAGGTGCAGCCGCTGCGGTTCTTCTGCACCGGCGACCCGTACCGGTTCTGGGGGGCGTTCGAGACCGACCTGCACCTGGTGTGCCCGGCCGAGGACGGCACGCTGTTCCTGCTCGGCACCGACCGGCTGGGCCGCGACATGTTCTCGCGGATCGTCTACGGCACCCGGATCTCGCTGACCGTCGGCCTGATCGGCATCACCGTCAGCTTCGTGCTCGGCATCACCATCGGCGGCCTCGCCGGCTACTACGGCGGCTGGGTCGACGCCTCGGTGCAACGGGTGATCGAGATCATCCGGTCGTTCCCGGAGCTGCCGCTGTGGATGGCGCTGTCGGCCGCCCTGCCGGTGACCTGGAGCCCGATCCTGATCTATTTCGGGATCACCCTGATCCTCGGCCTGCTGGACTGGACCGGGCTGGCGCGGGCGGTACGCTCGAAGCTGCTGGCGCTGCGCGAGGAGGATTTCTGCGTCGCCGCCGAGCTGATGGGCGCGAAGCCGAGCCGGATCATCGGCCGCCACCTGCTGCCGAGCTTCATGAGCCATCTGATCGCCTCGGCGACCCTGACGATCCCGACGATGATCCTCGGCGAGACCGCGCTCAGCTTCCTCGGCCTCGGCCTGCGCCCGCCGATCACGTCGTGGGGCGTGCTGCTGACCGAGGCGCAGAACATCAACGCGGTCGAGCTGTACCCGTGGATCATGACCCCGGTGATCCCGGTGATCCTGGTGGTGCTGGCCTTCAACTTCTTCGGCGACGGCCTGCGCGACGCGGCGGACCCGTACCGGTAGGTCCCGGGCCGTGCTTCGCTTGCCCGGGATGAGGGCGAGGATATGGCCATTTGCACGCCTCATCCCGGACCGGACCGCCCCCGGCGGAACGGATCCGGGACCCACGGGGCGATGGGGATTTCCGGTTACGGCCGGTCCGCCACCCAGACCTTCGACAGGTAGGCGAGCTCGGTTCCGGCCGGGGCCAGCCCGGCGGCGGTCAGCAGGGCCGGAACGTCGGCCGCCACCCAGTCCGCGTAGTACGGCTCGTGGAAATGCTCGGGGAAGCCGCGCAGCAGCGGGTCCAGCTCCGGGGCGTCGCCGAGCTGGATCGAGTCGACGATCACCAGCCTGCCGCCCGGCCGCAGCACCCGCCCGACCTCGGCAAGCACGGCCGAACGGGCCCCCGGCGGCAGCTCGTGCAGCAGGTAGACCGCGGTGACCAGGTCGACCGAGGCGTCCGGCAGCGGGACCGCCTCGGCCGCCGCCTCGTGCCAGGTTACCGGCCGGCCGGCGAGCCGGTCGCGGGCCCGGACGAGATAGGCGGCCGACAGGTCGAGGCCATGCAGCCTCAGGACCGGGAACGCCTCCGCCGCGGCCGCCAGCATGGCGCCGGTGCCGGTGCCGAGGTCGAGCAGGCTGGCGTCGCCGCCGGCACGCGCCGAAAGCCAGTCGGCGATCGGCGGCAGGGCCCGGCGACGCATGGCGCCGGCCAGCCCGCCGAACAGCACCTCGACCTGGGTGTCGTACAGCGCCGCCGACCGGCGGGTCAGCCAGCCGCCGGACTGGTCGTGGAAGCTCTGCAGGTAGTAGTCGGGGAACCGGCCGTCGGCGGCGGCCTCGGCCAGGCTGCCGGTCGCGTCGCCTTGGCGTCGCCGGCGTCGGCGCAGCGCCACCTGCGGCAGGTCGTGCCAGTAGCGCGCGGCGTCGCGCCCGGCCGTCAGCGGGCGCGGGACGAGGTCGGCCGGCAGCGGATAGACCCCGGTCCGGACGTTCGCCAGATCCCGTGCCATCAGGGCGAGCGCCCGCCGGGTCAGGGCGGCATGGATGCGCGCACCGACGAGCCGGCCGTGCAGGCTGCGCCGCGACGGCCGGCCGTCCCCGATCCGCGCCAGCCAGCGCCGACTGGCGAGGTAGTGGCCGAGATACCAGCCGACCCGCGCCAGCTGGCCGGCGCCGTAGGCGGCGGTCGCCAGGGCCGGACGATGCACCGATTGGGCCATCAAACTAGCGTGGGGTGCCCGGCCCGCGGATCAAGGGCTGCGGATTCGTAAAAATGCTTAGGTCCGGGCGGACCCCGGCCCTTGTCCCCCGGGCCGCGCTGTGGCACATCCCGCCGACCACAGGACGAGACGGGGATATCGGGCGATGGCCGCGTTCAAAACCCTCGATCAGGTCGAGGTCGCCGGCCGGCGGGTGCTGGTCCGGCTCGACCTCAACGTTCCCATGAAGGACGGCCGCGTGACCGACGCGACCCGCATCGAGCGGGCGGCGCCGACGGTGCGCGAGCTGGCCGGCAAGGGCGCCAGGGTGATCGTCGCCTCGCACTACGGCCGGCCGAAGGGCCAGCGGGTGCCGGAGATGTCGCTGGCGCCGCTGGTCGACCCGCTGTCGGCCGCCGTCGGCCGCAAGGTCGCGTTCGCCGCCGACTGCGTCGGCCCGGATGCCGAGGCCGTGGTCGACGGGCTGGCGGACGGCGGCGTGGTGCTGCTGGAGAATCTGCGGTTCCACGCCGAGGAGGAGGCCAACGACCCGGCCTTCGCCGACGCGCTGGCGGCGCTCTGCGACCTGTACGTCGACGATGCGTTCTCGGCCTCGCACCGCGCCCACGCCTCGATCGACGGCGTCGCGCGCCGCCGCCCGGCCTATGCCGGCCGGCTGATGCAGGCCGAGCTGGAGGCGCTGAGCCGGGCGCTCGAGGCCCCGACCCGGCCGGTCGCCGCGGTGGTCGGCGGCGCCAAGGTATCGACCAAGCTGGAGCTGCTGGGCAACCTGGTCGAGAAGGTCGACGTGCTGGCGATCGGCGGCGGCATGGCCAACACCTTCCTGTACGCCCAGGGCGTCGAGATCGGCCGCTCGCTGGCCGAGCGCGACCTCGCCGACACCGCCCGCGCGATCCTCGCCAAGGCCGAGGCCAAGGGCTGCGAGATCCTGCTGGCGGTCGACGCGGTGGTTGCGGAAAAGCTGGCGCCCGGGGTCGCGACCGCGGTGGTCGGGGTCGACGCGGTGCCGGCCGACAGGATGATCCTCGACGTCGGGCCGGCGACGGTGGCGGCGATGGCCGAGCGGCTGGCGTCGTGCCGGACGCTGGTGTGGAACGGCCCGCTCGGCGCCTTCGAGACCGCGCCGTTCGACGCCGGCACCAACGCGCTCGCCAGGGCGGCGGCCGAGCTGACCGACCAGGGCCGGCTGCTGACGGTGGCCGGCGGCGGCGACACCGTCGCGGCGCTGGCCCATGCCGGGGTGCTGGAGCGGTTCTCCTACGTGTCGACCGCGGGCGGCGCCTTCCTCGAATGGCTCGAGGGCAAGGAGCTTCCGGGCGTCGCGGTGCTCCGCGCCTGAGGGCGATGGCGACCCTGATATCTGACATATTTGCCGGCCCGTTTGCGACAGAACGTCGCAGGCCGAAGCTTGACCCATCACCCGGGAACGGGCGGTGCGGTGGAACGTTGCGTTCGTGTGGCCGGTCCCCTATCCAGAACGCGCATCAGCAGGCCGGGTGTCACGGCCGATCCAGGGCGGAGGAAACAGCGTGAACATTGTCGGTGCGACTGCGAGCCGCAACGGGCTCGAGGCCCACGGCCTCAGCAACCTGAAATCGGTCCACTGGAACCTCGGGCCGGCGGCGCTGTACGAGGAGGCGATCCGTCGCCACGAGGGGCTGATCACCGCCGGCGGGGCGCTGCTGGTGACCACCGGCGAGCACACCGGCCGGTCGCCCAAGGACAAGTTCATCGTCGAGAGCGACTCGACGCGCGGCGCCGTCGACTGGGGCAGCGTCAACCAGCCGATCAGCCGCGAGCTGTTCGACGCCATGCACGCGCGGATCGCCGCCTACTACCACGGCCGCGAGGCGTTCGTGCTGGACTGCTTCGCCGGCGCCGACCCGGCCTACCGGCTGCCGGTGCGGGTGGTGACCGAGACCGCCTGGCACAACCTGTTCGCCCGCAACATGTTCATCCGCCCGGAGCCGTCGCAGCTCGCCGGCTTCCAGCCGTCGTTCACGATCCTGCATGCGCCCGGCCTGACGGCGCGCGGCAAGGAGGACGGCGTCAACTCCGGCACCTTCATCCTGGTCGACTTCGATCGCCGGATCATCCTGATCGGCGGCACCTGGTATGCCGGCGAGATCAAGAAGTCGATCTTCGGCGTGCTCAACTACCTGCTGCCCGAGCAGGGCGTGATGCCGATGCACTGCTCGGCGAACGTCGGCGCCAAGGGCGACGTGGCGGTGTTCTTCGGCCTGTCCGGCACCGGCAAGACGACGCTGTCGGCCGACGGCACCCGCACCCTGATCGGCGACGACGAGCACGGCTGGTCCGACCACGGCATCTTCAACTTCGAGGGCGGCTGCTACGCCAAGGTGATCCGGCTGTCGGCCGAGGCCGAGCCGGAGATCTATGCCGCCAGCCACCGCTTCGGCACGGTGCTGGAGAACGTGGTCCACGACCCGGTCCACCGGACCCTGATGCTTGACGACGAGTCGCTGACCGAGAACACCCGGTCCTGCTACCCGATCGACTTCATCCCGAACACCTCGGACAGCGGTGTCGCCGGCCACCCGGTCAACCTGGTGATGCTGACCGCCGATGCCTTCGGGGTGCTGCCGCCGATCTCGAAGCTGACGCCCGAGCAGGCGATGTACCACTTCCTGTCCGGCTACACCGCCCGGGTCGCCGGCACCGAGAAGGGCCTCGGCAAGGAGCCGCAGGCGACCTTCTCGACCTGCTTCGGCGCGCCGTTCATGCCGCGCCACCCGTCGGTCTACGGCGCCATGCTGCGCGACAAGATCGCCAGGCACGGCGCCACCTGCTGGCTGGTCAACACCGGCTGGTCGGGCGGCCGTGCCGGCGCCGGCGGCGACCGCATGAAGATCGCCTACACCCGCGCCATGGTGCGGGCGGCGCTCGACGGCCGGCTGGCCGGCGCCCCGGTGCACGAGGACGGCCGGTTCGGCCTGCTGGTGCCGGAAGCCTGCCCGGACGTGCCGAGCGAGGTGCTGCTGCCGCGCGGCGCCTGGGGCGACAAGGGCGCCTACGACGCCACCGCGCACGACCTGTGCGGCCGCTTCGAGGACAACTTCAAGAAGTTCGAGCCGTTCGTCGACGACAATGTGAAGGCCGCCGGCATCAGGAAGGCGGCCTGACCGGCCATTCCTGACCGGCCGGGCTTGGCCGTCGGCCGGGCCGGTCAGGCTTTCGCGCTCTCGCCCGCTTCGGTCAGAACCCGGGCGAGGTCGTCGGCCAGGGTCTTGCCGAGCCGCACCACCGGCACGTCCTCGGGCAGCCCGGCCAGTTCCGGGTGGCCGGCGTCGAACGACGTCACCACCGCCACCGGCAGCTTCGCGGTCTGCCTGATGGTGCGCAGCGAGCGCAGCAGGTCGATGCCGGCCATGCCGTCGAGCACCGCCGAGCTCAGCACCACGTCCGGCTTCTCGGCGACCGCGAAGCGCAGCGCCTCGAACGGGTCGGACGCGGTCTGCGCCCGGTAGCCGCAGTTCGCGAGCTCGCGGGCCAGCATGTGGCCGAGGGTGCGCGCCCGGGTGACCACCAGCGCCCGTCCCGGCTTGCCGACCACGCTTTCCGGATCGAACTCGAAATACGACGGCAGCCCGCGCAGGATCGCGGCGGTGCGGTCGGGGTCGGGGTTGCGGCCGCTCTCGACGATGTCGACCAGGGCGTCGGCGAAGCGCTGCAGCTCGGCGATCGGCAGCGGCTTGGCGTCGGCGCTGGCGCCCAGATAGTCCTCGAACCGGTCGGCGACCAGCGAGACCGTCGGGAACCCGAAGGTCTTGCCGGCGCCCTTCAGGTTGTGGATCTCGCGCGCCAGGTCGAGCAGCAGCGGACGCGGGTCCTTCGGCACGTTGGCCAGCCCGTTCAGGGCGAGCTGCGCCCGCGCCAGCCGGTCGCCGGCGTCGTCAAGGAACTCGCCCGTAAGGCGGGCAATGATATCGTCGGCAATCGCCATGCCGGCTACCCCCAGTGACCTCGGCTCTCCCCGCGCGGGAGAATGCGGAGAAGACCATGAACACGCCGTTAATGCCACGCTCCCCGAGGCGACCCCGCCGGGCACTGCGTGACGGGCACGGCGGTGCGGGTCATACTCCGGGCGTCCTCCCGGGTCGATAAGACCCGATCGCGGGCGCCAGGGGGTTGACCCAGGTCAAGGTGCTCGCCGCCGGGTCCCCCTAGGGTCCGGGCTTCGGGCGCGGGAGGCCCGCAAGACGGTCGTGGAGTGAGTTGCCGTGGAGCGACGCTGGATCTGGATCGTGCTGATCATGGCGGGGCTGCTGGTGCCGTTCTGGCTGGCGTCTCGCTACGAGGGCCAGCAGGGCGTGGCCGGCCCGATCGCCTACTCGACGTTCAAGAGCCTCCTCGACCAGGGCAAGGTCGAGAGCGTGACCATGCGCGGCGAGGAGATCGCCGCGAAGCTGGACGCGCCGATGGAGGTGCGGCCCGGCGTCAGCACGCCGACGGTCACCACCCGGATCCCGCCGGTCGGCGACCCGGCGCTGCTACCGGCGCTCGAGAAGCACGGCGTGGCCACCACGGCGCTGCCGTCCGACGGCGGCGGCTGGTGGGTCTCGATGCTGCCGTGGCTGATCTTCATCGCGATCTACTTCTTCTTCTGGACCCGGTTCTCGCGCGGCGTCGCCGGCGGCGGCTTCGGCGGCGGCGGCGGCTTCCAGGATTTCCTGAAGGGCCGGGCCGCCAAGGAGGAGACCCAGACCAAGAAGGTCACCTTCTCCGACGTCGCCGGGCAGGACAACGCCAAGCGCGAGGTCGCCGAGCTGGTCGAGTTCCTGCGCGACCCGGACCGCTACCGCCGGCTCGGCGCCGAGCCGCCGCGCGGCATCCTGCTGATGGGTCCGCCGGGCACCGGCAAGACCCTGCTGGCGCGGGCGCTGGCCGGCGAGGCCGGGGTGCCGTTCTTCAACATCTCGGCCTCGGAGTTCATCGAGATGTTCGTCGGCGTCGGCGCCAGCCGGGTACGGTCGATGTTCGACGAGGCCAAGAAGCGGGCGCCGTCGATCCTGTTCATCGACGAGCTCGACGCCATCGGCCGGGTGCGCGGCGCCGGCTTCGGCGGCGGCCACGACGAGCGCGAGCAGACCCTCAACCAGATCCTGTCGGAGATGGACGGCTTCGAGGGCCACGAGGCGGTCGTGGTGCTGGCCGCGACCAACCGGCCGGACGTGCTCGACCCGGCGCTGCTGCGACCCGGACGCTTCGACCGTCACGTCACCCTCGACCTGCCGGACAAGGTGGCGCGCGAGGCGATCCTGAAGGTCCACGCCGAGGGCAAGCCGATCGCCGACGACGTCGATCTCGGGGTGATCGCGGCCGGGACCCCCGGCTTCTCCGGCGCCGACCTGAAGAACCTGATGAACGAGGCGGCGATCGCCTGCGCCCGCGAGAACGGCGACCGCATCGCCATGCGCCACGTCGACGAGGCCCGCGACCGGGTGATGATGGGGATGGAGCGCAAGCTGACCATCCGCCCGGAGGAGAAGCACCGGCTGGCGGTGCACGAGGCCGGTCACACGGCGGTGGCGCACGCCCTGCCGAACGCCGACCCGATCTACAAGGTGACGATCATCCCGCGCGGCCGGGCGCTGGGCGGCACCCACATGATCCCGGAGAAGGAGCACTACACCCAGTCGCGCGCCGAGCTGGAGGACCAGCTGGCGGTGCTGCTGGGCGGTCGGTCGGCCGAGCAGGTGCTGATCGGCGACGTCAGCTCCGGCGCCGACGACGACATCCGCCGGGCGACCCGGCTGGCCCGCGCCATGGTGTCGCGCTGGGGCATGTCGGACCAGCTCGGTCCGGTCGACCTGCGGCAGAGCGACGAGCACCCGTTCCTCGGCCGCGAGATGGCGCAGCCCCGCGAGTTCAGCGACGGCACGGCGCACGAGGTCGACATCGAGGTCCGGCGGATCCTGCACGAGGCCGAGGCCCGTGCGATCGCGGTGATCGAGGCCGGCCGGCCGGCGATCGAGAAGCTGATCGGCGAGCTCGAGCATCACGAGACGCTCGACCGCGCGGCGGTCGAGGCGTTCCTGGGCGAGCGCGGGGCCGACGCCGCGGCCGCGAAGGCCGGCGGCGAAAAGGCCGACGCCCGGCCGCGCAAGGCCGGCCCGGCGACCCCCAAGGGAGGAGCCCCGAAGGCGGCACCCCCGAAGGCGGTGGCCCCGAAAGCGGTGGCCCCGAAGGCGGCGGAATAGCCGCGGAGCCGGGCATGGCGAAGACACCGTACGAGATCCTGGGGGTGGCGGCCGACGCGTCGCAGGACGACGTCCGCAAGGCCTACCGCAAGCTCGCCAAGAAGCTGCACCCGGACCTGAACCCGGGAGACGCGGCGGCCGAGGCGCAGTTCAAGGAGGTCACCCAGGCCTATCACATCGTCGGCGACGAGGAGCAGCGCGCCCGCTACGACCGCGGCGAGATCGACGCCAGCGGGCAGGAGCGGCAACCGCATCCGTTCTACCGCGAGCATGCCGGGGGCTCCGGCCACCAGGACCACCCGTACCATTCGACCCGCGGCTTCGAGGACTTCGACGACCTCGGCGACGTGTTCTCCGAGCTGTTTCGGCAGGGTGCCCGCCCGGGAGGCTCGGGGCGGCATCGCTTCCATGCCCGCGGCGGCGACGTCCGCTACCGTCTGGAGGTCGAGTTCCTGGACGCCGCCCGCGGCGCCCGCACCCGGGTGACCATGGCCGACGGCCGCACCCTGGACGTGCGGATCCCGGTCGGCGCCCGCGACGGCATGACGCTGCGGCTCGCCGGCCACGGCATGCCGGGCGCCGGCGACGGGCCGCCCGGCGATGCGCTGATCGAGCTGGCGGTCAGGCCGCATCCGGTGTTCCAGCGCGACGGCGACGACATCCGCGTCGAGCTGCCGATCACCGTCGACGAGGCGGTGCTGGGCGGCAAGGTCCAGGTCCCGACGATCCACGGCCCGGTCGCCATGACCGTGCCGAAGAACTCCAGCTCCGGCCGGGTGCTCCGGCTCAAGGGCAAGGGCGTCCGCGCCGGCAGCGACCACGGCGACCAGTTCGTCGCCCTGAAGGTGGTGCTGCCCCCGCATCCCGACCCCGGACTCGAAACCTTCATGAGCGAATGGCGGCAGAAGCAGGCATACGACCCGCGCGCCGACCTCCTGAAGAAGGCCGGCTGAAAATGGAGGCCCGCCATGCTTGACGTCGCGGCCGTGGTTGCCCAGGTGCAGGGCCTGTCGAGGGACCGGCTGATGGTCTGGGTCGAGGAAGGCCTGGTTCGCCCGGTCCGGCAGGAGGGCGCCCTGACCTTCGCCGAGGTCGACGTCGCCCGCCTGCGGCTGCTGGTGACCCTGGAGAGCGACCTGGAGGTCGAGCGCGACACCGTGCCGATGGTGGTCGATCTGCTGGACCAGATCCACGGGCTGCGGCGGGCCCTGCGCACCCTCGGCGAGGCGGTGGCGCGTCAGCCGGAGGCGGTCCGCGCGGACATCCGCGCGACCGTCGTGGCGCTGCAGCAGAGCGGGCAACAGAGCGACGGAACGTCCGTCGAGGTGGAGGACGAGTGATGAGCAGCGTGACCAGGATCGGGCGCGCGACCAAAGCCAGTGAAGCCCCGGCTGGCGGCGTCCCGGCTGGCGAGCCGCGGGCCAGGCGCCCGGCGGCGCCGCCGCCGATGGCGCCGGCCGACCTCGGCGAGGCACCGGAACCGCTGTGGGGCGGGCTGGGCGGCGAGGCCGTCGACCGCCAGGTGCACGCGGCGATCGCCCGGCTGACCGGCGGCATCTCGCCGGCGTCGCTGGCCGAGGCCTACGGCGACTGGGCGATCCACCTGGCGATCTCGCCCGGCAAGCAGGCGCAGCTGGTGCAGAAGGCGATGCGCAAGGCGGTCCGTCTCTGGCTGCACTCCTTCGAGTGCGCCGGCGGCGGCGGCAGCACCGAGCCGTGCATCGCGCCGCTGCCGCAGGACCGGCGGTTCGCCGGCGAGGCGTGGCAGAAGGCGCCCTACAACATGATCTACCAGTCGTTCCTGCTGACCCAGCAGTGGTGGCACAACGCCACCACCGGGATCCCCGGGGTGTCGAAGCACCACGACCAGGTGGTCTCGTTCGTCGGTCGCCAGCTGCTCGACCTGATGTCGCCGTCGAACTTCATCCCGACCAACCCGGAGATCCTGGCGACCACCATGCGCGAGGGCGGGGCCAACCTGCAGCGCGGCATGGCCAACATGATCGCCGACTGGGAGCGCACGGTCGCCGGCCGGCCGCCGGTCGGCACCGAGGCGTTCCGGCCCGGCGAGACGGTCGCGGTGACCCCCGGCAAGGTGGTGTGGCGCAACGAGCTGATCGAGCTGATCCGCTACGAGCCGGCGACCGAGCAGGTCCACCCGGAGCCGGTGCTGATCGTGCCGGCCTGGATCATGAAGTACTACATCCTCGACCTGTCGCCGGAGAACTCGCTGGTGCGCTGGCTGGTCGGCCAGGGCCACACCGTGTTCATGATCTCCTGGCGCAATCCGGGGCCCGAGCAGCGCAACCTCGGCATGGACGACTACCTGCGGCTCGGGGTGATGGCGGCGCTGGACGCGGTCGAGCGCTCGATGCCCGGCCGCAAGGTGCACGCCGCCGGCTATTGCCTGGGCGGCACCCTGCTGTCGATCGCGGCGGCGGCGATGGCGCGCGACGGCGACGACCGGCTGGCCTCGATCACCATGCTGGCCGCCCAGGTCGACTTCACCGAGGCCGGCGAGCTGACCCTGTTCATCGACGAGAGCCAGGTCCGCTTCCTCGAGGACATGATGTGGGAGCAGGGCTATCTCGACACCAAGCAGATGGCCGGGGCCTTCCAGCTGCTGCGCTCGAACGACCTGATCTGGTCGCGGATGGTGCGCGACTACCTGCTCGGCGAGCGCGAGCAGGTCACCGACCTGATGGCCTGGAACGCCGACGCCACCCGCATGCCGTACCGCATGCACTCCGAGTACCTGCGCGGGCTGTTCCTCGACAACGACCTGGCCGAGGGCCGTTTCCATGTCGACGGCCGGTCGGTCAACCTGGCCGACATCCGGGCGCCGATCTTCGCCGTCGGGACCGAGCGCGACCACGTCGCACCCTGGCGGTCGGTCTACAAGATCACCACCCATCCGGCGGCGGAGGTCACGTTCCTGCTGACCTCGGGCGGCCACAACGCGGGCATCGTCAGCGAGCCCGGCCACCCGCGCCGGCACTACCGGGTGTCGACCAAGGGCCTGGGCGACGTGTTCGTCGATCCGGAATCCTGGGAGGCGGCGACGCCGGTCCGGGAGGGATCGTGGTGGCCGGAATGGCAGGCCTGGCTGGCCGCCCGGTCGGGGCCGCTGGAGCCGGTCGGACCGATCGTCTCGGCCCACAACGGTGGTCCCCACACCGGCGGTTCGCCGATGCCGGACGCGCCGGGGACCTACGTGCTGCAGCGCTGAGGCCGGCGGTTCGGCCGGCCTCAGCGCTGTGTCTCAGGCGCCGTGCCTCAATCGCCCGGCTTCTGCTCGATCGCGGCCGAGGCCAGCATCTCGCCGAAGCCGGAGCAGGCGTACTGCATCTCGGCGGCGATCTCCGACAGCTTGCCGGCCTCCGCGGTGTAGTCCTCGACCGCCTTGCGGGCGAAGTCGGCATAGGCCTGCCACGCCTGTTCCGGCGACTTGGCCTCGAGGATCTGGCGCTGGCGCTCCAGGTCGTCCTCCAGCCGGCGGACCACGAACCGGCTGGTCTCCTGCTGCAGCTTGCCGACGCTTTCCAGCATCGCCCGGTTGAGCTGGACCCAGGCGGACATGGCGTGGTGGTGGCCCGCAGCGAAGGGATTGCCGGCCAAGGGATTGCCGGCCAAGGGATTGCTGCCGAACGGATTGGCCGCACCCTTGCCGCCGGCGAACGGATTCTGGAAGAACGGGTTCTGGTCGGTTCCGAACAGGGCCGTCGCCGACGGCCAGACGGGGGCGGGCTTGGTCATGGCGGTCTCCCGTGCCTGCTGGCGCCGGAATCCCGGTCGCCGCGGCTCCAGTGACTGACAGAGTACCGCCGTCCGCGCATTGAGAGAGATCAACCGGCCGCCGCCGTGGTGTTGGTCACTCCGTCGGCAGCCGCACGGTGCCGATCGAGATCAGCCCGGGCACTCCCTCGCGCGCCTCGGCGATCCGGCGCACCTCGGTCCAGTCGATCCGGACGTAGCCGGCGGCGTCGCCGACCCCGGCGCGGATCGCCTCGATCGGGTCGGTCGGCGGCCAGTCGGCCAACGAGCGACCGGCCTCGATCTCGTCGGCCTGGCGCTGGGTGGGATGCGCCTCCAGGAACAGCCGGCCGTCCTGCCAGCCGACCTTCACCGGCTGGTCGACCACCGTGACCGGCGTGCCGATGCGCACGCTGTTGAACAGGGTCTCGATATCGGCCGGGTACATCCGGATGCAGCCGTGGCTGACCCGCCGGCCGACCCCGTAGGGCAGGTTGGTGCCGTGGATCCGGTAGAGCGGCCAGCCGAGCTCCAGGGCGTAGTCGCCGAGCGGGTTGTCCGGGCCCGGCGGCACCGCCTTCGGCAGCTCGGGCTTCTCGGCGCGGATCGACGCCGGCGGCCACCAGGTCGGGTTCTTGCGCTTGCCGGTGATCGTGGTTTCGCCGTCCGGGGTCTCCAGCCCCTCGCTGCCGATCCCGATCGGCATGCTCGCGACCCGGCCGTCCTTGCCGAAATGGTAGAGCCGGAGCTCCGCCAGGTTGATGACGATGCCGCGCCGGGGGGCGGCGGGCAGGATGTGCTCCTGCGGGATCACGACCTCGGTCCCGGGCCGCGGCAACCAGCGGTCGACGCCGGGGTTGGCGGCCACCAGCTCGACGAACCCGACGCGGTAGGCCACGGCGATGTCGACCAGGGTGTCGCCCGGCTGCACGATGTGCAGGCGGTTGCGCCCGATAAGGTCGTTGCGTTCGTCGGCCGGCGCGGCCTCGGCCGTAGTGAGCGGAAGGGTTCCCGCCGCCATGGCGGCCGCCAGCGCCAGCAGACTCCGGCGGGAGAGTTCCAGCCTGGACGAGCCGAAGGGCGGTCGGGCGAGGCGTCGGCGGCGGTCAGGTCGCATGCATCGGGCCCATGGTCCACGACGTCGGCACCGCCGTTCGGGCGGCATCCCTTCGCTAGGTAGCCCTGGGCCTGCGCGGCGACAAGCAGAACCGCCCGACCCGTCGCGGCACGGCGGGCCGGGCCGGGCGGGGCGGGCCGCACCGAAGCGGCTGTCAGGCGGCGGTTTCCGTCCGGGCGGGTTCGGACGCGGCCGGCTTGGCGGCCGTCGGCTCGATCTCCGGCGGAGCTGCGGCGGCGGTCAGGGACTCGCCGAACGCCGCACAGGCCCGCGTCATGTCGCCGGCCAGGCCCGACACCTTGCCGGCTTCCTCCAGATAGTCCTGCATCGCCTTGCGGCTGAACGCGCTGCAAACCTCCAGCGCCTCCGATGGCGACCGGCAGGCCGCCAGGTCGCGCTGGCCGGCGATGTCCTGCTCGAGGCGCATCGCCACGAACCGGGCGGTCTCGTTCTGCCAGGCCGCGAGCCGGTCGAGCAGCGTGTTGCTCATACGGGCCATGGCCTCCAGGCTGCGGCCGTTGTCGACCAGCAGCCGGTCGATGGGAATCAGGCCCGGCAGCAGGCCGGACGTCCCGTCGTGGCCGTCGGGCCGGGTCTTCGATGCTGGCTTAGCCATTGCTGTCCTCGTGGGTCGATGGGTGAACCGGGTACCCCCCCACGGCGGACGGATTGCGTCCGCTGTCCCCCGAAATCGAACCGCCGGCGGGCCGGGCCGAACAGGCCGCGCATCCCTTCCTTGAGTGTCGAAGCTCGGGCGCCCGGCGTTCCCGTCAGCCGGCTCTAGCCGCTGCGGGCACTGGCGTCCTCGACCCATTCAATCGTGCGTAGTCTTCGGAGTCGACCCCCCGGGCCTGAGGAATCGGCCTCCGCGGCCGCAGCATTCCGTCGCACCCGGCCGCTATTCGGCCGGGCCGGGAACCGGCTCGGCTTGGGCCGGCGTGCGCACCACGAACCGATAGATCGCCACGAAGAACGCCGGGACGAAGAAGATCGCCAGCACCGTGGCCGAGATCATGCCGCCGAGCACGCCGAGGCCGATCGCGTTGCGGCTCTCGGAGCCGGCACCGGTGCTGATCGCCAGCGGCAGCACGCCGAGGCAGAACGCCAGCGAGGTCATCAGGATCGGCCGCAGGCGCTGGCGTCCGGCCTCGACCACGGCGTCGATCAGGCCGGCCCCGGAATCGCGCAGCGACTTGGCGAACTCCACGATCAGGATGGCGTTCTTGGCCGACAGGCCGACCGTGGTCAGCAGCGCCACCTGGAAGTAGATGTCGTTCGGCAGGCCGGCCAGCCGGGCCGCCAGCACCGCGCCCAGCACCCCGAGCGGCACCACCAGGATGACCGCCGCCGGCACCGACCAGCTCTCGTACAGGGCGGCCAGGCACAGGAACACCACCAGCACCGAGATCGCGTACAGCGCCGGCGCCTGCGCGCCCGACAGCCGCTCCTCGTAGGACAGGCCGGTCCACTCGTAGCCGATGCCCGGCGGCAGCTGGGCCATCAGCCGCTCCATGGTCTTCATCGCCTCGCCCGAGCTGATCCCGGGGGCCGCCGAGCCCTGGATGTTCATCGACGGGTCGCCGTTGTAGCGCTCGAGCTTGGGCGAGCCGTAGCTCCACCGGCCGGTCGCGAACGAGGCGAACGGCACCATGTCGCCCTTGGCGTTGCGGACGTACCAGCGATCCAGGTCGCTCGGCAGCATGCGGAAGCGGGCGTCGCCCTGGACGTAGACCTTCTTGATCCGGCCCTTCTCGACGAAGTCGTTGGCGTAGGCCGAGCCCCAGGCCGCGGCCAGCGTGCTGTTGACGTCCGCCAGCGACAGGCCCAGCGCCCGCGCCTTCTCGCGGTCGACGTCGACCCGGTACTGCGGGGTGTCCTCCATGCCGTTCGGCCGCACCCCGACCAGGGTCGGCTCGCGTGCGGCCAGGCCGAGCAGCTGGTTGCGGGCGCCCAGCAGCGCCGCGTGGCCGAGGCCGGCGCGGTCGACCAGCTGCAGGTCGAAGCCGGTGGCGTTGCCGAGGCCGGGCACCGACGGCGGCATGATGGTGAACACCATGGCGTCCTTGACCGTCCACAGGCTGCGCATCGCCCGGCCGGCGACCGCGGCCGCCGACAGGTTCGGGGTCTGGCGCTCGCTCCAGTCCTTCAGGCGCACGAACGCCAGGCCCATGTTCTGGCCGCGACCGGCGAAGCTGAAGCCGGTGATCGTGAACAGGCCCTCGACCGCCTGCTTCTCGGACTCCATGAAATGGTGCTCGACCGTCTTCGAGGTCTCCAGGGTGCGCTCCAGGGTGGCGCCCGGCGGCGCCGACCACAGCACGAACAGGGTGCCGCGATCCTCGGTCGGCAGGAACGAGCTCGGCAGCTGCAGGAATACCCAGACCAGCCCGGCGACGATCGCCGCATAGGCGACGCCGTAGCGCACGAACCGGTTGGCGGTCCGCCCGACCACGCCCTGGTAGCCGCGGCTGGCGGCGTCGAAGCCGCGGTTGAACCAGCCGAACGGCCCGCGCCGGGCCGGCCCGTGGCCGTCCGCGTCGTGGTTGCCGGTCGCCGGCTTCAGGAGGGTGGCGCACAGCGCCGGGGTCAGCACCAGGGCGACCACCACCGACAGCGCCATCGCCGACACGATGGTGATCGAGAACTGCCGGTAGATCGCGCCGGCCGAGCCGCCGAAGAACGCCATCGGCACGAACACCGCCGACAGCACCAGGGCGACGCCGACCAGGGCGCTGGTGATCTGCCGCATCGACTTGCGGGTCGCCTCGCGCGGCGGCAGCCCGTCCTCGGCCATCACCCGCTCGACGTTCTCGACCACCACGATGGCGTCGTCGACCAGCAGGCCGATGGCCAGCACCATGCCGAACATGGTGAGGGTGTTGATCGAGAACCCGAAGGCGGCCAGCACCCCGAAGGTGCCGAGCAGCACCACCGGGACCGCGATGGTCGGGATAAGGGTCGCCCGGAAGCTCTGCAGGAACAGGTACATGACCAGGAACACCAGGACGATCGCCTCGCCCAGGGTCTTGATCACCTCCTCGATCGACAGCCGCACGAACGGGGTGGTGTCGTACGGGTAGATCGCCTCCAGTCCCGGCGGGAAGAACGGCTGGAACTCGGTGATCCGGGCGCGCACCGCCTCGGCGGTGTCGAGCGCGTTGGCGCCGGCCGCCAGCTTGATGCCGAGGCCGGCCGCCGGCTTGCCGTTGTAGCGGGCGGTGACGGCATAGGTCTCGGAGCCGACCTCGATGCGGGCGACGTCGCGCAGCCGGACCTGCGAGCCGTCGGCGTTCACCCTGAGCAGGATGTTGCCGAACTCGTCCGGCGACTGCATGCGGGTCTGGGCGATGATCGAGGCGTTGAGCTGCTGGCCCGGCACCGCCGGCAGGCCGCCGATCTGGCCGGCCGACACCTCGGCGTTCTCGGTCCGGATCGCCGAGATCACGTCGACGGTGGTGAGCTGGTGGCTGTACAGCCGGTTCGGGTCGAGCCAGATCCGCATGGCGTGCTGCGGGCCGAACACCGTGACGTCGCCGACCCCGGGGACCCGGCTGACCGGGTTCTGCAGGTTGGACGCCACGTAGTCGGCGATGTCGCCCTGGGCGAGGCTGCCGTCCGGCGACACGAAGCCGACCACCATCAGGAAGTCGCGGGTCGCCTTGGTGACCGTCAGCCCCTGCTCCTGGACCTCCTGCGGCAGCAGCGGGATCGCCAGCTGCAGCTTGTTCTGGACCTGGACCTGGGCGATGTCGGGGTCGGCACCGGCGTCGAAGGTCAGGGTGACCTGGGCCTCGCCGGTCGAGTCGCTGGTCGAGGACATGTAGCGGAGGTGGTCGATGCCGGTCATCTTCTGCTCGATGACCTGGGTGACCGCGTCCTCCAGGGTCTTGGCCGAGGCGCCCGGGTACTTGGCGTTCACCGTGACCGCCGGCGGCGCGATCTTCGGGTACTGCTCGATCGGCAGGCTGCCGATCGCCAGCGCCCCGGCCAGCATGATGACGATCGCGACGACCCAGGCGAATACCGGTCGGTCGATGAAGAACTGTGCCATGATCGGCTTCCTGCGCCCCGGTCTGTCTTGCGTCTCGGTCTGTCTTACGCCCGGTCCATGTCGGGTTCGGGCCGCGCTCAGCGGGTTCCGGGGGCGAGCTCGGCGACTACCTGGACCTTGCTCGGGACCGCCGACACCTTGGTGCCGGGGCGGATCTTCTGCAGGCCCTCGACCACGATCCGGTCGCCCGGCTCGAGCCCGCCGGTGACCAGCCAGCCGTTGCCGACCGCCTTGTCGGTCTCGATGGCGTGCGGCGACACCGTGTCGTCGGCGCCGACCAGCCAGACCCGGGCCTCGCCGTCGGCCGACCGGAAAACCGCCTGCTGCGGGACCAGGATCGCGTTCTCGCGCACGCCCTGCTCGACCCGGGCCCGCACGAACATGCCGGGCAGCAGCTCGGCGCGCGGGTTCGGCACCATGGCGCGCAGCTGCACGGTGCTGGTGTCGGTCTCGACGGTGACGTCGGAGAACAGCAGCTCGCCCTTCTCCGGGTAGGCGGTGCCGGCGGTGTCCAGCAGCACGGTGACCGGCGGATGCTCGGCGCCGTGGCCCTCGACCCGGCCGGCCGCCAGGTCGCGGCGCAGCTGCGCCAGCTGCGACAGCGACTGCGACAGGTCGACGTAGATCGGGTCGAGCTGCTGGACCACCGCCATCGCGGTCGCCTGGTTGGCGGTGACCAGCGCCCCCTCGCTGACCGCCGACTTGCCGATCCGGCCGACGATCGGCGAGACCACGGTGGTGTAGTTCAGGTTGATCTCGGCCGCCTCGATGGCGGCGCGGGCGGCGGCGGCGTCGGCCTCGGCCTGCTTCTCGGCGGCCACGGCGTCGTCGTAGTTCTGCCGGCTGACCGCGTTCGAGGTCAGCAGCTCCCTGTAGCGCTTGGCCTTGGCGCTGGTCGCCGCGACGTTGGCCTGGGCCTTCTGCAGCTCGGCCCTGGCGCTCGCCAGCTTCGCCTCGTAGGGCTTCGGGTCGATGCGGTACAGCGGCTGGCCGGCGGTGACCTCGCCGCCCTCCCGGAACAGCCGCTCGCGGATGATGCCGTCGACCTGCGGGCGGATCTCCGCGACCCGGTAGGCCGAGGTCCGGCCCGGCAGCTCGACGGTCACCGGCAGCCGGCGGGCCTCCACCGTCGTGACGCCGACCTCGACCGGCGGCCGCTCCTGCTTCGGCCCCTGGGCGGTACCCTGCCCCTGCTGCTCGCAGGCGGCGGCCCCGACGACCAACAGGGCGGCCACCGCCGCCCTTCGCAGCATTCTCAATCCTGACATGACCGGTCCTCTCGCGGGATCTCCGGATCCCGGAACCACAAACGGGGGGCGGGGTGTTTTCCGACGCACCTGGACGCAACATGTACTGTAACGTACAGTACAGTTCAAGCCGTCCGACGGTGCGATCGGTGATATGGTCGCCAGAAACGGCAATTGAAAGGGAGGCGCGGTTGGCGAGGCGACGGGATTCCGAGCCCGACCGGCAGGTCGGGCCGCGTGGGCAGGCACGGCGTCGGGCCCTGCTGGACGCGGCGGCGCAGCTGTTCGTGACCAAGGGCTACGACAAGACCACGCTGAGCGATCTGGTCGACGCCGCCGGCGGCTCGCGGGCGACGATCTACGAGCTGTTCGGCGACAAGGCCGGGCTGTTCCGGGCGATGATGAAGGAGACCAACGGCCGGATCCTGGACGTTCTGGTCGCCGGCCGGCCCGCCGTCCCGGTGCCGCCTGAAGAGGCCCTGGTCCGGATCGCCACCAGCTTCCTGACCGGCATCCTGAACGACGACGTGCGCGCGGTGGTCCGCGTGCTGGTCTCCGAGAGCGGCCGCGTCCCGGACATCGCCGAGGAGTTCTGGGAGAGCGGGCCGTCGGTGATCGTGGCCCGGGTCGCCGACTGCCTGCGTGCGCTGGCCGACGGCAACGGGCTGCGGGTCGAGGATCCCGAGGACGCCGCCCAGATCTTCCTCGGCATGGTGGTCGGCGAGTTCTTCATGAAGGGCCTGATCCTGCCGGACCGGCCGGTCACCGGGGACGAGATCGAACGGCGGGCGCGCTACGCGGTCCGGCTGTTCCTCGACGGCATCCGGGCCGCTCCGGAGCCGGCCGGATGCGCGGCGGTCAGCGGTGCGGCGGTCAGCGGTGCGGCGGTCAGCGGCGCTGCGGTCAGCGGCAGAAGCTGATCGAGCCTTCCGCACACACCCGCTTGCCG
>Ga0070728_10001232_pt1 | contig 40240 bp, 33 predicted proteins | sample tdDd471_FD_66723 | JGI IMG/M metagenome (GOLD analysis project Ga0070728, IMG submission 66723) | Marine sediment microbial communities from the Atlantic coast under amendment with organic carbon and nitrate - tdDd47.1 | ecosystem: Environmental > Aquatic > Marine > Coastal > Sediment | place... | reverse complement strand
CTGCTCGACATCCCGGTGTTCCACGACGACCAGCATGGCACGGCGATCATCGCAGCCGCCGGTCTGATCAATGCCTGCACACTGACGGGCCGGAAACTGTCCGATATCCGCATTGTGGTGAATGGCGCGGGCGCCGCCTCGATTGCCTGCATCGAACTGGTCAAGGCGATGGGTGTCGGCGTCAACAACGTGATCATGTGCGACTCCAAGGGCGTCGTCTATCGCGGTCGCGAAGAGGGCATGAACCAGTGGAAATCGGCCCATGCGGCGGAGACGGATGCCCGCACGCTGGAAGAGGCCATGGTCGATTGCGACGTGTTCCTGGGCCTGTCGGTGGCCGGGGCGGTGACCAAGAAGATGGTCGCGTCGATGGCCGACAAGCCGGTGATCTTCGCCATGGCCAACCCGGACCCCGAGATCACGCCGGAGGACATTGCCGAAGTCCGCTCCGACGCCATCGTGGCAACCGGCCGATCCGACTATGCCAACCAGGTGAACAACGTCCTGGGCTTCCCCTATATCTTCCGGGGCGCGCTGGATGTCCGCGCGACAACGATCAACGAGCAGATGAAGATCGCCGCGGCGGAGGCCCTGGCCGACCTGGCGCGCGAAGATGTGCCTGACGAGGTCGCACGCGCCTATCGTGGCACCCGCCTGCAGTTCGGCCCGGAATACATCATCCCGACTCCCTTCGACCCGCGCCTGATTTCAGCCATCCCGCCTGCAGTGGCGGAGGCTGCGATGGCCAGCGGCGTGGCACGCAAGCCGATCGTCGACATGGAGAACTACGTCAACGAACTGCGGGCACGCCTGGATCCGACCTTTGGCGTCCTGCAGCTGATCTTCGATGAGGTTCGTGCCAATCCGAAACGTGTTGTCTTCGCGGAGGGCGAGGAGGAGAAGGTCATCCGTGCCGCAATGGCCTTCAAGCAGGAAGGCTATGGCACACCGGTGCTGATCGGCTATCCGGAGCGGGTGCAGGAAATGATCCGCGAAATGGGTCATGACCCTGACGAACTCGAGATCGTCAGCGCCCGGGATTTCGACAATCGCGAAACCTACTACGACTTCCTCTATGCCCGCTGGCAGCGTCGCGGGCTGCTGTATCGCGATTGCCAGCGGCTGGTGAATACCGACCGCAACGTGTTCGCGGCCTGCATGGTTGCCAATGGCGATGCCGACGCCATGGTCACCGGCGTCACGCGGCGATTCTCCTTTGCCTACGAGGATGTAAGGCGTGTCATCGACCCGCGCCAGGGTCAGCGGGTATTTGGCCTTACCATGCTGCTGTCGCGGGGGCGCACCGTGTTCATCGCCGACACGACGGTGCACGAACTCCCGACGTCCGTGGAGCTTGCCGACATCGCGATCCAGGCTGCGGCCATGGCACGCCAGATGGGACACGAGCCGCGGGTCGGCCTGGTTTCCTACTCGACCTTCGGCAATTCGACCCATGTCACTTCCGACAATATCCGTGGTGCCGTGTCCCTGCTGGATTCCCGGGAACTGGACTTCGAATACGACGGCGAGATGTCCGTTGATGTCGCGCTCAACCCGGAATTGATGGAGCTCTACCCCTTTTCGAGACTTTCCGGACCGGCGAATGTGCTGATCATGCCCGGGCTGCAGTCCGCCAACATCGCGGCCAAGCTGCTCCAGTCCCTTGGCGGCGCAACCGTGCTCGGTCCGCTGCTTGTCGGCCTGTCCCATCCGGCACAGTTGGTACCGATCGGGTCTTCCGTTTCCGATCTGGTCTCGGCGGCGGCGTTGGCGGCCTATGACGCAGGCAAGAACTGATACGGCATGTCCACAGGCGTCCCCGGTCGGGACAGCCTGTGGACATTCTTGTGGCTACTGCTGCCAAACACCTAGATAGAAAGGGAAAAATCCCGATCAGCAACATGCTGGCCGTTAGGACTCCCTTTACTGCTGCCACCGCATAGTTCGGATATGAGTGCGTCACACCTCGATACCCCGAGCAGTTCGGAGGCGGAAATCCCTCACGATTTCCTGTCTGGTGTGCGTCATTTCTGGTCCCGCAGACCGATTCACACATCCGTCATCCTGTTGCTCGTGACACTTGCCGGTGCAGGCTTCGTTGCGGCCACCTATCGCTGGGCCGGATCGTTCGAAGCGCAAGTCGCTGCGGGCATCGTCGCGTCCGTCTTCGGGTTTGGGGTCGCGGTTGTATTCTGGATGACCCGGCGGCGTCAGTTGACCACCGCAATGGTTACCCAGATGGGGTCGCTGGTCGACGGACTGGCCCTGTTCAGCCACAGCGATCAGTTGATAACCGCCCCCACAGGCGTGCTGATGGAATTCCCCAGCCTGGACCGCCTGCCATTCATCCAGCGCATCACGGAACAGGCGCGAAGTGTCGAGTCCGGTTCCGATCAGACTGTACCCACACCGGAAACGTCAGCCGTTCTGGTCAGGCAGTTCCTGCGTGGCGACCTGCATGAAATCAGGCTGGAACTGCATGACGGGCGTACCCTGGACCTCGGTCAGGTGTTCCTGGATGACGGACCGCGGATGCTGATCGTCCGCGACATGACAGAGGCGACCCAGCGCGAACGCGCTCTGCGCGACAGCGAAGCCCGCTATATCCGCCTGACCCAGATTGCTTCCGACTGGATCTGGGAAACCGATGCCAATCACCGTTTCACATCCGTCTCCGGTCGGTTCGAGCAGATCACGGGTGTGCCGCCACAGAGCCTGATCGGCAAACGCTTCATCGAGGTCTCCGACCTGCGACGCGATCCGGCTGTCGTGCGCGACCTGCAGCGCCTGATGCGCGAGCATGAGCACTTCAGTGACGTCACCTGTCCACTGAAGCTCGTGGGCAAGCATGGGGCGGTCCAGTTGCGGCTCGCCGCGCATCCGATGCACGACAGTACCGGACGCTTTCTCGGGTACCGTGGCGTGGCGGCAGACATCACGCGGCAACGCATGGCGGAGACCGATGCAGAGAACGCGCGGCGATCCGTCAAGGATGCCATCGCCGCCGCATCGGAAGGCATCGCGCTTTTCGCCAGCTCGGGGCAGTTCCTGATGTGCAACCGGACGCTGGCCAACGCCTTCGCGCCGGCTGGCCATCTGTTGAGGACCGAATGCACCCTGGACGAGATCGTTGCGGGACTGTTCGACGCCCGTCTGCTGAACATGCCCGAAGGCATGGGTGTACTCTCGCGCCGACGGATGATGGAAGAATTGCGTCGCGGCGACCTGCGTCGGGAATTCTCCGGTGCCAAGGGGCGCTGGTACCGGGTTGCGGCGAACAAGACTGCTGACGACGGGCTGGTGCTGATCTTCTCCGACATCACCGGGATGAAGAAGCATGAGGCCACGCTGGCCGCACGCATCGACGAACTGCAGCAGACGAAGACCAAGCTGACCGAGCAGAAGGAAACCCTGTCCCGGTTCGCCGACAATCTGGCCGTGGCCAGGAACGAGGCGGAGGCCGCCAGCAGGGCAAAGTCCGAATTCCTCGCCGCCGTCAGCCATGAGTTGCGCACCCCGCTGAACGCCATCATCGGCTTCTCCGAAGTCATGAGCGCGGAGTCCTTCGGTCCCCTCGGCACGCCGAAGTACAAGGACTACGCAGGCGACATTCTCGATTCCGGGCAGCACCTGCTGGGTCTCATCAACAATATCCTCAACCTCTCCAAGGCGGAGGCCGGCAGCCTGACGCTCAGTCCCGAGCCAATTGATGTTGCCGAGGTCATTCAGGTTTCCGCGCGCATGGCCTGCCCGCACAACATGGGCGCGGATCTGGAAATTCAGGTGGAACCGGAGATCGGTGAGGTCATGGCCGACAGCCAGAAGCTGAAGCAGATCCTGATCAACCTGATATCCAACGCGGTCAAGTTCACACCGGCCTCCGGCACCATTCGTGTTGTTGCGGAACGCATGGACAGTGGTTTCCGCATTGCGGTCAGCGACACCGGTATCGGCATGCGGACGGAAGACATTCCCCAGGCGCTGACCGCATTCCGGCAGATCGACAGTTCGCTGGGCCGGAAGTACGACGGCACTGGCCTGGGCCTGCCCCTCGCCAAGCGGTTCACCGAACTTCACGGCGGCTCCCTGAGCATCGAGAGTGCGCTGGGCGAGGGAACGACCGTGACGGTCTATTTCCCTGAACGCGGCAAGACTGCCGAAGACACCGCCAGGGTCGCCTGACCCATCGCACCTGCCCCGACGTAAGTCCCACAGCACAATGCATGCCCCCTGCCCGTCAAAGCTGGCTTACAGGCGGGCGAAGCCGCGCTATCCTTGCCGCAATGATTGCGTGAAACCGCGCACCCTGGGGAGGATCAGCAATGGATTACCGTCCGATATCAGCCGACTCGCACATTACCGAGCCGCCGGATTGCTACACCGCGCGGATCGAAAGGAGCTGGAAGGACAAGGCCCCGCACATCGTGCATGACGCCAAGTTCGGCGACGTGTTTGCCATCGACGGGATGAAGAAGCCGATCCCGATGGGCCTGATCGCCGCGGCGGGGCGCGACCCGAAGGACCTGCGTTTCGGCGCAGACAACTACAAGGAGCTCCACCCCGGGGGCTGGGATCCCGTGCAGCGGCTGCAGGATCAGGACCGCGACGGCGTCTATGGGGAGATCATCTATCCCTCCGTCGGCATGATGCTCTGCAACCACCCGGACTTCGACTACAAGAAGGCCTGTTTCGACGCCTACAACCTCTGGCTCCAGGAGTTCTGCGATCCGGCACAGGATCGCCTGTTCGGCATGGCACAGCTCGCAATGCGCTCCGTGGACGAAGGCATAGAGGAACTCCGCAAGGCGAAGGAGATGGGTTTCCGGGGCGTGATGATGCCTGGCAATCCGCAGGTCGAGGATTATGACTCGGAAATCTACGGCCCGTTCTACGAAGCCGCGATCGACCTCGGCATGCCGTTGTCGTTCCACATCCTGACCAGCGGCTCCGACACCGTTGTCAGCAAGACCCGTGGCGCCAAGATCAATTCGTTCCAGTCCATCATTCGCGGCTGCCAGGACATTCTGGGCATGATGATCTTCGGCGGCGTCTTCGACCGCCACCCGGATCTGAAAGTGGTCTGTGTCGAGGCGGATGCCGGCTGGGCACCGCACTGGATGTACCGTGCCGACCATGCCTACAAGCGCCATCGCTTCTGGCTGACATGCGCCGAGCTGGAACGGATGCCGTCCGACTACTTCAAGGAAAACATCTACCTGACGTTCCAGGATGACTGGTCGGCGCTGAAGGCCAAGGACGAGATGAACACGGACCGCCTGATGTGGGCCAACGACTTCCCGCATTCGGACTCCACGTGGCCCTGGAGCCAGGACCTGCTGGCCGAACACACGAAGGATCTGACCGCGCACGAGAAGCGACGGATCCTGCATGACAATGTGCGGGAACTCTACAACCTGCCCATCAACTGATCGCGGCGACGACACCACACTTCGAACGGCTGGGGAGGCCTGAACGATGCTGGATATCAAGATCACCAACGCGCGGATCGTCGATGGCACGGGCGCACCGTCGCGCCAGGGCAGTGTCGGCATCCGCGATGGCAAGGTTGTCGCGCTGGGTTCCGTCGATGGCGAGGCCACGACAACAATCGACGCGCAGGGCCATGTCGTCGCCCCGGGCTTCGTCGATATCCATACGCACTATGACGCCCAGGTTGTCTGGGACCGCATGATGACCATCAGCCCCTGGCATGGCGTCACGACGGCCGTCATCGGCAATTGCGGCTTCGGCGTGGCCCCGACCCGACCCGCCGACAGGGATCTGATCGTCCGCACGCTGGAGAAGGTGGAGGGGATGAGCGTCGATGCCCTGAACGCCGGACTTGGCGACTGGGGCTTCGAGACCTTCCCCGAATACATGGATGCGCTGGAGGCTCAGGGAACCGCCATCAATCTCGGCGTCCTGTTCGGCCATACGCCGCTGCGGCTCTACGTCATGGGGCTGGACGCGACGGAGCGGGCCGCAACCGATGACGAGCTGTCCACCATGCGTGGCCTGTTCGCGGAGGGGCTGGAGGCCGGGGCGCTTGGTTTCGCCACCTCGAAAGCCGTGACCCATACCGGTTTCGAGGGCCGCCCCGTGCCAAGCCGCCTGGCAACTTTCGAGGAAATTCTCGGCCTCGCCTCCGTCATGGGCGAGCAGAAGACCGGACTGATGCAGGCCACCATCGGACGCGAACTGTTCCTGGACGAGTTCGAGAAGATCGCGCGCGCCACGGGGCGCCCGATCTCCTGGACCGCCCTGCTGGCCGGGGTGTCACTGGCGGAGGGCGATCACATGGATCAGCTCCGCCGGTCCGCCGACCTGAACGCGCTCGGCCTGCCGATCTATCCGCAGGTGACGCCGCGCGCCCTGATGTTCGAGCAGCAGTTCAGCGCACCTTTCATCTTCGAACCCATGTCGATCTTCCGCGATGTGCGCGGTGCGGATCACGAGGGCAAGAAGCGTATCTATGCCGACACGGCGTTCCGCGACGCCTTCCGGCACAAGATGGACGGCAATGCGAAACCGACCTTCATCCGGTCGTTCGAGAAGACCATCATCGCCGATGTGCCGGGCGCGCCGGAACTGTCCGAACGGCTGCTGCGGGAAGTCGCGGCGGAGCGCGGCATGGCGATGACCGACCTGATCCTCGACCTGTCGCTGGAGACCGATCTGGAAGCGCGTTTCCGGATGCCGGTGGCAAATCACGAGGAAGACGAGGTCGAGCCCCTGCTGAAGGATTCCTCCACCGTCATCGGTCTCTCGGATGCCGGTGCTCATGCCAGCCAGCTCTGCGATGCCTGCCTGCCGACCTGGCTGCTGGGCCGCTGGGTGCGGGAAAAGGGCGTGTTCTCCGTCGAGGAAGCGGTGCGGATGCTCACCAGCCGCCCCGCTGAGGTCTTCGGCATTACCGATCGCGGCACCCTGGCCGAGGGTCGCCCGGCCGATATCGTGATCTTCGACCCCGAAACAGTGGGCTGCGGTCCTATCCAGCGGGTGCATGATTTCCCCGCCGGGGCCGACCGGCTGGTGGCGGATGCCTTCGGCATCGACGCCGTCATCGTCAATGGCACCCTGCTGCGCCAGTCCGGCCAGGACATGGTGGATGCCGCCGGTGCCCTGCCCGGCAAGCTGCTGCGCAACGGCCACGCCTGACCCTATCGTTCGAAACCTGAAACCAAACCTGCTGGAGATACCCGCCAAATGACGAAAGACTGGTCGCCCGAACTCGAAGAACTGGAAACCCGCAAGCGCATGGCGCGGGGCATGGGTGGACCCGACAAGGTGGCGCGGCAGCATGCCGGTGACCGCCTGACGATTCGGGAGCGGATCACCGAGATGGTGGACGAGGAGAGCTTTCAGGAGATCGGCTCCATCGTCGGGCGCGGCGAGTATGACGAGGACGGCAACCTGGTCCATCTGATGCCGAACAATTCGGTTACCGGTCGGGCGCGGGTCGATGGCCGCAATGTCGTGGTGACCGGTGACGACTTCACGGTGCGCGGCGGTTCCGCCGATGCCACCAACAAGGGCAAGGCGCTGCATCCGGAACAGATGGCCCGTGAGATGCGGATGCCGATCATCCGCATCATCGAAGGCTCCGGCGGCGGCGGCTCGGTGAAGACCATCGAGACCAAGGGCCACGCCAACCTGCCGGGGGGCTGGGGCCAGTCCTTCGGTGCCGAACAGCTGATGATCAACATGGGCGAAATTCCGTCGGTCGGCCTGGGTCTCGGCTCCGTCGCAGGTCTCGGTGCCGCGCGGCTTGCCGCCACCCATTTCTCCGTCATGCGCAAGGACGTCGCCGCCATGTTCGTCGCCGGGCCTCCGGTGGTGAAGGGTATCGGCCAGGACCTGACCAAGCAGGAACTGGGGGGCTGGCAAATCCAGCTCGCGGCAGGCGGCGTGGACAATGCCGTGGATACGGAGGCGGAAGCCTTCGAACAGGCACGCCGCTTCCTGTCCTACCTGCCCTCCTCCACCGATGACCTGCCGCCCCGCGCGGAGTGCGACGACCCCGTCGACCGGCGGGAGGAGAAGCTGTTCAAGATCGTGCCGCGCGACATTCGGAAGGTCTATCGCATGCGCTCGATCATCGACGCGGTGGTGGACAAGGACAGTTTCTTCGAGATCGCACCGCTGTTCGGACGTTCCGTGATCAGCGGTCTGGCGCGGCTGGACGGCTGGCCGGTGCTGCTGCTGGCCAGTGACCCCTACGTCTATGGCGGGGTCTGGACCTCCGACGCCTGCCAGAAGGTCGTGCGCATGGTGGACATGGCCGAGACCTTCCACCTGCCCGTGGTCTATCTGTGCGACTGCCCCGGCTTCCAGGTCGGGCTGGAGGCGGAGCAGCGCGGCACCATCCGCCACGGCGTGCGTGCGATGGCCGCCATCGAGCAGACGACGACGCCCTGGTGCACCATGATCATCCGCAACGCCTTCGGCGTCGCCGGTGGGGCACATGCCCCCTCGAACCGCTACGTCACCCGCTATGGCTGGCTGTCGGGCCGCTGGGGATCACTGCCGCTGGAAGGCGGGATCGAGGCCGGCTACCGCGCCGATCTGGACGCTGCGGAGGATCCGGCAGCGGAACTGGCGGCCATCACCGACCGGCTGAACAAGCTGCGCTCCCCGTTCCGTACCGCGGAAACCTTCGCCATCGAGGAAATGATCGATCCGCGCGACACCCGCCCCCTGCTCTGCGACTTCGCCAACATGGTCGCCCCGGTCCGCGGCCGTCAGGAAACCCGCATGTGGGCGCGCCCCTGATCCGGGAACCGGATTAGCCAGAGAGACACCGGAAGGCTGGGCTCGCGGATCAAATCCGCGAGCGGCGTGAGGGAGGGGGGATCGGACTCGCTGAACTCTCCCACCCCACCGACGCCTTGCCCGGGCTTGACCCGGGTATCCAGCGTGCCGCACCGACGTCAGCGATGATGCTCGCTGGACCAGCAGTGCCAACCGGGCGGCGCAGTGCCGAGACCTGGGCTCGCGGATCAAGTCCGCGAGCGGCGTGGCTGGGGGTTGGGCATTGGAACTCGCCGCCACCATCCCACCGACGCCTTGCCCGGACTTGATCCGGGCATCCAGCGTGCCGCACCGACGTCAGCGATGATGCTCGCTGGACCAGCAGTGCCAACCGGGCGGCGCAGTGCTGAGAACTGGGCGCGCGGATCAAGTCCGCGAGCGGCGTGGAGTGGTGGAGGGAGTGAACCATAGTTTCCCCCCAACCACGTCTCACCCGGGCTTGACCCGGGTGTCCAGGATGCCGCCCCACCACCTGCGAGCAGGCACGGCTGACCATCAGGGCAAGCTGGTTCCACGCAGTGCTGAGAACTGGGCGCGCGGATCAAGTCCGCGAGCGCCGTGGGGAGGTTGAGACCGGGCCTACGAAACCCGCCCCGCCTTCTCCAGCATGGCGCGAAGCAGGACATTGCCGCCGGCGTGAATCCACTCCGGCTTGGCGTCCTCCACCTCGTTGTGGCTGATGCCGTCGATGCAGGGGATGAAGATCATCGACGTCGGCGCGACGCGGGAGATGTAGCAGGCGTCGTGTCCGGCACCGGAGACGATTTCCCGCGACGAGTAGCCAAGCTCCGCAGTCGCACGCGCCACGGCCTCGACGCAGGACCGGTCAAACGGCACCGGCGGGGAATGCCAGATCTCCTCCACATCCACCTCGACCCGCGAGCGCGCAGCGATCTCCGCCACGCCTTCGCGCATCTGGCGGTCCATGGACAGCAGTTGATCCTCATCCGGGTGGCGGAAGTCGATGGTCAGGAAGACATGGCCAGGAATGACGTTCCGGCTGTTCGGGTGCACCTGCATCATGCCGACTGTGGCACAGCCGACAGGGCCGTGATCCAGCCCCACCCTGTTGACCAGATCGACGATCCGTGAAGCCCCAAGCAGGGCGTCCTTGCGGATCGGCATCGGCGTCGGCCCGGCGTGGCTTTCCTGGCCCGTGATGTTCAGTTCGTACCAGCGCTGGCCCTGGGCATCGGTGACGACACCGATCTCCTTCTGCTCCGCCTCCAGGATCGGCCCCTGCTCGATATGGGTCTCGAAGAAGGCGTGGATGGCGCGCCCGCCGACTTCCTCCGGCCCGGCATAGCCGATCCGTTCCAGTTCCTCGCCCATGGTCTTGCCGTCCACATCGGCGCGGCTGAGGCCATAGTCCAGGTCGAAGGCCCCGGCAAAGACACCCGAGGCAACCATGGCAGGTGCAAAGCGGGAGCCTTCCTCGTTGGTCCAGACCACGGTTTCGACCGGATGTTCGGTGGCAATGTCCAGATCATTCAGGCTGCGGATCACCTCCAGCCCGGCCAGCACGCCATAGACCCCGTCGAAGCGGCCACCGGTGGGCTGGGTGTCAAGATGGCTGCCGGTCATGACTGGTGGCAGGTCGTCATTGGTTCCGGCACGACGGGCAAAGATGTTGCCCATCCGGTCAATGCGGATCGTGCACCCCGCCGCCTTGCACCACTGGACGAACAGGTCGCGGCCTTCCCGGTCCAGATCGGTCAGGGCGAGTCGGCAGTTGCCGCCCTTCTCCGTCGCGCCGATCTTCGCCATCTCCATCAGACTGTCCCAGAGACGGTCGCCATTGATCGCCAGATTGTGCCCCTCGCTCATGGTCCGCTCTCTCCTGGTCAGTGCCCTGTTCAGCCCCTGTCGGCGCTTGATTGCAGGACCACCATATATGTGTTCAGCCCGGTCTGACACGTGCTGACAGCCCCTTCCCCCTCGACGGGGGAAGGTCCGGACGGGGGGACAGGGTGGAACAGGCCGTTCCGCGAAGTCATTCTCAATGCGTCAGTTCAAGCGCCATGGCCGTGGCCTCGCCACCGCCGATGCAGATACCCGCGATGCCGCGCTTCATGCCGTGCGTCTTCAGGGCATTGATCAGCGTGACCAGGATACGCGCGCCGGAGGCGCCGATGGGATGGCCCAGCGCGCAGGCTCCGCCATGCACGTTCACCCGCTCCACATCCAGTGCCAGTTCGTGAATCGCTGCCATGGGAACAACCGCAAAGGCCTCGTTGATCTCGTAGAGGTCCACTGTCTTCGGATCCCAGCCGGTCTTCTGGTACAGCTTGTTGATCGCATGTACCGGCGCGGTGGTGAACCAGCCCGGTTCCTGCGCATGGCTGGTGTGGCCGATGATCCGGGCCAGCGGTGTCAGACCGCGCTTCTCCGCCTCCGACTGGCGCATCATCACCAGCGCGGCGGCACCATCGGAGATGGAGGAGGAATTGGCAGGCGTCACCGTGCCGTCCTTGCGGAAGGCGGGCTTCAGCGTCGGGATCTTGTCCAGGTTGGCATTGCGGGGCTGTTCGTCGCTGGCGATGGTCACCTCGCCCTTGCGGGTCGTCAGGGTGACCGGTGCGATCTCGTCGGCAAAGCCGCCGCTTTCCTGCGCGCCCTTCGCCCGCTTCAGGCTGCGGATCGCATAGTCGTCCTGCTGTTCGCGGGTGAACTGATAGGCTTCCGCACAGTCCTCCGCGAAGGTGCCCATCAGACGACCCTTGTCGTAGGCGTCCTCCAGCCCGTCGAGGAACATGTGGTCCTTCACCTCGCCGTGGCCCAGGCGCATGCCGCCGCGCGCCTTGGGCAGCAGGTACGGCGAATTGGTCATGCTCTCCATGCCCCCCGCGACCATGATGTCGTTCACACCGGCCAGCAGCATGTCATGACTGAACATGGCCGCCTTCATGCCGGAGCCGCACATCTTGTTGATGGTCGTGCAGTTGGCGGCGTCGGGAATGCCCGCGCCCTTGGACGCCTGGCGGGCCGGGGCCTGCCCCTGACCAGCGGGCAGCACATTGCCCATGATCACCTCGTCGATGTCCGCACCGCTGACGCCTGCGCGGGCCAGGGCTGCGGCAATCGCCGTGCTGCCGAGGCTGGAGGCAACCTCACCACCCAGTTCGCCCTGGAAGCCACCCATCGGTGTCCGGGCCATACCAACAATGACGATCGGGTCGGTGCTGCTCATGATCTGATGCTCCATGAAGAATTTCTGCTCCATGATCTAGCGCGTGCGGCGGGGCTTGGAAACCTCCGGCGCGGCGGCGCGCCGCAGTCATGCTTCCGGCGCAAGCGATGGACGGGGGGGCGGAAATCTGCGATGAGACCCGCTTTGCCCCTGCCGGGCACTTCACTGATCTGGCCATCACACCGGACCCGCACCCGATGACCACCTTCGCGGTCGTGATCCCCGCCATGAACGAGGCTGGCAATATCGGCCACCTGGTGACGGAGATCGACGACGTTCTGAAAGACACGCCCCCCGTTGCGATCATCGTCGTCGATGATGGTTCCGACGATGCGACGCCGGAAGAACTGCGGCAGACCATGACCGCGGTGCCGCGCCTGCGCGTGCTGCGCCATCAGGTCCGCTCCGGGCAGAGTGCCGCCGTACGCAGCGGCGTCCGCGCGGCGGTGGAGGCAGAGGTCATCATCACGCTGGACGGCGACGGACAGAACCCGCCCCCGGACATTCCGGCCCTGCTGGCACGGCTGACCGACATGACCCAGCCGCCTGTAGGGCTGGTCAACGGCTGGCGGGTCGGACGCAAGGCGACGGGCAGCCGCCGCTTCGCCTCCCGCGCCGCGAATGCCATCCGGCAGGCCGTGTTGCGCGACGACTGCCCCGACTCGGGCTGCGGGCTGAAGGCCTTTCGCCGCGCCGACTATCTGGAACTGCCCTTCTTCGCCACCATGCACCGTTTCATGCCGGCCCTGTTCCGTCTCCACGGCCATGACGTCGCCACCGTGGAGATCGGCGACCGCGACCGCTCCGCCGGGCAATCCAAGTACACCAACTGGAAGCGCGCGCTGGACGGTATCGTCGATCTGCTGGGCTTTGTCTGGCTGCGCTATCGCGCCCGCAATCCGGGCGCGGTCGAGGTCGGGCGCGGCGACGGAGGCAATGCATGATCGAGCTGGTCGCCAACTGGTGGGACCGCATGACCGGTATCGAGGTCTGGCTGTTCGTCTTCGGCCTGTTTGCCCAGAGCATGTTCTTCATGCGGTTCCTGGTGCAGTGGATCGTCACCGAGCGGGCCCGCAAGTCCGTGGTGCCGGAGGCGTTCTGGTACTTCTCCATCACCGGCGGCATCCTGATGTTCACCTATGGCATCCTGCGGGAAGACCCGGTGATCATGCTGGGACAGACAACCGGCATCATCATCTACAGCCGCAACCTCTATTTCATCCGTCGCGACAAGCGCCGGGCGAGCGCCGGTTAGACCGGCGGGGACCGGTTGCATGAGCCCACAGAGCCTGCTTGATCGCATTGGCGACTGGTCGACCGGGCTGCGCTATGGCCTGCTGACGGTGATCGCGCTGGCGTTCTTCCTGCCCGGCCTGTTCAGCCTGCCCCCCATCGACCGCGACGAGAGCCGCTTCGCCCAGGCATCGAAGCAGATGGTCGAGACCGGCGACTACATCGACATCCGCTTCCAGGGGGAGCCGCGCCACAAGAAGCCCTCCGGAATCTACTGGGCGCAGACGCTGGCCGTCCATCTGACGGGCATCCGCGACGAGATATGGGTCTACCGGATGCCGAGCCTGCTTGCCGCCGTCGCGTCCGTCCTGCTGACCGCCTTCATCGGCGGCCTGCTGTTCACGGGCGGTGTGGGCTTCGGCGCAGGCCTGGTGATGGCCAGTTCCATCCTGCTGAACGTGGAGGCGCGGACGGGGAAGTCGGATGCGCTGCTGCTGGCCTGCATCCTGGGCGCACTGGCATGCATGCTGGTGGCACTGCGCCGACGTGGAGGCAACGGTGGTCCCGCCCATGGTTTCTGGGCCCTGGCTGGCGCCGGTTTCATGGTCAAGGGACCGATCCTGTTCCTGCCGCTCATCGGCCTCGCCATCGCCCAGACCTGGCTGACGCGGGGTATCGGCTGGATACGCGACCTGAAGCCGCTGACCGGAATCCCGCTGTTCCTCATCGTCGCCCTGCCCTGGTACGTCGCCATCATCGTGATCAGCGACGGCGGTTTCCTGGCCGAGTCGGTGGGCAAGGACATGATCGCCAAGGTCGCAGGCGGGCAGGAGAGCCATGGCGCGCCGCCGGGCCTCTATCTGGCGCTGGCCAATGTCACCTTCTGGCCCTTCTCGTTTCTTGGCCTGCTGGCACTGCCCTGGATATGGCGCAGCCGTCGCCGGGCGGAGGTGCTGTTGCTGCTCGGCTGGGCGCTGTTCACATGGCTTGTCTTTGCCGCCACGCCGACCAAGCTCGCCCACTACGTCCTGCCCACCTACCCGGCGCTGGCCATCCTGGCGGTCGCGGCGCTGCACGATGTCGACGCCCGCGCGCCCCGCTGGTGGCAGGTCGTGGTGATAGTGCTCTGGGGCCTTGTCACGCTGGCCCTCGCCGGGGCCATGCCGTTCGTGGCCGACGGCGCAGGCGTGTCGCTGAGCATCTGGCATTTCGCAGGCGTTCTGCTGCTCCCGGCCCTCTGGCTGGGGCTGTCCTTCCTGTGGGGCACGCGGCGCAGCGGCGGCCAGCTGGCTGGCATCCTCGTCGCCGCCATCCTGTTCTCGGGCGTGGTCTTTGGCCGGTTCCTGCCGGGACTTGAACCGGCATTCGTTTCACCACGCCTGGCCGATGCTTTCGGTCGCGTCGCCACCTGCCCGCAGCCGCGTCTGATCAGCGCCGGGTTCAACGAGCCCAGCCTGGTCTTCCTGACCGCGACGGACACATACCTGACGCACGCGGAAGGCGCGGTGGCAAAACTGCTCGATGGCACGCCCTGCCAGATCGCTGCCGTCGAGGCGCGACTGCAGGGTGATTTCCTTGACCGCATAGCGGCTGCCGGTGCAAGAGTTGAGAAACTGGATGAAGTTCAGGGCTTCAACTATGCCAAGGGAAAGACAGTGAATATCTCTCTCTACCGTCTGGCGGAGCCGGGCGAGTGAGCGCGAACCGGCTGGAACAGATGGGCGCGGCAACCCGCGACCGCAGTGCCGGACGCTGGCTGCTGCCCTGGCAGATCGCCGTCTACGAACTGATCCTGACCTTTGCCGTCGTCGGTTCCTACGGCCTGGATGTCTGGATCCGGAGCCAGGTCCTCGCCAGCGAGAGCCGCGCCATTCTCGCCCTGCAGGTCCTGGGCGATGTGGGCAACAGCAAGTGGGGACTGGTTACAGGCGGATGCGTCGTCTTCGGCGCACTGGTGCTCCGCGCCGCCAGCATCAGGCCCGCGCGTCGGGCATTGTATGGCTGGGTCGCATCGGCGGCGGGCTACGTCGTGGCCTCCATCGCCATTTCCGGCATCCTGACCAACGTCTTCAAGATATTCTACGGGCGCGCGCGCCCCCGCTACCTGGCCGAGGGCGAGACCGCAGACTGGAGCCTGTTCGCCTTCGACTGGAGCCACCAGTCATTCCCCTCCGGCCACACCACGACCCTGTTCGCCTTCGCCGTGGCCATGTGTTTCCTGCTGCCCCGGTTCCGGGTCTGGCTGATCGCCTTCGCGGTCGTCGGCGGAATGGCACGGATCGCGGTCAATGCCCACTTCCTCTCCGACGTGATCGCCGGTGCTGCCATGGGCGGTTTCATCGCCTGGTGGCTGCGCGGGTTCCTCGCACGGCGCAACTGGGTGTTTCAGGTCCGCCGCGACGGCACCATCAAGCGCCTTCCCATCGGTCGCTGGTGGTTGGCACGCCCCGCAGGGCCGGCCTCCGCCGGACCCCTGCTGCCCATCGACGGCGGCTCCCGCCTCAGCCGCTATCGGCACTATTGCCTGGCGCTGGCCTTCCTGCTGGCACCGCTGGCGCTGTTCACGCCGTTGGACCGGATTGCTGCCGGTATGTTCCACCTGCAGGGCAAGGAATTCTGGCTGACCGATTCCGTCGCCGGGGATGTGTTTCACGACATCCTGCGCCCCACCTTCTACTGGCTGCTGGTCGCCATCGCGCTGGGCCTGACCGCGAACGGATTCCGCAAGCGCTGGCGGCGAAGAGCGACCGCGCGGCGGCTGTTCTATGTTCTGGCCGTCTTCGGTATCGGCGTCGGCCTGGTCACCAACCTGCTGCTGAAGGACCAGTGGGACCGCCCGCGCCCGCTGCACACGGTGGAGTTCGGCGGGGAACAGCAATATCAGCCCGCGCTGATCCCGACCCATGGCTGCGCCCGCAACTGCTCCTTCGTGTCCGGCGATGCCAGCGCCGCCTTCGCCATGATCGCACTGCCCATTGCCTTCGCCGCCGGTCGCCGTCGCCGTCGCCTGATGCAGGCAGCGCTTTGGTTCGGGGTGGCCATCGGGCTGATGCGCATGTTCAACGGCTCGCACTACCTGTTCGATGTGACCTATGCCGGACTGATCAACGTCTGGATCGCCACTGCGCTCTACCCAATCATCATGCGCGCTCGCCCGGGCAGCCTGCGCCGCTGGGGACGCGACAGCCGCGCCGCTGTGCACGACTTCGGACAGATGCTGGGACGGTTCTGGCGGCGTTGTCGTCACGGCTGAAATCTGCCGCTCTGCGACAGGATATGATTGCGCATTTGCCATTCCAGTAATAATGTTGCGCGCGCCGCCCGGCCCGGAGCATCTTTCTGACCAGTATCGTTTACAGGGACTTCCATGCAGCGTGTAAAGCTTGACGAGATCGACCGGAAGATCCTCTCAGATCTTCAGGCGGACGGTCGGATGACGAACGTTGAACTGGCCCGCCGCGTCGGCATTTCGGCACCGCCCTGCCTGCGTCGCGTCCGGGCGCTGGAGGATGCGGGATACATCCGCGGCTACCATGCCGATCTGACACCGGAACACCTGGGCTTCGGCGTGACTGTCTTCGCCATGGTCGGGCTGGAGAGCCAGGCCGAGACCGACCTGAAGGCGTTCGAGGAAATGGTACGCGGCTGGCCGCAGGTCCGCGCCTGCCACATGCTGGCAGGAGAGATCGACTTCCTGCTGAAGGTGGTGGCGAAGGACTGGGACGCCTACCAGCACTTCCTGACCGAACAGCTCACCGCCGCCGACAATGTGGCCCATGTGAAGACGTCACTGGCGATCCGGGAGAGCAAGCACGAACCCGGTGTCCCGGTGGAACTGGCGACACCGCCGGAGTGACCGGGCCGCCGACCGTCATTCCTGACGCTTGGCCGCGTTCCAGTGCCGATCCATCTCGGCCAGCGTGGCGTCGGTCATCGACCGCCCCTCCGCCGTGATTGCAGCCTCGACCGCGTGAAACCGCTTCTCGAACTTTGCCGTCGCCTTGCGCAGCGCGGCCTCCGGGTCGTGGCCCAGATGCCGGGCCAGATTGGCCACCGCGAACAGCAGATCGCCCAGTTCCTCCTCCTGCCGGGCCGCCGAACCGCTGCTCACCTCTGCCTCCAGCTCCGACAGTTCTTCCCGCACCTTGGCGATGACCGGCGCGGTCTCGGCCCAGTCGAAGCCGACCCGCGCGGCGCGTTTCTGGATCTTCTCCGCCCGCAGCAGGGCTGGCAGGCCGAGTGCCACGCCATCCAGGGCAGACGCTGCCCTGCCCTGTCGCGCGGCCCGCTCCGCCCGCTCCCGCGCCTTCTGACTTTCCCAGTTCAGCGTCTGCGCGTCCGCCGTCTCGATGCCCGTCTGCGCGCCGAAGACATGGGGATGGCGAACCTCCATCTTGTCGGCGATGGCCGTCGCCACGTCATCGAAGGCGAAGTCGCCCGCTTCCTCTGCCATGCGGGCATGAAACACGGTCTGGAACAGCAGGTCGCCAAGCTCCCCCTTCAGGTCCTCCATGTCGCCACGCGCGATGGCGTCCGCGACCTCGTAGGCTTCCTCTATCGTGTAGGGCGCAATGGTCGCGAAGTCCTGCTCCAGGTCCCACGGACAGCCCGTGTCCGGCGTCCTGAGGGCGGCCATGATGCGCAGCAGCCGGTCCATGGGCCGCTCCGCCTGCGTTTCGCTGTCGATCATGTTCTGGCTCTTCCGCAATCGGCGTGGTAGCTAGCCACGGTTTCCGGGCCATCATAGGCTGAGACGACGAATCGCACAGGGACCGTCTGGACGTGCAGTCATGACTGAAGTGCTGGCCGTGATCGGCCTTGGATATGTGGGGCTGCCGCTGGCCGTCGCCCTGGCGAAGAAGTTCCGGGTTGTCGGGTACGACATCAAGACGGATCGCGTCGCGGAGCTGGCTGACGGCATCGACCGCACCGGCGAGGTCGACAAGGCCACGCTGGATGCCTGCAACGTCACCTTTACCGTCGATCCGGCGATGCTGGCGGAGCCGTCGGTCTATTTCCTGACCGTACCGACCCCGATCAACGCCAATCGCCAGCCGGACCTGAGCCTGCTGCAGAAAGCCTGTGAACTGATCGGCCCGCATCTGGTCGACGGCGATCTGGTGACCATAGAGTCCACCGTCTATCCCGGCGTCACGGACGAATTCTGCGGCCCGATCCTGCAGCGCGTGTCGGGCCTGCGGCAGTACGACCAGATCAAGCTCGCCTACTCGCCGGAACGGATCAATCCCGGCGACCGCGAACACACGATAGAACGCATCATCAAGGTCGTGGCCGGGCAGGACGCGGAGACCACCGACCGCATCGCCGGTATCTACGGCGCGGTGGTGCAGGCCGGTATCCATCGCGCGCCCTCCATCCAGGTGGCCGAGGCGGCGAAGGTCATCGAGAACACGCAGCGCGACCTGAACATCGCCCTGATGAACGAACTGGCGATCATCTTCGAGCGGCTGAACCTGCGTACCTCCGACGTGCTGGCCGCGGCGGGCACCAAGTGGAACTTCCTGCCCTTCAAGCCTGGCCTGGTGGGCGGCCATTGCATCGGGGTCGACCCCTATTACCTGACGGCGCGGGCCGATGACGTGGGCTATCACCCGGAGGTCATTCTCTCCGGTCGCCGCATCAACGACCAGATGGGCACCTACATCGCCCAGCGTGCCATGAAGATGATGGCGCGGCGGCGCAGACTGGATGTCTCCGCCAGTTTCGCGGTGCTGGGGGTGACCTTCAAGGAAGACGTCACCGACCTGCGCAACAGCCGGGTGCCGGACATCGTGCACGAACTGCTGGAATTCGGCGTCTCCGTGAAGCTGCACGATCCCATCGCGGACCCACAGGAAACCTTCGCCGAATATGGCTACCGGCTGGTGGACGAAGCGGAGATGGAAGGTGCAGACGCCATCATCCTGGCCGTCGCGCACAAGCAGTATCTGGAACGCGGCGCGAAGTGGATCAACGACTTCGCCGGCCCCTCCGCCATCGTCGTCGACATCAAGTCCGTGATCGACCCCACCGAACTGCGCCCGGACATCGACTACTGGAGCCTTTGAGTCCTCCCTTCACGCCGGGCCATTCCCAGGCCGAGCGACCCTGCCCTTCCCCCCTTGCGGGGGAAGGGGCGACATGGCCTCGCTCAGCGGAAATTTCGCCATTCCCTGCCGCACCAGCGGAATCCGATCACGGTGTGTCGGCTTCTGTCCCTTCGCCCTCCTCCCCCCGTGCCGCAGCGATCTGTTCCTTCGCCTGGGCGTCGAACAGGCCGGGTTCGCGGGGTTCGGCGCTGAGCAGGCCGGTAGCCTTCAGTTCGTCGATGCCCGGCAGGTCACCCAGACTCTCCAGCCCGAAGTGGATCAGGAACTCGTCCGTGGTGCCCCAGGTCACCGGGCGACCGGGCGTTTGACGGCGGCCACGCGGGCGGATCCAGCCGGTTTCCATCAGCACGTCCATCGTCCCCTTGGAGACCGCGACACCACGCAGCTCCTCCACCTCAGCCCGGGTCGTGGGCTGGTGATAGGCGATGATGGCCAGGGTCTCGACGGCGGCGCGGGACAGCCTGCGCTCCGACACCCGTTCCTCCTCCAACGCGTCGGCCAGGTCGGGGGCCGTACGGAACATCCAGCGTCCCGCCACCCGAACCGGTGCCACACCACGTCCCTGATAGTCGGCGACCAGTTGCGCCATGACCTCCGCCGGGTCGACATCATCGGGCAGACGTTGTTTCAGACGCTCCAGCGACAGTGGTTCACTGGCGGCGAACAGCAGCGCCTCGGCTATGCGGACATGGTTGCGGTCAACGCTCATGAGTCTGTCTCATCGCGACGGTTGCGGACATAGATCGGGCCAAAGGTACGCCCCTGTCGGATCTCCACCTCCCCCTGCTTCGCCATTTCCAGTGCCGCGAGCAGGGTCGAGGCGGTGGCGGAGCGCCGGGTAAAGGGGTCGGTGACATTGTTGGGCAGATAGGCCTGCAGGCTGGACCATTCGGGCATGGCGCCGAGCAGTCTCCGCAATCGTTCCAGCGCCTGTTCCACCGAGTAGACATTGGTACGCCGGACCTTCAGCGGCCCGCTGTCGCCCTGGGATTCCCGATGCGCCGCATAGGCCCGCAGCAGGTCATACAGGTCACAGTCCCACGCGGAACGGCGCAGGATGCGTACTCCTTCCGGCGCGCCACGGCGAAAGAATTCCTGCCCTTCCCGCGCCCGGGCGAAAAGCTGCTCCCCCACCTTGCGCATCGCCTGCAACCGCCGCAACTGCCAGCCGAGGCGTGCCGCCATCTCCGCGCCACTCAATTCCTCGTCCGGTTCGGGATCGGGTAGCAGCAGACGGGACTTCAGATAGGCCAGCCAGGCCGCCATCACCAGATAGTCCGCCGCGATCTCGATCCGCAGCCGATGGGCCGACTCGATGAAGGCCACGAACTGGTCCGCCAGACGCAGGATCGAGATCTGCGCCAGATCGACCTTCTGGTCCCGCGCCAGGTCCAGCAGCAGGTCCAGCGGCCCCTCGTAGGCACCAAGATCGACGACCAGCCGCGCGCCCTGTTCCGCGTCAGGCTGGTCTTCCTCGAAATCCGTGCTGGGGACCGGGGTCTCGTTCATGCGCGGAATTCTAGCAGACGATGCCAGCCTGTCCGATTCCCAATCTGCGCCTCAACTCACCAGATCCTGCAACTCGGCCAGCCCGGCGACAGGGTCGAAGTCTTCCGGTCGCCGCAACTCCGCCAGCGCCAGCGACAGGCGTGCCTTCGCCTGATCGCCGATCGGTGGCAGGGCATCGGCGACCGCCTGCATGGTCCCGAAGTCGCCGGAGCATTGCAGCACCGCGTCACACCCGGCCTCCAGCGCGCCCAGCGCCCGCTCCGCCGGGGTGCCGTCCAGCGCCTTCATGTCGATGTCGTCCGACATCAGGAAGCCGTCGAAATTGCAGTACATCCGAATGACCTCTCCGACCACGGTCGGCGACAGTGTCGATGGCCGGTCCGGGTCGATGGCCGGATACATCAGGTGACCGGTCATCCCGAACGGTGACTGTCCGGCCAGACGGCGGAACGGTCGGAAATCGGTGTGCTTCAGGGTGTCCACGTCACAGTCGATCACCGGCAGGTCGAAATGGCTGTCACTGGCGGCGCGCCCGTGTCCGGGCATGTGCTTGATCACCGGCAGGGCGCCACCGGCCTTCAGACCGGCGATCACCTGCCCGCCAAGCTCCGCCACACGATCCGCGTCCGCCGCGAAGGCCCGGTCACCGATCGCCTGATGTGTTTCGGGCCGCAGCAGGTCGAGGCATGGCGCACAGGCGACATTGAAGCCGACACCCGTCACATCGTGGGCAATCAGGCGGCCCAGCAGCCAGGCGGCGCGCCGGGCAGGCGCATCCGCCAGCGCACCGATCCGCGCCTGGGGGGGAAGCGCCATCCAGTGTGGTGGCTGCAGGCGTTGCACCCGCCCCCCCTCCTGATCCACCAGGATGGGCGTGTCATCGCGGCCTGTCAGGCTCCTGAGGCTGTCGGTCAGGGCGCGCACCTGCCCGGGGTCCGTGACGCTGCGCCGGAACAGGATGAAGCCCACGGGATCCGTGTCCCGGAACAACTGCCGCTCCGCATCCGTGATCTCTGGCCCGGCCAGTCCGAATATCACCGGCAGCATGTCGCCCCTCCCCTGTTGGACATCAATGCGACTGAACCGCTGCGGGTTTCAGCGCCGGGCGGAAATGCACCCCTGCCCCTTCGCCGCCAGCGTCTGGCAGAACGCATCCGCTTCCTGCTTGCTGGCGAAATCGCCGGTACGCAGGCGGAAATAGATGCCGCGATCCCCCAGGTCCGCGCGAATGACCGTCGGTTTCAGTGCCGAAAGTGCATCCGGGAACTTCTTCTGCAGAACCTTCCAGGCTTCGTTGGCGGAGGGTTCGTCGCGGAAGGCGGCAAGCTGGATCTGCCATTCCCCGCTGGGCGAAGCCGCCTCGACCTTCGGCGCCGGTTTCGCAGCAGGCTTCGGTTCGGTCCTTGCCACCAGATCCGCGATGGTCTTCGCCGGTTTCTGTTCCGGGCGCGCGACGGGAACCACTGCCGGGGTCGCGGTTTCCGTTTCCGCGGGCGGTGGCACAGGTTCGGGACGCTCCGCCACATCGATCACCTGCTGGCCCTCATCCTCCGGTCGGGCGGGCGGAACGGTCTCCGGCAGCGGCGTTTCCGGCGGCGGCAGCAGCCGCTCCACCATCTCCGTGCGGTCTTCTTCGCCCTTGTTGAAGGTCTCGAAGACGGACTTGTCACGGTCAGGAACCTCCGCCCCGCCCGGATCGGCAGGCCGTTCCCTGTCCGGTCCATCAGGCGCGCGCACGACGGGAATGGTGGTGCCTGCCCCGACGCGACCGTCCGTCTGGTCTTCCTGGAACACGAACCACATGACGACGACAAAGGCGGCCAGCGCCATCAGGACCACGAAGCCCGCAATCAGGCGCCAGCGCCCCGGATTCGGTGTTTCCAGTGTCTGGCCACCGCCCGCCATCAGCGCATTTCCTCGACCGGGGTCACGCCCAGTACCTGCAGGCCGGAGCGGATGATCGTGCGCACGCCATCAACCAGCGCCAGCCGCGCCATGGTGAGTTCCGGATTGTCCGGATGAATGAAACGCAGATCCTCCGCGTCCCGTCCCCGGGTCCAGAAACCGTGGAAGGCGGAGGCCATGTCGTAGAGGTAGAAGGCCAGTCGATGCGGTTCCGACGCCTCCGCCGCCTGTTCGATCAGGCGCGGCCAGGCGGTCATCAGCCGGATCAGCGCGATCTCCTCCGGATGTTTCAGCAGGCTGAGGTCTGCCGCCCGTACCGCCTCCGACGAGGTATCCAGACCGGGCACGTCCTTCTCCGCGTTGCGGAAGATGGAACAACAACGGGCGTGGGCGTACTGGACGTAGAAGACGGGGTTGTCGCGCGACTGCTCGGTGACCTTGGCGAAATCGAAATCGATCGGTGCCTCGTTCTTGCGGGTCAGCAGCATGAAACGCACGACATCCCGCCCGACCCGATCCACCACATCACGCAGGGTGACGAAGGTGCCGGCGCGCTTCGACATCTTCACTGGTTGCCCGTCGTCCAGCAGTTGCACCATCTGGCACAGCTTGATGGTCAGTCCACCGGTCTCGGCGCCGGTGATGGCCCGGGTCGCGGACACCATGCGTTTCACATAGCCGCCGTGATCGGCACCCAGCACATCGATCATCTGCGGGAAGCCGCGCTTGAACTTGTCGAAGTGATAGGCAATGTCGGCAGCGAAATAGGTCCAGGACCCATCCGACTTCTTCAGCGGACGGTCGACATCGTCACCCCATTCGGTGGCCCGGAACAGCAGTTGCGGGCGCGGTTCCCAGTCTTCCGGCAGCTTGCCCTTCGGCGGTTCCAGCACGCCGGTATAGACCATGCCGCGCGCCTCCAGATCGCTCACCGCTTCCTCGACCCGACCGTCGGCGTGCAGCTTCCGCTCCGATGTGAAGATCTCGTGATCCACACCCAGCGCATGCAGGTCGGCGCGGATCAGGGTCATCATCCGATCCGTCGCGAACTCGCGCAGCGGCAGCAGCCATTCCTGCTCCTCCGCATCCAGCCAGCGATCCTGATCCCGCTCGGCCAGTTCCCGGGCCGGTTCGATCAGGTACTCGCCCGGATACAGGCCTTCCGCCATCGGGCCAGGGTCCTGCCCCAGCGCCACCCGATAGCGGTAATGCAGTGAACGGGCGAGTACATCGACCTGTGACCCGGCGTCGTTGATGTAATATTCCCGCGTCACGTCCCAGCCTGCCTTCTCCAGCAGGCTGGCCAGTGCATCACCAAACACCGCACCCCGGGCGTGCCCGACATGCATCGGGCCGGTCGGATTTGCGCTGACATATTCAACGTTCACTCGGTCACCATTGCCCATGTCGGAATCGCCGTAGGCGGTGCCGCGGCGCAGGATCTCGGTCAGCCGTGCCTGCCAGAACGCATCGCCCAGCCGGATGTTGATGAAGCCCGGACCCGCGACCTCCACCGATGCAACGCCGTCCATCTGCTGGATGACCGGCACAAGCATCTCCGCAATGTCACGCGGTTTCCGGCGCAACGGCTTGGCCAGCACCATGGCGGCATTGGTCGCCAGGTCACCATGTGACGGGTCACGGGGCGGCTCCACGGTGATCGGCCCGACATTGATGTCGGACGGGGCACCGTCGAGGGAGGCCGCAGCCTCCCGGACCAGATCATTGAAATGACGGAACAGGTTCATTGTGATTCGCTTGAATTGAGGAGACCAGATCGTATCGGACTTCGCATCGCCTTCCAATCGACCGCCCGCAGACGGGCCGGACCGATTGACAAATGTCCTGCGCGGTCTAAATCCCCGGGTTGAGCGACGCAAGTGCGTGCGACCGCAAACATCTGTATGATTGACTGATCATGACCGAAGCAAGTGCAACTGAGACAACCGAATTCCGCGTTACCGATGCTGCGTTCCAGCGCGTCGCCGAACTGATCGCCGATGACGGGCGCGACGGGCTGAAGCTGCGTGTGCAGGTGCTTGGCGGCGGCTGTTCCGGCTTCCAGTATGATTTCGGCTTCGACCCGGAGGTCGGTGACGAAGACCTCAGGATTGAGAAGGACGGTGTCACGGTCCTGGTCGATCCGGTCAGCCTGGAATATCTGAAGGGTTCGGAGTTCGACTATGTCGAAGAACTGATCGGCGCGTCCTTTCAGGTCCGGAACCCGAATGCGACGGCCTCCTGCGGCTGCGGTACATCCTTCTCGGTGATGTAACCGTGCCCGCAGCGTGCTAGATGGAAATCCGACCGAGCCGGAGAATCCGTCATGCGCATTGCCACCTTCAACGTCAATTCCATCAACGCCCGCCTGCCGCGCGTGACAGAGTGGCTGGCCTCGGCTCAGCCCGACATTGTCTGCCTGCAGGAACTGAAGTGCGTTGACGAGAAGTTCCCTGCCGAGCCCATCGAGGATCTTGGCTACAACATCGCTGTCCACGGCCAGAAGACCTACAACGGTGTCGCGATTCTGTCGAAGCGCCCGATCGAGGACGTGATGGTCGGCCTGCCGGGCGATGATGAGGACGAGCAGGCACGCTATCTGGAGGCAACGATCGACGGCGTGCGCGTCGGCGGCCTGTATCTGCCCAACGGCAACCCCGCGCCCGGTCCGAAGTTCGACTACAAGCTCGGCTGGATGGACCGGCTGATCGAGCGTGCAAAGCAGATGCTGGCCGACGAGGAGACCTTCGTTCTCGCCGGTGACTACAATGTCTGCCCGACCGACGACGACGTCTACAATCCGCAGGGGTGGCAGGACGATGCGCTCTGTCGTCCGGAATCTCGCAACCGCTACAGGCAGTTGCTCAACCTCGGCCTGACAGACGGCATCCGCGCCTTTCACCCGCAACCGCACTTCTACACCTACTGGGACTACACCGGCGGCGCCTGGCAGAAGGACAATGGTCTCAGGATCGATCACCTGCTGCTGTCACCGAGCGCTGCCGACCGGCTGCGCGCCAGTGGTGTCGACAAGGCACCTCGCGGCGGGGAACGCCCCTCCGACCACACACCCGCCTGGGTGGAGCTGGAGGAATCGGCATGACGGACGCCCCTCTGACTGGTGGTTGCCTCTGTGGTGCCGTGCGCTATTCGGTCAGCACGGTCGATCCCTATGCCAGCGTCTGTCATTGCCGCATGTGCCAGCAGTGGATCGGCGCGCCCTATTTCGCGAATTTCACGGTTCCGGCAGCGGAGGTCACCTGGCAGGGGGAACCCGTCGAGTGGCGGTCTTCCGACATCGCGGTACGGGCCCACTGCGGGACATGCGGAACGCCGCTCTACTGGAAGGGTGACAGGGAACCGGAGAATTATGACATCGGGCTCATGACCCTTGACGATCCGGCCCGACTGCGTCCGAAGGAACAGATCTGGGCGACATCCGCGGCGGCGTGGCCCGGCCTGCTGCCCGACCTTCCGGCATGGCCCGGGGAGGAACGATCCGGGGAGCCTTTCCGGCGTGCAACCGACTGACTTCATCCTGCCGCTTGTCGGCATCATTCTGGTGGTGACGCTGGTCTGGCTGGCTGGCGGTCGTCGGAGTATCCGCCTCGACCGCACGATGGTTGACCAGGCGCTGCGCGCCGAGGGCTACGTTCCCGCGACGATAACGGTTGCCGACGACGGTCGGGCAGCAATGGCGTGGCTGGAGGACCGCAGTGCCCTGGCGGTCATTCGTGCGATGGGCGATCACGCGGCGATCACCGTGCCGGGGCCGGACGACATCCGTGGCATCGCCATTGACGGGGACCCGCCGCGCCTGCAGGTACGTTTCAGGTCCTACGGCCAGCCGCCCTTCGCCATCGCGCTGAACGACCCGGAGACGCTGGATCGCTGGCGCAAGGTGCTGATGCTCTATGGCGAAATGGCCGCGCGGAAGGAAACCGCCTCATGAAACTGCCCGATCCGGTCGCGCTGGCCATTCCCGCCTTCATTGTCCTGATGGTTGCCGAACTGGCGCTCGGCTATTTCAGAATCCGTGCGGTGCGCTACGAACTGAAGGACACCACCGCCAGCCTGATCATGGGGATCGGCAATCTGGCAACAGGCATCCCGTTCATCGTGCTGATCTACGGTTTCATTCGCGCGCTGTACGAGATCCGCCTGTTCGATATCGGTTACCAGTGGTGGACCTTCGTCGCGATCCTCTTCGCGCAGGACTTCTGCTACTACTGGTTCCATCGCCTGAGTCACGAGCATCGTTTCTGGTGGGCTGCGCACATCAACCACCACTCATCCCAGCACTACAACCTCTCGACCGCCCTGCGGCAGACCTGGACCGGCAATATTGCCGGAACCTTCATCGTTTACGCGCCGCTGCCCCTGCTGGGCTTTCCGCCGGCGATGATCGCCTTCTCGATGGGCATCAGCCTCGTCTACCAGTTCTGGATTCATACGGAGGCAATCGGTCGCCTGCCCCGACCCATCGAGTGGATCTTCAACACGCCGTCACACCATCGGGTACATCACGCCACGAACCCGCGCTATCTCGACAGGAACTACGCCGGAATCCTGATCATCTGGGACCGGATGTTCGGCACTTTCGTGCCCGAGGACGACAGCGAACCCTGTCGCTACGGCATTGTGCGCCAGATAGCGACCTTCAATCCGATCCGCATCGCCTTTCACGAGTGGGTGGACATGTTTCGCGATGCCCGGGCCGCCGGAAACTGGCGCGATGCGCTGGGATACCTCTATCACGCCCCCGGCTGGCGACCGGACGGCAGCGGCCGGACTTCGGCTGTCATTCGTGACGAATGGCGCACCATGACGGCAAACACACGCAGCGCGGGTTCGTGAACCTTGTCTTGTCTCGCCAGACACCACAGAATTGATGCGTCGGGGGACAACCAGCCCGCTCGAACGAACATGGCAGACGGGTTGGCAAGCAGAGTCACGCGTTCGGGGGAACCAACATGACCATTCACCAGCAGATTGGCGGTGACGCCGCCGTGAACGCGGCTGTCGACCTCTTCTACACCAAGGTACTGGCTGATCCGTTGCTTGCGCCAATGTTCGAAGGCGTGGACATGAGCGCACAGAACGGCAAGCAACGGGCGTTCTTCACTGCCCTGTTCAAGAACGAGGCCGCTGGCGTGGACGATTACATGCGACGCTCCCACGCGCATCTTGTCGCCGAGAAGGGGATGAGCGATCCGCATTTCGACGCTGTCGCACGCCACCTTAACGACACGCTGGTCGAACTTGGCGTACCGGACGAACTGGTCGACCAGATCATGGGTGCTGCGGCAGGCCTGAAGGACGCCGTGCTGAACCGCTGACCGGTTTCCGGACAGGTCCGCCTGAAATCAGCCGAAAACCGGACGGAGATTGCGCCGTTCCGGGACGAACCTTGCTCAGTGTGCGGGTCTGCCCCGGCTCGGTCCGTCGTCCCTCCAGATCGGCCCATCAGATGATGCACCCGCATCAGCCCACTGCCCCAACCGGCCACCCACGAGATCATCGTGAACGGGCGGGTGGGTGGGGGATCGGGCGATCCCCCTGACAATCAGTGGAACAATCGAAAGTGAGGTCTACTGCGTCAGGCCCTGCAGCAGGCTGCCAAACAGGTTCTGGCTCTTTTCGGTCTCCTGCTCGATCTGCTGCTGATTGCTGCCCTTGGTGCCGCCCTGTGTCGCGCCACCCTGGCGGGCCTTCAGTTCAACCACATCACAACGGCTTTCCACTGTGCGGTTGTCCGTGTTCTCGCAGGTCTGCAGCACCTGCTTCAGCTCGGCGATCTGACCGCGCCTGAGGTGCTGCTCGGCCCTGAGTTCCAGTCCCCAGACCGAGCCAAACGTCTCCTCGACCTCCAGGATCCGGCGCTCCGCGATCTCGAACTCCTCCTGTTCGATGGCGACAAGGGCCTGCTGGCGCAGCAGCAACGGCTCCGCCTGCTTGCCGCGATAGCCGATCTCCAGATTCTCGTGGAAATCGCTGAGACGCCCCTGTTCCTTACGGATCGCGCCAAAGACATACCAGAGATAACCAGGCGTGTCGGGCCGACCATTGAAGGCCTGAATCTGCCTCTGGATGTCCCGTGCCATCGCATTCATGTCATTCGGCTCCAGCGGTGCACCGCTGTAGGGACAGTCCTTGCCCGGCTTGCGCAATTCGGCGGGCACCGGCTCTTCCTGAATCACCTTGACCGGCTTGGGATCATTGCCGTTCGAGTGCTCATCGTCCGGCACATACTCGACCTTCGCCGAGGCCTCGCGCATCTTCTTCCAGGTCAGCTTCCTGGTGCCATCCTGGCTGATCAGCACCTGATCATCGCTGATGTTCCTGTGCTCATCGATATGGAAGTTGAGGCAGGAATGCACTGCAGAGGCGGCGACGACACTGCGCACGAGATCGGTTTCCTGCGCGATGCTGTCCGAAACCGGCTTTGCACGTTCCTTGCGAGCCTGCGGATACTCCTTGTAGAGGCGCTCCCGGTACAGCAATGCCGTAGACGCCTTGCGCTCCTTGATTGGCGGATGTGATTCAGACCATTCCTTGAACAGGGCCAGCGCGGCACGAATGGACAGGTTCACACCTTCGGCCTGCAGTGCAGTGATCAGTTTGTTCTGGTTGCTCAACTCCGCCAGCGTCTTGACCGCGATCCCGACGATCTCGAGCTGGTGGCGAAGATCATCTATGACCTTCTTCTGTGCCTCGCCGAGCCGGTCGAAGACCAAGTTGCTGTGACGGGGCTGGAATCCGGCCTCGGTCACCACGCGCGTGGCCAGGGTATCGGCGTCGAGTTCGTTGGCGCGCCACAGAATGGGCTCCAGCCCACCAACCTGCATGGCCTTGATGGCGCTGAACGAGGCCTCGATGCGGCTGTTCACCGCCTCATGCCCCCGGATCTGTTCAAGTGTCATCGGCTTGCCACCCAGCAGACCGCTGCGCTTGGCGAAACTGTAGGTGCTGATCGCGAACTGAACGGTGTCCAACAGGGTTTCGAGATCAAGGAAACTCTCGTTGTCCTTGAAATGGTTCAGGTGAACATGCGCGATCTCATGCGCCAGCAGGAACGCCAGACTGTCCTCGTTCAGACGGTCACGGTCGCCTTCACCCATCGCATCGATGAACCAGCGGGCGGAGATGAAGATGTCACCAGCTTCATTGGCGAAGGCCTCGTACCCGGCCCCGGAAATGATGAACACCTCGATCTCTTGCGGGTTGGCCGTCGGCGGAAATTTCTCCAGCAGACGCGCGGTCAGGTCCCGCACGTAGGCCCGGGTCGCCGGCATGTCGACGATCGTGGCATTGCCATCCAGACGTTTGGGCAATCTCGGATTGACGAGAGGTGTGTCCACGAGCGTCAGGCGTGATCCGCCTTCGAGCTTCGCCAGTTCCTGCGTGAACTCCGCATCGCGTTCCAGCCCCTTCCGCTTCGGGTCACCGAAAATGGCGTGATCAACGCTCGTCACGAAGGACTTCTCGCCGTCATTGCCCTGGCAGCCGCCCAGCAGCAGTGCCGACGCCAGAATCACACTCGAAAGAGCTCTCATCGGTTCCCCCAAAAAGTTTCCTCCCCGGAACAGGCAGCGCACCCCTCCGGAAGGCTTCCTCAGTCGCAGATCTTGCCGCCCCCGCCGCCAGACCCGTACCCGCCGCCCGTTCCGGCACTGCCGGCCAGCGCCGTCGACCGCCCCTTCGGCTCAAACGCAAAGATTTCGGGGTAGAGGAAGAAGGCCAGACCGTCCTGGACCTCGTTGCCGTCTGAATCCACGTTGTAGACGCGGACCAACCCGTCATCCGTCGGCCGGACACCCTTGCCTGCGACCAGTTTGCTGGGCTTCCCGGAGCCCTTGACTTCATAGTCGTCGCCAAGCTTGTCCGTAACAGCATCGTCAAGGATGCAGAATTCCTGTTGCGTCGCCGAATTGGCCGCACCGGAAAGACATGCGCAGCCGGAAATCAGGATCGCCGAAAGAAATACCCTGTAAAACACCGAAAACCCCTCATCTATCCCCAATTTGGCGAATTTTGAGCGATATGCGGTCAGGATACAACCCGATTCAATAGAACTTTAACCTGTTACCTCACGCTCAGGTATACGGATGCATTGCTCCGGTGGTTCCGGCATGGGTCATTCCGCGCCTGGTTCAGCCCCGGTACCGGGGGTTCCTGGCGCGATATGCCAGAGCAGCATCTGGAACCAACCCACCACCCCCTCCCGGAAGACCACACCAAGAACCAGTATCAGAGCCAGAAGGTCGGCTGACGGAAAGGGCAGGAAGATCATGCCGAGGACTGTGAACACGACCACGAGCGGAATGCAGGCATAAAGGGCCCGACGATAGCCGAGCCCGAAATATCGCCGGACAGGGATGCCGAAGAACTGCCTGGTATCATCCTCCAGCTCAAGCTCCCCCTTTTCCTCGGCACAGTTCTCTCGTCCGGGGGGATGACCAAAGCGGGACACGATCAATCTGCTTAACAGCAGCACGATGAGAAGTGTGAACATCTCGAGCAGATCCATCAGGTCGAATTCGTAGAGCAATCGATCCGGACGCCGCGGGCACTCGGCCCCATACCAGAGCAGGCATTGTAGTGCCTCTGCGTGCAGAAGCGCGCCGACCTTGCTGCCGAAGACCGTGGACGGCACCACGTCCCGCGCATTGTCGAAATTACCGGCGATGATGACCGCAGACCCCTCGAAAGCGCTGCTGAGATACTTTCGCCATTGCCTTCTCTCAATGGCCGACAGACCTCCGCGGATCTGACCACCTTCATCGCTGGTCTCGACCTTCTTGCGCACGGAAAGTGGCCAGTCCCGGGGGGAGAAAAAGGCTTCATGCATCGGGATATTGGAACAGCCGCGGGCATAGGCGTTGTCAGTACCGGCGATATTGCCGAAGAGCTCGTTGTTGAGCCGATCGAACACATACCCGGCATGGTCCAGGATCTCAGCGGCGCTGTCCGGTCGATTGCTGTCCAGGAAGGTGAGTTCCGGACGACAGCTATGGATGTCCGACATGTCCGGGACGGGCGGTTTGCCTCCGTCAGTCCGGCGCGGCACGTCCGAGTCCAGCCATTGGTAGAACTCGGGTGCCCGCGCATAGGGGCGCGGTGCAAGCCGATGCTGCTCCAGCTCCGTCGTACCATCAATCAGGTTCGCCACCTGCCGCCATCCATGCGCGACACCCTGTGCCAGATCGTCTTTCAGATCAGTCGACCGTCCCGAATCGAGCATTGGGTCCAGTTGCAGGCCAAGCCCGACCATGACATCCAGCCACGCTGTCGGCAGATCAGCCGAGACACTGGCAGGATTGTCCGAAGCCAGCGTAGTGAGCGCATTCCTTTGATTGACGAACAAGGCGACCGACCGGATGAACTGCTCGACGAGATCGGGTTCCAGTTCCTCACCGGCATCGACCAGCGCCAATTCTGCAACCTGTACCGCCACCCTGGCCCGTCTGACGGCAGCCATGGCATCCTCTGCCTGCCAGGCAGACACGGCATCAGGCGCGGAACGCAACCTGACCCGGGCAAGTTGCAACGTTCTATCAGCGACTGCTTCGTTCCTCTTCGCCAGGTCGATCATCGCCTCGGCCTTCCTGGCATTCGCAGTCAGCAAGGCGACTTTCCGCGCGACCATGGCCGCAGCTTCGGTTGCCCTGATCAGCCGGGACTTTGCCCAATTCTCGGCCGCGACCTCGATACCCAGATAAGGCTCGCGAACCTGTCCCGCACATTTCCGCTTGAGCCTCTCGATCGCGATAGGTCCCCCAACGAGCGTGTCAGGATCGACATCGGGACACTCCGAATTCCAGCTCGGGTTACATTGGGGAAATTCTCGAATGGCTGAATTCGGATGCGCGCACCAGGCGGCGAACATCTCCAGGACGGGAGTTGATGTCGGCATCGGACCCGGCACGGTGGCTGCATCGCCACCCAGCAACTCAACCGTCCGGTCCTGATGGACAGAGTCGTTGAAGGTAATGGCCAGCGGATAGTCGTCCCACGACCAGCGCGCAGGCACCACCCGCGCAACATCATGTAGGCACCTGAAACGTAACGGCAGCCAGACAGGCTCTTCGGCCATCAAGGCTTGCGTCTCGATCAACTTCACGATCCGATCCCACGCCGCCTGCCGGACAGCGACATCTCTTGTCGCCAGAAATGTTCGCGCCTCTTCACGCATCACGTCTTCGGTTTCTGCGTTCCGGGCCTTCTTGCTGCGCAGGACATGGTTCGTGGGCAGACCGGCAACGAACAGGAACGGTTTCTCCTCGGCCCGGTTGCGCAGCTGCCGTTCCAGATTTCCGACCGTGTCTATCGGGGCATCGGCTTCGCCGCGCTGCAGCGGGCGTCTTACGGACCGCTTCCATTCCGCTGTCGCATTGCCTTCGGCATCACAGAATTCGCCGTTGCCGCTCGTATCGGTAAGCAGCCGGATGTCCAGAAAGATGACCGAAACCTTCAGGCGTCCGAGCAGGTAGAACAGCCCCTTCATCCGATCGAGTGGCAGATGGTGGCGCGCGAAGGGTTTCGGGCTCCTTGGATCGTCCTTGTGGATGTTGGCCATAACGACGTCATCGAAACGCAGGACATGGATCGGGGCCCAGGGTTGCGCTTTCAGAGGCTGCGACCTGCGGAGCCGGCGCTGCTCCTCAAGAAATCTCTCCTCTTCTGAAAGACCCTGATCCGAAGCTGTCTCGACTGCTGGGGGATTGTGCGCGCCGGGCGCTTCGCCATTCCTGGTCTCCTCGTGCCTGCGGCGCGTACGTTCCAGAAAGGTCCTGGCGGATACCTCGAACTGGTCGCGATGGCTCAGCGGGCCAGAAGTGCGAATGTGATCATAGACTTCCTCGGGCGTCGTGAGTGCCGCCGGAGGCAGGATTGCCGCAAAGACCGTCTCGAAGAAGTCCTGCGTCGCACTCTCGCTGTTCTGCTTCACACCCAACGGGTTCCAAGTTGAGATGAATAGGAAGATCAAGAGCGCGAGCGCGATCTGCACCCGGGTCGGATTCGGCCTCCGACCCGACAACTTCCCGCTGCCTTCCCCCCTGTCCTCGGTCATCGAAGTCCGCCCCCTCAGGCACCATCAACCAACCCTGTGGAGATTAAGCAAAAGGTGTCACAACCGAAAGGGCAGTCTTCGACATTCACCCAACCTCCGGCATCAGAGCCGTGCAGGCACACCGCGACGTTTGCGCGGTTGCCCGGATCGGAACCAGCGGCCATGTTTCCCCGATGAGCAGTCGCCTTACATACCTTGCCCGGCGTCCGGCCCTGGCCATCATCGTGCCGTCGGCCATTGCCCTGGGCACCGCCATGGTGGCGCAGCACGGCTTCGGCCTGGCGCCTTGCGAACTCTGTGTCTGGCAGCGCTGGCCCTATGTCGCCGCGGCGGCCCTTGTCGTACCGGCATTCCTGTTGCCGCGCGCAGCCGTGTACTGGTTGCTGCTGGCGGCAGTTGCATTCGCCCTGTCCGCCGGGTTCGGCGTGTTTCATGCCGGTGTCGAGCAGGGCCTCTGGCGCGGACTGGAGTCATGCAGCGCCATCTCGACGCCGGATTCACTGGAGGCACTCAAGGCGCAGGTTATGGGAACGCAACCGGCGCGCTGTGACCAGATCGCCTTTGCCTTTCTCGGCCTCTCCATTGCGGGCTGGAACGCCGTTTTCGGGGCGCTGTCCGCAGTGCTGATGCTGCTGCTCATCGACACACGGATCAGGAGCCGCTGATGGAACGGAAGACAGGGCGCGCGCTGCCCGGTGACATCGACCAGCGCACCAGGCTTGAGCGTATCCTGCGGGTCGATCAGGCGGGCGAATATGGTGCGAAGCGGATCTATCAGGGCCAGCTTGCCGTGCTGGGCAATGCGCCTTCCGGGGACACCATCCGGCACATGGCGGAGCAGGAAGAAAAGCATCTGAAGACCTTCGACGACCTGCTGAATGAGCGCCGCGTGAGACCGACGCTGCTCTCCCCCCTCTGGCATGTCGCGGGCTTTGCCCTGGGGGCCGGAACGGCGCTGATGGGCGAGAAGGCAGCGATGGCCTGCACGGAGGCGGTGGAGGAAGTGATCGACGCGCATTATGCGCAGCAGACCGAGGCACTTGCCGCGGAAGGTGTCGAACCTGCACTCCAGGAAACCATCGAGACCTTCCGGGCCGAGGAGGTCGAGCATCGCGACATCGCGCGCGAACATGACGCTGCCGGTGCGCCCGGATACGGGCTGCTGACAACGGGCGTGAAGGCCGGATCCAGGCTTGCCATCTGGCTCTCGACCCGGTTCTGAGACCGAAGCCGCGTGCGTATCGCCTTCCACGCGCCGCTGAAGCCGCCGGACCATCCGGTACCATCCGGTGACAGACAGATCGCCCGCCTGCTGATGGCCGCCCTGCGCCAGTCGGGGCACGAGGTCGACCTGGTGTCGCGCTTGCGGACGCGGGAGCCTAACGGCAATGCGGAACGGCAGCAGCTTCTGCGGGACAAGGCGGGTAAGGAAATCGCGCGGCTGACCGGGGAACTTGCCGCACGACCGCCGGATATCTGGTTCACCTATCACGTCTACTACAAGGCACCGGACCTGATCGGGCCGGAGATCAGCAAGCGGCTGGGCATTCCCTATGTGATCGCGGAGGCGAGCGATGCCCCCAAACGCCTGAAGGGGCCGTGGTCGGACTTTGCCCGCCGTGCCCGCCAGGCCATACGGGACGCGGATGCCGTCCTGGCTCTGAACCGGGCGGATGAGGCGGGCATTGCCGGCCTGGTTGCGCCGGAGCGGCTTCACACGATCCCACCATTCATCCGGACCCGGCCACGTCCGGGCAAACGGCTGCCGACGCGCCGGACAGTGCGGCTGCTCGCCATCGGCATGATGCGCCCCGGCGACAAGCTTGCGTCCTACAGGGAACTGGCGACCGCATTGCGCGGCCTCGGGTCGGAAGACTGGAGCCTCACCATCGTCGGTGACGGACCCGCCGCGCAGCAGGTGCGAAACGCATTTGCGCCCGTTCGGAACCGGATCACCTGGCGCGGTCGGGTTGCCCCTGCCCATCTGGCCGGGATCATGCGCGACCACGACCTGATGGTCTGGCCTGCGGTCAACGAGGCTTTCGGGATGGCACTGGTGGAAGGCGCCTGCATGGGACTTCCCACGGTCGCCGGTCGCACCGGCGGCGTGCCGGATGTGGTCGCGCACGGGCGGACCGGACTGCTGGTGGAACCGCACGACCGCCACGCCCTGATGCGGGCCATCCGCACCCTGCTGCGGCGGCCAGCGGTTCGCAAACGCCTGGGTGGTGAAGCCTGGCGCCGGGCAACCGGGCGGCACGGTTTCGCGGCAGCGTCACGGAAACTGGATATGATCCTCAACCAACTGCTCAGATGAGGACACGGGAACCGATGCGCATAACCATGCTCCGCCATGGCCGGACGGCATGGAATGCCGTAAGGCGCATACAGGGTCGCACCGACATTCCCCTTTCCGACATGGGGCGCGGCGCGCTGGACGGACTCAGACTGCCGCCGGAGCTGGATGCGGATACATGGGTCAGCAGCCCGTTGAAGCGTGCGACGGAGACGGCGCGCATCCTGTCCGAAGGGCGGCCCGTTGCGACGGATGCGCGGCTGACGGAGATGAACTTCGGCGATTGGGAGGGCCAGACCCACGCGGATCTGATGGCCACCGACCCGGAGGGCATGCACCGCAACGAAACACGCGGCATGCACATGCGCCCGCCTGGTGGTGAAACACCTGCGGAGGTCGCCGCCCGCCTGCTCGATTTCCTGACCGGCCGTCAGGAGTCCGCGCTGGTTCTGGTCAGCCACAAGGGCGTCATGCGCGCCGCACTGGCCCGGGCGAGCGGCTGGGACATGACGTCCGACCCGCCGTTCGCTATCAAGTGGCACATGGCCCAGACATTCGTTCTCGAAGACGGCAGGCTCCGCATCGACCGGCTCAATATCCCGCTGGTTGCGGCATGACCGGTCGCGCGATGATCCATGTCCAGCATCTGCTCGGTGTCGGCCACCTGAGCCGGGCGGCGCGCCTTGCAAATGCCCTCGACCTGGCGGGCATGGATGTGGCGCTGGTCTCCGGCGGGCGGGAGGCGGCGCAGATCGTGACCCGTCCCCGGGTGCGGCGCATTCAGTTGCCGTCGATACAGGCGTCGGATGCAAGCTTCGCCACGCTGGTCGATGAGAATGACCAGCCGATTGATGACAGGTTCCGCCGCGACCGATGCCACCGCTTGCTCAACCAGTATGAAGACTTTCGCCCGGAACTCCTTGTAACGGAACTGTTTCCCCTTGGACGTCGTCAGTTGCGTTTCGAGATGCTGCCCTTGCTGGAGATGGCGCATCGCGACCGCCATTGCCGGACAATCGCCTGTTCCGTCCGCGATATCGTGAACCGTCGCCCCAGGCGGCAGGCCGAAATGCTGGAATGGCTCAACCGCTACTACAGGCTGGTTGTCGCGCATGGGGATGCTGACTTCCTGCCCCTGCAGGACAGTGCGCCTTTCCTGGACCGGTATCGGGGCCATGTGCTGCATACGGGCTATCTCACCGATGCGCAGCCTGCCGCGACATCAGACGCCTCCGGTGAAGTGCTGGTGAGCGCCGGTGGCGGCGCTGTCGGGGACGCCCTGTTCGCCGCCGCCGCGGCAGCGCGCAGGTCGTCGGCTCTCGGCCATCTTGTCTGGCGCTTCAGGCATGGCCGGAACGTGTCCGCCGACAAGGTCGCTCACTGGCGCGACCTTGCTGGTCCGGGAGCGATCTTCGAGCCCGTCGCGCCCGACTTCACGGATCGCCTGGCGGTGGCAAGGCTGGCCATCGGGCAGATCGGCTACAACACTGCGGCGGAGTTGCTGGCGACCGGCACGCCCGCGGTCATGGTCCCCTTCGCGGGCGGGGCAGAGACCGAGCAGACGCGGCGGGCGGAGCGCTTTGCCGCCATGGGCTACACGGTCGTGCCGGAATCCCGGCTGACACCCGACAGTCTGATCGCCGCGATCAATACCGCTGCAAGGTATCGGCGAATGGCTGCAAACCACATTCAACTGGACGTCGGTGACAAGGCTGCAGCGGCCCTGATGCACGGGGTAGCACCATGACACCGCTGTCCTGCCGCTACCCACTGCGGGCGATCTGGAGGGACTATCTGAGGGCCGTGATCGGCCTCACAACATTCGGCGCACCAGCATTGTTTGTCGCAGTTTCTTCTGTCATGTTCTGGCTGCTCGGGGGGCTCGCACTGCTTTTTGCGGCTTTCGGGATCAGGACGGCGATCCGGCATTCCAGTCGTATCGTTGTGGACGGGGTGGGCATAAGATTCACCGGTCTTCTTCATCGTTCTGTTACCTGGAATGGGCTAGGGGAAGTGCGGATAAGATATTATTCGACCTGGCGGGATCGCTCGGCAGGCTGGATGCAACTGGTCATCATGGGGGGCGGCACGACGATCCGCGTTGACCAGACGCTGGACGGTTTCAAGGCACTTGCCGATACCGTCTGCCGCGGGGCCTTGGCCAACGGGGCGCGTCTGGATGGCGTTACACGGCACAATGCCGGGGCAATCGGGCTGAACCTTCCGACCGAATCGGGAGACGAACAAGCATGAGCACGAACGTATTGCGCGTTCGCGATCTCAAGGTCGAATTCCATGTGCCAGAGGGCGTGGTCAAGGCTGTCGATGGCGTTTCATTCCGGGTTCCCGAGGGCAAGACCGTTGCCCTGGTCGGTGAGTCCGGCTCAGGCAAGACCGTTATCTCGCAGGCGCTCATGGGGATCCTGCCGAAGGCGGCACAGATCAATCAGGGCGAGATCCTGCTGTTCGACACGCAGAAGCGCGGCAGCTTCGTCGACATCACCAAGCTGAAACGCGACGGGCCGGAGATGCGTGGCATCCGCGGCAACCGTATTTCCATCGTCTTTCAGGAGCCGATGACCAGCCTTTCACCGCTGCACACCATCGGCGATCAGGTGTCGGAGGCGCTGCGGGTCCACGGTCGCTCCAACATCAAGCAGGGCCTGGAGATTTCGGAGGAGATGCTGCGCCTCGTCGGCTTTCCGGATCCGAAGAAGGCCCTGTCGACCTATCCGTTCGAGCTTTCCGGCGGCTTGCGTCAGCGCGCGGTCATCGCCATGGCACTGGTATGTCGCCCTGCCCTGCTGATCGCCGACGAACCGACCACGGCCCTGGACGTGACCATCCAGGCCCAGATCCTGAAGCTGATGAACGATCTTCAGAAGGAACTGGGGATGGCCATCCTGATGATCACGCACGATCTGGGCGTGGTTGCCAACATGGCTGACGAGATCGTCGTGATGTACCACGGGCGGGTGATGGAGCGCGGGACGCTGACCGACCTGTTCGCCGCACCGAAGCACCCTTACCTGCAGGCCCTGCTGCGCGCCGTACCGCGCTTCGACATGGAAGTGGGGGAGCGGCTGGTCCCGATCCGGGAGATCAAGGCGGAACTGGACGGTGCGCTGCTGCAGCCGCGCAAGCCCTGGCCGGAAAATGCGCCGGATGCCAGGAAGCCCTTGCTGGAGATCCGCAGCCTGACCAAGAGCTACGGCACCCGCAAGACCGGCATCCTGTCCGGCAAGGACGCGGGTCGCGTGCTGGCGGTGGATGACGTTTCATTCCACATCAATCGCGGCGAATGCCTTGGACTGGTTGGCGAATCCGGCTGCGGCAAAACCACCACGTCGAAGGTGATCATGCGTGCGCTGGCTCCTGACAGCGGCGATGTGCTGTTCAATGACAGCGGCACCCGCGTCGACGTGCTGAAACTGCGCGGCAAGAAGCTGTTCGACTATCGCCGCAAGGTCCAGTTCATGTTCCAGGACCCCTTCAGTTCCCTGAACCCCCGCATGACCGTGTTCGATATCATCTCGGAGCCACTGGTGATCCACAAGGTGGCGAACAAGGAAGAACGCGTCGAACGGGTGAAGGAACTGATGTCGCTGGTCGGGCTGGATGTGCGTTTCCTGCGCCGCTATCCGCACAGTTTCTCCGGTGGTCAGCGCCAGCGTATCGGCATCGCCCGCGCCCTGGCCCTGCAGCCCGAACTGCTGATCTGTGACGAGCCGGTCTCGGCGCTGGACGTGTCCATTCAGGCCCAGGTGCTGAACCTGCTGAAGGACCTGAAGGAGAAGATGGGTCTGACCTATCTGTTCGTTTCGCACAACCTGGCGGTCATCGACTACATGGCGGACCGCATTGCCGTGATGTGTCGTGGCCGGCTGGTCGAGACGGCACCGCGTGAGGAACTGTTCCGCAATCCGGTGCACCCCTATACCCGCGCCCTGCTGAAGGCGGTGCCGAAACCCGATCCGTCGGACCGGCTGGACCTGTCGGCACTGATGGAGGGCAAGGCGTCGATCCCGGAGGAATGGCCCGCGCCCTTCACCGTCGATGAACATACGGAGATGGCTCTGCTGGACCTGGGTTCGGAGCATTTTGTCCGGGCA
>Ga0070728_10001231_pt1 | contig 40255 bp, 31 predicted proteins | sample tdDd471_FD_66723 | JGI IMG/M metagenome (GOLD analysis project Ga0070728, IMG submission 66723) | Marine sediment microbial communities from the Atlantic coast under amendment with organic carbon and nitrate - tdDd47.1 | ecosystem: Environmental > Aquatic > Marine > Coastal > Sediment | place... | reverse complement strand
CATCTGGAAACCTTGACGTTGGTATTCAACCAGAGGATCTTTTTGCGCAACAGCTTGCAAACCAATCCCTTCTCTTAAAATATCCAAATCCGTCAAATGACGTTGCCAATAGTTATCTAATGCACGAATAACCGTTTGACGTTCAGCAACTGCCATCAACCCTTCGCGGACGGCTTCTAACTGAGCTTTCTTTTCATCCAGCATCTGCCGTGCATGGTCAGTCAATTGTTCAATCAGCTCTTCTTCTTCGATTTCGTCAAGCAATTCCGACGTGACATTGGTTGGAATTGGCAAACCCGTGCTAACCAACTGTTGATACATCACCTCGACCTCAAGGTAATCACCATTATGATCTTTCGCATAAATATCATTAACGGCAGCTGTGATTTGATCTTCGATCATCGCGAGATAATCGGCATGAAGTTGGTCATCGTCTTTATCAAGCCAATCAAGACGTTGGGTGTAAATAATTTCACGTTGGCGGTTTACTACATCATCATATTCCACCAAACGTTTACGAATATCAAAGTTATGCCCTTCAACACGAATCTGTGCCTGTTCAATCGATTTACTAATCATCGAATGTTGGATCGCTTCGTCTTCTGGGAAGCCAGCTGTTTTCATCAGTTTTTTAACATTGTCATTGGCAAAGCGTTTCATCAGATCGTCATCAAGGCTGAGATAGAATCGTGATTCACCGGGATCACCTTGACGACCAGAACGACCACGTAACTGGTTATCAATCCGTCGAGCTTCGTGGCGCTCTGTACCGAGGACAAATAAACCACCAGCATTAAGGACAATTTCACGACCTTTTGCAACTTCTTCCCGTGCTGACGCGAGAGCTTCTTGCCATTGTTCATCAGTAGCTTCAGTCAGATCAATTCCTTGACGGCGCAATATCTGACGTGCTAAGCCATCAGGGTTCCCACCAAGTAAAATATCAACACCACGTCCCGCCATATTGGTCGCAATCGTTACTGCCCCCGGACGACCTGCCTGCGTGATAATCTCAGCTTCTTTTTCATGCTGTTTTGCGTTCAGAATTTCGTGTTTGATGCCTGCTTTTACAAGGTATCTACTGAGGCGTTCTGAGGTTTCAATCGCCACTGTACCAACAAGCACAGGTTGCTGATTTTCGTTACGAATTCTGATTTCGTTAACAATCGCATCCCATTTTGCTTTCTCATTTACATAAATGAGGTCTTGAACATCATTACGGATTACGGGTCGGTGAGTTGGAATTGGTACAACATCAATTTCATAAGTCTTTTCAAATTCTTCAGCTTCGGTGACAGCTGTACCTGTCATACCTGCTAGCTTATCATACATACGGAAGAAGTTCTGGAAGGTAATTGTTGCCATTGTGATATTCTCACGACGGATTTCTACACCTTCTTTTGCCTCAATCGACTGATGTAAACCTTCCGAAAAACGACGACCCGGCATCAAGCGTCCTGTAAAATCATCAACAATGACAACTTCACCATTTTGAACAATATATTCTTTATCATTTTCATAGAGGGTTTGAGCGCGTAAGCAGTTATCAAGATAAGGTAGCATCTCCGAATTATCAGGATGGTAAAGTTCGTCTAAGCCGAGCAGACCTTCAACTTTTTCAACACCTTGCTCTGTCAGATAAACAATACGATCTTTAATATCTAGAACATAGTCACCATCAGGTTCTTCGGCTTCAATGCTGTCTTCACTACTTGGCTTCAACTTCTTCACTATCGAAGCAAATTGACGATAATAATCTGATGGTTCATCCGATGGACCTGAAATAATCAAGGGGGTACGCGCTTCATCAATGAGGATATTATCGACCTCATCAATAATCGCATAATGTAAATCTCGCTGTACACGACGATCAATTGACGCGATCATATTGTCACGCAAATAATCAAACCCAAATTCGTTGTTTGTCCCATACAAAATATCGGCTTGATAGGCTTCACGACGGGTAATCGGACGCAAATTTTGATAGCGTGCATCATCCGAAATATAAGTGGGGTCATACAAGAACGAGCCAGAATCAGGTTGACCACCCGTATTTTGAATGACGGAGGCGGATAACCCCAACATATAATAAATAGGTCCCATTGTCTGCAAACCATGTTTACTGAGGTAATCATTCGGTGTGACAAGGTGTGCGCCTTTTCCTTCTAGCGCATTGAGGTAGAGTGGTAAGGTTGCAACAAGAGTTTTACCTTCCCCCGTCTTCATTTCTGCGATACGTCCTTCATGCAGAACAATACCACCAATCATCTGTACATCATAAGGACGCAAGCCAATTGTCCTCACGGATACTTCACGGACGATCGCAAATGCTTCAACAAGGATATCTTCTATAGATTCACCTTTGGACAAGCGATCTTTGAACATTCCCGTTTTTGCAGTAAGTTGTGCATCAGTTAGTTTTTTTAATTCTGGTTCTAGTGCATTAATCTCGTCAACAGTACCCTGATAACCAGAAATTGCCCGTTCCATCGGGTCACCGAAAATTGTCTTTACAATACTCCGAAACATAGTCCCTCACATGGTCTATTGTCGCATAATATCGGCGATTATATCACACACATATATACAACCCGTTAGAGCTTCGCTATTGTTATGATAGAATCGCATTATTACTTTATTCGCCATTTCTTACTTAAAAGTTGCAAGCAAGGGTCTGATTATGCAATATATATCGCTAGGGCGTACAGGGCTAAAGGTTAGCCGATTATGTTTAGGAACAATGAACTTTGGCGCAAGTACGGACGAAACAACCTCTTTTGCCATTTTGAATCACGCAATTGCGGGTGGTATCAATTTTCTAGATACTTCTAATATCTACTCCAATTGGGTCAGTGGCCATGTCGGTGGCGAGTCAGAGATTGTCCTCGGAAAATGGTTAAAAAAACAAAATCGTCGTGACATTATTATTGCGACTAAAGTACGTGGTCGGATGTGGGATGGCGCAAATGGTGAAGGACTCAGCCGACATCATATTATTCACGCCGTTGAAGATAGTCTAAAACGCCTACAAACCGATTACATTGATCTCTATCAAACGCATTGGTATGATGAATCAACCCCGATGGAAGAAACCCTTTCAGCTATGGATTCGCTTGTAAATGCAGGAAAAGTTCGTTATATCGGCGCGAGTAATCATCCTGCATGGATGCTCATGAAATCGTATTGGTTAAGTGATATTCATCGATTGGTGCGCTATGAATCCCTACAACCCCACTACAGCCTCTTTAATCGAAGCGAATATGAGCGAGAGCTTGAGGCAGTTTGTGCAGACCAGACCGTTGCTGTCATCCCTTATAGCCCACTCGCCGCAGGATTTGCAACAGGAAAATATACAAGAACTAACAAAACACCTGATAATAGTCGCGCTGATGGTGGATTAATTAAGAGACTAATCAATAATGAAGATGCCTATAATGCGCTGGATATTATGACGAAGATTGCCAATTCGCACGATATACCCATTGCTCATGTTGCATTGGGTTGGCTTCTTGCAAAACCAACAATCACGGCACCCATCGTTGGTGCACGAACAGTTGATCAACTCAAAAATACAATAGGGGCAGTTGATTTACAGCTAAATGAAGCAGAGATCAACCAACTGAATGAAGCAACAAAGATGTTTTAGGGAAGATGATTACGGACTGTACTTAAAAGCACATCTAATTTAAATGGTTTTGGTATAAAGTCCACACAACCATGTGCAACAACTTGATGACGTTCTGCAACTGCTGAACATGCGATAACCGGAATATTATGTGTGGCGATGTCAGCTAGAATTTGTTGCGTGGCATCATATCCAGTGAGGGTTTCGGATGGCATAATCCAATCCATAACAATCACATCTGGAAGTATACGTTTCGCTAAAGAAACAGCTTCTTCACCCGAATATGCCATAAAACATTGTATTCCCAATTTTGTTAATACTGTACGCATCAGTTCTGTTTGATCAGGACTATCATCAACAATCAATACTTTATACATGGTTACCTACGAACTAGCTCATTGATCTCAGGAAACATTTCACAAGATTACAGTTAATTACAGCTTATGAATATAATTTTACTTAATTCTACATCAATTATCAACTAGTCAGGTGGACAGTAAATAACCTAGCCATCAACAAATATAGTGATCGCTGAACAGACTGGAGTTAATTATTTTTCTGTTTTTGTTGAAATTGATTGACGTAACGGTTAATTGGACGACGCAGTAACACAAAGCATAAGAATAACACTGCTGCCCCAACATAGAACATCAGCAGAATATCTTGATTTTGTGAGGCTTCTGAACCAATGCTGACAAATATAAATGTGGGCAACAAGCCACCAATAAACGATACCGTTACATACACTGAAAAACGAAGGTGGCTAAATCCCACAGCATAACTAATAAAATCATAGACAGAAAACAGGAATAAGCGCGCCATCAGTAACGATTTCCAATCATCAAGGTATCGCTCGTAGAAGTCATCCACACGCTTCATTGCGACTTGTCCCACAAATCGCTGAGCAATCCGTCGTCCATAGACGCGCGCAATCATAAAATTAATTGATCCGCCGATAAGCTCCCCTAATAGAGAATATAGCGTTCCTTCAACCACTCCAAACAATATCCCAGAAGCAAATTGAATTGGTCCTGCTGATAAAGGTGCAAATGTATAGGTAAATGCTTTGATAGCCATATAAATCAGCGGTCCCAGAATCCCAGCATCAGCAATCGACTCTTGCAAGGCTTCAATACCAACCGATTGGACTATTGCATATAAGACCGTCAATAATGCCAGAAATCCCAGCCCACCTAATAACAAACTGCGGGTCGAAATCTCATTAGATTCGACCCCGTTTTCGGATATTAGGTTATCTTGATTATTAGATGGCGCGGGCATTGAGGGATTACTCATCAAAGAGTTCGCCGACACTTCGCCCTTCATGCGCTCGTAAAATAACTTCTCCTAAGAGTGGCGCAACCGATAACACTGTCATATTCGGAAGTTTGCGATTATTAGGTAATGGCAAAGTATTTGTAAAGATGATCTCACGTAGGTCTAGTTCTGCTAACCGTTTATAGGCGGACTCGGAGAAGAACGGATGAGTAAAGGCAAACAAAACATCTTTTGCACCATAATCGCGCACTACATTCACCGCACTCACAATACTGCCCGCCGTATTCACTTCGTCATCCACCAGCAAGACGTTCTTGCCCTTAACATCGCCAATCAACGAGAGAGCTTTTGGACTTTCGGCATTATCAACGCGCCGTTTTTCTACAAATGCCAATGGCACATCCAGCGTTTCTGCCCAATTACGCCCTTGTTTTGCAAAGCCAAGATCAGTGGCAACAACAACCAAATCTTCTAACTCACCAGAATCAAGCTGTGCTTTAACATGGTCACTTAACAAATGGAAAGCTGTCAGAGCATCTCCCGGAATATTGAAGAAGCCTTGAATCTGACCAGAATGTAAATCTACAGTAATATAACGATCAGCTCCTGCCGTCTCGATAATATTTGCCACGAGTCGCGCAGTAATCGGTACACGCGGTTGATCCTTCTTATCGGAACGAGTATAGCTTAGATAAGGAACAACCAGATTGATTCGCCATGCAGAATCTCGTTTGAGCGCATCAATCATAATCAGCATCTCCATAAAATTATCATGCACAGGAGATGCCATTGTCTGCACAAGATATACATCCTTACCACGTACACTTTCTTCCAATTTCAAGAAGATATTTTCATTGGAAAAAATTTGACGAGTATACACACCGGGTTGCACGTCATAGGGTGATATTTGGCAAATATAATCTGCAATTTCTTTGCCTAATCCTTGTGATGCACTACCACAAAACAACTTCATTGAGCCAAAACGCATTGTTGGGGACATTTCCTGCTTTTCTTGTTTGGTATTCGATTCGCCTGGAATATTTTTTGCACCGGGGACTTTTGTCACGACAACCTCTCTCAAAATTATGTTATGGACTATTTAGGTATTCACTCAAGATGTATAGAAAAATCCACCGCTCTGAGAAGTTCATCAACCGCCTGTTGGGGATCAATTTCATACTGTGTAATCCGTTTGATGATACCAGCAAATGTATCATCTTCAACAGTCTCTACTAAACGTTTAAATAAGGTTACTTGCAATCGCTTATTGAATTCCAAAGTAAATTGTTCCTGTAACAAAGCAGTACGTAATTCATATTGATTCATATGCTGTTGATGCCCATTAATTTTTTCTAATAGAGTATCCAATCCTGTGTTATTTTTAGTGGATGTGCGAACAATCGGTGGTATCCATATTGGAATATCGCCATACTGATGAGACTTGGTTGGGTGTCCCAATTCCAGCATACTTTTGAGGGCACGTTCGGTTTTATCAGCACCAGCTAAATCATCTTTGTTGACGACTAGAATATCGGCGATTTCTAGGATGCCTGCTTTAATCGCCTGTATACCATCCCCTAATCCGGGGGCTTCAACAACCACTGTCGTATGTGCAATTCGCATAATATCAACTTCGCTCTGCCCTGCCCCAACGGTCTCTACAATAATCACATCATATCCTGCCGCCGCCAATACACGCACCATATCCTGCGTCGTCCATGCCAACCCACCGAGGCTTCCGCGAGTTGCCATACTACGGATCATGACACCATCATCACCCGATAACTCCCGCATCCGAATCCGATCACCTAAAATCGCACCACCGGAAAAGGGGCTAGTCGGGTCAACGGCAACAATAGCCACCGTCTTATGCTGATCCCGCAACTTTTTGGTGAGGGCAGTCACCAATGAGCTTTTTCCTGTACCCGGTGCACCAGTGATTCCGATGATGGAACTATTACCTGAATACGGAAATAATTCCACCAATTCACGACTGACGCTATCACGATTATTTTCGACCTGTGTCAAAAAACGCGCAATAGCCCGTCGATTACCATTAAGAATGTCTTGTACCGTCAAGATTGCCCCTTTTTAGGGTCTTCACGGTGAGCAATGGCATAAATCTCTTTGATAATTTCGTCCGTCGCCGCACCTGGACCGAATACCGCATGGATACCGCCAGCTAGCAAATCAGCACGGTCTTTATCAGGGATAATACCACCGACGACAATCGGAATATCTTGTAACTCCGACGCATTCATAGCCTGCCGCACCGCAGGTACTAACGTCATATGTGAGCCACTCAGGATACTTAATCCCACCACATCTACATCTTCTTGTAAAGCAGATTCTGCAATCATTTCAGGTGTTTGCCGTAATCCTGTATAAATGACCTCCATACCTGCATCCCGTAATGCCCGGGCAATAACCTTCGCTCCCCGATCATGTCCATCCAATCCCGGTTTTGCAATCAATACTTTTGGCGGACGCTTCTTCATATGAGACTCCAAACCAGTTTTTTGTGTAGATTTAAATATCTTTGGCAAAACTAACTTTAAATTCGATATTATTGGCTAAAATAACCATTATCCCTTATCCTGAAAGTATCTATGTAAATGATATTCCATAGAATAGATGCCTTTATATAAATAATAGCATCTTTAGTAGGGTAAGTCTTTAAATCGTCAATCATTCAAATGAATTGACATTGGCAATGTATTCGGCAAATACATTTTATATGAGGCCAAATACATCAAATAGTCTGATTTAATTTAAACATTACGTAATGTGAGAGATATAGATTGTAGCAACTCAACACAAATCAAACAAAACCACAATCATTCTATAGCTCACATTATGATAAAATTACAATAACGTTTGTGTGACATTTTATAGTCGGGATTACGCCATGAGCGCAACATCCACAACAGAAAATAAAAGTTTAGCTCGTCCGAATACACCACCACATACCGAATCACCAGCTCAAAGCCTTGTCTGGTATCGTGCGACACTGGGGTTAGTCGGGCTAACATTCATTTTGATATTCGCCTATCTAGTCTTAGCATTGGGCTGGCGATCTCGTCCATTTATGGGACTATTTACCACTCACAGCTTGATTGTCAACGCAGGACTTCCCGCTAGTGGTGAAACATGGGCAGGCTTAGATGCAGGACTTCAACAAGGTGATGTTATCTATGCGATTAACAATACCCCGCTTGCCGATAACCTAATGGACTTCCAGACTGCCCAACAAGCACTCACCCAAGCCCTAGCTTCGTACCAAGTCGGGGATGTTATAGCAGTATCAGTGCAACGGGCAAGCACAGCTGAGAATTCCACTATTGAACAATGTGGCGATAGTGTAAACGCTATAACACAATGTACATTTGATGTTGAGTTACAGCAAATACCCGATGGAGACTATTTCACATTCTTTGGGATGCCATTTGTTACAGGTGTTATCATTTTTAGCATAGGTGCAAGTATTATCTACCTACGACGTAATCAATCTATTGCATTGCTAGCAACAACGATTTGTATGGTGACTGCGATTCATACCCTCGGCATTTTTGATCTGGGAACAACATGGTCATTGATTCCGGTTTGGTTGATAGCAACCTCTTTAATTGGTGGCTTCCTAATTACATTTGGGTTACGTTTTCCAACCAAGCTCTCTATCTTACAATCCCAACCTGTCATCAATTATATCCCCCTAACCGTTGCAATAATCATTGCCACAACATCGCTATTCGCTTACTTCAATCCAGAAATCCCACAAGGCGCAACACTTTCTATCCAAGTAGCGAGTTTTTTCCTAATTGGTAGCACGGTTATCTTTGCCGCACAGGTCATTGGAATCCAACGTCCACGCGCCCTAACACTCGCCAAACGAGATCAAACCAATACGCTTATTATTGGTATTGCGCTGGTTATTATTCCAGCAGGCTTATATATTATTTCGAACCTCGTAGCCGTCATAAACCCACAAGCAAAATTAGGTGTCGGCATCGAAGCAACCCTACCCTTCTATATCACGTCGTCGTTATCAATTGCATATGGGGTTCTACAATATCGCCAATTTAACACAGACCGTATTATCAGCCGCACAATTACTTACGGAATCATGTTGAGTGTGCTGGTTATGGGTTACTTCTTATTTGTCACGGGCTTAACTTTCGCTACACAAGGCGCGATTCGAGCTGATAATCCAATTTTGATTGCCTTAACAATGTTTGGGATGGTGATGTTATTCTCGCCTATCCGAAATGTACTTCAAGAACGTATCGACTCCATCTATTATCGGACACGCTATAATTATCAACAGAGCATTGAGCAATTCAGCCAAAAATTGACCTCGCTTGTTAATTTTGATGAGATTATTAGCGAATTTGAAAATGTGCTAGAAAATTCCATATCTCCAAATAACATTTTCATTTTCCTCCCACGCTACGAAACAGGTGATTATGAAGCCTACGGCTCGGGTAAAGCACCCACCGACATTCGTTTCGGGTCGAGTAGTGGGATTGTGAAACTACTGATGGCGGCTGATAATCTTGTCATCTTGGACAAAGATAAACCTTTGCCTAAAGACTTATTGGTGGATCAATCACGAATCAGTTTATTAAAGCCATTAGTGATTGCAGGATTATCTGGTAGTGGACAACTCAATGGATTTGTCACGATTGGACAACCACGTTCTGCGATGCCCAGTTATACATTTGAAGAAATTCGTTTCGTCACCAACTTGATTGCTCAACTTGCCATTGCAATAGAGCGCGCCCAAGTCATTGATTCACTCCAACGCGAATTGAAAAAACTCGATGTACTTAGTCAGGTTGGGCAAGCGGTCAACTTTACGATTCAGTTCGACGACTTGCTCGAATTGATTAACGCACAAACATCGCGATTGATTAAAACACCAAACTTTTACATTGCGCTCCATGATAATAACTCCAATCAAATGTATTATGCTTTCTTCCTCGAAAATGATGATCGTATCGAAGAAAAAGAAAATGTTCGTTGGACATCGATGGATGATCTTATCCATGAGGTCTACAACAATTCACGATCAATCAACATCGCCGATTACAAACAAGAGATGGCAAAACGTGGCGCACCGATTACGCTAGAATCCGATAAGCTCAAAGCATGGATGGCAGTTCCTCTTGTATCAGGACCGCGGAAATTAGGGGTACTCGCCCTTGGTAAAACCAATCTTGGCGAAGTCTACACAAACGAACAATTTAAGATTCTAGATGACATTGGCGCATTAGCAGCTTCGTCACTAGATCGTTTACGTCTCTTTAACGAGACCAATATGCGTGCCCGTCAACTACAAGCCCTCAATGACATCAGCCGTCAATTATCCGCATCAGAATTGGAAGTTAACGGTCTACTCAAAATCATTATGGCGAGCGCGGTAGAAATTTTGAATACAGAGGCGGGATCACTTTTACTGGTCGCTGAAAACAATCCTGATGAAATCGAATTTAAAGTTGTTGTTGGTGGTAGTGGCGATGAACTCGTCGGCTCGCGTCTCAAAAAGGGACAAGGTGTTGTTGGTCAAGTCGCTCTAACAGGTATCCCGGTTATCGAAAATGATGTTGCCCATAATACACAACAAACCGATGTCAGTTCTGATTTTGCAACACAGTCGCTCTTAGCAGTTCCTCTGATCGCGAAAGAAAATGTTATTGGTGTTCTAGAAGTCATCAACAAGACAGATAAAACATTGTTTGTACAAGATGATATCGACCTCCTAACAACCTTTGCTGGTCAAGCCGCCGTTGCCATTGAGAACGCGCGACTATTCGAAATGACAGACCTCCAGCTTGCCCAACGGGTGAAAGAACTGGAAATCTTAGAAAATATCGATAGTAAGCTCAATCGTACCCTCGAATTAAGTGAAGTTGCCCGTATTACAGTTGAAGCCGCAATGGAAAATGTCGGGGCAGAAGGTGGCGCACTTGGTATTGTTCAAGGCAACCCACCCCATTTACAAATCGTTGCACTCAAAGGCTATGAAGAAGACGATTATCCGACAGGTGCAGATGGTTTACGCTGGTCATTGCAACGAGGCGTTTTAAGCCGTGTGATGCGGAGTCGCCAAGCTGACATCGTCTATGATACCAACATCGATCCTGATTACGAATCCAGCTTACGTAACAGTATTAGCCAGATCACCATACCGATGTTATCCGCCGATGAAATCAACGCGGTACTCATCTTAGAAACCAACCAATCACCGCCATTTAGCCTATCACAATGGGCATTTACACAACGGCTTGCAGAACATGCTAGTATTGCGATTGCCAATGCGCAACTCTATGCGGAACTCACCCGTGCTAACGAATCCAAATCTGAATTTATGGGCTTTGCCGCACATGAGCTTAAGACACCGCTGACTTCCATTAAGGGCTATTCTGATGTGATGATTTCGGGCATGGCGGGTGAAGTCGGTGAACAACAAGCGACATTCCTCGGCACAATCCGTAGTAATGCCAATCGAATGCAGACGATCATTGATGACTTACGAGATTTTGCAAAGCTAGAAGCGGGACAACTCAACGTTGATCTATCACCAATTGATATTATGTCGGTGATTAATGAGTCCATTCGTCCATTACAAAAACAATTTGAAGAGAAGAAACAAAATATCAGTATCGATAAACCCGAAACACTACCGTTTATCCTTGCCGATTCGATACGCCTCATTCAAGTGTTAACGAATATGCTGACCAACGCGCATAAGTACAGTGATACCGAAACAACGATTACCATCGGGATGGAAGTTCTCAAAAAATATCGTACCAAACAAGGGCAAAACCTTGGTGATGTAATGCGTATATTTGTGAGAGATGAAGGGCTTGGTATGAGTGAAGAAGACCTCAATCGCCTGTTCCATGAAAAATACTTCCGCAGTACCAACCAGAAAGCACTCGATCAACCGGGGACAGGTCTCGGCATGATGATTACTGCTTCCATCATTCAACTGCATGGTGGCATTATCTGGGTGGAAAGTGAACTTGGTGTTGGCTCAACCTTCAACCTTGCGATTCCACTCGCACCCGATCAACCGAAGTCAGAAGTTATCGAAAAATTGCCCGAAACTGAACCGGCTTCCGACTAAGTAAAACATAATTTAACCACTCAAGAGTATGTCAAATCGGCATACTCTTTTTGATTTGATAGCCTTATTTAGAAATCAAAAACGCCCACCTAATAAGATGAGCGTTTTGCATTTTTGTTGTTGAGTCTGCTTAGATATGGGGTTCGATTTTGCTGACGATTTTGTTCTTGGGTTTGAAACCCGTGATGCGTTCAACCGCTTCGCCACCTTTGAACAGAATCAAGGTTGGGATACCCATGATTCCGTAGCTCATCAAAACTTCTTGATTGGCATCAGCATCCAATTTAGCAACGCGGAGTTTGCCTTCGTATTCGTCTGCGATTTCGTCAACAATCGGCGCAATCATCTTACAAGGACCACACCATTCCGCCCAGAAATCGACCAATACAGGTACATCACTATCTAATACCTGTGCTTGGAATTCTTCTTTGTTGACATCAAATGTTTTTAAACCCATCGTTACTATCTCCTCTTAGATATTGAATTGTATGACAGTTATTATCCCTGTCTCTGGTTATGTTTTCCATCCATATAAATTATGGACGAGAATCGTTATATACATCTTACGGCAAATTTTCATTTGACGCACGAATTAGGGCATGATAGCATTCTATCTAATATAAAAAAATAATGTCATGGGTAGACACAGTGGACGACCCAACCGAATTACCCGAACTTAGTAGCAGACAAGAAGAAATATTGGCGCGTATTGTTCAAGTTTATTCCGAGCAACCTGAACCAATTAGCTCTAAATATCTTGTTGATACATTTACACTTAACATAAGTTCGGCAACAGTACGTAATGAAATGGCACGCCTAGAAGAAATGGGATACATCGTTGCCCCTCATACCTCAGCGGGGCGTATACCAACGGCAGCTGGTTTCCGTTATTTTGTACGTCGCCTCCTACAAACTAGCACCTTGAGCATTAATGAACAGAGTCATATCACAGAACGGGTCGGCACCTTACAATCTGGCATGGAAAATTGGATGCAACGGACAGCCGCTCTGCTGGCAAGAACCGTTCAATCTGCATCAATTGTCACCCCTCCTATTTCGCAGACCAACACATTTAAACATGTCGAATTGATTTCGATTCAAGGTCGCTTGGCATTGATGGTACTGGTCTTAAATAGTGGAACAGTTCATCAGCGCATGTTAACGTTAGCTGAACCTGTGCCACAAGATAAACTCGGAGAAGCCGCAAAGCGGATCAACGAAATGTGTGCTGATTTAGGATCACGGCAAGTTCGCTTAAAGAGCCTTAGCCTACCGATGCTCGAACATGAAGTCGCCGAGTTAGCGGCAGAGCTGATGGAACATGCCGATAATAATATTGTCAAATTCATCTATCGGGATGGTCTTAGCAAATTAATCGACAACTTTTCAGATGAAGCAGGCGCACAACAGGCAATTCGTGTCTTAGAAGAACATTCGGTTTTGAATGCGCTGGTCGGTGAATTATTGTCTTCATTACCATCTGACGATCATAGTGTACAAGTTATTATTGCTGGTGGCGGACGTTATGACGATCTTAATCGCTTAAGTATGGTTTTAAGCCGTTATGGCGATCCAAATAAAATGAGTGGCGCAATCGGCGTACTCGGCCCAACTCACATCAATTATGGGCGCGCCATTAGCACGGTACAATATGTTTCTAACTTAATGACGGACATGCTAGCGACACTTTATCAAGACAATTTCGACGATGAAACAAATCCTAGCATATAAATTTCGTAAACATTAACGACTATCTCCATTTTGCTAATACAATTCTATCACTCATAAGCTAAACTTTTGAGGATTTATCATTCGGGCTGTTAGCGCGCATGAGGTTCAATTTTTATCACGCACAGGAATAATATATGAGCGACGTAAAGAACACTCCAGAAGAAATCAAAGACGATGAAAACTTATCAGAACACGCCAATAGTGGTGTTGAAAACGATGCAGTTCAAGAAGGTAGTCCTGATGAGGTATCAGATGCTGCGAATATTCCAGAGGGTACTAACTTAATGCAAGCAATTATCGATGCACAAAAAGAAGCACAAGTCAACAAAGACGGCTGGCAACGTGCACTTGCAGAATTTACGAATTACAAAAAACGGGTAGAACGTGAGCGATTGGAACTATTCCAACGTGCCTCATTGGATACTCTCAAAGACCTATTACCCGTTATTGATGATTTTGACCGCGCCTTCCAGAATATTCCAGATGAACTCTCGGATAATCCATGGATAGGAGGTGTGACGATGATTCAACGGAAATTCGAAAATATGTTAGAGAAATATGATATTGAACCCATCGATCCCGTAGGTGAGGTATTCGACCCTAATTTGCATGAAGCAATCGGTACAGATGACTCCGATGACGTTGAAAGTGGTCATGTCACTGTAACCTTGCAAAAAGGGTATAAAGCGGGGAATCAAGTGTTACGACCTGCAATGGTAAAAGTAGCAAATTAGGATAACCATGTTTGCCTTCAACAGTGGCAATCAATCAATTTAGCATTCAATATAATCAGGAGAAATGACAATTATGGGACGCATTATCGGTATCGACCTCGGAACAACAAATTCAGTTGTTGCAGTAATGGAAGGTGGAGAACCTACAGTTATTCCATCCTCAGAAGGTGGAAATCTTATTCCATCTGTGGTCGCTCTTAATCCAAAAACAAATGAACGCCTTGTCGGACGGGTTGCCCGCAATCAGGCAGTCGTCAATCCAGAAAATACAATCTTCTCGGTCAAGCGTTTTATGGGTCGTAAATTCAACGACAAAGAAGTAAAAGAGGCTGTAAAATTAGTACCTTACACCATTTCCGAAGCATCTAACGGTGATGTGCGGATTAAGATGGGTGAGCGTGATTATAGCGCACCAGAAATTTCGGCTATGATTTTGCAGAAAATCAAAGCTGATGCAGAAGCCTATCTTGGCGAAACCGTAGACCGTGCAGTTATCACTGTACCTGCATATTTCAATGATACCCAACGTAATGCCACTAAAGATGCTGGTAAAATCGCTGGTCTTGAAGTCATGCGTATTATCAATGAACCAACCGCATCGAGCTTATCATATGGTCTCGGTAACGAAAACGAAGGTATCATTGCTGTTTATGATCTTGGTGGTGGTACATTTGACGTATCTATCTTAGAAATCGCTGATGGTGTGTTTGAAGTGAAATCAACCAATGGGGATACTTACCTCGGTGGTGACAACTTCGACGAAAAAATCATTAACTGGATTGCCAATGAATTCAAGCAAGAAAGTGGAATTGATCTTCGTGGAGATCGTCAAGCACTACAACGCCTAAAAGAAGCCGCTGAAAAAGCAAAAATCGAGCTATCAAGTACATTAAGCGCAGAAATTAATCTGCCCTTTATTACCGCCGATGCAAGTGGTCCTAAGCACCTTAATATGACCATTACTCGCGCAAAACTTGAAAGCCTCGTTGATGACTTGGTTCGTAGTTCCATTGAACCCTGTAAAAAAGCACTGAGCGATGCTGGTGTATCAACCAGTGATATTGATGCAGTGTTGCTTGTCGGTGGTATGACTCGTATGCCTGCTATTCAAGAAGCAGTTAAGGGTTTCTTCGGCAAAGAACCCACCAAAGGTGTAAATCCTGATGAAGTAGTTGCATTAGGTGCAGCGATTCAAGCCGCTGTTTTAAGTGGTGATGAAAAAGGTATTTTGCTCCTAGATGTGACCCCCCTAACCTTGGGTGTGGAAACATTAGGTGGTGTATCAACTGCGATGATTGAACGTAATACAACCATCCCAACCAAAAAATCACAGACTTATTCAACCGCTGCCGATAACCAAACCCAAGTAGAAATTCATATCGTACAGGGTGAACGTCCAATGGCTGCTGATAATAAGTCTTTGGGTAAATTTGCACTCGATGGTATTCCACCTGCACCACGTGGCGTACCACAAATCGAAGTTACATTCGACATTGATGCAAACGGTATTTTAAACGTTAGCGCAAAAGATAAAGCAACAGGTCGCGAACAAGCGATTACCATTACGGCAAGTAGTGGGTTGTCGGATGCTGAAGTCGATAAAATGGTACAAGAAGCCGAAAAATTCGCTAGCGCAGATGCAGAACGTAAAGAACAAGCAGAAGTTGCGAATCAGGCGGAAAGCACCATCTTCCAAGCAGAAAAACTCATCCGTGATTACAAAGAGAAACTGCCAGAAGATGCTGTTAAGTTAACCGAAGAAAAAATCGAAGCTGTCCGTAAAGCACAAGCAGATAACAACAACTCAGAAATTAAAGCAACAACCGAAGCCTTATCCCAACAGTTGCAGACACTCGGCGCACAGATGTACGAAGATGTTGCACCACCAGCAGATGGGGTAGCAGGACAACCACCAACCGATGATGAAGATGTCATCGACGCAGAATTCACCGAAACCTAAATCGGTATCGGGGGTTTAATCAAAACAATCGGGGTATAAAATTATGCCCCGTTTCGCGTCTTGTCTCATGATAAGACTCACTATCTGACTAAATAAAAGGCACATATAGGACTTCATTCATGCCAAGAGACTATTATGAATTACTCGGCGTATCTAAAGGGGCTGATACCAAAGAGATTAAAAGCGCATTCCGAATATTAGCGCGTAAATATCACCCCGATGTCAGCACAGAACCTGATGCCGAAGACAAATTCAAAGAAATCAACGAAGCTTATGAAGTGCTATCCAACGACGAAAAGCGCGCCCGTTACGATCGATTTGGTCATGCTGGGGTAAATGGTGCGGCTGGTGGTGGCTATAGTGCAAGTGCAACCGGCTTTGGATTTGAAGATATTTTCGACATCTTCAACAGTACATTCGGTGGTGCTGGTGGAGGTGGTGCTGGTCGCAGACGTACCCCCGGTGCTGGCAGTGATCGCCGTGTTGATGTCACGATTGAGTTTGAAGAAGCTGTTTTTGGTGTGGAACATGAAATCGAATTCCAACGGCTAGAAATGTGCGAAGTCTGTGATGGGTCTGGCGCACAAGAAGGCTCTCAGCCAACAACCTGCCCGACCTGTAATGGTGCAGGTGAAGTTCGTCAGGTACAACAGACATTTCTAGGCTCGATGGTTCGTGTCGCAACTTGCCCCAATTGTGGTGGTAACGGTACGATCATTTCTAATCCATGTAATAATTGTGATGGCGCAGGACGCAAACGGCAAAAGACAGTCCTCAGCGTCAAAATACCTGCTGGTGTCCGCGAAGGATTACAGATCCAAGTACGTGGCGAAGGTGATGCAGGTGAACGTCAAGCTCCTGCTGGGAATTTATATGTTGTTGTTCATGTTAAAGATCATATTTTCTTTAAACGCAAAGACAATGACATCATCCTAGACATCAACATCAACATCGCACAAGCAACCTTAGGGGATATTATTCGCGTTGATACCGTTGATGGCAAAGTTGAATTAACTGTTCCACCGGGTACACAAACCGGAAAAGTTTTCCGGCTACGGGGTAAGGGTATCCCACGCTTACGGAGTGATGGCACAAATTCGGGACGTGGTGATCAATTGGTTTACGTCCAAGTTGAAACGCCGACCAAACTCACCGAAAAGCAACAGCAATTATTTGAAGAACTCGCTGAGACATTCGGCGGCGAAATCATCCCCCAGACTGGCGGACGTGGTTTCTTCGATAAGGTGATGGACTTCCTCGGTGGTGAACCGAAATAACCTGTAACAACATTTTAATGTCTTACATGGGGCGGGTTAAGTTAACCTGCCCTTTTTCATACATTTAAGGATTACAACTATGACAAATTGGATTGAAGTTACCATGCGTGTCGATGGTGAAAGTGCAGAAGCCGTCGCGGAAGTCTTACAACGGTACGGACACCAAGGCGTATCCGTAGAACAAGAAGGCATCACGCCTGATATTTGGGATGAAGGTGAAGTACCTCCCCCACAAAATTTATTGGTGCGCGCATATTTCCCTGACGATCATCGCGCCATTGATACAAAAAAACAACTCGAAACGGCACTCGGTCATATGAATATGATGTATCCTATGCCTGATCCAGAATATACCATCATCAAAGAAGAAGATTGGGCAGAAGCATGGAAAGTTCATTATCATCCCTTACGAGTCGGCAAGCATTTATTAGTCCGCCCATTGTGGATTGATGTTGATCCTGAACCTGATGATCTTGTCATCTCGCTTGACCCCGGTATGGCATTTGGCACAGGAACACACCCCACAACACAACTTTGTTTAGAAGCCTTAGAAGACCTGACCCAATCCAATCAAGAAATCCTTGATTTAGGATGTGGGAGTGGTATTTTGTCCATCGCCGCCGCCAAACTTGGTGCAAAGCAAATCGTCGGACTCGATATTGATCCGATTGCTGTCAAAGCCACGCTAGAAAATGCAGAAGCCAATGGTGTAGCTGAACAGATTATCGCCGAAGAAGGTAGCCTTGAAGCGGTCATCAAGTCAGGTCGACAATATGATTTTATCGTCGTTAACATCCTTGCAAAAATTATCTTGCAAATGACAGAAAACAACCTTGGCGATACTGTGCGCCCCGGTGGACTTGCTATTTTCAGTGGGATTATTGATACGCAAGTTGAAGAAGTTGAAGAAGCCTTACGTAAAACGGGATTAGAACCGTATGCCCGTCGTCAACAAGGCGATTGGTTCCTTATCGAAGCAAAACGTCCGACGGATTAAGTAATGGCAACAGCGACCTTTACGATTGTTGATGACCTGAATTTTTTCTTACCGCGTCAACACAAAAACAAACCCATCACCCATTCGTGGGATTGGAAAGCCTCGATCAAAGATATGATTGAGTCTTTTGGTGTTCCCCATCCCGAAATTGATCTTATCGTTGTAAATGGAAAATCGGTAGACTTTGAGTACATTATGCAAGATGGGGATGAGGTATACGTTTATCCTGTCCCCTATTTTCTAACTCATCCGCTAGCAAACAAAAAGCGTATCATACCTGAATTTGAGGGTCGTGCGCGCTTCATTTTGGATACACATCTGGGACGACTCGCAAGTTACCTACGGATGATGGGTTTTGATACGCTCTATCGCAATGATTATCCTGACGACGAATTAGCCGAAGTCTCGAATGCCGAACAACGTATTTTACTAACCCGTGATATTGGATTACTCAAGCGCAGTTTAGTCCTACATGGCTATTATGTCCGCAATACGAATCCACGTAAACGACTACACGAAATCAGCAAACGTTATCACCTCATCGACCACATCGAGCCCTTCAAATTTTGTATGAAGTGCAACGGACAACTAAACCGTGTAGACAAAGCCGACGTTGCCGATCAAATCTCACCTAAAACCGCTGAATTCTACACGGAGTTTCATCAATGTGATGCCTGTAAGCAAATCTACTGGAAAGGCTCACATTACGTCAAAATGGAGAAGTTGTTAGATGAAGTGATAAATAGTGAGGCTTTCGACTAACTCAATAAATCGAGCAGGGGTTGCATCGCTTGTGGCAATGTTTTTGATGCCAGATACACGGACGAGAGTGATCCTTGCTTTGACCACTTTATCACGAATAGATATGGGACAACCTGCAAATCTGCCACGAGGAATATCCCCGACTTATTTCCCCAGATACAATATCCAAAATCACCCTCAGCAAGATCCGATAGCAAACGATCACCTAATGATTCCGTTGCAATCGTATAAGCTGTAATGCTTTCTGTGTTTTCGGCTTGACCAGAATGAGCGATATGCAATCCTCCAACCGAAATCATAGAACACCAATCGGGATTATCGGGCATCATCGCAAATAGATCATCACATCGTGCTTGAATAAGGGGATGGCGGTGTTGCTTTTCATCAATTTGTGGATCACCCACCACACCTAATATGGTATGAATGGCTTCAAGCTGTGCCTCACATGGCATCACCTCAAAACTTGGAAGATGAATAAAACCTGTTTTGGGGGATTGGGGGGCATCGTCCAAAGCATAGGATAAGGCATGATAAAAGAGGTGATTGCAAACATAACCACCTGCGTCATAAGACCGCTTAACAGGAATGCCATTTTCTCGTAATTCGTAATATAAATAATCCAATGGCAAAGTTGATGTGCGTTTAAAATAATGGTCGAACCGATAGTCGATGACATGACCAGTACGCTTGACACCCTTATTATCAGGACTGGTAGCAGTATCACAATTTACTGCATGGTATTCGAGGTTAATTTCCCTACGTGAAGCCGCGACCCCCAACATGACAACAGCATCGGGTGCATGAATCTTAATTAAATCACGTATCAAATGCCCTGTTAGTTCATATTCCACTGGTAGAACTTCACAAGCCAATGTGATATGGTCAGGCAAACTATGTAATTCTGCTAGACGTTCTACAATCACTTGTGAGGGATTTTCATCAACTGTGCCAAACGCTTCAAAACCAGTTAATAATATCTTCATCATTAATCTTTCAAACGAGTAATAAAAATTCCCCAACCTAAATATTCACGGTCATATTTTAGATAGACGCGCCGGTGGTGGTCAATCCACTCACGTAATTCAGTCGCTTTCTCGAATTCAGGGTTACGGCGTAAAAATCGGCTGACAGTCATCCATTGTGTCGAATAATAATCATCCCATTCATCCTCATTGGAAATTAACATTTCCAACAATTCAACACCAGCTTCATCAAACCGATCAGAGATACCACCTAAATCAGGAATATAATCTCTTTCTATGCCAAGGGCTTCACAGACTTCGGGCGTTGGTTCTTTTTTCCAGAAGACATCTCCGACTAAAAGTAATCCATCTTGGGGGTCTTTGAGTGCCTCCGTCATCATCTCTAATGTACCAACCAGACCGCCACCAATCCATGTTGCGCCGATACAACTGACAATATCATATTGATGAAATGGTTGCACATAATCTTTTGCATCGCTCACATCAAAATTGAGTTGTGACCAGACTTTAAGTTCATCAGACCGTTCTTTTGCAGATTGAATAAACGTCTCGCTAATATCAACACCCGTCGCTTTTATGCCATGGTGCAATGCCCACTGACACAACATCTCACCTTTGCCACACGCCAAATCCAACACCCGTGTAAATTCATCAACTTGGCAAATTTGCGCCAGCCGCATAATTTTTGCTAATGACACAGGATTTTGTATTTGATGTTCACTTTCCGCTATCTCATGAAACCATAATTCCGACATCGCATTCCCCAAACTGTTAACATTCACATGTTTGAGTATAATCCCAAGCGAATAATCATGCCAAAATTAGGTTATACCTAACTCAAATGTACCTTTATGCACTATAATTTGTGATATTTAGAACAATCAGAAAACGATAAACGGGAATACAAATGGCACATTTATCAGGTAAAGACCGCTCACAATATGTTCAGGGGATGTTTGATCGCATCGCAGAACGCTACAACCTCATGAATCGCATCATGACAGGTGGGCAAGATATGAAGTGGCGACGCTTTGTTGTCGAGCAAGCACAATTACCATCCAACGGTACATTACTTGACCTTGCGACAGGTACAGGTGACATCGCGTTCGAAGCCCTCAAACAAACCCCATCAGCACAAGTTGTCGGCGCGGATTTTGCTTTGCAAATGATGGTCGTGGGAAAACGCCAACCAAATTATGGGACACAAGTCGGTTGGGCTGGTGCAGACGCACTCAATTTACCCTTCCCTGACGAATCATTTGATGCTGTTGTATCAGGTTATCTCGTCCGCAATGTGATTGATATTCCAAGAACACTCAACGAACAATTGCGTATCCTCAAACCGAATGGACGCATTGTCATTTTGGATACATCACCACCACCCAATAACATACTCAAGCCATTTATCTTGATTCACCTCAAATACATCATTCCGATTTTAGGGCGCATCATCGGCGGGAAGAATGCCAGCGATGCATACACCTATTTGCCCGAATCTACCCAAGCTTTCAAAACACCCCTAGAACTTGCTCAATTGATTGAACAAGCGGGATTCCGAAATGTGCAGTTTAAGAGCTTTATGTTTGGGACGATGGCAGTACATTGGGGAACAAAATAACGATCTGAGGTTTTCACATAAATAGAAACGAGCCAATATCAATTGACTCGTGTATTAATGCGTAAACTGAAACATGCGACCTACTCCTTATGGAAATATCGCCTGATTCAACGATGTAGAAATAGCGATAAACTGTGCGAATTACACAGGATTACAATTTAAGGGCGGGCATTATCTTTGTGACGATAGATAATCCGTCCACGGTTCATATCGTATTGGCTCATTTCAACTTTTACGCGATCACCCAACAAAATACGAATATAAAATTTACGCATCTTGCCAGATAAATAAGCCAAAACTTGATGACCATTTTCCAATTCAACTGTGAATTGTGTATTAGGCAGAGCTTCTACTACTGTTCCTTCAACTTCAAACTTTTCTTCTTGCTTAGCCATATTCCTCCATTAGGAAACTATAAATTGCAGATAACACAATAAGCCGTTGCACACTTACGACGTACAACGGACTTATTTTCTTACCAATTAAAATCCAAAGGCTAAAAACATTTAACCTTTTCGTTGACGACGACGAGCGCGACGAATTGCTTTTTTCTTCTCAATACGACGAAGTTCGCTTTTAGAAATGTGCCAGCGTTTACGTCGAACTGTACTGAGAATTCCAGCATTTGTTACCCGTTTACGGAAACGGCGTAACAATCCATCTTGACTTTCGCCTGGCTTAAGTTTGACTGAAGCCATGTACGAATCACCACCTTTGTGTCATAAATTTACAATAATATGAATTTCATATTACTTGCAGATGACCAGTATACAGGACAATCTGCATGATTTCCATATCTCGCTTAGGATACTTCTTGTTCGACTGGGTCAGACTCATCAATAGCTTGCTCTTGTTCTTGGGCTTTAGCTTCTGCTTCTTCCTCAGCTCTAGCAAGTGCTTGGGCTTCTGCAATTTCTTCGATCTGACGTTCGTCCCATTGTTCTTGTTCAGCATCTGTAACTTCTTTTAAGCTAAGACCCAAACGTTGTTTATCAGATTCGATGCTAATCACACGCATCAATAATTTCTGACCTTCATATAAATGACGGATCGGTTCTTCGTTTGAATTATCAGTCATCTGGCTTACATGTAATAGAGCTTCAATACCGGGGTCGAGGCTTACAAATGCGCCAAAGGGTTCAACACGGCTAATTGTACCTTCAACCAATTGACCAATATGATATAAATCATCAACCAATGACCATGGGTTCGGCTGTAAGCGTTTGAGGCTTAATCCAATACGTTTACCCTGATCGTCGAGGTGTAAGATATAAACATCAACTTTGTCGCCAATGTTGACAACTTCATTTGGATGGCGAACACGATGCCATGCTAATTCAGATATGTGAATGAGTCCATCAGCACCACCGAGATCGACAAATGCACCAAAGTCACACAATCCACTCACAACACCCGCACGTGTATTGCCTTCAGCCAATTCATCAAGGAGTGCTTCTTTACGTGCAGAGCGGTTTTCTTGTTCTGCATCACGTTGACTAAAGACCAACCGACGACGCTTACGGTTGACTTCAATCACCTTCACTGTGATTTCTTCACCAACTAATTTTTGTAAATATGTCAGACGGTCATCTTCATTAAGTCCGCGTGGCAAATCAACAACATGGCTAGCGGGGATAAAACCGCGTAAATGACCGAATGGCAAAATAATACCGCCCTTGTTGGCATCGCTAACTTCACCACGCCAAACATCTTCGGCATTCATAATAGCTTCTGCTTTTTTCCAATCTTCATTTTGACGAGCTTGTGACGCAGACAAAATCAAGTTGCCTTCATTATCGTTCAGACGAACAATTGCAACATCAATTTCTTTGTCTACTTCATAATCAAGTGGACTCATACCCATCCGCTCGATATCCCCTCGTGTTACAATCCCGTCCTGTTTCCAACCTACGTCAACAATTAACCCGTAGCTGTCAACAGACAACACTGTTCCACTTACAATATCGCCACGTTCAATTTGGCTCCCTGCAAGGGATTCTTCTAAAAGTGCTGCAAAATCCATATCATCAGCAGACACGTCGATCACAGTATCTGTTTGCATAATTAATTAATCTCCCCGAACGTATTAGATTTGACTTCCAGCATATAGCAAAATAAAACTCGGCAATTCCAGCCACATGACTGAACACCGAGTTCGGACAGCCTTTGTTCGCACTTAATAATTGTGCAATGATACGAACAGCTTGCTTTTACCGAAAATCGTTGGGATTATACAAAGTAGGGTAGGGTTTGTCAATAAGTCTAACGAAGGAAGTCAAAAAATGCCCACAGTTTATGCAGGCATTTTGCAATTTTTATGACAACTATTTAGCTTATTCGCTTGAATCGGATTCAGCAGGTGTTTCCTCTGGTTTATCAACAGCCGATTCAGTAGCTTCAACGTCCACTGGTGTTTCTTCTGATTTAGAACTTTCAGCTTCAACAGGTGCTTCTGTGGAAGTCGCTTCTTCTTCGTCTTCCATTTCCGTACCCCAGCGTTGTGTAAATCCGACACGACGTTTTTCAGGTTCTAAGTGGCTAATACGCAGAGACAATTCATCACCTTTTTGGACATAGGAATGCGGTTCTTTTAGCGATCCATCACCCATTTCGCTAAGATGGAGTAGCCCTTCCAAGCCATCGTCTAATGCAACAAATGCCCCAAAATCGACAACATTGGTAACATGTCCATCAACCAATTGACCTTCATGATAACGCAGTTGCGCATCATCCCACGGATCAGACAATAACCGTTTACGGCTTAGGGCAATTCGGTTGGTCTCCCGATCAAGGCTGAGTACATAAACCTCAATTTCATCACCCACACTCAAAATATCACGGGGATGATCGACACGATGCCAAGCCAATTCGCTGACATGGATTAAGCCATCGGCACCACCAATATTGACAAACGCCCCAAAATCGCGCAAACCAGTGACAACACCAGTGACAACGTCGCTCTCATTCAATTCTGCAAGCAATGTCGCTTTACGTTTAGCACGCCATTCTTTTTGTGCTTCTCGTTCACTGAAAATTAAACGGCGGCGATCTTGGTCAACTTCAATAACCTTCACACCCAATTGTGATCCGATTAACTCGTTCATCGCATCTTTGCGTTCTGTGGTCATGTTAGCAGAAACAAGGTGTGAACTAGGGATAAACCCTTCTAGCCGATTCCAACGAACCAACACACCACCTTTATTGTAGCCACTCACTTTGACATTCACGGGATCTTGCGACTCAAGTAATTCTCGTGCTTTTTCCCAATCATACCGTTGCATCCCCATATTGATGGACACAATCAGGTTATCATTTTGGTCACGAGGATTCACTACATATACCGGAACATTCTCTCCGGCTTGCAAACTGTCACGCAAACTATCATCCATCCGCTCCAAATCTTGCGAAGGTACGATACCATCTTGTTTTGCGCCAAGATCAACAATAATCTCGCGGTCATCAATCTGTAGAATCGTTGCTTCACGGATTTCACCACGGCGTGGTGGTGTATAGGAGTAATCAAATGAAGAAGCGAGCATCTCCTCAAAATTCTCATCTAACATGGGGTTATTTTCTTGGTCTTCACTCATATGGTTCAGCATACCTCCTGCCCGGTGCAGGGTGCGTTTACGCCCCAATTACAATTAAGTGGAAACGTAAATATCAACAAACTCAGTCGACAATTTCTGCAAGTCAAATTGCGACTCTATTACACTATAATACATTTGTTAAAGAAATCTTGCTGTATATTATAGCATTTTTGTACAATTTTCTCTCATAACCTACTAAAACAGGTATAAAAGAACTCAATTGCCTTCAATTTAATTGAAAGTGAGGCAAATTACGACAATTATAGAACCATTATAACCTAATCACATTAGATTGGCATTATAACCACGTACCAATGTATGTAGTTTGCCCAAATTGATATTGAAGTGAACACAATTTATTCTGGACTGACACTCTAAATTTCAGGTTGTCCTTCTCCAAATCCCATACCCCGTAATCCACGATCTACTTCCCACGGGTAGATAATATAAGCATCAGTTACGTCGCCGTAAAAATCAGGTTTGAGGTTCGAGAACAATGACCGATAAGGGTTAAAATGCATGACACAATTAGAGGGTTTCCCACCTGCGGCATTAACCCGTTCTCGTACGGCAATGCTGGTTCGTCCGCTGCCCCACACATCATCAACAATCAAGGTACGTCTTCCGCGCAATAAGTCCCCTGCTGGAAATTGTAGAAATGTAGGCCACGCCATCATGCCCGATTCTTGAGTCGCAGGAAAATCAACAGCTGCTGTCAGAAGATGATGAATACCCAACGCCTCTGCCAACAATCCACCCGGAATAACACCACCACGGGTAATCATCAACATTGCCTCAAAAGGTCGTGCAGTTTGAATTTGTGGTACAAGCGAATCAATCAGCTTATCGACTTCTGCCCATGTGATTAAATCGTGTCGCCGTGGACCACTATTATCTGGACGCATCATATACGCCCCCTTTTCGTTTTTAAGTTATGAAATTTCGATTTACATTATAAATGATTTGTTCAACTTGCCCAAATCAAATTTCCGAACAGATGATAACAATTGGCTGACCTTGCCACCGTGTCATCACCAAGACACGTGATTCCGTGCCTTTCTTCAACTTGAGTTTAGCAATCACTTCTTCTGGTGACATGGGAAATCCCCGTTTTTTAACAGTAACCGTCCTAACATTGTGGTCATTCAAATATCGGCGCAATTTCTTAAGATTAAATGGCATCCAATCCAATATGCGCCAATACCGTCCCCACGGCGTTAAAACATGCTTATCAAGCGTCAGATAGGCAATCGTATCATCTAGCATCGTAGCATCAAGAGTCAGTGCTAAGTTTTGCACCAACCCAGCCCGTAAAATAGACGCATCAGGTTCAAATAACCATTGTTTCGGCTCAGTGATTTCGACTTCTGCATCCTCATCGTGTTCAAAGTGATAAATTCTATCTGAAATTAACGTTGCTAGCGGTCTCGATGTTGACCGATTTTTCCACAAAACTGCTTCTTTCAAATCGCCATTGACAGACACAAACTCAACTTGTCCTCCATAAGGCTCTAGCTGAGATAAATCAACTGCAGGTGATAACTTAACCGCAATTTCATCTGCCACCAATTGATATATCAACGAGACAGGTGGAATATAGTGGTCAATATTAAAAATACGATTCCCATCAGTTGTCCGTCGTGCAGGATCATAAAAAATAAGATCATATGTATCGGGAACAGAATGTGTCACATCAGCAAGGTCAAACTGTGCATCACATCCCATCACGGAGGCGTTATATCGCGCTAATTCAATCCGAACGGGGTCAATATCTAGCCCCAAGACAGAATGGCCTGCTTGAGCAAACGTAAGTGCATCCGATCCGATGCTACAACATAAATCCAAGACAGACCGTGGTGAAAACAATTGAGAGCGATATTGCCGAATACGGGGATCACTGGCTTGCTGTAAGCTATCATCTGTAAATAATAGTTTATCAGCAACTTCAGGGAATTTATCAACAGCTTTTTGACGTAATCGAATCGTCGTCAATATTGCTGAGGCTTGTTCGAGGGTCAATGATTTACGGAGTTCTGTGAGTAATCGTAGAGTATTGGCTTCGGCAACATCAACTGTCGCATAATCTGCCAACACTAGCTTTCCCCTATCGGAGACCAAAAATGCAACATCATCAAGCGTAAGCGACATCACACATACTCTTATTCGTCAGAGGCTTCGGCAGTAGCAGGGTCAACGTCGATCAAGGTCAACACCTCCCCACGAATCATATCTAAAGTTGGGTTAAGCAATACCGTCCAACTCGATGCCGTTTCCTTGCTAAATTTACCGACTTTGTTGATGTCTTTGACGAGTCCATCAATTACAGCCGGTTGCATAAAACCGACTGCTTTCGGCAAGCTACTAAATCCCAGTAAAATCTGTTCGTCATCACGTTGAATAGCGACGGCTTGCCACTGGATTTTTTCGTCAGGTTGCAATTTCCAGACTGGTTTATTAGGGGTCTGCTGAATCAATAAATGCACATAACGCCCTTTGAAGGTTGTCAAATCTAGCATATCTGCATCGGCAGTTGCCACTTGTTGTATACGGGACAAGGTATCATCTGTAATATGTGCTTTTTCACCACGTACTAGCACCCCGAGGTCATCTACCGCAGGTTCGACCAAGATTCGCACATACCCCTGTTTTTCGAGCAGTTGAACATACTCTTCGGACACTCCCACTGATGGTAAGACTGCAATAAAGCGTCCGCCTGCGCGCATCATTCGCAATACATGCTTAAGCAACTCAATCTCTAACGGCACATTATAGGCAACCACAGCATCGACACTATTATCAGCCAATGTCCACTCATGCACATGATCGGATGCCAAGACCTGCAACGCTAAATCTGCACGCCGTTCCGATAAAATGTCGCCAGCTTCTCCATCGATGTCCACCAAGCGCAAGGTTGAGGAACTTGGTGGAAGATGTTTTGCCATCGCGTCAACAAAATGACGTTTGAGGTTATCGGGGTTCATTTAGTATTTTTAGATGCATCTTTAATTAATGCTAAAAACTCAGTCCATTCTTCGCGGAAGAAGTGCATGGTGACTGTCCCCAATTCGACATGAATAGTCACTTCACCATCAGGTTCTTCCACTTCCCAGACGATGTAATTTTCTGTCTCGGCAATAGCTTTTGTTGGTAGATCACTATTTTGTGCCATATTCAATTCACTTTCTACAGTTTACTTTCACTATAACGCAAAACGTGCTACACAACTATCTCATGTAGCACGTCCGAATTCAATTTATTTGTGTGCGACTAATCGCGTTTGTTGCGATCTCCACCGCCACTGCGACGATCTCCGCCACCACGATTACCACCACCGCGACGATCACCACCACTGCGTGGATTCGATGCTTTATCACGGCGTTTCGCTTCTTCAACGTCCCAACCTTCAAGCACAGCTTGACGACTGAGGCGAACCCGTCCACCGGGATCAACGTTAATGACCATGACCATAATTTCGTCACCGATGCTGACTTCTTCTTCAACGCTCTTCACGCGATAATCTGCCAATTGTGAGATATGAACCATACCATCACTACCGGGCAAGAATTCAACAAACGCTCCATAAGGTTCAATACGAGTGACTTTACCCGTATAGATTTGTCCGACTTCTGGCACTTCGACCATGCCACGGATTTTTTCGATGGCGCGGAGGACATTTGCACCTGTATCACCGGATACATAAACCAAGCCGTCTTCTTGAATTTCAACTTTGACTTCAAATTCTTCTTGAAGTGCGCGAACATTTTTACCACCAGGTCCAATAACCGCGCCGATTTTATCAACAGCGATTTTGAAGGCTTCCATACGTGGCGCATGTTCACTCAGTGATTCACGTGGTTCAGGAATTGCCGATGTAATCACATCAAGGATTTGGAGTCGCGCAACACGTGCTTGAGCCAGTGCTTGCTTCATCACATCACGGGTAACACCTGCAATTTTGATGTCCATTTGCAGTGCAGTAATCCCGTTGACAGTACCTGCAACTTTAAAGTCCATGTCACCAAGATGATCTTCCAACCCTTGAATATCTGTCAAGACAGCGACTTTATCGCCTTCTTTAATCAGACCCATTGCAATACCACCAACAGGATTCTTGATTGGAACACCAGCATCCATCAATGCCAGCGTACTTGCACAGACACTCGCCATTGATGTACTACCGTTAGAACTCATACATTCACTAACAAGACGCAATACATAGGGGAAGTCTTTTTCTTCTGGGATGACAGCAACAAGTGCTTTTTCTGCTAATGCACCATGTCCAATTTCACGGCGTTTAGGTCCGCGCATTGGGTATGTCTCACCTGTACTGTATGGTGGGAAGTTATAGTGATGGATATAGCGTTTATCATCTTCTGGACTCAAACCATCCATAAATTGTGAATCGCCGGGTGTACCCAATGTCAAAATGGTCAACACTTGTGTTTCGCCACGCATAAACATACCCGACCCATGAACACGGGGAACAAGGTTTGTATCTGCGAATAATGGACGAATCGTTGTAAAGTCGCGACCATCAGGACGAACACCATCATTAACAATACGAGCACGGACAACCTTTTTCAAAACATCGCCATAAGCTCTCGAAACTTGTTTAAGATTGTATTTTTCGTCTTCATTTTCAATAGTTTCGTTTTTAGCTGTGTACTCTGCTATCAATGCTTCTTTAATTGGTTCTAATGCTTCACTACGGTCTCGGCGATCGATATGAGCAACAACTGCCTCACGTACTTGATCTTTAATTTTTGCGGCAACTTCAGCAACCAAGCCTTCATCCATACCATCAACAACTGCTTCACGTTTTTCTTTACCAATTTCTTCACGGATTTTATTTTGAAGCGCAATGATGTCTTTTATTGAATCATGAGCAAGGAATAATGCTTCTAACATGGTGTCTTCATCAACTTCGAGGGAGTTACATTCCACCATATTAATGGCATCAGTTGTACCCGAAACACGCAAATCAAGTGTGCTTTTTTCCATCTCGGTATAAGTTGGATTAACGATGAGTTCACCATCAATCAAACCCACACGTGCACCACCAACAGGACCATCCCACGGGATATCAGAAATCATAATAGCAGTACTTGCTGCAATAATTCCCAACATATCGACGTGATGTTCTTTATCATGACTAAGTGACATCAAAATCACTTGTACATCATTCCGCATATCATCTGGGAACAACGGACGTAGGGTACGGTCAATCACACGTGATGTCAAAATCGCGCCTTCGGACGGACGACCTTCACGACGGAAGAACCCACCGGGTACACGACCACCTGCGTACATTTTCTCTTCATAATCGACGCTCAGAGGGAAAAAATCTAACCCATCACGGGGTGATCCCATTGTTGCCGAGCAAAATAACATTGTATCACCCATACGGACAGTAACTGCTCCACCAGCTTGCTGGGCAAAACGTCCTGTTTCGATGATAATTTCCTTACCAGCAATCGTGCCGGTATAACTACGTATATCAAGTGTCATATAATTCTCCATATATAGACAAAAAATGCGTCTAGATGTCAGGGATTGGGACAGGAAGTTAGGCGTTTACCACCTAATGTCACATCCCAATACCTGCCACGTCCGACGCATCAACATCCTTCATTTTATGCCTTAGTCGGCATATTTAGTATACTCCATATACGGTTAAACGAAATAACGGTATATGGAGCAATCGAAATCCAAACTAAAATCGTATCCCTAACGGCGCAAGCCAAGACGCTTGAGCAAGTCGCGGTATACCTCTGGATTTTTTCTAGAAACATACTTTAAGTGACGGCGACGTTGCCCCACCAGCTTCAACAGACCACGACGTGAATGTTCGTCATGAGAATGTTCTTTAAGGTGATCGGTCAATTGAGTAATCCGTGCAGAAAGTAGTGCGATCTGAACTTCAGGTGAACCAGTGTCACCTTCTACTCGTCCAAAATCTTTGATAATTTGGTCTTTTACTGCTTTTTCTAGTGGCATAAGAACCGTCCTTTATGCTAGCCACCTGATGGGCTGGACAGCTAACCCATCGGTCTAAACAATTTGTAAATTATATCATCGTAATGAGGGAGTCACAATAGCGACCTACTCGTCAACTTTATCCATGTCATCATTCGCCACCAATTTTACAGTGTGGTGGGTACGAAACAAACTATATTGATCAGTACGTCCCGGCAATGGATTAAGAATATTTTCAGTCTCCATAATCGAAACCCACAGATCAATATCCCACTCTCCAACCAGTTTATCTGCAATATTGGCGCGCGTAATCGTCATATTATTGTTGTACATCTCTAACAATACCCGAATAAACTCATCACGCTCTGCCAATAATATGGCAACAAAAGTATTGTTTTCGCGCAGTTCAATCCCTTTGGTATTGTAATTACTTTGAGGATTTGAATACTCATTCACAATTGCCATGTCATTAACGAGCATATACTCTACTGCGCGTTGGAAGGCAATTCCAGTATCATGATCGCGTAGACGACGATGTAAGCTCCCTAAGGGACACCACGCAAAACTGCGAAAACTCGTAAATTGCTCAACACTAATGACAATTCGTGTGACCATCAACGCGGCTTCAACATCATATTCATGGAGTTTATGAGGCGGAACACCGACCCACTGTTGTGCGATTTCTTCAGCACTATCTGTACTTATTTCTGACATACTTAGGACAGGATGTTCTTCTTCATCAGCAATATGAATGACCGGTACAAGATCATCTGGATTGTGACGATGTGGTACAAGCTGGCGTTGTAAAACACCTTCGCGTACCAAACAATCAATCCAATGAGACCGCCACTGGTCACTATCATTCATACCACGTCGCTCAAGGTCATGTTCCATTTCCAGACCTTTAAGCAAAAAACCATAGTTAACATATTCCCAACCTCGGACTTGTAAGGTATTCGCAACCCGACGCGCAATACGATCCATGATGAGCAATGTTTTTTCAACAATGGGGTGTTGAAGATTTAACTCAATCACACCATTTGCAGAAATCAGCTTGATGATTCCCAGCGAAATTGACTGCGATACAAGATCTTCACCACGCTCTCGCGATACGACTGCACCGACCTTCTCCAGTTGGCTAATCAAATTAGCAGACGTAATTTCACCCTCAGGATCTTTTGCGCTCAACCGATAAAATTGAATGATGACGCTCGACCACTGAGACGGGATAAACCCCTCTATACTGTCATCTGGCAATTCCACTTGGCCAAGAGATTGATGGGTTTGTAAGTCTGTAAAATCATCAATATATTCGACGTGAATCGAAGGATGATTTTCTAACTGACGACTGGTACTTCCTCGCACCCCCCATACAATCACAACCTTATTTTTCTGCACTAGTGCGTTAATCACTTCATTAAAATCGCGATCACCACTTGCCATGATAATCACATCAGCCGAATCTGGATGGCTTGCATCGGTAATAACATCGCGTGCGATACGAATATCAGCACTATTTTTACCCGGTAGGTTAAACACAGGGTCAATATTCGCCATCATCAGCCGGGATGGTGCATCGTTTGCAACCTCACGTCCTGACGAATCAACCAATGGTGGCAATGTACCGCGTTGTCCCCACGGGGCATAAGCAGACATCTTTATCACATTACCATGTGCTTGAGCTTGTGATACAAACCGCTGAATAAGATGATCGAGATTGACCATAAATCCCTGCTCGTTCAAACTGATTGAGATATTCTCAAAATCAATATAAACAGCAACGTTCTTAGTCTGAATACCTAGCAAAGTTTCCAATGGTTGGAAGATAATTTCATCTGCAAAAGCTGTCCCCTGCAATACATCTTCCGACCCCCACATCCGTATCCGTGCACTACGAGTCGTTTTGATACGGCGAATCAATGGGAGTAAATCACGACTGGTTGTTGCTAAAATCAATTCATCTACAGGATCGGGATCATAAGAGAAGTAATGAATGATAAGAACATCAGCGAGGTCTTCACGACTCGGAGAATCGAAGATTTCGTAACCTGCACTTTTGAATATAGTTTGAGGATTAACACGCCAGCCGTCGCGGTGCGTTTCCCAATGTGCAACTGCAATTGCTTTAAGTGAACTAGGGTTAATCAACCCAGCCGCCAAAGCCGCCGCACCCCGTAAACCGACGGCGAGCTCTTGCAAGTCAATGGTTACATTCTGCGATCTAAATCGTCGCAGTAAATCATCCACATCAACTACTAAATAAGCCGCCATTATCTATTCCTAAAAACTATACCACCAAAACCCTGCGATTATGGGCTGGTGGTAAACAAGTAAAATCCATGCTTTCACATGGATAGCTCAATATTTTGTATGTCTGATTATGTAAAATCATCGCATCTTGTAATAAAAATTAAGTAGAACATGTATTTTAGTCTAACACCCCAACATAGTCTGTTCAACCGTTTAATATAACTAACTTTTTGGTACAAATTAGCAGTGTTTTCAACAACATTTACCGTTGGACGAACCTACTTTAATCAATTCTATATCAATTTGAGAAATATAGCACAATTAGGTTAAGGGAACATTATTTCTTCATAAAAGAAGGGGCAGCATGTTAGAATATTAGTCTAATATAGCTTTCAATTTAACCATTAACATTATTGTCACCAATTCAATTCTAGTAGGCTTTAGCAAAGAGCGCAACTTTTCCCGTTTGATTGCCTGTTATGATACAGATACCTTCATCATCAGGTTGGTCAAATGGAAAACATCGAATTGTAGCGCCTGTTTCCTCTTTGATATTCCTTTCATCATCATCAGAACCTGCCCAGTATACACGAACCCAACCTCCTGCTTCAATAATTGTTTTAAATTCATCATAAGATTTAACATCGTGAATATTATTATCACGGAATTCAGTGGCTTGTTTGAGCATATTTGCCTGAATATCATCTAACAAAGTTTGGACAGTTTCAATAATACCAACTTGTGACACAAATAGTTTGCCATCGCGCCCTGCTATATCACGTCGGGCAAGAACAGCATTGTTTTTCTCAACATCTTTGGGTCCAATATCCATACGGACTGGCACACCGCGCATTTCCCAATCGTTAAATTTAAAACCTGGCGATTGTCCCTCGCGGCGATCAACATGAATACGTATACCTGCCGTCTTAAGTTGCAAGGCTAGTTTTTCGACTGTTTCCATCACAGCTGTCTTTTGATCATCATCCTTATATATCGGGACAATCACAACTTGATAAGGTGCTAGTTTAGGTGGCAAGCGCAGACCTTTGTCGTCGCCATGTGTCATCACAACGGCACCAACCATGCGAGTACTTAACCCCCATGAAGTCGTCCAGCAATATTCAAGTTCATTATTTTCCGCCATAAATTTAATATCAAAGGCTTTTGCAAAATTCTGCCCAAGGTTATGGCTCGTTCCTGATTGCAGAGCTTTTTTATCTCCCATCATTGCTTCAATTGTATAGGTACGTAATGCACCTGCAAAGCGTTCGATACGGCTCTTTTCACCTTTTATCACAGGAATTGCGGCTTCAGTAATCGCAAAATCAGCATAAATATCGAGCATTTGTCGAGTTTCAGCTTCAGCTTCTTCATCAGTCGCATGGGCTGTATGTCCTTCTTGCCATAGAAATTCGGTTGTGCGTAAGAATGGACGAGTCCGTAATTCCCAACGCACAACATTTGCCCACTGGTTTATTAGCAAAGGCAAATCACGATAGGACTGAATCCAGTCACTAAATGCCTCGCCAACAACAGTTTCTGATGTTGGACGAACAACAAGGGGCTCTTCTAATTCTTTTCCCCCTGCATGAGTCACGACCGCAAGCTCTGGGCTAAACCCTTCAACGTGTTGTGCTTCGCGTTTGATATAGCTTTCTGGGATAAATAGTGGGAAATAGGCATTTTGATGACCAGTCTCTTTAAAACGGCGGTCTAATCCACCTTTGATGCCTTCCCAAATTTCATAGCCATAGGGTTTAATGATAACACATCCACGTACAGGTGATGGTGCAGCTAAGTCAGCACGATACACAATTTCGTTATACCATTTAGAAAAATCTTCGCTTTGTGGTGTGACTGACTGCTCCGCCATAAAACAACTATCCTTTATATATAATGAATTATCAATTCAGAGAATCATTATAATTGTCAGAGTTGATAAATAAAGTCCTATCCACGAATGCTACTTCGACTACCCTATCGCGGATTTCATTTTAATTTTAATCCATCGAAGGCACAACCAAGCCAAAACATGTTGACATATTTTTTGCTATTTAGTACCTTGAACCACATATTGTTTAAGAAACACATAATTCCCATAACCCGCACCGTCCGTCGATGTCACGGAAAGAACTTCTTCTTCAAGTGAATTTTCTAATGAAATTAACAATTGGTAGTCACCGTCCTCAACCTCACACGGTAGTGAAAGCTCACGGGTATCAATAATACTGGACTGGCTTGAGTAATCCTCTAAACCACCCAACCGTCCAACGGAGTCAACAACCACGTTATCATTATGAATCAATAAGAAATTAGCCGTATACGGGTTCACAGATTTAGTTTCGCTAGGTTCCCACCATGAATGGATCGTAATTGTATCACACGCGACCAATTCTTCATTTGGAGTTTCAATTTCCCAAGAATATAATGTAAAACGATCTCCGATATTAAAACCTACCCCTTGTACAGGAGGATCTCCAACTTGCACATAGACCGCATAACTCTCAATCTGCTTCACAAATCTGTAGTGAGAGTAAATAAAATCATCGAGTTCAGTTTCTTCTAAAAACGACCCTACACCCATTGTATCGGTTATATCAATAATAAGCAGACGAGGCTGTTTATTAAGGTCTTTTGCAGTTATATCTCTATATTTCTGTAGTGTCGAATTATCAATTAAAGATTCCCCTCGTTGCGTAATAAGTGCCCAAGTTGTCATATAACTACTTGCTTGATTTCTATCAATCAAGCGTAACCAAGGCATCATATCCCCCAAGCGTGAAGATAAAAACAGTACATCATCCCCCGGCTTAGAGTATGATCCAACCACTTCTTGCAATTCTTTTGGGGTTTCTAAGCGAATAGTCGTTAGCGATGTCCAGTATATCGCAGTATTACCAATAGAAAACAAAGTTATAAATAGTAGAAGGAATATGCCTGCATATGAAATATTATGACTAGGTACGTCTGAATCAGATCGACTGTGTCGTGAGGTAATCAGAACACTAACACAAACCATTGCTCCCATAAAAAGAGCGCTATGAAGATAAATATTAGAGCCCGCTTGGAATACAACTAAAGTAGCACCCATTAGTGTAAATACAGCTAACCCACCTATGAATCGGAAAAATCCCTCATCCCTCATCCAACTTATGGCAAAAATAACCAATCCGATTAAGAGGGGGACTTGAAAATGTGGGACAATTGTTTCGTTAGAAAGTGAGTCCTTCCGATTTCTATACCCGAGAACAGCTGATTGTATGGTATCCACCATGCCCTCAAGCATATCAGGATTAATGATAAGAAAACCAATATAGATCAACCCTGCAACGATCACACCATATATCTCAAATGTGAATATTTTCCACAGGTTGCGATAGCGAACAATCCAGTAGAATTCAATAACAATGATCGCTAAAACAAAATAGGGTTTGATACTTGCCACAACAGCAAGCAATAGGCCTGCAAAAAAATAAATCTTTGACTGTGATACATAGCCTTCATACGTGCAATATCGGAGCAATATCCATGGGACTGCATATAGTGCAAATAAATGTTCGCGTTGACCAAAATCAACAGTAAACAACATCACCCAAGAAATAAAACCAAGGCTTAAGGGGATACTTAAATGAAACGAAGGATTTGCATTCTTAAATGCAATTTTCGTTAAGCGATAGGATACACCCATGCTAACTAACATTTGAACCCAAGTAGAGATCATCCAAATACTTACCGCATGAAATCCTGTGATCTTTGAAATAACAACAGGTATCACATACAGATATTGAATGGTTAATAAATTAACATTGAAGAAATCAACATATGGACGCTCACCATCAAGAATACGTAATGCACCGTCAATAAAATAAGCGATATCGGCATTCACATTCAAGGGATTTCCCAGAATAACCAATAACGATAATAATGTGACGATTACGATACATCCTTGCAGAACACGATACGTCCATTTTTGCATCTACTAATATCATCCTCAATATAGTGAGTTACGGGATAGTGAGTTACAGATTTAGCATTAAATTAACAACCATATAATCATAATTGTTACCAGCTCTTCAAGATATTATAATCATCAGAGCTGGTAATTACAGCCCTATACGCGGTAGTCAACCTCAACTACCATATCAAGGATTTCACCATTTAGCATCGTAATGTCTTGCTGTATCCGTGCCATCAGAGCATCCATAGGAACAATCTCACGGTCATCTTCACGACGCAATTTATATTCGACACCACCATTTTCCAGTGATCGTTTACTGATTGTCAGACGAATTGGCACACCGATCAAATCCGCATCATTAAATTTAACTCCGGGGCGCTCATCACGGTCATCAAACAAAATTTCAACCCCTTGCTTGAGTAAATCCGTATATAATTGTTCAGCTTCCTCGTCCGCACCTTTTAGTCCAACCAGATGCACTTGATAAGGAGCAACCACAATTGGCAAATTTAGACCATTATCATCATGAAATTCTTCAGCAATACACGCTAGCAAACGTCCCACGCCGATACCATATGACCCCATCACAACTGGAATATTATTACCGTCTTTATCTGCATAAGTCGCACCCATATTTGCCGTATAGCGCGTACCGAGCTTAAAGATATTCCCGACCTCAACACCCCGTACAGCTTGGAGTGTCCCTTTGCCATCAGGTGCAGTATAACCATCTTGAGCCAGCGCAATATCCGCAACAATATCAGGTTTATAATCCCGATTTGCATTGGTATTGAGGTAGTGATAGCCTTCTTTATTTGCACCAGCCACTAAATTTGCGGATTGTGGAATAACATCATCCACAACAATCAGACAATCTTTCACACCAATTGGTGATCCATAACCGGGTTCTGCACCAACAGCACGGATTTCATCTTCTGTAGCAGGACGTAAGGCTTTCGCTTGTGTAACATTTGCGAGTTTGATAAGGTTGACATCCATATCACCACGAACAACAGCAAATATAAATTGCTCCGTTTTGTCCGTTCCCTCAACCATGGTTGCAACCATAAATACTGCTTTTGCTGTTTTGGATTTGGGAATACCGAGCAATTCGGCTAATGCTTCGATAGTTTTGGTATCGGGTGTAGCAACCTCATCTAGAGGAAGAGCTTCTTCTGTAGCAGGAATCGACTTCGTAAAATTGGCGACTTCTGCGTTCGCATAATATTGACTCGCTTCATCAATCAGCAATGTATCTTCGCCAATATCAGTTAGATACATAAATTCATGAGCTAACTTCCCACCCATCATGCCTGTATCAGATGCCACTGAAATAACCTTTAAGCCGCAACGATGAAAAATATTATAATATGCTTGATAATGCGCTCGGTATTGTTTATCAAGACCTTCATCATCCATATCAAGGCTATAGCTATCCTTCATAACAAATTCACGAGTCCGAATCAAACCAGCCCGTGGACGGGGCTCATCACGCCATTTGGTTTGTAATTGATAGACGAGTTTAGGCAGTTGTCGATACGAATTAATGTCTTTCCGCACTAAGTCGGTCACCACTTCTTCATGGGTCATTGCCAACACCATATCACGCTCACCACGGTCATGAAAACGGGTAAGTTCATCCCCAATTTGATACCAGCGTTCTGTCTCTTTCCAGATGTCAGCTGGATGTACTACCGGCATGGTCATCTCTTGCCCGCCGATGGCATCCATTTCTTCGCGAATAATCGTTTCAATTTTGCGGAGGGTACGCTGAGCAAGTGGCATGTTGGTAAAAATCCCTGCTGCTAGTTGCCGTACGTAGCCTGCACGTAATAATAACCCATGCCCGATTGTATCGGCTTCGGCAGGCACGTCACGTAATGTAGACCCAAATAACTGACTTATCCTCATCATATCTCCATTCACTATTAGACCTTAAGAGGTCATTATGTACCACATCATCTATTTTTACAAGGAATTAATCTGTTTGAACACGACCATAAATCACAATTTCATCAAGACGACCATCAAGACGCGCCACAACTTCATAATTGGGATTATCGTCTAGGAAACCACTATTTAACACGCGTTGCATATCGTATGTTGTAATATTAGGATCAACGATAATGTAGTCAGAATTCACATCAATCCACAAATCACGAGTCGATTCATATATTTCACGATATTGTGGCGCAAGATAACGATCACTCGTAGACGCATAAAATTCATAATCTGTCAGCCACAATGAGTAATATAAATCACCGATAATCCGTGATCCAGTTGGCACATGCTTTCTAATCCAACCAATACCCTTTGGCACAGGAGCATCAGCAGATGTCTTACCATCCAACGCATATTTTATCGGTATAGACATGGTTAATCCAAGA
>Ga0070728_10001230_pt1 | contig 40289 bp, 43 predicted proteins | sample tdDd471_FD_66723 | JGI IMG/M metagenome (GOLD analysis project Ga0070728, IMG submission 66723) | Marine sediment microbial communities from the Atlantic coast under amendment with organic carbon and nitrate - tdDd47.1 | ecosystem: Environmental > Aquatic > Marine > Coastal > Sediment | place... | reverse complement strand
AAATAAGGTAATATATATATTATACTACTTATAATAGATAATTTAATATAATTAAATATAAGTTCTATTAAATTTGTTATTATTAAATTATAATTAAAAAAATAAAATAATATATAAATTAATTTATTAATATTAATATAAATTAATATTAATGTTAATATATAAGAAATTAAGATATAAATATTAATATATAAAATATATTTAAATTCAATTTTTAAAAAATTATTAAATTTATACACTTTTTATTTTTTAACTAATGATTCTATAGTATGTTTCAAAAGAATTCGTAAGTAATACATAATTGAAGTTTTAATATAAGCACCACCATTATGTAATCAAAAATTAAAATTTTCTGTATCTAAAAAAACATATATTATATCTTTTTTTCGTATATATGTACCTATTTTTTGTAATTCTTTTTTTGAATTTTTTTCACAAACAATTATTGAATAATTTCGTGATTTTAATTTTTTAAATTTTATAAAAAACATTTTTAATTTATTTTACTATGTTTTTTTGGTAACTTTCTATAAAAATATAATTTAGATTTTTTATGTATACGTGTATAATATTTTCAAATATCTAAAATATGTGGCGAATATATTAAAAATAATTGTTCAATTGATATTTTTTTAATGACATTTCGTAATATACATGAAAGATTTAATGTATTTTTTTTTATTTTTAAACACATACCTTTAAAAGTATGTAAAAAATTAGTTATTAAATATCTATTAAAAAAATTTATCTCTAATATATCACCAGAATTAAATGAAGTTCTTGATTTTTTTTTAATTTGTTTTAATTCATTTAAATTAATTAAAGAAATCATTTTAATTAAAATATATAAAGATATTAATATATTACCTAGCAACTGATGGCAGAGTGGTCTATTGCGTTAATTTTGAAAATTAACGTATGTTTTTTTTAAACATACCGTGGGTTCGAATCCCACTCAGTCAAATTTTTAAGTAAATATTTATAAGGGTAGTGGGATTTGAACCCACATAACAAAATTGTTATTTGCTCCTAAAACAAACGTGTCTACCGTTTCACCATACCCTTTTATTTAATTAAACTTTTTTAAGTATATAAAATTAAAAAAGCCATCATTAGTGAAAATAGAGCAATTGCTTCTGTTAAAGCAAAACCTAATAAAGCATATCCAAATAAATCTTTTTTTAAGCTTGGTACTCTAGCAAATGAATTTAATAAAGCTCCAAAAACAATTCCAATACCTACACCAGATCCAGCTAAACCTATTGTAGCTAAACCAGCGCCTATTTTAGAGGCAAATAATGTTATTAATGTTGATAACATAAAATTTTAATAAAATTTAAGGTTTATCTAATCAATATTTATTTATAAAAATTAGTAAGAGTTTTTCTTATATAAAGTTTAAAATATGTATTAAATTATTTCGTAAATTTTGTTGTTGAAAACTAGGATAGAATACTTCATTATAATTTATTTTTTTTAAAAAAATAAATTCTAATGTTTTATAATTTATTTCTATATAGTTAGGAAGTGGTATAAAAGTTTTTGTATCTAATAATTTATATAAATTTTTTATTATTTTATATTTTAGCGTATGTTTTATAGTTATAATATCATTAAATTGAATATTATAATTTGGAAAATTAATTATATTTTTGTTTACTAAAATATGATTATGTAATATTAATTGTCTAGCATGGAAAATAGAAGTTGAAATATTTAATCTATATAGAATAATATCTAAACGAGTTTCTAATAAATAAACAAAAGAATTTAATTTTGAGTTTGGGTTTAATTTTTTACTTTTTTTTAAAATTTTTTTGAATTGTTTTAGTTTTATATTTCCATAAAATTTTCTTAATCGTTGTCTATTTAATAATAGAATACCATAAGTTGTTTTATTTTTTTTATTTAAGTTTGTATGTGTATCATTAAATTGTAATAAATATTGTTTATTTTTTTTTAAATAAAAAGAATAATTATATAAATATAATAAATTTCAAGTACTTGAAATTTTTTTTAATTTAATGTTATTTTGTTTTAATTTATTAGTTATTTTTATAGGGAGCATTTTCTGAGTATACAATATATTTTCATGTATAGAAGTTCCTACTTTTTTATTAAATATTAAAGTTTTATTTTGTTTTAAAATATATTTTCCTCAAATATCTGTTTTATAACTTTTTAATAATTTATGTTTTGAATGAAATTGTTTAGACATTTCTTTAATAAATAAAATTTTATTCTGAGAGAAAAGAATTGAACTTTTACTTTTGGTTTTGAAGACCAATGTTCTACCATTAAACTACTCTCTTAGTATCACTTATTATTTTATGAACCCTGATTCTATTAAATATTGTAAATATTTTCTTGAAAAAGTTAAAAAATTAATTTTATTATTTTTTAATAATATTTTTGAATATAATATTTTATCTTGTCAAATTAATTGAAAAATAATTTTTTTTGGTTTTATTTGTATAATATGTTTTAATTTTTTCATTAATTTTTTACTTGTTTACCTTTTTTAAATTTTAATATATCTGTTTTAAAATAAATACCTTGTTCTTTATAACTATTTAAAGGTTTTAAATTTTTAATAATATTAGCAAAATTTTTTAAACTTTTTTTATCATTTGTTAATAAAATAAAAGTATTTTTTTTAGATAAAATTTTTATATTTTTTGGTATTTTTAAAAATATAAAATGGTTATGTCCTAATGAAAATCTTAATAAATTTTTTTTTTTTAAAATATGATATCCTAATCCTATAATATAAATTTCTAAAAAATAATAATAATTTGTAGAATATATAAAATTTTTAATTAAATATATAAATTTTTTTAAATTATCATTATTAATATTTTTTAATTCATTGAGAGATAATTTAAAAAATCCAAAAGAATTAAAAATTATTAAAAATTTATTAATTATTTTTAATTGGATAGTAAATTTATTAATTTTTTTAAAATATTTAATAGAAATCATTTAATTATCTTTTTTCAATTATAAATAAAAGTTCACCTCCTAATTTTTTAATATTTGCTATATTAAAATCTATTAATCCTATATTTGTAGATATGCATATTAAAAAATATTTTGAAAATAATTTTTTAATTAAATTAAATTTATAATATTTTTGTCAACTAGGTTTACTAATTACTTTAAATTTACAAAATGGTAAAGATATTTTATTATATTTTAAAAAAACTTTACAATATTTTTTATTTAAAACAATAAAATTATAAATTAAACCATGTTCACATAAAAATTTTAAAATTAATTTTGTTTTTTTACTATTCAATACAAGTATCGTTGTTAATTTTCTATCTAGACCATTATTTAATCTAGTAATTAAATCATTTATTGTTGAAATCATATTAATATTATCAAATACTTTTTTTTATACCTGTTAAATATCCATTTGAATATTTATTTTTTAAAGAATGGCGTGATAGTTTATAAGTTTTATTAATTGCACGAAAAGTTTGATTTTTTCAACAAAATAATTTAAACTTATTTTTTGTTAATGTATTTAACATAATATTAGCTTTTAATTTTGTTTTTAAATTTAATTTATTATTATTTTTTAAAAATTTATAACGTAAATAATTTTTTTCATTTTTTTTTAAATTTAAGATTAAGTTTTTAAATTTATAAAAATTCATTTTTTTATATATTTATGAAATAATTATTTATATTATTTAAAATTTTTTTAAAATAATTTGAATATTCTAATTCTAATTTAACTAAAAAATTTGTTTTTAATAAATTTTCATTTAAATTGTAAAAAGATTTTAAATTTTCTATTTTAATAAATAATTTATGATTAGATTTAAACCTTTTAAAATTTAAACGTTTTTTTTCTATATTAGGTAATAATATTAAATAAATATATCCATAAAAATTTTTCATTATTTTTTTTCTTAATGTTAATGCCATAGTACATGTTATATTTTTTTTTTTATTTTTATAACCAAAATTTATATTATATATAACACCTTGTTTATTTGTTAAATTTTTAAAAAAAAATAAACTTGAGAGTATTTTTTTTAACAAATTTAACTCAAAATTATTAAAAAAAATTATAATTTTAATATTTACTAAATTTGGTATAAAAAAAGAATTAGTTATATTATATTTTGTTAAAATATCATTATTTATAATTTTTTTGTTTAAAGTATTTAAATTATTTTTAAAAATCATTATTATAAAACATATTCTGCCATAGCTACTATTCTTTTATATTTAATTACTAAATCTCTTATAATCGGACCGAATAAACGTGTAGAGTTTGGTTCATTTTTTTTATCAACAACAACACTAGAATTTTCTCCAAAAGATATATATATATTACCAAAATTACGTTTATAATTTTTACGTGTTCTTGTAATAATAGCTAATAATAATTCTCCTTTTTTAATACGTTTTTTAAAAACAGTATTAATTGCACTGACTAATATTAAATTACCTATTATACCTGTTTTTGTTTTTTTTGATAGTTTAATACATTTACCTACTCTGGCTCCTAAATTATCTGCAATGTTTAATTTACTATTAATAAATATCATTTTTATATTTTTTTATATATTATATTAAAATATTTTGGTAATTTATAATTTAATTTTAATAATGTTTGTTTTAATATATAGTTTGAAATATTTTTTTTTTTTTTTATTAAAAAAATTAAACTTTTTTTTCTTAAATAAACTAATTGATCAAATATAGGTCCTTTTCCTTTTCCCATACGAGTTTCTAAAGGTTTTTTTGAATTATTTAAATTTAAAAAAGATTTAAAAAAAATAGTTCCTATTTTTTTAAATTTTTTTTTTAAAAAAAATTTTAACATTTTTATATTTTTACTTTTCAATGTTAAATTTTTCACAACATAAATACCTATAATAGTATTTGGTTCTTTATAAATATATTTTTTTTTACCATTGTTTTTGTATATATGATTTTTTTTTAATGTTTTAATAATATTATTCATATTAGTATCTATCTAATCTTGCATATTCTTTTATTAGAATTTTTTTAAAAAATTTTAAATAATAGTTTATTAAATAATTTTTATAAAAAGTAAACTTTAAATTTTGAGAAAAATCATTATTATGAAAATTTAATAAATTTTTTTCATTTATTGTTTTTAAATTATTAAAATCATATGCTACGAAAATTTTTAAACCACATAAACTATTTTTTAATTTTATAGAAGACATTGAATAATCTATAGGAATTGTTAATGTATTTAAAGGCACTTTGCCATAAGTATATCATATTCTTGTAGCACGTTGTTTTCTTGAAAATCTACCAAAACAACCAATTTTTATACCAATTATTGATTTATTTTTTTTTAATAATTTAAATAAAGGGTATATTAATTCATTTAGATTTACTCTTTGTTTTAATCGTATTATTAAATATTTTAAAATTAAATTAGAATTTATTGTTAATGAATTTATATAATTAAAATTTAATTTAATATTTATATGTTTTTTTAATTTTATACTATTAATATACCATAAAAAATTTTGTTTCAAAATTAAACTAATATAATTTAAAAAATTTTCATAAAGTAATTTATTTAAATAAAATTTATATAATATATAACAATAAAGCATAATATTTGATTTTGGTAATTTATATTTTAAAAATTTAAATTTTTTTGGAAATCTATTATTTAATAATTTTTCATGTTTTAATAAAATACCTAAAAAGCTATAAATTTCTTTAAATTTTCAAGAATTATTTTCCGATGTTGTAACTATATTTAAAAAATTTTTACCTAATTTTTTATGTAAATTATAAAAAATTTTTTTTAATATTAAAGACCTTCTTTTTAAAAAATATATTTGAAATTGTTTAAAAAAATTAAATTCAACTGCATTAGTATTTAATATAAATGTAATTTCTATATTATTTTTAAATTTTTTAATATAATAATGACTATATAATAAATCTATTTTTGTCAAAAATTTATTTTGATAAAAATATCAATTTATTAATTTATTAAAAAAAAAATCATCAAAATTTAAATTAGATTTATCACTAAAACTAACTCAATTAGATTTTCAAGAAATATTTTGTGTCAATCTTATAGATATTGGATTTATTATATTTCCCATTTATTTTTTTTTTTTTTTATATTTAAAAAGTTTACGTGTAAAGATAAATTCACCTATTTTATGTCCAACCATATTTGGTAATATTATTATTTTTTTATAAGTAATCCCATTATATACATAAAAAGTAATACCTATAAATTCTTTAAAAAGTATTAAATTTTTATTTTTAATTTTAATTGAATTTATATTATTCAATTTTATATTGATTAATAATTTTAGTACTTCCTTTGTTAATTTCATAATTATTTTAAGTTATTTTTATATTTTTGTAATATAAATCTATTTTTTAATTTTAATCGTCTATTTATATTTTTACCTCAAGGTGTTAATCTATTTCCAGATTTTTTACCTTCACCTCCACCATGTGGATGATCTATTGGATTCATAGCTACTCCACGTACTACAGGTTTATTACCCAATCATCTACTATTTCCGGCTTTTTTTAATTTTTTTAATTTATGTATAATATTTGATACTACACCTATGGTACCTTTACATTCATTATTAATTAAACGTTCTACACCGGATGGTAATTTTACTACAGTATATTTATTATTATATTTTCGTAAAACTATAATAGAAGTTCCAGCAGCTCTCGCAAAAATACCTCCATTATTAGGATATAATTCTACATTATGTATTAATGTACCAGAATTTATTTTAAATAATGGTAAACAATTACCCAACCTAATTCTAGCAAATTTTGTAGAAATTACTTTATCTCCTAAATTTAAACCATCTGGTGCTATAATATAACTTAAAATACCAAATCCTTTATTATCTTTGCTATAAGAAATTAAAGCAATATTAGCTGATCTATTAGGATCATATTGTATATCTATAACAGAACCTAACTTTTTATATAAATTTCTTTTATAATCAATTATTCTATATTTTTTTTTATGACCTCCTCCTTTATGAAATACCGTTATTCTCCCTAAATTATTATGACCACTTTTTTTTTTTAAACCAAATGTTAAATATTTTATTAAAAAATTATTTTTCATATTAAGTAAATTTTGAATTTAATTTATTTTGAATAACATCATTATATAAATTTACTTTATTTAAATAAGCTTGACTTTTTTTATGATATGTATCTAAAATAACTTTTGATAATGCTATTTCAAAAGAAGTTGTCTTATTTTTATTTATTAAATTTACATTATTTAATAAATTTATAATACCTAACCTATAAAAATTATATAATTGAATTGTTGGTATTTTTATAGTTTTTCTTCTATATTTTGTTTTTTTTAAATTTAAAACAGGTGTTAACTGCTTTATTGCTATAAAAAATATATTAAAAGGTGCTTTTTTTTCTTTTTTTCAAATTATATATAAAACTTTTTCTAATAATTTTATAGAATATAATTTATTATTTTTTTTATTTAATGCATTTATAAATGCATAATAAAATTTAGATTTATTTTTTTCAATCATATTTTATTTTATTTTTTTTATACCAAATTTAGAGCGTCTATTATTACGCATAAAACCATCACGTTCTTTTACACTAAAATCAAATTTTCCCCTAATTAACTTATATCTAACTCCTGGCAAATCTTTAACGCGACCTCCGCGAACAAGTACAGTTGAATATTTTTTTAAATCATGACCACAGCCAGGTATATAAGCAACTATTCTATAACCATTGCTTAAAATAACTTTTGCAATTTTACGTATAGCAGAGTTTGGTTTTTTAGGCTTTACTGTAGTTACTAAGCTACAAACACCTTTTTTAAAAGGTGAACCTTGTAAAGCAATTAAATTATATTTACGTTTATATGTTTTTCTATTTTTTTTTTTTAATTGATTTCAAGTTAACATTTATTTTTTTAAATTATTTAATTTTATAATAGTATATTTACATAAATTTGTATATTTTTTATTATTTAAGTTAAAAATATATTTTAAAAAATAATTTAAATTTTTATTATTAGTATTTTTTTTTATATTATCAATTATATTTAAAAATTGATAATAATTTAATATATTATGTTTATACTTTAAAAATAAAAAATGAATATTAAATATATTTATTAATTTATTTAAAAAATCTAAATCTTCTAATTTAATATTAAAAATTAAATAATTATTATAAAATAAATACGAAGTAATCTTAGATTCATTTAAAAAAAATTTTAATTTTAAAAAATCTATATTTTTAGGACATAATGAACAAACTATCAACTCTAAATTTTTAGATTTATTAAAAAAATTAAATATTTGTTTTTTGATTATAAATTTTTTAAATAAATTCATAAATTACAATTTAATAATAGTTCCTGAACTTTTTAAACCATATAAAATAGAAAAAAATAAATTTTTTTCTAAAAATTTTAAAGAATTTTTTTTATAATTATTAATTTCCTCATAAAATCTAATCTTATATCAAACTATTTGATATATAGTTAAAAGATTTATTTTAGATTTACTATTATTAATATCTAATATATCTATATTATTTAACTTTTTTAATAAATAACCTGTTGATAAACTCTTTAAAAAACATATAGTATCATTATCTTTAGTTAAATAAACTATAACAGGAACTTCTAAACCTTTTTGAATATTTTTAGTTAACTCATTAAATTGTATACAAAATATTTCTATTTTTTTTTTATTTAAATATGGACTTAACGTCGGTATTAAAAATGACAATTTTATAGAAGCTTCTTGTGATGGAATTTTAAATTTAAATTTTCTTTTAAACATTTTATTATTGTATATTTTATTATAATAAATTTAATTTTTTAAAATATCTCATTTTAAAAATTTATTTTCTAAGGGTAGGAATCGAACCTACGCTGTAAATATACAATAGATTTACAATCTATCACCTTACCACTCGGTCACCTTCAATTTATATTAAATCTTTCCAACAAGACTCGAACTTGTACTTTACCGTTATGAGCGGTACGTCCTAAACCCTTAGACGATGGAATTAAACTTTAATTTACCTTAAAAATTTAACTGTTTTAGCATTAGCTCTTGTTCTTTGACCATTTAAAGGATAATGCAAAGTATGCCTTAAACCTCTATATGATTTAATTTCTTTTAAATGTTTTTTATTAAAAAATATTTTATTTTCAATTATAAAATCTAAATAATTTCATTTAGTTAATATTTCCATTATTTTTAAAATATCTGATTTTTTTAAATCCTTAACTATAATATTCTGATTTAATCTTAATTTAGATAATATTAATAATATCTTAGATAAATTTAAACCATAATAATTTTTCAAAACATATTTTAAAATTTTATTTTTATTTTTTTCTAAAAATTCCATTTTTATTCTAAGTAATTAGAAATTATACGTTGTTCTACCTGATTTAAAGTAATCAAATAAATAAATAAATAAATATAAAACTTAATTGAATATATTGAAGAATTATTACCCAATAAAGGATAATCTATATTTTTAAAAATTTTTCCATTAACTAAAGAAAAATTTGGTATTAATAATTTTTTAGTTTCTAATAATATTGCATTATTATTCGAATTATCTATTAAAAATAAAGCATCTGGTAACCGTTTTAATCTAGTTATATTTTGATTAATCATTAATCTATTACGTAATGATTTAAAATTAGTAAATAACCCACCAGGTCATTTACCTATAAAATAAGTTAAATATTTTGAATTTTGTAAAATATCTGCTGAAAAATTTAAAGTTATTAAATTAATAGATGCTACTAAAAAAATTCCTTTAATTAAAATTAATTCTTTAAAAAAAAAATTTAATTTTCTAAAATAAAATAAAGTATATTCTAAATTTAAAATTAAATAACCTTTCCTAATACCTAATATCATATTATTGTGCATTTTTAAACCTTTAGTATATATATTTCCAATATGGATATTATTTCCTAATAATTGATTATATGTAATATAATTCATTAAATAATTATATTTTTAAAATTATCAAAAAAAGACATATTTAATATAATAAATAAATTTATAAATAATGTTACTGAAATTACCCAAGCAGATAATTTATTTAATGGTGTATAATTTATATATTTGATATTAAATTCGATAAAAATTAATTTAACAATTCTTAAATAATAAAAAGAACTAATTATACTAAAAAATAAACCTAAAAATAAAATAAAAAATAAACCTTCATTAAAAAATAACATTTTAAATATATAAAATTTTCCAAAAAATCCTAATAATGGTGGTATTCCGGCAAAAGAGAACATTATAAAACCTAAATTTATTGCAATATAAGGATTTAATTTATATAAATTAATTAAATCATATATTGTAGATATTTCATTAAATTTATTTTTTTTTAAACTTAATAATAATGTAAAAATATTTAAAGTTAATAAAATATAAATTAATTGATATAAAATAGCACCATTAATACTAAATAAATTTAAACTTAATAATAAAAACCCCATATGAACTATTGAACTATATGCTAATAATCTTTTTAAATTAATTTGATATATAGCTAATAAACTACCAATTAACCATGATAATATAATAAAATAATACATTATTAAATTTAATTCTAAATAAATTATATCTAAATTTATTATAAATAAATTTATAAATAAACCTAATAACGAAACTTTAGGTAATAATGCAAAAAACATTACAGATATTGTAGGAGATCCTTTATAAACATCAGGTACCCAAATATGAAAAGGTGCTATACTTAATTTAAAAAAAATAGATATTAAAATTAAAAATAAACCTAAAAATAAACAATTAGTATATACATTATCATTATTTTTAAAAATATAAAAGCTTAATTGTGCAATATCTAAATAATTTAAAAAACCACTAAAACCATAAACTAAAACAATACCAAATAATAAAATTCCTGATGCAATAGCACCTAAAATAAAATATTTTAAACCAGCTTCTATAGATTGATTAGAATATCTGTTATAACTTGCTAAAATATATAAACCTAAACTAGCTAATTCTAAAGATACATACATTGCTAATAAATTATAAGATTTTAAAACACAAATTAAACCAAACGTAATTAATAAAAGTAATATTATGTATTCAAAAGATAAATAATAAAAAGTTTGTTTAATATAACTTAAATAAGTTAATAAATAACCTATAAATGATATTAATATTATAATTACAAAAAAATTTATAATTTTATTAGTAGTAAATAAATAATTAAAAATATACGTATTAGTACAAAAAAAATTTAAATTTAAAATTAATACAAATAAAATAATAAATAAAGCATTCAATAATAAAATATTTAAAAAATTTAATTTTTTAAATATTTTATTTAAAAGAACACCAAAAATTAATAAATTTAATGTCGAAAATAAAAAATAAATTTCACTTAAAATTAATATAAAATCTAATTTAAATATCATTACCTATTATTATTATTTATATTTAATATAAAATACGGATTCAATAATTGCATATATACTGTAGTAAAATCTGTTAATAATTGTAATAAATATTTTGGAAATACTCCAAAAAAAATAACTAAAAATATAATAACAAACGAAATAAATACCTCACGTTGAGTTAAATCTGTAAATTTTTTAAAATAAACTAAATTTAATTTAAAATATAAAATTCTATTATACAATCAAATAGCATAAACTGCTCCTAATAAAATAGAAGAACTACCTAAAATAGAAATTAAAAAAAAATTACTATCAATTATACCTACAATTGTTAATATTTCTCCAACAAAACTAGAAGTACCTGGTAAACCTATATTAGCAAAACTTAATATAAAAAAACATATTGCAAAAATTGGCATAACTTGTACTAAACCCCCATAATATTTTAAAATACGTGTTTTATAACGATCATATAATGCTCCTATATAAAAAAATAAACCTCCTGATACAATACCATGACTAAGCATTAAAAAAATACTACCAATTATTGCAAAAAAATTTAATGAAAATAAACCTAAAATTGAAAAATTCATATGTACTACAGAAGAATAAGCTATTATTTTTTTTAAATCAATTTGTCTAATAGTAACTAAAGAACTATAAATAATACCTAATAAAGAAAAAACAAATATTATAGAAGATAAATAATCTGTAATTATAGGAAAAAAAGGTAATAAAATACGTAACATACCATATGTACCTAATTTTAATAAAATACCAGCTAATAATACAGATCCTGTTGTAGGTGCCTCCACATGAGCTTCCGGTAATCAAATATGTAAAGGTAGCATTGGAATTTTAACAGCAAAACCTAAAAAAAAAGAAAATCATATTAAAATTTCATATGGTAATATATTAACTTTTGAATAAATAATATAAGTCAATGTCATAAAATTTAAACTATTTGTAAAATAAAATAATCAAAAAATACCTATTAACATAAAAATAGATCCAAAAAATGTATACATAAAAAATTGATAAGAAGCATGTATTTTACGTCTTCTAGAACCTCAAATTCCAATTACTAAAAACATAGGTATTAAAACACTTTCAAAAAATATATAAAATAATAATAAATTTAAACAACAAAAAATATTAAAAATAATAAATTCTAAAAAAAATAAACCAATAATAAATTCTTTATTAAAATATTTTATATTATTTCAATTTATTAAAAAACAAATTAACATTAAAATTGTGGTTAAAATTATAAAAATTAATGAAAGTATATCTAAACCTAAACTATATTCTAAAATATTATTATGTATAGAAAAGGTATTTAAAATATATTTATTATATAATCCTAGTTGATTTAAATCTAAAAAATATAATAATAATAATGAATATAACAAAATTATAAAAGAACCTATTAAAGAAAAATATCGTAATAAATCAATTCTATAATTAGGTATTATTATACATATTATTAATAGTATTAATGGTAAACATATTAAGAATAATATGCTTAAACCTTCTAAATAAAATCTATAATGATAATATAATTCATAACTAAAATCAATTAAATCCATATTTAAAAAAATTTTATTAAATTCAAAAATATAACACAAAAATACTTAATTTAAAAAAAAATATATATATTAAATTAATTCATATGAAAAATTTTATTAAAATCTTTTTATTTTTATTTAATAGTTTTCATTAATAGAGAAAAAATTATTTTTTAAATAATTAAACTTTTTTAGTATTAATTAGCTAAATATATCACTATACTTACACTTTTAACCTATATATGTAATAATCTATTACATTTTTAATTAAAAATTTATTTTAAAGTTGTCTTCTTATTTAGATATTTTCAATAATTATACAATTATACGTAGCTAACCTGCTATGCTACTAGTGTAACAACAGGATTACCAGAGGTATACAATCCCCAGTCCTCTCGTACGAGGGTTTAATCTTTTCAATTTTTAAATTAACGGTAGATAGGAACCGAACTGTTTTACAACGTTCTAAACCCAACTCAGGTACCACTTTAATAGGCGAACAGCCTAACCCTTGGGACCTTCTTCAGCCCCAGGATGTGACCAATCGACATCGAGGTGCCAAACAACTTCGTCGATAAGAACTCTCTGAAGTTATTAGCCTGTTATCCCCGGCGTACCTTTTATCCGTTGAGCGATAAATTTTCCACAAAATGTTATCGGATCACTATGACCAACTATAAAAACTAATTTTATAATTTCTGTGCGACTTGTTAGTCTTACAGTTAAGCAAATTTATGCCATTACACTCTTCTACTAAAAATATTTAGTATGAATTTGCCTTTGTACGCCTCCGTTACTCTTTAGGAGGCAACCGTCCCAGTTAAACTACCACACATACATTGTCTTTTTTAATTAATTTCATAAATTAAAAAAATGTTATTCCATAAATTGTTTCAACAATTAGCTAGCGCTAAGGTTTCCTAAACTAACATCTATACTATATATTTAATTTAACAAAAATAATAAATGTTTGTAGTAAAGGTGCACGGGGTCTTCCCGTCTAGCCGTTAATACTCCGCATCTGCACGGAGAATTCAAATTCACTGAGTAAATATTGGAGACAGTAGGAAAGTCGTTACACCATTCGTGCAGGCCGAAAATTACTCGGCAAGGAATTTCGCTACCTTGGAACCGTCATAGATACAGCTGCCGTTTATTGGGTCTTATTTTCAATGCAATTTAAAATACATATCCATTTAAACTACCAACACTGGGCAGGTGTCAGAACCTATACATCATTAAAAATTTAGCAGGTTCCTGTGTTTTTATTAAACAGTCGCTTTCCCCTATTTTGTGCCACTTTTTTATAAACATAACTTTAATTATATTTTTATTAAAAAAGTACTCTTTCTCCCGAAGTTACAGAGTTATTTTGCCGAGTTCCTTCAATATTTTTCTCTCAACGCCTTAGTATACTCTACTTGCTTACCTGTGTCGGTTTTAGTACGGTTTAAACTTAATAAGAAAGCTTTTTCCTGAAAAATATAAACTTAAAAAAAGAAACTAATATACTTTTTAAAAAATTTATATATTTGTCACTTTAACTAAAATAGAGTAAGAATATTAACTTACTACCCATTAATTATTTTTTTCAATTTCATCTAAGGGACCGTCTAACTAGATATAGATTTACTTAATATCCAAAACCTAAAGCTTTCGGCGATAAAGTTTCTAACTTTATTTAACGTTACTCATACCAGCATTTTCATTTTTGATATTTTAATTTAATTTTACAATTAAACTTCTACAACATACAAAACGTTCTACTACCTATTAATTAAAAAATAATTAATATTATAGCTTCGGTATAAAATTTTAGTTTCATTACATTTTCAGTTAATTAATCTACAATTAATGAGCTGTTACGCTTTCTTTAAAGGATGGCTGCTTCTAAGCCCACCTCTTAATTGTTTTAAATTTAATCAAACTTTTTTCACTTAATTTTATTTTAAAACCTTAGCTTATAATCTGGGCTTTTTCCCTTTAGGCTTTAGACCTTTGCGCCTAAAGCCTGTCTATTGTTATTAAATATTTTTAACATTCTGAGTTTTTTTAAATCTAATGATTTAATTTAGTGCTTTACCTTTAAAAATTAAAAACAATGCTCTACTTAAATAGATTTCGTAGAAAACCAGCTATCTCTAAGTTTGATTGGCCTTTCACCCCTAACCACAAATCATCTCAGTATATTGCAACATACACGAGTTCAGTCCTCCAAATTTTATAAAAATTTTTCAACTTGTTTATGGCTAGCTCACTTAGTTTCGGGTCTTTTTTTATTAACTATAAATCTTTTTAATTTTGCTTTCACTTTGCCTATTTTATTTCTTTTTATAAATTAAGCTTGCTAATAAAAAAAACTCACTGGTCCATTATGCAAAAGGTACGCATACTTCGATTAAATAATAATCTACTATACTGATAAATATATATTAAATTTCAAGACTATTTCACAGCGCTTAAACGCATTACTATTTCACCTTTCCTTTACAGTACTTGTCCACTATCGGTTAATTAAAAGTTTTTTAATTTTGAAGGTGGTTCTCCAATCTTCAAACAAATTTTCTTATTTTCGTTTTACTCATAAATTATTATATACTTTTTAAAAAATATATAAATTGAATATCAATTTATATATATATTTAGGGCTATCACCTATATTAGCTAAACTTTCCAGTTTATTTAATTTTAAAAAATATTTTTATAGATTATTTTTATGAATTTCGCTCATCACTACTATCCATAACTCTTTTGATTTAATTTTACTAGCTACTTAGATATTTCAATTCACTATATTTTCAATTTTTATTAAATTAAATACTTTAATATTTAAGGAACTTAAAAAAATAATTTTTAAAATTTCGCTAAATTACGCCTTTTAACTTTTATTACCTAGGTATCCATTTAATATAAATAAAATATTTAAAAAATTTTTCCACTATTAACATTACATATTTACTAAAAAAAAATTTTCAATTAGGATAGAGGGAATCGAACCCACGTCTTTGTCTCCAAAAAACAATATCCTGCCATTAGACGATATCCTTTATTTATATATCATACTTAATACAAAAACTAAATAAATTAAGGCCTAGTAGACGAACTAGAACTACTAGGTAATATAGATCTAGAACTAGGAATACTAGACGAACTAGAACTACTAGGTATACTATCTCCATGATATGCCATAGAAAAATTTCTGTATCCTTCTTCTTCTGAAGTAACCTCTGCAGCTTCAACTAAATCCTCTATAAAACTACGTGTATCAGGATCTAATTCATGTGTTAAATTATCTCTAAGTAAAATTGCACACAATGATTCATAATTAAGCTTTGTAAAATCAACAACATTAATTTCTGTTTCTTCTGGAATATTATTAACAGTAGTATTTTCTTGGGTATTACCAAAAAGAACAGCAGTGCACTTATCTTCTTCAACACTATGTGAATAATTGTCATCCTCAGAAACATAACAAATACTATCTAAATTTTCTGGGTGCTTAGTAGGTAACTTAGAATCATCTTCATCACTACCTGATAAAGCACTTGCTGGTTGATTAGTAAGTTCATCATTACTAGGTAAATTAATTACTTGCGGAGCAGTAAATGTATTAGACTCTTCCTCATTACTACTCATTCCTGACTCAGGTGTAGATTCTTCTTCATCAACATTAGCTGTCATATTACCTAATAATAGTTTTCTTCTAGTAGTAGGAGGACTGTCATGAAGTACTGGTGTGAGATAAGCATAGTCCTCAGAAGCTTCGGATTTACCTTTATCTTTATGTGCTCTTGATTTATAACGCTCTATACTAGTACTTTCTGTTTTTATATGTGAACTTGGTATTGGATTATCATAATCATCACCTGGTTTGGAAGAATCATTACCACCTGATTTAAAAAAATAACTTCATACATTACTAAACATATCAGAACAAGTATAAAATATATTAGATATACAATGTGAAAAAAAAGAAAAAGGTTTTTTAACAGGTTCTTTAACAGGTTTTATAATATAATCATAAATACTATCTCATAAACCTGCTGCATGAACATCTCTTATAAATAATTTACAAATAGAATCATATGGTATTTTTATAAAAATACATATTAAAATTAGAACACTAATTATTAATTTCAAACTATTTATTTTTTTTAATTTTTCTAATATTAACATTTTCATTTTTTTTTTTATAATGTATATGTATTAATTTTAAAATTGAAATATAAAAAAAATATTTAGCAAATGATATATAAATATTATTTTTATTTTGAATAAATAATTTATTATTAAAAATTCTAAAAAATATTTTTATTGATCTTTTGTTAAAAACAGAATAACTAATTGTTTTTGCTACTTTATTTTCAATTAATGTTAAATTTTTTTTATGAGTAACTTTATAAAATTCTTCTTTTAATAAATAAATATTTATATTATGTTTAAATTTTTCACTATTATTAAAAAAATTAACATAATTTATTTTATTTTTTAAAAAAAATTTAAAACTTAATACACTATTTATTATATTATTAAAAGAACGTTTATTTAATATTTTCACTTTAGTATTATAAAATCATTTATAACTAAAGAATTTATAATTTAATCTTGGTGAAATTTTTCAAAATACCTTAGGAGATACCTTATATGATTCATTTCAACCATCATTATAACTATTTTTACTATTACTATTATTATACTTATCATGATAAACAGTATCTTGATAATATTCCATTAATTTATACTTTTTACTATATAAAGTAAAAAAATTATTATCTTTTAAAAGTTTAAAATAATCATTATTATCAACAAAATACTGTTTTTGTATGTTTTTTTTATAAATTATCATTTGTTTTTTCATATAAATTTAAATTATTTTAATAGCTCGGAGCTGGGATTGAACCAACTTTTTAAAATTTGCAATTTTACACATTACCAATATGTTATCCGAACTATTAAAATACATCTTTATCTTATCTAAAATTTAAATTATAACATAGTATTAAAAAAATAACAAACATTATAATAAATTGCAACCTCAAATCAATAAAATAACTATTATTATTTATAATAATAATAGTTAAAAATAAACTAAAAATAAACATTAAACCATAATGATATATACTTGAATTTTGTAATAAATTCAAAAAATAACTTAAATTAAAAAATAATTTAACTAAACCTAAAGGACCTATTAATTCAATAATACCCCTATCAATTACTTTAAAATTAAAATATCCGAATTTTAAAAAATAATCTACAAAATAATAATTATAAATATTATCAAAATATCATTTTTTAGATAAAAATTTATAAATATATAAGATATATGTATTATATATAATAAAAAAAGTAATTTTTTTTAATAAAATTATATTATTATAAATATATATAGAACTAATTAAACCTATTAATGATAAAATAAATGGTAACTGTTTTATATAAAATGGTAAAAATTCTGCTTCAATAAAAACATTATTTAAAGGCGATATATAAATACTATTTAATCAAAATGTAGTACCTAAACCTAAAAAAAGATCTTTAAATAAATAACCAAAAAAAATACTACCAATACCTAATATTGATAAACAGAAACACATTATAAAATCTAAATCATGTACGTTTAAAATTGAATTTTTATATGAATTAGTTTTAATATAAAATGTCAAACAAATTAACCTAAAAGAATAAAATGCTGTAAAAAATGCAGAAGATAAACCTAAAAAATAAGAAAATCCTCCAGAAAATTTATAAGAATTTATATATGCAATTTCTAAAATAACATCTTTTGAATAAAAACCTGTTAAAAAAGGAAAACCCATTAATGCTAAAGAACCTATTAAAACCATACAATAAGTAAAAGGTAAAACTTTGATTAACCCACCATATTTTCTTAAATCTTGCTCATCAGATAGTGCATGTATAATTGAACCAGCACTTAAAAATAAAAGTGCTTTAAAAAAAGCATGATTTATTAAATGAAAAAGACTTAAAGAATATGAAGATAATCCACAAATAAAAACCATATAACCTAATTGACTACATGTAGAATATGCTATTACCTTTTTAATATCATTTTGAACTAATCCAATACTAGCAGCAAAAAAAGATGTAAACGAACCTATCAAAGTTATTAATAATAAAATATGTGTACTATATTCTAAAATAGGAGATATACGTATCATAACAAAAACACCTGCAGTTACCATAGTTGCAGCATGTATTAATGCAGATACAGGGGTTGGTCCTTCCATAGCATCAGGTAATCAAGTATGAAGACCTATTTGTGCAGATTTACCTATACAACCTATAAATAATAAAAAACATATTATATTGATAACATTAATGGAAATTCCAAAAATATTAATAAAACTTTCTTTTAAAATATAATTTAATGCAAATATTGTAGAAAAATCTACAGATTTTGTTAAATAAAAAATAAAACCTATTGCTAACATTAAACCTACATCACCAACTTTATTAACAATAACAGCTTTTAAAGCTGCTTTATTTGCTTGTAATCTAGTAAATCAAAAATTTATTAATAAATAAGAAGCTAAACCAACACCCTCCCATCCTAAAAAAAGTTGAATAAAATTATTTGAAGTTATTAAGAATAACATAAATAATGTAAATAATGATAAATAAGATAAAAAACGAGAAATATGTGGATCTTCAGACATATATGAAATAGAATATATATGCACTATCAATGAAATTGTTAAAACAACTAATAACATTATAGAAGTTAAACTATCAAATAAGAAATTTCATCCAATATTAAAATTACCAACATTGAATCAAGTAAATAATTCAATATTACAAATAGTTTGAGATAAACCAATTTCAAAAAAAATAAAAATACTAATTAAAAATACTAAAAACATTGAAACTATAGAAATATATATACTTCCTTTTTTACCTAAAAAATAGCCAAAAAAACCAGTAAATATACTACTTATTAAAGGTAAATAAATTATTAACAAATACATAAAATTTTTAACTTTTAATTGTTTTTATAAAATCCATAGATATATTTCCTCTTAAACGATAATATATAACTAAAATAGCTAAACCTATAGAAGATTCAGCTGCTGCTATAGTTAAAACAAATAATGAAAATATTTGACCTAAAAGATCATCAAAATATAATGAAAATATTACTAAACTAAAATTAATAGAAATTAACATCAATTCTATAGATATTAAAATTAATATTATATTTTTACGAGTTATAAAAATACCTATTAAACCTAAAATATAAATAAAAAAAGATAATATTAAATAATTAATTAAAAACATTTATTTATTTTTATATTATTGAAATATATTATAATACTTATAAAGGGCTTGAACCTATATTTCTTACCTGAACAATAGGAAGTGTCTTATTATTAGACGAAAGTATTTTAAATTTAATTATTCTTATGGGTAGGATTAAGAACTTTAACAAATTCTAAAGTTCATTTATTATTAGAATTAAAACCATTAAATAATAAATAAGCTTCACCACTTGCTATAGAAAAAGGAGGCTCTATATTTATATTTTGATCTTTAATTTGACCTAAACTAGATAAATCTAATTCATTATCTAAAACTACTATTCTTAATACAAGCTTTTTTATCTTTCCTGGACTCTTATCAGTTAATGAAGGATCTTCCATTAAAGTAAGTATCATAGGAACAATTTTACCATTATAAAGTGAAACCGTACAATACACACTTCTATCAGAATCAGAAAAGAAAATACACTTTCGTTTTTCAAACCATAAATCAAATAACTTTATGAATAAAGTACCATCACTATCCTCATATTCATTATATAAAAAAAGATATTTAATTGGTTCTTCGAAAGTAGTTAAAATTGTAGCAAGATTTAATGCATTAATACTAGCTAAAAATATAACACGAAATCAATAACCATTTAAAACATATTTTATAGCTCCTTCTTCCGTTTTACTATTTAAAATATCGTATCCTATTAAATAATTTAAGTCTTCCGCATGCGAAATTACAAAATGATGTGCTAATACTATAAATAACGTATATAACACAATTATTAAAATATTTAACTCTTTTATACTTAATTTACAATAAATATATTTTTTCATAATTAATTTATTTAATATTATTATGGTGATACCTACGGGAATTGAACCCGTGTTCTTACCTTGAAAGGGTAATGTCCTACCTATTAGACGAAGGTAACACCATATTTAAATTACTATCTTAATGCTAAAAGTGGCTTTACAAAAGGTAATTGACTTCATTGAGCATAATTATACCATTGTTGGAAATCTTGTGTTGAACATTTAACAATTTCTATAGGCATTGCAAAATGATTAACACCACAAATTTCACTACATTGACCATAACAAACACCTTCTACAGCAAATTTAAAAAAAGTTTCATTTAAACGACCAGGAACAGCATCTAACTTAATACCAAATTCAGGAATACATCAACTATGTATAACATCGTCTGAAGTAATAATAGCTCTAATTCTAGTATTTACTGGTAATGGAATTTTACGATCCGTACTTAAAAGTCTAACAGATGGTAAATCATTTTCATATATTCTTAAATTAGCACTTTTATTATAAGATTCTACATAACAATCAAATTGTACCTTATAATTAGGCAATGGAGTTACATTTTTAGGATAAACATATCTAAATAGATCACCATATTCATAAGATCAATATCATTGATGACCAACCACTTTTAAAGTTAATTCAGGTAAAATAACTTGATCAGTAGCGTATAATAGTGAAAATGAAGGTAAAGCAATAAAAACTAATATAAAACTAGGTGTTATTGTCCATACAATTTCTAATAAAGAATTATGTGTAATATTTTTATTGAAAAAATTTTTTATTCGTTTGTAAATAAATAATTGATCTTTTATATTATTTGTAGTTCTAATATATTGTGGATAAATTGAAATTTTTACTATAACATATAACATTCAACAAACAAAAATAAAAACTATAGTTAAAAAAAAAAAGATATGATTATGTAATTCAATAATACCTGCCATAATACCTGTTGTAGGTTTTTGGAAATTAATCTGAAAATTTTGAGACATACCTTGTGTAAAATATATAATATTCATTTACTAATTTTTTAAAATATATTTTAATATGGCTTATAGAATCGTTTTTATAAGGAGAGTGGTATGTAAATTATTTTAAAATTTACACATTCTATAGCACTTTGACCAAACTCCACTACAATCTTAATATATTAAGTTTTAATTAAGATAGATTTATAAATATTTCTATTTACTTGTTTTAATATATTTTGACGTTTTAATTGAAAATTTTGATTTAAAGTTAAAATTATGGAACCTACCATAGCTAATAATAAAATACAACTAGCTAATAAAAAAATAGAAAAAAAATATGTATATAACACATAACCTATTGATTTAATATTTAATTCTAAATTAAATACAGTTAATCAATCTATATATATTGTTTTAATTGCAGCAGATGTATAATTTAACCTAAATAAATAAATAAACTGTAATAAAAAAATAAATACTAAAATTAAACTTATTGGTAAATATCTTAAATAATTTTCTTTTAATTCTAAATATCTAACATTTAACATCATAATAACAAATAAAAATAATACAGCAATAGCACCTACATACACTATAATAAAAATAATACCTAAAAAACTAATTTGTAATGAACAAGTTAATGCGGAAATACCGCAAAAAACTAAAATTAAAAAAAATACAGAATGTACTGGATTTTTAACAGTTAATGTTAATATACTAGCTAATATAACTAAAATTGAAATAGAAATTAAAAATAGCATTTTTATATATTTTTATTTATTTTTATTTATTTTTTAATAATATTTAAAAAAAAAATTTTATTATTTTTAATTAACCAAAATTCCCTAAAATATTAAATAAAGTATTTTTTGGCATAAATCTAAATTTACAATTGAGTTCGGTATGTTTTCAATGTTTATTAAAAAATTTATTATAAAACTAAAAATAATCTTATTATTTTTTTTTAATATTAATTACAAGGGTCAGGACTTGAACCTGAAACACTAGTTCATGAGACTATTGAGTTACCATTACTCCACCCTGATTTTTAAAAGTTATTTTTTATTTAATTTATTTTCTTTAATATTACTATGCTCGTTATCTTGATCTCCTTTTCATAAATTTATAGGGTCTGATACAATTTTAAAAAAAATAGAAAATATTTCTTTAATAGGTTTAATAAACATATCATTAATGATTATAGAAATAATTTTATAAATAATTCTTATTATTCTTAAAAAAATATCATAAATAGGCATCATATTAACATCTCTAATAAATAATTTCCATGCATAATTAAAATCCAAAGACCAAGCATAAATTCAAATAAGATAATATAGTCAAGTTATTAGAATACCTATCAATAGTATTATTTTTACATTACGATAATTCATAATTTTTTTAATTTAAATTTTAATATAAACATTATTTACTAAAATAATTTTTAATATAAATAAATAACATATTTACTTATGATATAAAATATATTATTTATATTTCGTTGCACAATCCATTTTAATATATAAATTTTGTTAAGCCCTACGGGCTTATATAAAGTTTAAATATTTATGTTTTTTTTTTAACATTATTTAATACAAAAATATTGCATTATTTGTACAAATTATTACTTTTATATAAAATTTAAAAAAACTAATTAAAAAAATTAGTATTATATTTTTTAATAGAATTATTTACTTTACTTAATAATAATGAATGTTTTAATATATTATTTCTAAAAAAAAAGGAATTATTATAAATTTTTAAACCATAATTATTTATAATAAAATTAATTTTATTATAATTTAATTTTGATATTATTAAACTATTTTTTTTTAAATTTAAAATTAATGATGTTTTATTTGCAGAAATTTCAGATAATATACGATTTAATGAAACAAATATTAAATTAGTATTTTTTCAAAAATAAGATAACATTTGAAAAATCGATCATCCGTTACGTAAACTTTTAGGAGGTGCTTGAATAAATTTTGTTTTTTGAACAATACCTTCAAAATTTAAATAAGTACTTGTTGTTTCAATAAAATAAGTAATTCCAGAAATAAAATTATATTCTTTTAACCTATCATCTCCATGCGTTCCTTGATATATAATAGAATAAATTTCTTTATAATTTAAAATTATATCATTAACTCCTAATAAATAAAATAATTTTTTATTATAAATATTAAAATTAAATTTACTACAATCATAAAAATCATTAATACCTGGTGCTATACCTAATTCAAAACTACCTACCTTTGAAATTTCTTTATGTAAAAATTTTATAAATATATTATTATTATTATTTTTAAATAATAGTATCATTTTAAAAATATCATTAAAATCATTACGTTGTAATAAACTTGAACCTAATAAAAAATATACTTTTTTAGAACTTTTAACATAATGACTTAATAAAGATTTACCTTTAAATAATATTTTTAAACTATTTAAATTAAAACTTAAATTAGTATGGTTTAAATTAAAATTATTATTACTATTTATTGTTATAATTTTAACTTTATTATCAATTACTAATTTTCTTAATTTAATATTTAATAATGGTAATTCTTTTCTTAAGTCACTTCCTAATAAAATAACAATACCTTCTGAAAAATTAATAAAAGAATCACCTAAATAATTATATCTTAAATCTAAATTCAAAAATTCAGAATTTAAATAAGCTGTAATATAACTATAACCTTTTTTATTTAAAAACGATTTTGCTAAAAATAACGTTTCTAAATCAACAAAATCACCACAAAAAATATTTAAATCATAACAACTATCTATTAATAACTTATATTGATTTAATAAATTTTTTCAAGTTAACTGCTTAGCTTTTAAATTAAGTGCTAAAAATTTTGGATTTAATAATCTTTGTATTTTATAAGTATCTAAGGAAAATCTAGTACGGTCTGAAATTCATTCTTCATTTATAAATTTATTATACTTAGGCAATATTCTTAAAATTTTATTACCACGTAAATCTATACAAATATTAGAAGCATAACTATCTAAAATACAAATACTTTCAACACGCCTCAATTCCCAAGAACGTGTTTTGAAAGAATATGGTTTTGATGTCAAAGCACCTACAGGACATAAATCTATTAAATTACCTGAAACTTCTGATTTTAATATATTATTTACATAAGTACCTACTTCTGTTAAAGAACCCCTTCCCAATGTTCCAAAATTTTTAATTCCAGTAAATTCTTCTAAAAAACGAATACAACGTGTACAATGAATACATCTTGTCATTAAAGTTTTTATTAAAAAACCACAATTTTTATCCTCAACGGAACGCTTATATTCAAAATAACGTCCTCTATCACCACCAAAGATTAAAGATTGATCCTGTAAATCACATTCACCACCTTGATCACATATAGGACAATCTAATGGATGGTTAGCTAATAAAAATTCAATAACACCTTCACGTGCTTTACGCACTAAAATTGTATTAGTAAAAATTTTCATATTATTCATTACAGTAACTGCACAAGAAGCAATTGGCTTAGGTGAATTTTCAAGCTCTACTAAACACATTCTACAATTACCGGCAATTGATAATTGTTCATGATAACAAAACCTAGGTAACTCAATACCTATATTTTGACATGCTTCCAATATAGTAATATTATTATTTACTTCTTTTTTTTTATTATTTATATAAATATTAATCATTTATTTTAATTTAATACATTTTTTTTTCACTTTTATTCCAGCAACAGATTCCTCTACCACTACCATGTTACGACTTCACCCCAGTCCTTAACCTTATGGTCATAATGCAACCTCTTATTAAAAAATTATATTTAAAAAAAAAATTATAATTAATTGTTTTAAAAACTAAGTTAATTTCAAAATTTCACATAAAACCAATTTCCATGGCGTGACGGGCGGTGTGTGCTAGATTCGGAGAACTTTTCACCGTAACATGGTTATTTACGATTACTAGCGATTCCTCCTTCATAATTCCGAGTTTCAGGAACTAATCTGTACTAAAATAGCTTTTAATGTTTTGCTCCAACTTTACATTATTGCTACATTTTGTAACTATTGTTGTAGCATATGTGTAGCCCAATATATAAGGGCCATACAGACTTAACATCCTTCCCAACTTCCTTGTATGTTTCATAAATCGTTTAAATATTAAAATAAAATTTAATTTAAATTAAATTAATAAAAATTTATATTTTTATTTATTATATTTATAGGAATTGCGTTCGTTTAAGGAATTAACCAAACATCTCACGACACGAACTGATGATAGCCATGCAGCACCTGCATAAAAATAGAATAAAATATAAATATAATATTTTTATTCAATTCTAAAGTTTTTAGATAATTTTTAATTTCTAATATTGGTAAGATTTGCGCGTTATATCGAATTAAACCATATGCTCCACCGCATGCACGAACCTCAGCCAATTCCTTTGAGTTTTAACCTTGCGGTCGTAGTTCCCAGGTGGGATGTTTAACGTGTTTACTGAACTACTGAAAATCCATTTTCCAACAGTTAACACCCATCGGTCATAGCATAGATTACTTGGGTATCTAATCCATTTCACTCCCTATGCTTTTATACCTAAGTGTCAGTACATATAGTAGATAGCTGCCTTCGCAAATGATAGTCCCTTATAAAATTTTAAGATGCCACCCCTACTTTATAGGTACTGCTATCCTCATATTGACTCAAGTTTTAATATTTTAATTATATTTTTGAAGTTAAGCTTCTATCTTTAATAATTAATAAAAAAAACAACCTACGTATCCTTTACACCCAGTAACGCTGAATAACACCAGTCTCCTCCGTATTACCGCGACTGCTGGCACGAAGTTAGCCGAGACTTATTCTGTAAATACTGTCATTATCTTCTTTAATAAAAGAGCTTTACAACCATGTAGGCTGTCATCACTCACGTAATATTGCTGGATCAAACTTTAGTTCATTGTCCAATATTCCTCACTGCTGCCTCCAAAATGGAGCTTGGGCCTTTTTTCATTCCCAATGTGGCTGTACATCCTCTCAGACCAGCTAAAGATCTTAGGCTTGGTAGGCTATTACTTTACCAACTACCATAATCTTGTATAAGCTTTTTCAGTAGTGTATTATACTTTTTAATATACTATAATGGATAGTATATTATATCTAATATTTTATTTTTAGTCTACTGTGTAAATTCCTATATATTACTCACCCTTACGCTAAAAGAAATATATAATTATATTTCTTTTTTAACTAGCATGTGTCATGCATATTACTAGCATTCATTCAAAGCTAGGATCAAACTTAAACTAACTAAAATATTATTTATATTTCGTTGCACAATCCATTTTAATATATAAATTTTGTTAAGCCCTACGGGCTTATATAAAGTTTAAATATTTATATAATTTAAATTTTAATACTTTTAAAATAAATATAAGCATTAACTTTTAATATTTTAAAATTAAATAATAAACTAAAATATCTTTTAAAATTAGTTTATTTTTTATTTTATATAGAGGTATACTGTTAAAAAATAAACTTATTGTTACAATTAGCTCAATTGGTAGAGCGGTGGTCTTTTAAACCAACGGTTATAGGTTCAAGTCCTATATTGGGAAATAATTTTTAACAAAGTAGTTTAACGGTAAAACGCCAACTTGTCGAGTTGGAAGATGCGAGTTCAAATCTCGTCTTTATGGTCGTCTTGTTTTGAAAGCTTTTTAAATATATTTTTTTAATAGGTTTTAAAAAAATATATGTTTTTTTCCTTAATGCCTCAATTAGATATTTTTACGATTTTTTATCAAGTAATTCAATTTTTTTTTGTATTTTGAATTTTATATTTTTATTTGTTAAAATATATTTTACCAAGTTTATATAAAAGTATAAAAGTTAGAAATAATAAAATTAATTCATTAACTAATTTAATTAATGTTAAAATGTATTTTTTAGTTAGTTTTAAAAAATTAGAGTTATTTAAAGTATTTTCTTTTTATAACGCAGTATCTATAAAAATATATTCAAATATATTGAATCTTTTAAAATTATTTAATTTAAAAGTATTCAATATATTTTATTTATTTTTTAATATAAATTATAAAATAAATGAGCATTATTGTAATAAAAATTTATATTTTTTAGTGAACAATTCGTTAAAAAATAATAATTTAAAAATTTTTTTAAGTAAAAAATTATTAATAAGTTAAATGAGATATCGTATAAATTTATTAGAAAGGGTTGAAGTTTGAAATAACTTATTTTTACAATTATTTAGGAAATCTTTAGTTATTTATCCTGTACCTATAAATTTATCATATTTATGAAATTTTGGAATTTTAGCAGGATTATGTTTGGCTATTCAATTAATAAGTGGTATTGTATTAGCTATGCATTATACGCCACATATAGAATTCGCTTTTGATAGTGTTGAACATATTATGCGTGATGTTAATGGAGGTTGATTATTAAGATATATACATGCCAATGGAGCATCTATGTTTTTTTTAGTAGTGTATGTACATTTATTTAGAGGATTATATTATGGTTCATATCAATCTCCTAGAAAATTATTATGAATTTCTGGTGTTATTATTTTATTAATAATGATAGTTACAGCTTTTATGGGTTATGTATTACCTTGAGGTCAAATGAGTTTTTGAGCAGCGACAGTTATTACAAATTTAGTTTCTACTATACCATTATTAGGTAATGATATTTTAATTTTATTATGAGGAGGTTATTCAGTAGATAATGCAACTTTAAATAGATTTTTTAGTTTACATTATTTATTACCTTTTGTTATTTTAGCATTAGTTTTTGTTCATATTATACTATTACATGAAAATGGGTCTAATAACCCATTAGGTATTTATTCAAATAAAGATAAAGTACCTTTTACACCTTATTATACAGTTAAAGATATTTATGGATTAATTTTATTCTTATTCATTATGTCTTTTTTTGTTTTTTTTGCTCCAGTATTTTTAGGACATCCTGATAATTTTATACCTGCTAATCCTTTAGTAACACCTACACATATAGTACCTGAATGATATTTTTTACCATATTATGCAATATTAAGATCTGTTCCTGATAAAGCAGGTGGTATTATATTATTATTATTATCAATTATTATGTTAGCAGCTCTACCTAAATTAAGTAATTGTGTTATAAGATCTGGATATTTTAGACCATTATACCGTCTTTTTTTTTGATTTTTTTTTGTAAACTGTTTAATACTCGGTTGAATTGGTGGTAAACCTATAGAATCTCCTTTTTATGAAATAGGACAATATTCTACAATTTTTTATTTTATGTATTTTCTAGTTATTTTACCGTTAATTTCTTTTTTTGAGAATGGTATTATTTTAGGTTTTAATTTAAAAGTGGTTTATGTTTATGAAAATTTAATAAATATAGTAATAATTATAAAAAAACGTATATGGAATTTATTAAAAAAATAGAAAACATTACTACAATTGAAAGAATTTTTAAAATTATAAATGAAAATAGTTTAATTAAGAAAAATAAAGATTCTTTTTTAAATTTTGTTAATAATAATATAATGTTATTATTTTTAACATTTACTTTTATAGTTATGTTTTACCAAATTTTAGCATTTGATGAAGAATTTTTAGTTTTTGTTTGTTTATTTTTAGTATTTTTATTATTATCATTATTTTTAAAAAATATTTTAATTAATTATTTTGATAATGAAATGAATTTAGTAATGTTTAATATTTTACAAAAAATTTCTAAATATAGAAGTCTTATTTTTAATAATATTTTACTTTTATTAGAGTTTATCCGTTTATTGGATTCTATATTAAATATTTATTTAATATTAAAGATAAAAATTAAATTTTTAATTTTAAAAAATAAAAACAGTTTTAAACATTTATATAATTATATTTTATATGAATATTTAAAATTTTTTTTAAAAGAAGAAATATTAATATTAAAATTATTATATATTTTTAATATTAAACGTAAATTTTTATTTATAAAATTATTTTTTAAAATAAATTTTTTAAATTATAACAATTTAAAAAATAATAATAATTTAACTTATCATTTATATGAAAGTTTTTATTTAATAAATTTAAAAAATAAACAATTAATTTAATTTTTTATGTATGAATATTTTTTAATACTTATTTCTTTAATATTAAGTTTAATTATTGCAGTTTTGTTGTTTTTTATTGTTTTTGTTTTACAAACAAATAGTAATCAATTAGAAAAAATATCAGCTTATGAATGTGGTTTTCATCCATTTGAAGATACAAGGCAACGTTTTAATATTCGATTTTATTTAGTAGCTATTCTTTTTATTATATTTGATTTAGAAATAATATATTTATTCCCCTGAGTATTAGTTTTAAATTATATCGGTTTTTTTGGTTTTTGGGTTATGATTATTTTTATATATATATTAACTATAGGTTTTATTTATGAATGGATGAAAGGTGCATTAGATTGAGAATAAAATTAATATGATAAATTATATTTTATATTTAATAAAAATTTTAAAAAAATATTTAATTAAAGTTATTATTTTCAATAATGATATTACTTTAATTTTAAATAATGAAAATAATTTATTGATTGTATCTAAAATTTTAAAAAATCATTCATATTTTAATTATAAATTAATACAAGATATTACAGTAATTGATTATCCAAACAAAATAGATAGATTTCAACTTGTTTATAATTTTCTTAGCATTAAAAGAAATTTTAGATTAATTATTAAATTTAATTTAAATGAATTTAAGTCTATTAATTCTTTAACAAATTCTTATAAATCAGCAAATTGATTAGAACGTGAGTGTTGAGATATGTTTGGTATATATTTTAAAAATCATGTAGATTTACGTAGAATTTTAACTGATTATGGTTTTGAAAATTTTCCATTAAGGAAAGATTTTCCTTTAAATGGATATTTAGAAGTAAGGTATGATGAAGAAGTTAAACGAGTTATCTATGAACCTTTAGAAATTACACAAGAATTTAGATTTTTTAATTTTAAAACACCTTGAAATTGACAAAATAAATAATAAATGTTAAATTTAATAAAATTTTTAAAAAAAAATAATAAAGATATAAAAAATTTTACTTTAAATTTTGGACCTCAACACCCAGCAGCTCATGGTGTTTTACGTTTAGTTTTAGAATTAAATGGAGAAGTTGTTACTAGAGCAGACCCTCATATTGGTTTATTACATAGAGGTACTGAGAAATTAATTGAATATAAAACTTATTTACAAGCATTACCGTATTTTGATAGATTAGATTATGTATCTATGATGGCGCAAGAACATTGTTATTCATTGAGTGTAGAACATTTATTGAATTGTAAAATTACTGATAGAGCAAAATATATACGAATTTTATTTTCAGAAATAACACGTATATTAAATCATTTAATGGCCTTAACAACCCATGCATTAGATGTTGGAGCTATGACGCCTTTTTTATGAGGTTTTGAAGAACGTGAAAAGTTAATGGAGTTTTATGAAAGAGTTAGTGGTGCGCGTATGCATAGTGCTTATATTAGGCCAGGAGGTGTATCACAAGATTTACCAATAGGTTTTTTAGAAGATCTTTATAAATTTACTCTTCAATTTAGTTCACGAATTGATGAAATAGAAGAATTATTAACTAATAATAGAATTTGAAGACAACGTTTAGTTGATATTGGTATTGTTAGTTGTGAAGAAGCGTTAAATTACGGTTTTAGTGGTCCTGTTTTACGTAGTACTGGATTAAATTGAGATTTAAGGAAGAATTTTCCTTATGATTTTTATGAGAAAATTAATTTTAATATTTTTGTAGGTACAAATGGTGATTGTTTTGATCGCTATTTAATTAGAATTAGTGAAATGAGAGAAAGTTTAAAAATAATTGAACAATGTTTAACTTTAATTCCAAAAGGTAGTGTTAAAGTGTTTGATAATAAATTAGTTCCGCCTAGTAGATTAAATATTAAAGAATCTATGGAATCTTTAATACATCATTTTAAATTATATAGTGAAGGATTTTCTATACAAAAATCAGAAACTTATAAGTGTGTAGAAGCACCTAAAGGTGAGTTTGGTGTTTATTTAGTAGCGGATGGCTCTAATAGACCTTATCGTTGTCATATAAAAGCACCTGGATTTTTACATTTACATGGTTTAGATTTTATGTCTAGAAATCATTTAATAGCAGATGTTGTTACTATTATAGGAACATTAGATATTGTATTTGGAGAAATAGATAGATAAAATATTTATGATATATATACAGCCATTAGAACAATTTGAAATCTATAATATTTTTAATTTTGAACATATTTTAAATTCATTTTTTACAAATATGTTTTTGTTTATGTTAATAATTTTATTAACAATATATATATTTTTTTTAAAAATTAGTCAAAATAAATTAAAGTTAATACCAAATCCTTGACAACAAATATATGAATTTATTTATTTATTTGTATTAGATACCTTAAAAGCTCAAGTAGATCCAAAAGCATTAAGATTTTTTCCTTATATTTTTACAATTTTTATATTTATATTAATTTCAAATTTAATAGGATTAATTCCTTTTTCTTTTACCGTGACTAGTAATATTTTTATAACATTTAGTATGGGTTTTGGTACTTGAGTAGGATTAACTATTTTAGGATTTATGATTCAAAAATTAAAATTTTTAAAATTATTTTTGCCATCAGGTGTTCCTACTTTATTAATACCCATTTTATTAGTAATTGAAATTGTATCTTATATTTCAAGAGCGTTTAGTTTATCTATACGATTATTTGCAAATTTAATGTCAGGACATACTTTATTGCATATTTTAGCTTTTTTTTCTAGTAAATTATTAAAATATAAATTAATTATTGGATTATTAGCGTTAGCTTTAGTATTAGCTATTACTGTATTAGAAGTTGGTATTGCTTTTTTACAAGCTTATGTTTTTATGGTTTTAATTTGTATTTATTTGAATGATTCATATCATGCGGATCATTAATAAAAATAGAAGTAAATTAAAATTTAAAAGAAAATATAAAAATAAAAAAAAAGGTTTTCCTTTTTTTTTAAGAACATATAAATTTACACGTAGAGGTATTTTAGGAAATCATTATATTAAAAAATTTACAAAATATAATGATTATATTTTTTTAATATTGAAAAGTACGTATAAAAATTTTTTTTTTAATTTAGTTGATATTTTTGGAAATAATTTAGTTGTATTTAGTATGGGTAGTATAGGTAATAAAAAAATATTACTTAATATTGAAAAGCTTACAATTAAATTAATTAAATTTTTAAAATGAAAATATAAAAAAGTATTATTATTGGTTAAAATAGATGCTAATATTACGGATATTAGAGTATTAAAATGTTTAAATATTCTTATACTTCAAAAATTTATAAAAATATTAACATACATTGATTATAGAGGATACGCACATAATGGTATTCGTAAAAGAAAATTAAAAAGATTATAAAGATAAATATATCTTTATGTAAAACTATCACTTAATAAATTTTTTTATTTAAATTTTAATATTCTATTAAAATTTATTTTGTATAAAACTAAAAATGAAAATTTTAAAAAAAATTGTATTTATTGTAAAATTTTTTAGAATTATTGAAAAAATGTCTTATATAGATTATACTGAAGATTTTAAAAATTTAAAAAATTTTAATAAAAAGTATAATTTTAAAGATTTAACTAAGAATAAATTATTAGATCAAAATAAATTTTTTTCTGATATTTTTTCAATTTCTAAGTTTGAAGATAATTGAACTTCATTTGGTTATGTTAGCAAAATAGGTGATGGTGTTGCTATAGTAACAGGATTAGATAATATAAAATCTGGTGAAATGGTACAAATTTCTGAAAATAAAATACCAGGTGTTGCTTTAAATTTAAATGAACATAATATTAGTGTTGTTATTTTTGGTGATGAAAGATTAGTTAAAGAAGGAGATGTAGTAAATCCAATGAATAAATTATTAAGTATTAAAGTGGGTACTGGTTTATTAGGACGTATTATTGATCCTTTAGGAAATCCATTAGATGGTAAAGGTATTATTGAAAGTTCAGAAGAACGTCTAATTGAAAAAAAAGCACCAGGCATTTTACCTAGACAATCTGTATGTGAACCTATGCAAACTGGTTTAGTTTCTGTAGATAGTTTAGTGCCTATAGGTAGAGGACAACGTGAATTAATTATAGGTGATAGACAGACAGGAAAAACTACTATTGCAGTAGATACTATAATAAATCAAAAAAATTATAATAAATCTAATAAAGAGACATTATATTGTATTTATGTAGGAATTGGTCAAAAACAATCAACAATTGCCCAAATAGCAAATATTATCGAAAAGAATAATGCATTAGATTATTCAGTTATTGTTGCAGCTTCTGCTTCAGATCCAGCACCATTACAATTTTTAGCACCTTACGCTGGATGTACTATAGGGGAATATTTCCGTGATAATGGTATGCATGCGTTATTAATTTATGATGATTTGAGTAAACAAGCAGTGGCTTATAGACAAATGTCATTATTATTAAGAAGACCGCCAGGACGTGAAGCTTTCCCAGGAGATGTATTTTATTTACATTCTCGTTTATTAGAAAGGGCTGCTAAAATGAATAGTAAATTTGGAGGTGGTTCTTTAACAGCATTACCTGTTATTGAAACACAGGCTGGTGATGTTTCGGCATATATTCCTACTAACGTTATTTCTATAACTGATGGACAAATTTTTTTAGATAATGAATTATTCCATAAAGGTATAATTCCTGCAATAAATGTTGGTTTATCTGTTAGTCGTGTTGGTTCAAATGCTCAATTAAAGTCTATGAAATTAATTGCTGGTTCTTTAAAATTAGAATTAGCTCAATTTAGAGAAGTTGAAAATTTTGCTAGTTTTGTATCAGATATGGATGATGCTACTAAAAATTTATTAAATAGAGGGTATAAGTTAACAGAATTATTAAAACAAGGTAAATATCAACCACGTGCTATAGAAGAACAAGTTACATTAATTTTTGCCGGAGTTAATGGTTTTTTAGATAATGTTGATTTATCTAAATTTAAAAATTATGTTTCAAATTTATTTAGATTTGTAGAAAATAGTAAAATTATTTATAAATTAATTTCAATTTCTACTAAATCTAATATATTATTTAATGGTAAAATGTTAATTAACTTACCATTTATTTGAGTATTATCTAAAGTTTCATTGGGTAATTATATTCAAGGTGATATTTTAAAATTTGGATTAGGTAATTTATTTAAGGTTTTAAATAAAACTATTATAAAATAAAAATAAAAGAATGTTTAATTTTTTAAAAAATTCAATAAAAAAACATAATTTTCATATAGTAGATCCTAGCCCATGACCAATTGTTATGTCTTTTGCATTATTTATATTAACTTCAGGGGCTGCTTTATATTTTTATAATTGTAAAAATGGAGGTTTTCTTTTAATATTAGGTTTAATTTGTGTAATTATTGTAATGTCTCTTTGATTTAGAGATGTTATACGTGAAGGAACTTTTGAAGGATATCATACTAAATGTGTACAACAAGGTTTAATTTATGGTATGATGTTATTTATTGTATCAGAAGTTATGTTCTTTGCTGCATTTTTTTGAGCATTTTTCCATTCTAGTTTAGCTCCTACAATTGAGATTGGAGGTACTTGACCTCCTTATTTATTATGGGAATTTGTTATAAATCCATTTGAAGTTCCTTTATTAAATACTATAATATTATTAATTTCTGGAGCAACTATTACTTGAGCACATCATAGTATTTTACTTAACAATGAAAAAGATGCTATAATAGGTTTCTCTTTAACAATTTTATTAGCAATTATGTTTATTGCTGCTCAAGCATTAGAATATATTACGTCTGTAATTAGTATTGCAGATGGTATTTATGGTAGTTGTTTTTATTTATTAACTGGATTTCATGGTTTTCATGTAATAATAGGTACTATATTTATAATTATTTGTTTTATTAGATATTTATTAGCGCATTTTACACCAAATCATCATATTGGATTTACTTCAGCTGCTTGATATTGACATTTTGTAGATGTTGTTTGATTATTTTTATTTATATTTGTTTATGTTTGAGGTCATTGAGAACCTACTTTTATATTAAATTAAAAAGTTTATGTTAAGAAATAATTCTGTACAACGTTGATTATTTTCAACAAACCATAAAGATATTGGAACATTATATTTAACTTTTGCTATTATATCAGGTATAATAGGAACTTTATTTTCAATTTTTATTAGATTGGAATTAGCATACATAGGTAATGGTTTTTTTGAAGGACTTTATCAAATTTATAATGTTGCTATTACAGCACATGCTTTTATTATGATTTTTTTTATGGTAATGCCTGCATTAATGGGAGCTTATGGTAATTGATTTGTACCATTAATGATTGGTGCTCCCGATATGGCTTTTCCACGTTTAAATAATATTAGTTTTTGGTTATTACCACCTTCTTTATTATTATTATTATCATCATCATTAGTAGAATTAGGTGCAGGTACTGGATGAACCGTATATCCTCCATTAGCTGGAATACAAAGCCATTCAGGAGCTTCTGTTGATTTAGCAATATTTAGTTTACATTTAGCAGGTATTTCATCTTTATTAGGTGCTATGAATTTTATAACAACTGTTTTTCATATGAGAACACCTGGTTTAAAAATGTACCAAATACCTTTATTTGTATGAGCTGTGTTAATTACTGCATTTTTATTATTATTATCTTTACCTGTATTAGCTGGTGCTATTACAATGTTATTAACAGATAGAAATTTTAATACAAGTTTTTTTGATCCTGCAGGGGGAGGAGATCCTATATTATATCAACATTTATTTTGATTTTTTGGACATCCAGAAGTTTATATTTTAATAATACCATCTTTTGGTATTATTAGTCAAATAATTGCTTCATATTCTAAAAAATCAGTATTTGGTTATATAGGTATGGTATATGCTATGCTATCTATAGGTATATTAGGTTTTATTGTATGAGCACATCATATGTATTGTGTTGGTATGGATGTTGATAGTAGAGCATATTTTACAGCAGCTACTATGGTAATTGCTGTTCCTACTGGTATTAAAATTTTTAGTTGATTAGCTACTATGTATGGAGGTATTATTACTGTACGTACACCAATGTTATTTGCATTAGGTTTTATAGTATTATTCACAATAGGAGGTTTGACTGGAGTATGTTTAGCTAATTCTGGATTAGATATTGCTTTACATGATACTTACTATGTTGTAGCACATTTTCATTATGTTTTATCTATGGGTGCTGTTTTTTCCGTTTTTGGAGGTTTTTATTATTGATTTCCTAAAATAATAGGAGCTGACATTGATGATACTTTTGAATTTTTAGGGCATTTACATTTTTGAATTATGTTCGTTGGTGTAAATTTAACTTTTTTTCCTATGCATTTTTTAGGTTTAGCTGGTATGCCTAGACGTATTCCAGATTATCCAACTGCTTTTTCTGGTTGAAATTGATGAGCAAGTGTAGGATCTTTAGTTACTAGTTTAGGTATTGTTGTATTTTTTTATGCAATTTTTTATTTAGTAAAAAATATAAATGTATTACAAGGAGTAGCTCAAATTAATAAATTAGAAAAAAATGTAGATATTTATTTATGAAAATTATTAAATCGTGATAATAAATTAAAACAAATTATCTCATTATTAAGATTATCTAGTATTAATGATTTTACTAGATTTCAATTAACTAAAATTTTTTTTATATTTCCTTTAGAGGTTATTTTAAAATATTTAAAAAAATATGAAAATAGTATATTTTTAAAACAAATAAATATAAATTATTATAAAGAAAGTTATTATTTTTATCGTTTAGTTTCTTGACGTTTAGAACAACGTTTTAAATTTACATATAGTAAAAAAAAATATATACCTGTTTTTGGTTTTTCAGTACCTTTTAATAGACATTTAATAAATTGTTAAATTTAATTTAACATGTATTTTTTTAATAAAGTATTTTTTAATTATATATTTAATTTATTATATCCAATTATTTTAAAATTTTTAGTAATAATAGTACCTGTTTTATTATCAGTTGCTTTTTTTACACTTTTTGAAAGAAAATTAATAGGATATATTCAAAAAAGACGAGGACCTAATTTAGTTGGTTTTGGTGGTATTTTACAACCTATGGCAGATGGTTTAAAATTATTTTTGAAAGAACCTATAATACCAGGTAATGCAAATAGATATATTTATTTATTTGCACCTATAATTACATTATTTTTAAGTTTTTTAGGTTGAATGATAATACCTTTTGGTAAAAATTTAGTTTTTTCAAATTTAAATTTAGGTATTTTATATCTTTTTGCTATTTCTTCGTTAGGAGTTTATGGTATAATAATGGCTGGTTGATCTAGTAATTCTAAATATGCTTTTCTAGGTGCTTTAAGATCAACAGCACAAATGGTTTCATATGAAGTTTCTATTGGCATTATTTTAATGTGTGTTTTATTAATGACAGAATCATTAAATTTAACTAAAATAGTCTTAGCTCAAGAATCTATTTGGTTTTGTATACCATTTTGACCAATGTGTATTTTATTTTTTATTTCTATTGTTGCAGAAACTAATAGACATCCTTTTGATTTACCTGAAGCAGAGGCAGAATTAGTTTCAGGTTATAATGTTGAATACTCCTCTGTAGGTTTTGCTTTTTTTTTTATAGGAGAATATGCAAATATTATTTTAATGAGTGCTTTAATGGTAATTTTATTTTTTGGAGGTTGACTTTCACCTATAAATAATTTTGACTTATTACCTTCTTATTTTTGATTTAGTATAAAAATATTTATATTTATATTTTTATTTATTTTAATAAGGGCGGGTTTGCCTAGATATAGATATGATCAATTAATGCGTTTAGGTTGAAAAATTTTTTTACCTATTTCTTTAGGATTATTAATTTTTTATTCTAGTTTAGTTTTAATTATTTAATTAAAAAAATATTGGTGTAGGTGTAGCTTAATGGTAAAGCGTCAAACTGTGACTTTGAAGAGTATGGGTTCAATCCCCATCACCTTCCCAGTTTTTTATTAATAAATAAAATATCATAAATTATTATTATTTGTTTATAAATTTTAATCAAAAAGTAGTTTTATAGGATATCGTTTAATGGTTAAGACATTGTTTTTTGGAGACAAAAACGTGGGTTCGATTCCCTCTATCCTAATTGAAAATTTTTTTAAGTAAATATGTATTGTATTTTTTTAATATTTAAAGGTGGCAGAGTAGGTTTATTGCGTTAATTTGCTAAATTAATGTATGTTTTTTTTAAACATACCGTGGGTTCGAATCCCATCCTTTTGGTTTTTTGATTACTTCCTACAGGAGTTGAACCTGTACAATACAGCTTAGAAGGCTGACGCTCTTTCCGTTAAGCTAAGGAAGCTAAATAAAAGTAAAAAGGCATAGTTTAATGGTAAAATGCTTGTTTTGGGAATAAGTGCTGTAGGTTCAAGTCCTACTGCCTAGATTTTTGCTTAGAGAGAGAATTGAACTCTCGACTTTCAGTTTTTCAGACTGACGCTCTACCACTGAGCTATCTAATTTAATTATAATAATTTCTTCATTACTGGATTTGAACCAGTACGCTTATAAAAAGCAATAGATTTTAAGTCTATCGTGTCTACCTTTCCACCAAATGATTATTTTTTTAGAATTTATTTAAAATTAATTAAAAATAAATATAAAATATAAAACGTTAATTGTTTATATAGTATTAATATTATAGTTAATGTTCATATATGTAAATATATTTCAGGTGGTATTATTTGTATAATTATAAAAAAATATATAAATAATATTATAAAATTTTTATTTTTTAAGTTTAATAAAAAATTATTTTTTGATGTAAAATAAATTATATGTTTAATTATTATAATATTTATTATAATTAATAAACATATATAAATATATATATATATATTTATAAATTCTGTAAAATTAAACAAATAATTGATATTAAAATATGTATTATTTTTAATAGTAAATAATAAAAAAAATATTAATGGAAAAATATATTTAATAAATAATATTAAGAAGATATAATAGAATAAAAAATAATAGTTATTATATAT
>Ga0070728_10001228_pt1 | contig 40310 bp, 40 predicted proteins | sample tdDd471_FD_66723 | JGI IMG/M metagenome (GOLD analysis project Ga0070728, IMG submission 66723) | Marine sediment microbial communities from the Atlantic coast under amendment with organic carbon and nitrate - tdDd47.1 | ecosystem: Environmental > Aquatic > Marine > Coastal > Sediment | place... | reverse complement strand
TTGTCGATCGAGCCGGTCGGGCAGGGGCCGATGCAGTCCATGCAGAAGTTGCAGGTCGCGGCGTCGACCACGACGTTGTTGTCGTCGTGGGTGATCGCGTCGACCGGACACGCCTCCTCGCACGAATGGCAGCGGATGCAGATCTCCGGGTCGATCAGGTGCTGTTTGATCGGGACGGTCATGCTGAACGGCTCATCGTGGCAGGGGCCGGCGCGACCGGGAGGATATCGCAATCCCCCCGGCCGGAATGCCGTCAGGCGTCGTGCAGCTTCACGTACTCGAAGTCGCCCGGCTTGTTGTCGATGCCGATCTTCGGCGGCGCGATCCAGCCGGCGTACTTGCCCGGTTCGGTCTCGGGCTTCATCAACGACGCGATGAACTCTCCGTCGGCCGCACTCGGCAGCCACTCGTCGCGACCGGCGTTCCAGGCGTCGGCGCTCAGGACCTCGCCGGCCGGGGTGACGTGGGCCGGGGCGAAGGTGCCGATCTTCCGGTTGAAGGCCTCGTGCGGCAGCGTCATCTCGAAGTTCACGCCGGTCTTGGCGATGATCGCATTCCAGCGCTTCACGCCGCCGGCCGCGTCGCGCACGTAGTCGTCGCGCAGCCGCATGTTGATCGCCGACAGCGCCGGCATGTCGACGATCTCGATCCGGCCGTCCCTGAACTCCGCCACCGGGTAGGTCGCGTCGGTCAGCTTGTGGTCGTCGTCGATCTTGGTCTCCTGGTAGCGGCCCTTGATGCCGGCGTTGAACGCGTTGGCGGCGTTCGTGGAGACCTCGGCGCCGAACAGGTCGAGCGACAGCGTGAAGTGCAGGTTCAGCTTCTTCTGGATGGTCGGAAGGTCGATCACGCCGAGCGCCCGAACCTTCTCGATCTCGTACGGGTCGTCGATGCCGGCCTGCACCATCGCCTCGCAGGTGCGCTGGATGGTGCGCCCGACGCCGGTCTCGCCGACGAACATGTGGTGGGCTTCCTCGGTCAGCATGAACCGGCAGGTCCGGCTCAGCGGGTCGAACCCGGACTGCGCCAGGCTCTCCAGCTGCATCTTCCCGTCGCGGTCGGTGAAGAAGGTGAACATGAAGAACGACAGCCAGTCCGGCGTCGCCTCGTTGAACGCCCCCAGCATGCGCGGCGCCTCGGCCGAGCCGGACTGCCGCTGCAGCAGGCCGTCGGCCTCCTCGCGGCCGTCGGCGCCGAAGTACTTGTGCAGCAGGTAGACCATGGCCCACAGGTGCCGGCCTTCCTCGACGTTGACCTGGAACAGGTTGCGCAGGTCGTACAGCGACGGGGCGGTGGCGCCGAGGTGGCGCTGCTGCTCGACCGACGCCGGCTCGGTGTCGCCCTGGATGACGATCAGGCGGCGCAGCATGGCGCGGTACTCGCCCGGCACCTCCTGCCAGGCCGGCTCGCCGTAGTGCTGGCCGAACGGGATGGTGCGGCCCTCGACCTGCGGGGCCAGCAGGATGCCCCAGCGGTACTCCGGCATCTTCACGTAGTCGAACCGGGCCCAGCCCTTCGGGTCGACGCTGACGGCGGTGCGCAGGTAGACCATGTGCTCCTGGAAGCCCTCGGGGCCGAGGTTCTTCCACCAGTCGATATAGCCCGGATGCCAGCGCTCCAGGGCCTTCAGCACGCGCCGGTCGCCCGACAGGCCGACATTGTTCGGAATCTGCGTGTCGTAGCTGACGTTGGTTGCGTCGAACATCCCGTCCTCCCGAGGGTTTGCAGCGTCTGTCAGACGCGCCGTCTGTCGTAGTCGCCGCGCACGCCGGTGCCGTAGCGGCGCAGGGCGCCGGCCTCGCCGACCGCGTTCGGGCGCTGGAAGATCCAGTTCTGCCACGCGGTCAGGCGGCCGAAGATGCGGGTCTCCATGGTCTCCGGGCCGGCGAACCGCAGGTTCGCCTCCATGCCGGTCAAGGCATCGGGCGAGAAGCTGGCGCGTTCCTCGAGGAAAATCCGCACCTCGTCCTCCCAGTCGATGTCGTCGAACGCGAAGGTGACCAGGCCGAACTCGGACGCCTGGTCGGCGGTCAGCGCGCTGCCCTGCCGCGCCTGGGCGGCGGCCAGGCTGTCCGGCTCGCCGAGGAAGCGGGTCTGCAGCCGGGTCAGGCCGTTCGACATCGGATAACGGCCGAAGTTGCCGGCGGTCAGGATCAGCGCCGCCGGCGGCCGGTTGTCGCCCTCGAAGCTGCCCTCGGCCATGTAGCTGCGGTCGCAGGCGAACGCGATCTCGGCCAGCATGCCGGCGAAGCAGGAGCCCGGCTCGATCAGCGCGACCAGCGACCGCGAGGTCAGGTCGACCCGCTTCAGCACGCGCTTCCAGTACAGCAGGATCTCGGCGGCGAGCCAGTGGTCGGCGTTGTCCAGCAGCATCTGCTCGTGGGCGGCGGCCAGCTTCGGGTCGCCCGACGCCTTGAACACGACGACCCCGGCCTCGAGCTCGTTGAAGCGCAGGTGCAGCAGCGCGTCGTCGAGCTCGCGCGCGCAGCGCAGCACCCAGGCCTCGGCACCCTGGCCGTGCAGGGCCTCGACGGTCTCCGGCGCCGGCTCGGTCGGGCCGTGGATCTCGACGGTGGCGATGCCGGCGGTGCGGTCGATCGACACCGAGACGGTCGAGTACGCGATCGAGTCGGGGTTGTCGAAGCGGCGCTGCAGCGGCGTCAGGGCGATCCCGGGGGCGTCGACCTTGCGCTTGCTCTCGGCGGCGAACGCCTTGGCGCGGGCCTGGACCGACTGGTCGAACGTGGCGTTCGACACCAGTTCGTCGACCAGCCGCCATTCGCGGGCGCGCTGGCCCTTCACGCCTTCCTCCATGGCGCAGAACACGTCGGCGCGGTCGCGCCGCACCTTGCGCTTGTCGGTGACCCGGGTCAGGCCGCCGGTGCCCGGCAGCACCGCCAGCAGCGGCACCTCGGGCAGGGCGACCGTCGACGAACCGTCGTCGGCCAACATGATGTGGTCGCAGGCCAGCGCCAGCTCGTAGCCGCCGCCGGCGCACGCCCCCTGGACCGCGCAGATGTAGTGCTGGCCGGATTCCACGCCGGCCGCCTCCATGGTGTTGCGGGTCTCGTTGGTGAACTTGCAGAAGTTGACCTTGTGGGCATGGGCGGCGCCCGCGAGCATGCGGATATTGGCGCCGGCGCAGAACACCCGCTCCTTGCCCGAGCGCAGCACCACCGCCTTGACCTCGGGGTGCTCGAAGCGCAGCCGCTGGATCGCATCGGCGAGCTCGATGTCGACGCCGAGGTCGTAGGAGTTCAGCTTGAGCTGATAGCCCTCGAACAGGCCGCCGTTCTCGTCCACGTCCATGATCAGCTGTGCGACGTCGCCGTCGACCTGGATCCGCCAGTGTCGATAGCGGGCCGGCTCGGTCTGGAAATCGATCGTGGTCACCGCCGGACGCTCCCTTGCCTTCGCGTGTTTCGAGTCAGCACTATAATGCATGATCGTTCACCAATCCACCCTGAATCAGAACGGTATCGGCTGAACCTCTAAGTATTTCCGTCGACTGTGAGATCTTCCTCGTCATCGGAACCGAAGGATAGTGCATGCATTATAATGCATTTCGGCCGCAAATCACTGCAGGTCGCCAGTTCCCGGGCCGCGTCCGCGCCCAGCCGCCGCAGCGCCGCCGCCGCCCGGGCCGGCTCGATGCCCAGCGCCGCCGTCGCTCCGGCGGCCTCGGCGAATTCGGCCTCGGCCAGGCGCAGCAGCCGGGTCGTGGCGCCATGCCGGCCCATCGCGCTCTTCAAGCCGGCATTGGCGCACTGGATCAGCCCGCGCAGCACGGCGCGCTCGCGGCTGTTCGGCAGGCAGCGCGCCCAGGCCGGCTCCCAGACCTCGTGGGCCTCCCAGAAGAAGCCGCCGGCGGTCAGGTCGAAACCGTAGAGGTAGGCGGCGCTCGACGACCAGGCGGCCGGGTCGAACGACCGGCGGGCGTCGGCGGCGGCAGCCGCGAGCGGCCCGCCTACCGGGCGGGCGTTCACCCCCGGAAGATGCGGCCGGGCGGGCAGGGCGAAGATGTCCTGGAGCGGTTTCATCCGGACGCCAGCCGGCGCACGAAGCCGCCTATCAGGTCGAGGGTGCGGTCCGGCTGGTCGAGGAACGGCGCGTGCCGGCAGTCCGCCAGCAGGACCGTCTCGACCGGACCCGGCACGCGCTCGGCCACCGCGTCGATCTGGGCACGGGTGCCGTACTGGTCGGCCTCGCCCTGGATCGCCAGCACCGGGATGTCGACCTCGGCGAGCGGGGCGCGGATGTCCCAGCGCTCGAAGTCCGGGTCGAGCCAGGCGTCGTTCCAGCCGCGGAACGCCGCGTCGACATCGGCGTGGTAGCGGGCGAGCCGCGATCGCAGGTCGCCCTCGGCATAGGCGATCCTGGCCTCGGCGATCGAGCGCAGCCCCATCGGCTCGGTGAAGAAGTGCGGCGCCATCAGGACGATGCCGGCGATCCGCGGGTCGTGCACCAGCCCGGCGTGCAGGGCGGCGATCGAGGCGCCGTCGCTGTGGCCGACCAGGATGCCGCGCCGCAGGCCAATGCCATCCAGCACCTCCGGCAGCACCCGCACCGCCTCGTCGGTCATGTAGTCGAGCGGCCGCGGCAGGGGGCAGGGGTCGGACTGGCCGTAGCCCTGGCGGGAGTACGCGAACACCCCGCAGCCGGTCGCCCGGGCGAGCCGGGCCGGGAAGTCGCGCCACAGCGCCACGCAGCCGAGCCCCTCGTGCAGCAGCACCAGCGTCGCGGCCTCGGCCGGTGCCGGGCCGAAGCACAGCGCCTCGAGCGCGGAGCCGCCGGCCCGGATCCGCCGGGGCTGTCCCTGGGGCTGTCCCTGGGGGTGGCCGGTGTCCCATTCCATTGCCGGGGCTCGGTCCCGTCAGTCCAGGGTGCGCAGCTTGTAGCGCTGGATCTTGCCGGTCGCGGTCTTCGGCAGCTCGTCGACGAGCTTGATCCAGCGCGGGTACTTCCACTTGCCGACCGCGTCCTTCACGCAGTCCTTCAGCTCGTCCTCGAGGCCGTCGCGCGACGCCCCGTCCTTGAGCACGACGAAGGCCTTGGGCTTCTCCAGGCCGTTCTCGTCGAGCGCCGGGACGACCGCCGCCTCCAGCACCGAGGGATGCGAGATCAGCGCCTGCTCGACCTCGAACGGCGCCACCCAGATGCCGCTGACCTTGAACATGTCGTCGGTGCGGCCGCAGTAGACGTAGCGGCCGTCCGGCTGGCGCTGGTACTTGTCGCCGGTGCGGGTCCACACACCCTCGAAGGTGCTGCGCGACTTCTCGCGCTTGTTCCAGTAGCCGTCGGCCGCGGTCGGGCCGTTGACCAGCAGCTCGCCGACCGCGTCGCCCTCGACCTCCCTGCCGGTCTCGTCGACCAGCCGCAGCTCGTAGCCGGGCACCGCCACGCCGGAGGTGCCGTAGACCACGTCGCCGGGACGGTTCGACAGGAAGATGTGCAGCATCTCGGTGGACCCGACCCCGTCGAGGATGTCGACGCCGGTCAGGTTGCGCCATTTCTCGCCGACCTCGCGCGGCAGCGCCTCGCCGGCCGAGACGCACATCCGCAGCCGGTCGCAGCCGGGCGCCGGCCCGGCCTTGGCGTGCGCCAGCATGGCGGCATACAGCGTCGGCACCCCGCAATAGATCGTGGGCCGGACCTGCGCCATCAGGTCGAACACCGACTGCGGCGTCGGCCGGCCGGACAGCAGCGCGGTGGTGGCGCCGACCGACATCGGGAAGGTCATGCCGTTGCCGAGGCCGTAGGCGAAGAACAGCTTGGCCGCCGAGAACACCAGGTCGTCCTCGCGGATGCCCAGAACCTGGGCGGCGTAGGTGTCGGAGGTGCCCTTCAGGCTGCCGTGCACGTGGCGCACGCCCTTGGGCGCGCCGGTCGAGCCCGAGGAGTACAGCCAGAACGCCACCTCGTCGGCCGACGCCGCCTGCATCGGCTGCGGCTTGCAGGTCGCCAGCTCGGCCGAGAAGTCGAGAAAGCCCTGGCTGTCGCCGCCCAGCACGAACACCGCGCGCAGGTGCGGCAGGTCGCCGAGGACCGGGCGGACCGCCTCGAGCAGCGGTGCCGACACGAACAGCGCCTTGGCGCGGCTGTCGCGCAGGATGAAGCGGTAGTTGTCGGTCGACAGCAGGGTGTTCAGCGGGACCGGGACGACACCGGCCTTCAGGCTGCCCCAGAAGATCACCGGGAACTCCAGCACGTCGAGGGCGATCATCGCGGCCCGGTCCTCCGGCGTGATGCCGTGGCGGGCGTAGAGATCGGCCATCAGGTCGGACCGGGCGGCGAGGTCGCCATAGGACAGCGTGCGGTCGCCCTCGATGAAGGCGGTCTTGCCGCCGCGGCCTTCCGCGAGGTGACGGTCGACGAAATAGCTCGCCGCGTTCTCGGTGGTGGTCGTCACGCGAATTCCTCCCTTGGGTGTCGGCGCGCCTGTTCCGGCGGCTTCGACGGGGCCGTTCGATCCAGCGCCTTACCGGGATCGGTCGTCGGCAACGTGGCCGCGGTTCTCGGTCGGCGTGTTTAGGCATTATGTTGCATAGTCACACGATCGTGTCACCTCGAAAGGCGTCGGCGACCTCGGAGGTCCGGCCGGATTCTCGCTGAAATTCGCTGGGCTTGGTGGAGGTCAGCTGGCTCGCCGAAACTGAACATGTATTATAATGCTTGTTCCTCCTCGGTCACTCGGGTAGCGTTTCCGGAAACAAAAAGCCGGTCCCGTAAGCGCCGGGTCATCCAGGGAGGAAGAGAATGAAGCTGTCTCGCACATGGCTGTCCGCCGCCGCTGCGCTGATGCTCGCGGTTCCCGCGACGGCGCACGCGAAGGACTACACGGTCGGCCTCCTGCTGCCGTACTCGGGCGTCTACGCCGCGCTCGGCAAGGAGATCGACCAGGGTTTCGAGCTCGCCCTGCAGACCCGTCTCGGCGAGATGGCCGGCTCGAAGATCGAGATCGTCCGCGAGGACACCGAGGTGAAGCCGCCGGTCGGCCTCGCCAAGACCCGCAAGCTGATCCTGCAGGACCAGGTCGACGTCATGGTCGGCATCGTGTCGTCCGGCGTGCTCGGCGCGATCCGCGACTTCGTGCACCAGTCCGGCACGCCGCTGATCGTCGCCAACGCCGGCAACGACGCCGCGACCGGCGCGCGCTGCAGCAAGTTCATCACCCGGGTGTCGTTCTCGAACGGCCAGGTCAACCGCCCAATGGGCGAGTGGATGTTCAAGAAGGGCATCAAGAAGGTCTACACCCTGGCGCCCGACTACGCGGCCGGCCACCAGATGATCGAGACCTTCTCGGCGGCCTTCAAGGCGGCCGGCGGCACCATCGTCGGCGGCGAGTTCACGCCGTTCCGCACGACCAAGGATTTCGGCCCGTACCTGACCAAGGCGAAGTCGGCTTCGCCGGACGCGATCTTCGTGTTCTACGCCGGCGGCGAGGCGATCTCGTTCGTGAGGCAGTATGCCAGCTTCGGCGTCGCCGACTCGGTGCCGCTGTACGGCTCGGGCTTCCTGACCTCGCCGCTGTACGTCAACGCCGAGGGCCCGGCCGCCAAGGGCGTGGTCACCAGCCTGCACTACGTGCCGACCATCGACAGCCCGGAGAACGCCGCCTTCGTGAAGGCGTTCTCGGCGGCCTACGGGCATGCGCCGTCGGAATACGCGGTGCAGGGCTACGACGCCGGCCAGGCGCTGGTCGAGGCGGTCAAGTCCGGCGCCACCGACCGCGCGGCCCTGGCGGATGCCCTGGGCAAGGTGCGGTTCACCAGCCCGCGCGGGCCGGTCGAGATCGACCCGGCGACAAACAATATCGTCCAGAACATCTACATTTACGAGACGGTCCAGGGCGACGGCACCCTGACCCAGAAGATCCTGGACGTGGCCAAGGCTGTCCGCGACCCGGTCAGCGGCTGCCAGAAGTAGGGCGTTCAGCCGCCCACCCGCCGCCTCCGGATGCTCCGGCGCCCGGGGGCGGCATCGTCTTCGCACCACGCATCGCCCAGGGTCGTCGATGACTGCCGACGCTTCGTTCTGGATCGTTCAGACGCTGAATGCGCTGCAGCTCTCGATGCTGCTGTTCCTGCTGTCGGTCGGCCTGACGGTCATCTTCGGTCTTCTGCACTTCGTGAACCTCGCGCACGGCTCGCTGTATGCGCTCGGCGCCTTCGTCGGCGTCTCGGCCTCGGCGTTCGCCGGCAGCTACTGGGCGGCCTTCGCGGTGGCGCCGGTGGCGGTGGCGCTGGTCGGCATCGTCCTGTACGTCGCGTTGATCCGGCGGATGCGCAACGCCGGGCCGATGAACCAGGTGCTGGTCACCTTCGGGCTGATCTTCGTGTTCCTCGACCTGTTCCGGCTGGGCTGGGGCGACATCCCGCTGGGCATGGCCGAGCCCGACCTGTTCAGCGGCCGCACCGCCTTCCTCGGCATCGTGTACCCGACCTACCGGCTGTTCATCATCGGGCTCGGGCTGGCGGTGCTGGCGGCGCTGTCGCTGCTGCTGTCGCGCACCCAGCTCGGCGCCATCGTGCGGGCCGGCGTCGACAACGGCGACATGGCGGCCTGCCTCGGCATCAACGTCGAGCGGGTGTTCTTCATCGTGTTCTGCCTCGGCTGCGCGCTCGCCGGGCTCGCCGGGGCGGTGGCGGCACCGGTGCTGTCGGTCACCACCGACATGGGGACCGCGATCCTGATCCCGACCCTGGTGGTGGTGGTGATCGGCGGCCTCGGGAGCCTGCGAGGCGCGATTGCCGGGTCGCTGCTGATCGGCTTCGTGCAGACCTTCGGCGCGGTGCTGGCGCCGCAGGCGGCGGCGGTGGCGGTCTACGCCCTGCTGGCGGTGGTGCTGATCCTGCGCCCGGCCGGCCTGTTCCCGGCCAGGGGCTGAGGGCATGTTCCACCAGACCCCGCTCAAGACCGGCGCCGTCCTGCTGCTGGCGGCCGCCGCCGTGGTGTACGCGTTCACCACCGGGTTCTTCGGCCTCGAGCTGCTGACCGAGGTGGCGATCCTGGCGATCGTCGCCATCGCCCTCGACCTGGTGGCCGGCTACGGCGGCATGGTCTCGCTCTGCCACGGCGCGCTGTACGGGGTCGGCGCCTACGCCTTCGCCTCGGCGACCGTGCTGTTGGGCTGGGGCGGCGGCGCCGGGGTGGCGATGGCGGTCGCCGCCGGCGGCGGCTTCGCCTGGATGATCGGGGCGGTCTCGGCCCGCACCCACGGCATCTTCTTCATCATGGCGACCCTGGCGTTCGGCCAGATGGCCTACGCCTACTTCTTCGACAGTCCGCTATTCGGCGGCAGCGACGGGATGCCCGGCATCGCCCGGCTCGACCTCTCGGGCGTCGGCCTCGATCTCAAAAATTCGCTCAGCTACGCGCTGTTCTGCACGGTTCTGGCACTGCTGGCCTATGCGCTGGCCGCGACTCTGCTGCGCTCGGGCTTCGGCCGGACCCTGGTCGGCATCCACGCCAACGAGCCGCGCATGCGGGCACTCGGCCTGTCGGTGTGGCGGCACAAGGCGGCCGCCTTCGGCACCTCCGGGGCGCTGGCCGGGCTGGCCGGCGCGCTGGCCGCCCAGCACACCATGTACGTCTCGCCGGGGCTGCTGCACTGGACCGTGTCGGGCGAGCTGCTGATCATGGTCATCCTCGGCGGTCTCGGCACCCTGGTCGGCGCGGTGCTGGGGGCCGGGGTCCTGGTGTTCGTGAAGCACGAGGTCTCCCGCTTCACCGACCACTGGCACCTGGTGGTCGGGCTGGTGCTGATCGCGACGGTGCTGAGCGGCGGCCGCGGGATCTTCGGGCAGATCGAGTTCTGGTGGAGCCCGCGCGGTGCGACGCGCAGGGCGGCAACCGAGGGATCGCCGGACCATGCTTGAGGTGCGCGATCTCTCCAAGAGCTTCGGGGCGCTGGCGGTGACCCAGCGGGTCTCGCTGCGGGTGGCGCCGGGCGAGCGGCGGGTGCTGCTGGGGCCGAACGGCGCCGGCAAGACCACGCTGTTCAACCTGCTGGTCGGCGAGCTGGCGCCTGATTCCGGGCAGATCCTGGTCGACGGCCGCGACGTCACCGCCCTGTCGGTGGACGCCCGGGCGCGGCTCGGCCTGGCCCGCAGCTACCAGAAGAACAACCTGTTCGCAGGCCTGACGGTGCGCGAGAACCTGGGCCTGTCGGCCGCCTGCGCCCAGGGCAAGGCGACGGCGCTGCTGGCCGACAGCCGCCGCGACCCTGGGGTGGTCGAGACGGTCGGGGAGGTGGCCGAGCGGGTCGGCCTGTCCGAGCTTCTGGACGCCTCGGTCGACACCATTCCCTACGGCGCCCGCCGTCGCCTGGAGGTCGGGCTGGCGCTCGCCTCGAAGCCGCGGATCCTGCTGATGGACGAGCCGACCTCCGGTATCGGGCCGGGCGGGATCAACGCCTTCCATGCGTTCCTGCACGGGCTGCCGGGCGAGCTGACGATCCTGATCGTCGAGCACGACATGGACCTGGCGTTCGGCATCGCCGACCGGGTCACCGTCCTGAACCACGGCGAGGTGGTGTTCGACGGCCCGCCGCAGGAGGCCCGCGACAGCGCCCTGATCAGGGAGATCTATCTCGGCAGCTGGGGCGCCGATGGGGGCACCGATGGGAGCGCCGGCCATGCTTGAGATCGAGGACCTGCATGCCGGCTACGGCGAGACCTGGGTGACCCACGGCCTGTCGCTGTCGGTGGCGCCGGGGCGGGTGCTGGCGGTGCTGGGCCGCAACGGGGTCGGCAAGTCGACCACCCTGAAGGCGATCATGGGCCTGCTGGGCAGCGTGCGCGGCACGATCCGGTTCGACGGGCGTCCGCTGCTCGGCCTGCCGCCGTACCGGATCGCCACGCTCGGCATCGCCTACGTCCCCGAGACCCGCGACGTCTTCCCGTCGCTGACGGTGCGCGAGAACCTCGAGCTCGCGGCCCGGCGGTTCGGCCGACCGGACGGCGCCTGGACCCTGGAGCGGGTGCTGGAGCTGTTCCCGCGGCTGCGGGAGCGGATGGACAACGGCGGGACCCAGCTGTCCGGCGGCGAGCAGCAGATGCTGGCGATCGCCCGGGCGCTGCTGATGAACCCGCGGCTGCTGATCCTCGACGAGCCGACCGAGGGCCTCGCGCCGATCGTCGTGCAGTCGATCCACGCCGTGCTCGACGGCCTGCGGGGCGAGGGGCTCAGCATGCTGCTGGTCGAGCAGAACTTCGGCTTCGCCACCAGCCTCGCCGACGAGGTCCGGGTCATGGGCCGCGGCACCGTGGTCTGGTCGGGCTCGCCCGCCGATATTCGCGCCGACACGGCGGTGCAGGCACAGTGGCTCGGGGTCTGACGGCTCTTCGGTAGGGGGGCACCGGGTCAGGGGCGCTGGACCAGCTGCTCTTCCAGGAACGCCACCAGATGGTGGATCGCCGGCGAGCTGGCGCCGGGCGCCCGGTGCAGGGCGATCTCCGAGACCGGCAGCATTGGCAGGCCTTCGGACGGGCCGATCAGGCGCAGATCTTCGCGGGCGGTGCTGCGCTTGACGACGGTGACGGCGATGCCGGCCGCAGCGGCCGACTCGACCGCGGCGATGCTGGTGCTGCTGTACACGATCCGCCACGGGATGCCGGCGGCGTCCAGGGCACTGGTCGCCCAGTTCCGGAACAGGTTGCCGCGGGTCAGTACCGCCAGCGGCACCGTGGCGAGACTGGGCAGCGGGGTGCGAGCCGCGTAGGCCCAGCAGGTGTCCTCGGTGCGCAGCACCCGGCCGACTCCGGTGCCGATCGGCTGGGTCGCCAGGACCAGGTCGAAGCTCTCGCCCAGCTCGCGCAGCAAGTCGGCGGTGAAGCCGGTGGTGACCTCCAGGATCACCCGGGCGAAGCGGCGCTCGAACTCGGCGAAAATCCGAGGCAGCACGTGGGTCGCGTAGTCGTCCATGACGCCGATCCGCACGCTGCCCTCGACCGAGGCGCCGTGCATCTCGGCGAGGGCGCGGTCGTTCAGCTCGATCATCCGTCGGGCGTAGCCGAGCAGGGTCTCGCCTTTCGCGGTCAGCCGAACGCCGCGGCCCGACCGTTCGAAGAGTTCGCCGCCGACCGCGTCCTCCAGCTTCTTGATCTGCATGCTGACCGCCGACTGCGAGCGGTGGACCTGCCGCGCGGCATGGGTGAACCCTCCGGTCTCGGCGACCGCCAGGAACGAGCGGAGGGTCTGGGTGTCGAGATCGTGCATGTCCACACCATCAGATATTCGAATACGAAATATCAATACAATTCGTTTTCACGATCGCAGAGCACTGCCTAGCCTGTACGCAACAGAACCCGTCCGGAGAGGCCCGGCATGCCGACCTATCGCTCGCGTACCACCACCTCGGGGCGCCGAATGGCGTCGGCGCGCAGCCTGTGGCGTGCCACCGGGCTGGTCGACGAGGACTTCAACAAGCCGATCGTGGCGATCGTGAATTCCTACACCCAGTTCGTGCCGGGCCACGTTCACCTGAAGGGGATCGGCGACATCGTTGCCGAAGCGGTCTGGTCAGCCGGCGGGGTGGCGCGCGAGTTCAACACCATCGCGGTCGACGACGGCATCGCGATGGGCCACCACGGCATGCTCTACAGCCTGCCGTCGCGCGAACTGATCGCCGACTCGATCGAGTACATGATCAACGCGCACTGCGTCGACGCGATGGTCTGCATCTCGAACTGCGACAAGATCACCCCCGGCATGCAGCTGGCGGCGATGCGGCTGAACATCCCGACGGTGTTCGTCTCGGGCGGACCGATGGAGGCGGGCCGCACCACGCTCGGCGGTGTCGAACGGGCCACCGACCTGATCGACGCCATGGCCGCCAGCGCCGACCCGACCGTCAGCGACGCCGACGTCGACGCGCTGGAACGCTCGGCCTGCCCGACCTGCGGCTCGTGTTCCGGGATGTTCAGCGCCAACTCGATGAACTGCCTGGGCGAGGCGCTGGGGCTGGCGCTGCCCGGCAACGGCTCGCTGCTGGCCACCCACGAGCTGCGGCTCGGTCTGTTCGAGCGGGCGGGGGCGCTGGTCGTCGAGCTGGCGCGGCGCTGGTACGAGTTGGACGACGCGACGGCGCTGCCGCACGGCATCGCGACCTTCGAGGCGTTCGAGAACGCCATGACCCTCGACATCGCCATGGGCGGCTCGACCAACACGGTGCTGCACCTGCTGGCGATGGCCAGCGAGGCCGGCGTCGACTTCACGCTCGCCGACATCGACCGGCTGTCGAGGCGGGTGCCGCATCTATGCAAGGTCGCGCCGTCGACCGGCCGGTTCCACATCGAGGACGTGCACCGGGCCGGCGGCATCGTCGCGATCCTCGGCGAGTTGCGCCGGCTCGGGCTGTTGCATACCGAGGTGCCGACCGTCCATTCGTCGAGCCTGGACGCCTTCATCGACGCCTGGGACATCCGCTCGACCGACGACCCGAAGGTCTACGCGTTCTTCCGCGCCGCACCCGGCGGCGTGCGGACCGTCGAGCCGCTTTCGCAGGACCGGGCGCACGAGACCCTGGACCTGGACCGCCGCGACGGCTGCATCCGCGATCTCGACGGCGCCTACAGCCGCGACGGCGGGCTGGCGGTGCTGTTCGGCAATCTGGCGCGCGACGGCTGCATCGTGAAGACCGCCGGGGTGCCGGCGGAGATGCGGCGCTTCGTCGGACCGGCCCGGGTGTTCGAGTCCCAGGAGGCGGTCACGGCGGCGATCCTGGAGGGCCGGATCGATCCGGGAACAGTGATCGTCGTCCGCTACGAGGGACCCAAGGGCGGGCCGGGTATGCAGGAGATGCTGTACCCCTCGACCTACCTGCGCTCGGTCGGCCTGGACCGGAGCTGCGCGCTGATCACGGACGGCCGGTTCTCCGGCGGGTCGTCCGGGCTCTCGGTCGGGCACGTCTCGCCGGAAGCGGCCGAGGCCGGGACCATCGGGCTGGTCGAGGAGGGGGACATCATCAGCATCGACATCGATGCCCGGCGCATCGAGCTCCTGGTGCTCGATGACGAGCTCGAGAAGCGGCGGGCTGCCATGACATCCCGGCAGGGCGGGGTCTGGCGTCCGGGCGAGCGTCACCGCCCGATATCTCGGGCACTGGAACTCTACGGACGCTCGGTGTCCAGTGCCTCGCGCGGTGCGGTGCGCGATCTGGAGGCCATCGGCTGACGGCACCTTGCGGGGAGGGAGTGATGTGTCGAATCGGTGCGACGTGGATCTTGGTGGTGATACTGGGCGTACTGCCGGCATGGCGCGCTCCGGCCCTCGTCGACGACTTCACTTGGCCACGTGCCGAGCCGGCATCGGTCGGCCTCGACCCGGCAGCGGTCGCCCTGGCGGACACGTACCTGGCCCGGCAGTTGCCGAGCGTGCGCGCCTTTCTGGTCGTCCGGGACGGGCGCCTGGTGCACGAGTCCTATGTCGGTCCGGGCGAACCCGACCAGATCAGGCCTGTCTACTCGATCACCAAGAGCGTGGTGTCGCTGCTCGCGGGCATCGCCCGCGCGCGCGGCGAGTTCCCCTCGCTCGACGCTCGGCTCGGCGACCTGTTCGCGCCGTTCTATGCCGAGGGCGGCGAGCCGAGCACCGCCGAGGTTCGTGTCCGACACCTGTTGACGATGACCAGCGGCCAGCGCTGGAGCGAGACCGGAGAGGCGATGTATCGTTGGATGTTCAGCCGGAACCGCTATCGCGTCGGGCTCGGCACGCCGGTGACCGAGCGGCCCGGCACGGTGTTCTCCTATAACACCACGCTGACCGAGCTGCTGGGCGTAATCGTCGCCGACGGGACCCGGAGGTCTCTGAAGGAGCTCGCCGACACCTCGCTGTTCGGGCCGCTCGGCATCACCGACTACCGGTGGCAGCTCCGCGCCAGCGACTACTACAACGCCGGCTCCGGTCTCAGCATGAAGCCGACCGACATGGCCCGGATCGGGCAGTTGGTGGCCGATGGCGGCGTCTGGCACGGCCGCCGGCTGGTGCCGGCCGACTGGCTGGAGGCCGCGACCGAGGCGCAGGTCGCGATCGCCCGCGATTACGGCTACGGCTACCAGTGGTGGGTCCGCGACGTCGCGGGATGCCGGTCGTTCCGGGCCGTCGGGCATGGCGGGCAGTACATCACCGTTGTGCCGGAGAAGCGGCTGGTGATGGTGGTTGCCTCGATCCCCGACCAACTCGGGCACAACCCCGGCGACATCCGGCGCCTGTTCGAGATCGTTGCGCAGGGGGCTGACGGTGCCTGCGATTCCACGCTGACCTATGCCGCCCGGCATGCTGGCCAAGCGCCGGTTGCCGGCGACTCTTTCGAACGTCTCCCGGCGGAGCTGCGGCCGCTGTTCCGCGGCTTCGTCGAGGCGGTGGCAAGCCGGGACCTGGAGCGTGTCATGTCATTCTACTCCGACCGGTTCCGGCTGGGCGGTGACGGCAAGCTGCAGCGCCGTGCGTTCTGGAGCCGGGCGATCGCCGGGCCTCCGAGCTTCGGCTATGCCTTCGACCAGGTCGACCGGGTGTCCGACGACCTCTATGCCGTGCACGGCTGGACGATCATCGGCGGATCTCCCCGCCCGCTGTCCGTCCACGTGATCCGCGAGGACGGCGGGTGGCGGTTTCTCGGTGAACGCTACGCCGGAACCGCTCGCCCGGCCATGCCCGCGGATCTGGATGGCTTCTTGCAGCGGTTCCAGGCAGCGGTCGGCGCCGGCGAGTTCGACGGGTTCTCGGCGTCGATCTCGGAGAACTACCTGTCGAACGGCTATTCGAAGCGGGACCTGCAGGCGCTGTGGCGCGAGAACGGGCCGGCCGTCGCCGGAATCCGATTCGACGTCCGGGCTTTCGAGGCGACCGCGGCTGGCTACAAGGTGTTCGGCTATCTCGACGTTCCGGGTGTCGGGGCGGTCCCGATGGAGCAGCTGTACGGCGACATTGCCCGTGAGGGGGACGACCTGCGCTGGATCGGCAACCGGCGGCGCAACCCGTAGCAGGGGGCGCGCCTGCCGGATCGCCCGCTCGGGTCAGCGGATGGTGATCGGCAGTCGCCGCGAGTCCTTGACCTCCTTCAGCACGGCGCTCGACTGGATCTCGCGAACGCCGGGCAGCTTCAGCAGCCGGTCGCGAACCAACTCGTCGTATTCCTTGATCGACCGGACGACGACGCGCAGCCGGTAGTCGACGTCGCCGAGCAGCAATTGAACGGCCTGGACCTCGGCGATGTCGCAGGCCGCCCGTTCGAATGCCTCGAACACCTCGCGGTCGTACTGCCCCATCTTGACCTGCACGAACACCACCACGTCGAACCCGAGCTTGGTCCGATCAAGCTCGTAGTAGCGCCCCTTGATGATGCCTTCGTGCTGCAGACGGTTCAGCCGCCGCCAGCACGGGGACTGCGAGATCCCGACCCTCTCGGCCAACGCCGTTGACGACAGGTCCGGTTCGTCCTGAAGAAAATGCAAAATCTTTCTGTCGATTCTGTCGAGTTCTCGCATGGTTTCGCCATCCGAAGATCACCTTGTGCATATCTTACCTCAAGACATCATAAAGATCACGAGAAAAAGAACTGTCTATGCGGTGAATTGGTTTCATTGTTTGGAAGGAAAAGCGAAGCATAGCGGGAGTGACGTTAGGGTTATCGACGTGTCTTGACATTGATTGAACTGTGGCGTGTCGCCCCGACAGGCGCTCATGCCGCGTCGCCGGGCAGGCGACTGGAGCGGGTGGGTCGGTCGGTCCGCGTCGTCGAAGACTTTGCTCGGCCGGGAAGTGCAAGAACTTCGAGTCACGAATACTGGTGTTTGTCTTGGCGTCGGCGGGTCGGCGAGACCGGCGGCCGGCACGGGGAGACGGAACCGTCGCGGCATGGGTCGACGGCGGAACAAAGACAACCAAAGGAGGAATTACTCATGACTTTGTTGCGTAGCTGCGGAATGGCCGGCGCGCTGGCCGCGGCGTTGAGCCTGGCCGGCACCGCGGAAGTTCAGGCCAAGACCCTGCAGATGCAGTCGGTCTATCCGTCGACGTTCCTGATCATCGGCGATGTCGGCAAGCAGCTCGGAGGGCGGGTGAAGGCGCTTACCAACGGGGCGCTCGACCTGGAGTTTCAGGAGCCGGGAGCCCTCGTGCCGGCGCCGGAGGCGTGGGACTCGGTGTCGATCGGCGGCATCGAGACGGCCTGGTACTCGCCCGGCTTCGCCCAGAGCGTGGTGCCGTCGGCCGCGATGTTCACCTCCGTCCCGTTCGGCCCGGAGGCCCCCGAGTACCTGGCCTGGTACTACCATGGCGGGGGGGAGGCGCTGTGGAGCGAGATCGCCGGGCGGCACAACATCGTACCGATCCTGTGCGGCACGATCCCGCCCGAGGCCTCCGGCTGGTTCCGTGAGGAGATCACCTCGCTGGACCAGCTCAAGGGCAAGAAGATGCGGATCTTCGGCCTCGGCGCGCGGGTCATGCAGAAGCTCGGGGTGCAGGCGATGACCCTGCCGGTCGGCGACACGGTGCCGGCCCTGGAGCTCGGCATCATCGACGCGGCGGAGATCTCGATGCCGGCGCTGGACCTCAAGCTCGGCATGAACAAATACGCCAAGCACTACTACTTCCCCGGCTGGCACCAGCAGACCAGCCTGTTCAACCTGATCGTCAACAAGGACGTCTGGACCGGTCTGCCTGACAACCAGAAGTTGGCGGTCACCGAGGTCTGTCGTTCGGCGGTCACCCAGACCCTGGCGTGGGGCGAGGCGATCCAGTTCCAAGCGCTCGAGACCCTGCAGGCCGATGGCGTGCAACTGCACAAGTGGCCGGAACCGATCCTCGCGGCGATGCGCGCCGCCTGGGAAGAGGTGGCCGCCGAGATGGCCGCCGAAGACGCCGATTTCAAGCGCGTCTGGCAGTCCTACAGCGACTTCCGCAAGGCGTTCAGCGTCTGGAAGAAGCTCGGATACATGTGATCGCTCGCCCAACTCGGGCGCGATGGCTCCCGTCGCGCCCACTCCTTTTCTGGATCCCGACATGTCCTTCCTGAACAAGCTCGTCGCGGGGCTCGACCGCGCTGTCGCCGCGTTCGGCCTGATCGGCGGCTGGCTGGTCGTGCCGATGATGCTGACGATCGTCTACGACGTGGTCGGCCGGAAGTTCTTCGACACCGGTTCGATGATGCTGCAGGACCTCGAATGGCACCTGCACGGGGCGCTGTTCCTGCTCGCCTTCGGCTACGGAATGCAGCGCGACGCCCATGTGCGGATCGAGATCGTCCGCGACCGCTGGAGCGAGCGGCGCAAGCTCTGGGTGGACACTGCCGGCATCGTGCTCTGCGTGCTGCCGTACTGCTACCTGGTGCTGCGCTACGGCCTCGACTTCGCAGAGCGGGCCTATGTGCGGCACGAGGTCGCGCCCGGCGGGATGGGGCTGCCGAACCGTTGGATCATCAAATCGATGCTGCCGTTCGGCTTCGCGATCCTGGCGGCGGCGGCCCTGGCGCAGCTCGTCCGCAACGTCCTCACACTCGCCGGTGCGGCTCGGCGCGGTCCCGATGGGCTCCCCGGGCCGGCCCGCGCTCCAATCGACGTGACCTGAGGAGAAGGCGCCATGGCGCTCGTCGTCCAGTACCTGCCCGCCCTCATGTTCGTGGCCCTGGTGGCGGCCCTGTTCTCGGGACTGCCGGTGGCGTTCGCCGTCGGCGGGGTCGGCATCGGCTTCGCGACCCTCGGCGTCGGCCTGGACCTGTTCCGGGAAGCGCAGTTCGCCCTGATCGTGAACCGTATCTTCGGCGGTGTCGTCGAGAACCTGGTGCTGGTGGCGGTGCCGATGTTCGTCTTCATGGGCGCGATGCTGGAGGTCAGCGGCATCGCCAAGGATCTGTTGCAGACCTTGCAGGTGCTGATGCGCCGCGTACCGGGTGGGCTCGCCGTGTCGGTCGCCGTTCTCGGCACCGTTCTGGCGGCGGCCACCGGTATCATCGGCGCCTCGGTCGTGCTGCTGACCGTGCTCGCTCTGCCGGTCATGCTGCGGAGCGGCTACGCGGCCTCGCTCGCCGGCGGCACGATCGCGGCCGCCGGCACGCTCGGAATCCTGATTCCGCCGTCGATCATGCTGGTAGTCATGGGCGACCTGCTGTCGGTCTCGGTCGGCGCACTGTTCGTCGCGGCCCTGATGCCCGGCCTGGTCCTGGCCGCCGGCTACGCAGTCTACATCACGGTACTGTGCGCGTTCCGGCCGGAGCTGGCGCCACAGGTCGATGTCGGGGCGGTGCCGCCGTCGACGGTGGCGCTGTTCGGCCTGATCCTCCGCAGCTTCCTGCCGGTGGTGTTCCTGATCTCCCTGGTGCTCGGGTCGATCGTCGGCGGCTGGGCGACCCCGACCGAGGCGAGCGGTGTCGGTGCGGTCGGGGCGACGCTGCTCGCGCTCTCCAAGGGCCGGCTGGACTATCCGACCTTCCGGACCGCCGTGACCAAGACCGCGCTGACCTGCGCCATGCTGTTCCTGATCTTCGTGGGCGCGACGGCGTTCTCGTTCGTGTTCCGGGTGCTCGGCGGTGAGCACATGGTGTTGGGCATGCTGCACGCTTCTTCGCTCGGCGCCTGGGGGGTGCTGGCGGTGCTGATGCTGCTGGTCTTCCTGCTCGGCTTCTTCTTCGACTGGATCGAGATCACCCTGATCGTGCTGCCGATCTTCGTGCCGATCGTTCAGGTGCTGGACTTCGGCGACCATGTCGCACCGGGCAACGTCGTCTACTGGGTCGCGATCCTGGTGGCGGTGAACCTGCAGACCAGCTTCCTGTCGCCGCCATTCGGATTTGCGCTGTTTTACGTCAAGGGCGCTTCCGAGGGGGCGATCTCGACGGCCCAGCTGTACCGCGGGATCATTCCATTCGTGCTCATACAACTGGCCGTGCTGGCCCTGGCCGCTGCGGTGCCGGACCTCGTGCTGTGGCTGCCGACCGCCACCGGCGACCTCTCGGCGCCGCCGGGGTGAAGGGCTCCGAGAGCGTCTACTCCAGATGGCGTCGCAGGAACGCGCGAACCCGGCGGAACGTGTCGGCGGCGTCCCCGGCATGGTAGTTCTCGTCGCCCAGCCGGTCGAAGCGGTGCTGGCGGCCGGGGTACTCGACCAGGGTGAATGCCGGTGCATCAGGGGCGACGACCTCGGTCGAGCGGCAGCTGTCGATCGATGCGATCGTGTCGGCGTCGCCGTGGAACAGGATCACCGGCGCCGCCAGAACCTCGATGCGCGGCGGACAGGTCGGGTAGTAGGCGACGCCCGCCCTGAACGGCTGGGGTCCGGGCCGCCGGGCCGTCAGGACGCGCAGGGTTGCCATGGCGCCGCGCGACCAGCCGATGACGGCCAGCCGCGTCGGGTCGATCGCGGGAAGCGACGCGAGGTAGGCCGCCGCGTGCTCGGCGTCCGCGGCCACGTCTCGAACCGACGGTGCGAAGCTGCGGCCGCCGCCCTCGACGCCGGCGCTGGCGCTGTCGACCAGCAGCGAGGCATAGCCCCAGTCGCGAAACAGACGCTGGGTCTCTCCATAGCAGCCCGGCGGTGCCATGCCACGCGCGGTGTGCAACATGACGACGGCCGGGAACGGGCCATCTCCGTCCGGCCGCATCAGGATACCCTCGATGACGGCAGGTTCTCCATGCGAGTTGTCGCTCGTGAACCGGACGAGTTCCGCCTCGCCGGTGGTCAGCGTTCCACACGGCTTGCCGGCGTTGCGCCGGAGCGCCTGTGACTGGGCATGCCCCGGCGTGGCGGTGGCGGCGAGGGATGCCGAGGTCAGGATCGCGACGAGCCAGGCCCCAACAAGGTGTCGGGTCGGTCGCGCACTTGGCTGTTGCTGGATCATCGCAGTGCCCTCCGGTTTGCGGTACCGGAAGTGTCGGGCAGATCGAGTGGCTAGGTTATTCGATTTCATCCCCCGGCAAGCATGAGCTATTCGGGCGGCACCGGGCTGTCCGCCGCGTTAGCCGGGCGCGGGCCGCGCTCGGCGAGCAGGAATGTGCTGGCCACGCTCTCGATCCGGAATGGCGTGTCGATCGTGTCGTGGGCGATGGTGGTCAGGCCGATCGTCTCGCCGAACTCGTCGACCAGACCGGCCATGCCCTGGTCGATCACCGTCTGCCGGTCGCGGCCGTGCTTGGACAGCACGAAGCCGAAGTCGACGTCCGGGCCGATGACGTCCTCATAAGCGGCGCCGTTCGTCGACGCCATCTCCGGGATCTCGATGGTCTCGTTTACGCCGTCCAGCACTACGGTCCAACCGCAGCCCTTCACCCCGTAGCCGCCCATCTCCTTGTTGCGGCCGTCGAACTGGACGATGGCGTCATGGAAGGCCGCCAGCAGCAGCACCCGGGCCCTGGCCTCCTGCACCGGGGCGTAGAACACGATCTCGTCGCCCAGGGTCTTCCAGACCCGGTATTCCGGCACCTCGTCCTCTTTCAGGAAGCGTTGCGCGACCTTGCCCACGAAGATCAGCGGGAAGGTCTCGAACAGGTCGCGGAACAGCGGCAGCCACGACTCGCGCCGGCGCATGTACGCGGTCTTGAGCTGCTTGGAGCGCACCATGTCGACCGACAGGTACATCACGCTGCTCGGTTCGGTGCGCGAGGCAATCATGCGGCGATCCTTCCACCGTCACGGGCGAATGTCACGTGACGGTGCAGTTATCCGGTCGGCGCGGCGGACGGCCAGCGGATTCACGCCGTGCTGGCGCTGGAAGGCGCGCGCGAGCGCCTCCGAGCTACCGTAGCCGTAACGCCGGGCGACCGCCTGCACCCGGTGCCCGCGGTCGAGGTCCTGGCGGGCCAGCGTCATCCGCCAGCGCCGAAGATAGGCCATTGGCGTCTCGCCGACCCGGGTGCGGAAGCTTTCGGCGAACCGGCTGAGCGACATGGCGGCGACCTCGGCGAGGTCGGCGTTCGACCAGGCCCGGCCCGGCGCCTCGTGCATCGCCACGATCGCCCGGCTCAACCGCGGGTCGGCCAGGCCGGCGACCAGCCCCGACCCGGTGGCGCCGCGCTCGATCTCGGCCCGCAGCATGCGCACCACCAGCACCTCGGTCAGCCGGCTCAGCACCGCCCCGCAGCCGCAGCGTGCCGCCCGCGCCTCGGCCAGCAGGAACCGGACCAGTGCGTGGCTGTCGTCGTCGTCGATCGGCACGCTCATGCAGCCCGGCAGCGCCGCCAGCAGGGGATTGCTGTCGCCGCCCCAACTGGCCGTCGCCTCGATCAGCGGAGCCTCGCCGTCCGTCCCGGCGATCTCGGGGCCGCGCAGCCGGAGCGTCATCCGGGTCGGAACCCCGGTGTCGGGATCGCCGAGCACCCGCAGGTTGCCGGTCCCGGGCGCCGCCTGCGCCACCTGCATCTCGAAGCGGGCGATCAGGGCGGACAGGCGGTCATAGCGGATCATGGGCGTTTTGATCGGAAATTTGGAACTTTTCGGATTGTATCTTCCGCTATTGCTCCGTCATCCGCAATGACGCCTTGGAGCGCACCGATGCTGATCCCCCGCCAGAAGACCCCCGAGCTGACCCTCGACACCGTCGCCCACGGGCGCTTCGACCTCGGCTCGGAGCCGTCGGAACGCGGCACCGTGGTCTGCTTCTACCGCGGCCTGCACTGCCCGATCTGCGCCAACTACCTGACCGAGCTGGAGAAGCGGACGCCGGAGTTCGCCGAGCGCGGGGTCGGCACGATCGCGGTCAGCACCGACGACGAGGAGCGCACCCGGGCGATGGTCGAGAAGATCGGCGCCAAGGCGCTGCGCTTCGGCTACGGGTTGACCCTGGCCAAGGCGCGCGAATGGGGGCTGTACATCTCGACGTCGCGCGGCACCACCTCGATCGGTATCGAGGAGCCGGCGCTGTTCGCCGAGCCCGGGCTGTTCATGGTGACGCCGGACCGCTCGCTGTACTACGGCTCGGTCCAGACCATGCCGTTCGTGCGACCGCACTTCTCGGAGCTGGTCTCGGCTCTCGACTTCGCGATCGCCAAGAACTACCCGGCGCGCGGCGAGTATACCGGTCCGGTCTGAGCCAGCGCCTCGGCACCGGGCGCGGCAAACCGGCCCTCGGCGACCAGCGCGTCGAGGGCCGCGATGTCCGGTGCCGGCGAGCGGTCGTCCGCCAGCGGCGGCACCCGCTCGCGCACGGCGGCCAGGACGGCGGCGGCGGCGGTGCCGAGAGCGATACCGTCCCGCAGGTCGCAGGCCTGGGCCGCGACCATCAGCTCGACCGCCGCCAGCAGCCGAAGCCGGGCGACGATCTCGCGGGTCTTCTCCACCGTGGGCAGCGATAGCGTGGCGACGTCCTCGATCCCGTCGGCGACCGGCATGACCCAGGCCGGCAACGGTGCTGAGGCGTGCTGGATCTCGGCGGTCAGGGCTGCCACCGTCTTCTGGACCGGCGCGAAGCCGCTGCGGCCGTCCGGGTGCGAGGTGAGGAACCGCGGCAGGCCGCTGTCGCGCTCCGACATCAGCTTGTGGGTGCGCATGCCGATGGTTGCGGCGACCCGCGCCAGGGCCTGGTTGAGGGTGCCGAAGGCCAGGGCGAGGTGGGTGGTGTCGAAGTTGGCGGTCGGTACCACGCCGGCACCCGGCACGACCGCCGGGTTGTCGTCGGCGGTGTTCAGCTCCAGCTCGACCGCCTCGGTCGCCGCCCGCAGCGCCGCGGCCGCCGCGCCGTAGACCGGGCCGACGCAGCGGAAGCTGAGCGGGTCCTGCAGGCGCCGGGCCGTACCCGGCCGCAGCAGCTCGCCGCCCGCCAGCAGGTCGAGGAGAACGCCCGAGACCGCCGCCTGGCCAGGGGCCGGGCGCAGCGCTACCGCCTCCGGCCGCAACGGCGCCACGTTGGCCCGGAACCCCTCGAACGACAGGGCCGCCGCCGCCAGCAGGCCGCCGAGCGCGTCGACGGCGTCGGCGACGGCCAGAGCGCCGAGGCCGACCGCGGCGGCGTTCGACGACACCAGGGCCAGCCCGTCCTTGCCGGCGAGTGTCGGCGGTTCGATCCCGGCCTCGGCCAGCGCCTGCGCGCCCGCCAGGGTCCGGTCGCCGAGCCGGGCCTCACCGGCGCCGACCAGCACCGACGCGAGGTGGGCGAGCGGCGCCAGGTCGGCCTCGCCGAGCGAGCCGGTCGTCGGCACCACCGGATGGACGCGGTGCCGCAGCAGCGCCAGCAGGGCCTCGGCGACCGCCGGCGACACGCCCGAGCGCCCGACCGCGAAACCCGCCAGCCGGGCCGCCATCATGGCCCGCACCTCGTCGTCGGCGGCGACCCGGCCGACCGCGACCGCGCGGCCGAGAATCACGCGCTCCTGCCGCCCCGCGTCGCCGGCCTGGACCGCGGTGTCGGCGACCGCGCCGAGCCCGGTGGTGACGCCGTAGATCGCGGTGCCGGCTTCGGCCGCCTGCAGCAAGGCCGCGTGGCTGGCGGCGATGCGGGCGCGGCCGGCGGTCGACAGTTCGGCTTCGGCGTGTCCGCGGGCGATCGCCGCGACGTCGGCCGCCGACAGCGGCGCGTCGCCGATCGTGATGGCCGCCGGCCCGGTCATGCCGCCGGACAGGCCCCGACGGGGCCGAGGCCGTGATGCCGGCGTGCCGTCAGGCACTCCTCGTCGCCCGGCTGGCACTCCCGGCAGACGGCGGGACGCACCTCGTAGATCCCGCAGGCGGTCTCGACGCCGATCTTGCCGACCAGGGCGGCGCAACGGTTGCCGGTGCAGCGCATGCCGGACCCGGTGTCGTCGACCAGATAGCTCGGGATAAGCGCGATCTCGGCGTCGTCCTCGATCGTGAATCGCGGCCAGCTCCGCGAATACGCACAGCAGGCCCCGCAGCTCTGGCAGGGGGAGATCGTCGTGGGCGTCTCGGGTTGGTCGGACATACGCGCTCCGGCGAAGCGGGCGGCAGGTGAGGGGATGGCCGACACTATCCCGAGCGCCGGGGCTTTCCCAGCGTCGAGCGATGACGGGCGTCGTTCCTTCCGCGGGTCCGCATAAGATATGCGCAGCCTCGGAACGCCCGGTGCGTTATTCCGCGGGCTGCCTACAGCGACGAGCGAGCCATGGACTTCCAACCCTTCGATACCCGCGGGTACCCCACGCTGCCGGTGGCCGAGGGCTACGGCGAATGGGCCGAGACCTACGAGGACACGGTGTTCGACCTGCTGGACATCCGGCTTCTCGAGCGGCTGACGGCGGTTGACTGGCCGGCTTCCCGGCGGGCAGCCGACCTGGCCTGCGGCACCGGCCGAACGGGAGCCTGGCTGAAGGCGGCCGGCGTCGGACGGATCGACGGCATCGACCTGACGCCGGAGATGCTGGAGAAGGCACGCGCGAAGGGCGTTCACGACCGGCTGGTGTTGGGCGACCTCGCGGCGACCGGCTTCGAGACCGGGGCCTACGACCTGGTGACCGCCTGCCTGGTCGACGAGCACCTGGCCGACCTGCGACCGCTGTACCGCGAGGCGCATCGCCTGCTGGCGCCCGGCGGGCGGTTCGTCCTGGTCGGCTACCACCCGCACTTCCTGATGCTCGGCATCGTGACGCACTTCGACCGGGCGGACGGCGACCCGGTGGCGATCCGCAGCCATGTGCACCTGACCGGCGATCACGTGGCGGCCGCCCACGCCGCCGGGTTTCGCCTGCTGGAGATGGTCGAGAACGTGGTCGATGACGATTGGCGGGACGTGAAGCCGAAATGGCACGCCAAGTACCGGCACCATCCCGCCAGCTTCGCCCTGGTCTGGGTGGCGGAGGGCTGAGCGGCACTGGACGCCGGCCCCGGTCGCCGCGAAGATCGCGGCCGATCACTGACCGGAGGTCGTCCCGTGCTGACCCTGTATTACACGCCCGGTACCTGTGCGCTGGCGGCGCACATCTGTCTCGAGGAGGCCGGTGCCGAGTACGAGGCGCGCCGGGTCGACTTCGCCGCCGGGGAGCAGCGGCAGCCGGCCTACCTGGCGGTCAATCCGAAGGGCCGGGTGCCGGCGCTGGTGACGTCGTCGGGCGTGCTGACCGAAACCCCGGCGCTGCTGGTTTTCATCGCCCAGTCGTTCCCGCAGGCGCGGCTGGCGCCGCTCGACGACCCGTTCGCGCTGGCCCGGGTGCAGGAGTTCAACAGCTATCTGTGCTCCACCCTGCACGTGGCGCATGCCCACAAGATGCGCGGGCACCGCTGGGCCGACGACCCCGACGCCATCGCCGAGATGAAGCGGAAGGTACCGGAGACCGTCGCCGCCGGTTTCGACTACATCGAAAACCATGCCTTCGCCGGGCCGTACGTGATGGGCGAGACCTACACGATCGCCGATCCCTACCTGTTCACGCTGGCCCGGTGGATGGAGGGCGACAAGGTCGATCCGGCCCGGTTCCCGAAGGTCGCGGCGCACCGCGAGATGATGGGCGAACGCCCTGCGGTGCAGCGGGCGCTGGGGATGCAGCTCGGGTCCGGCGACCGGGGCTGACGCGGGGTTACAGCGCCATCTCGGCGTCGCTGCGCACCACCTGCACGACCAGGCGCTTGGCTTCCTCGTCCTCGATGCCGATGGCGGCGGCGACGTACATGGCGGCCGCCACGGTGCCCTCCTTGTGGGCGGTCAGCTTGGAGCCGCCGCGCTGCAGCGTCTCCTCGGCCGCTTCCATGTAGGTGTCGCGGATCAGATCGAGAGTGATTCTGTCGAGCGTTTCCGGGGCGGTCATGGCGTGTCTCGGGGGGGAGGGTCGTTAACCTCATTGTCCCCGAGTCGGGTGAATGAATTCCTAAGACCGCTGGCGAAAATCAACCGGTCGGCCAGGTGTCGCTCAGCCGATAGCCCTGCGGCCACGGATCGTCCGGATCGACCATCAGCTGGCGGGTGCCGGTGATCCAGGCTCGGCCCTCGATCGACGGCGTCACCCAGGTCTTTCCGGCCCGTTGCTCGACCGCCTCGATGCGGCCGTCGAACCGCGAGTCGATGATCGAGGTCGCCACGAACCGCTGGCCGACGGCGAGCAGGCCGCGGGCGTGCAGCACGGCCATACGGGCCGAGCAGCCGGTGCCGGTCGGCGACCGGTCGATCTTGCCCGGCCGGATCACCACCGCGTTCCTGGCGGTGAAGCCGTCGCCCAGCGGCTCGACCGGTCCGGCGACCTGGCAGAACGAGTAGTGGGTCCATTCCGGCAGGTCGGGATGGGCGAACGGCAGCTGCTCGGTCGCGGCCGCCGTGATCCGGGTGCCGACGACGGCGATGTCGCGGGCCTCGTCCGGCGTCAGGGCGAAGCCGAGGTCGCCCGCGGGGACGATCACGAAGCTGTCGCCGCCGAACGCGGTGTCGACGGTCAGGGTGCCGACCCCCTCGACCTCCAGGACCGCGTCGAGGCGGTCGGCGAAGGACGGGATGTTGCGGATCCGCACCCGCTCGACCTTGCCGGCCCGGCAGGTGGCGGTGGCCTCCACCAGCCCGCCCGGCGCCTCCAGGACCAGCCGGGTGACCGGCTCGGTCATCGGTACGATCCCGGTCTCCAGCAGGACGGTCGCGACGCACAGGCTGTTGGACCCGGACATCGGCGGGGTGTCGGCCGGCTCCATGATGATGAAGCCCATCCGGGCGCGCGGGTCCTTGGGCGGAACCAGCAGGTTGACGTGCCGGAACACGCCGCCGCGCGGCTCGTTCAGCACCAGGTTCCGCAGGGTGCCGTCGCGCGCGACGTGGCGCGACTGCTCCCACAGGGTCGCCCCCGGCGGCGGTGCCACGCCGCCGACGATGACGTCGCCGACCTCGCCCTCGGCGTGACAGCCGACGATGTGGATGACGGTGTTGCTGCGCATGGGACCTCCGGACCTGTCGGGCGACGATGCCGCGTCGCCGCGCCCCACGCGACGGAAATCGCCATTGCGGCCGTTCGCACAGGACGGGAACCGGGGAAATCGGTCGGCGTTGTCCGACCGGCAACCCAACGGAGGTCGACCATGCGCTCTCTCAATCTCGGTCTTACCGCTGCGGCGGCGCTGATGATCGCCGTCGCCCCGGTCGGAGCGGCGTATGCGGATCCGCCGCGCTGGGCGCCGGCCCATGGCTGGCGGGCCAAGCATCGCGACCATGACCGCCATCGCGACCGCCGCGAGGTCCACGTCTATCACCACTACGACAGGACGGACGACTACGACAGTCCGGTGATCGTCACCCGCGGCTCGTCCTACCGCTGCGACCGGTCGCTGCTCGACGGCAACAAGACGCTGCTCGCCCAGATCCTCGGCGGTGCCGGCGGCGCGGTCGCCGGTTCGCAGTTCGGCAAGGGGACCGGCAAGCTCGCCGCCACCGCCGGCGGCGCGTTGCTGGGGGTCCTGATCGGGACCGAGATCGGCGGATCGCTGGACGCCGCCGACGCGGCCTGCGCGCAGCAGGCGCTCGAGACCGCCGACACCGGCCGCCCGGTGGTCTGGAACGATCCCGACCGGGGCGCGCAGTATGCCATGGTCCCGACCCGGACCTACGAGAACGCCGGCACTTATTGCCGCGAGTACACCACGCGCGCCTCGGTCGGCGGCCGCACCCAGGAGGCCTACGGGACCGCCTGCCGCCAGCCGGACGGCAGCTGGCGGATCGTCCAGTAGATGCCGGTGGCACGCGGATTGCTTCGTTGTCTGCAGGACATGACATCACCCGGGAGGGAGCGATGCGACACCTGCCGAAGTTCTCCGACGACTACGGACCCGCGTCCGACGAACTGACCACCTCGGCCATCCTGTCCTCGGACCTGGACGAGTTGATCGACGCCTACGGCGACGACTGGTCGCTGGAGGATGCCGACGAGATCGAGCTGGTGCAGCCGGTGGCTCACTGAGCGGCGGAACGGTCGGCGCGGACCACCGCGCCGATCCACCGCAGGACCGGGGCGAGTTCCTCGCGCCACAGGCGCCATTCGTGATCGCCGTCCCGGACCCGCAGCTCGGCGGCATGGCCGGTCCGGCGCGCGGCCTTGAAGAACTGCAGCGTGCCGCGCCACAGGCCGAACGAGTCGTGGTCGCCGGTCATCAGATAGAAATCGGTCGGCGCCCCGTCCGCCTGCGCGCCGAGGGAGGCGAGCGGCGCGAACACGTTGCGGGCGTTGAAGGCCGCCGGATCGAGCGGGCTGCCGAAGGCGCCGGCGAAGAACTCGATCTGGAAATCCGGAAACGCGCCGGCCGCCTGCACGTCCTCGAAGATCGCCGGGCTGAGCGCTGCGGCCCCGCGGAAACGGCCCGGATGATGGGTCGCCAGATGCAGGGCGCCGTACCCGCCCATCGACAGGCCGGCGGCGAACCGCCGGGCGCGCCGCGGGTCGGTCGGGTAGGCGGCGTCGACCGCCGTCACCAGGTCCTCGCCGACCGCCCGGCTCCAGTTGCCGTAGCGCGCCGAGTCCACGTACCAGGAATTGCCGACGCCCGGCATGACGATCAGCAACGGCACCGCGCCGGGCTCGGCGAACACCGCGTCCGCCGTCTCGACGACGCCGGCGTTGCTCCAGTCCCGCTCGCCGCCGCCATAGCCGTGCAGAAGATACAGCACGCCGAGCGGCCCGTCGGTGCGGTCCGGGCGATAGACCACCGCCGGGATACCGGCGCCGAGCGCCGGGCTGGCGAAGGATCGGGTCTCCAGGGTTCCGGCCTCGGCACCCGATACCGCCGTCGCCCCGGCGAGGGCCAGGGCGACGATACCGACTTTGACGAGGATCTCGGCGAGCTTCATTCGGCGGGGGCGACACCCGGACGGTAGGTCACGACCGGATGCGGGGCGTTGGCGTGGGCCGCCGCCGCAAGCCGGGAGGAATGCTCGGCCTCGATCCGGCGCCAGGGCTGGCGCTTGAGCAGGGTGCACCAGTAGGCGAACCCGATCAGAACCGCGATCCCGGCCGCGTGAACCAGGGTGAGCACCATGGCCGACCGGCCGAGCTCGTCGAGCATCATGCCGGCGACCCGCGCCAGACCCATCGACAGCAGGAAGATCGGCAGGGAATTGCGACCGACCGTCAGGATCGGCCGGGCCCAGCGCTCAAGCAGCAGGTGCTCGCGCCCCTTGACGAGGGCGACCGCGAGATAGGCCAGCGCCAGGAAGTGCACGTAACGCAGCAGGCCGAAATCGGTCTTCTCCTGCCAGACCCAGATGTCGTCGCGCAACTGCCGCAGGAACTCGAAGTGCTGGGCGGTGCCCCAGTGGGCGGCCGGGATCGACAGCACCACGAAGCCGCCGGCCAGCCACAGCAGTGGCCGCGAGATCCGCGGGGTCGGAATCCAGCCCATCGAGATGCCGAAGCCGGTGAAGAACAGAAGCTGCCAGCCGAGCGGGTCGAAGAACCATTCGCGGTCGGAGAACGGCTCGGCCGGGAGGCCCCAGCCATACAGCCAGGTGGCGGCGTACAGGGCGGCGCAGAAGGTCAGGCCGGCCCAGGGATGCAGCCGCGACAGCGCCATCACGATCGGCACGAGTGCCAGGGCGCCGATGTACATCGGCAGGATGTCGAAGTAGTTCGGCACGTAGGTCAGGGTGAACAGCCCCACCAGGCCCTGCGCCGGGTTCTCCATGAACCATGTCAGGTTCAACTGCTTGACGTAGTCGCCGCTCAGCCACGCGCTGCCGGCGGTCACGACGGCGGCGATGAAGAAGAACATCGCCACGTGCGCGACGTAGATCTGCCAGACCCGATAGCCGATCCGCGCGGTGCCGTAGCCGTAGCCGGCCTTCACGAAGGTGCCGCCGAATGCGATCGCGGCCGCGAAGCCCGAGCAGAACACGAACATCTCGGTGGCGTCCGACCAGCCGAACCGGGCCGGGATGTACTCGTTCCACGGGTTGTTCGGCACGTGCGCGATGAAGATGATGAGCATCGCGAGGCCGCGGAAGAAGTCGAGCCGCGGGTCGCGGACCCGAGGGCCGCCCGTGCCGGCGCCACTCGTCGTCATGGTCAGAGCCTCGTCTGTGCTTCGGTCGTGCCGGACAACCTAAGAGATCGGCAGGTTTCCCGGCCAATCAACAAGGATCAAGCCTTCTGACGGGAATGTGAGGGAGGCAATGGGTCTTCCGGGTTCTCGGTCAAGCGGTTTGGATCATATCGTCTCACGAGTCTGTCATGCGGCTTTCGCGCATCTGGATTCGTCCAAATCCAGCGCACATAGTCCCGCACGGTCGGGTAGCCCGATTTCCGGGCCGTTTTGCCGTGAGGGGACGACAGCATGTCCAGTATCGATCTGTCGGCGCCGGTCAGTGGTGGTGCGACGCTGGATCAGGCGCGCATCATGACGCGCCGACGCATTGTGTTCTTCACGTTGGTTTCGCTCACCTGCGTCGCACTTTTCGGATGGATGACCCGCCTCATCGGGGCCGACGGCGTCGACGTGTTCGACGTGCTGGTGCTGGCGCTGTACGGCGGGACCCTGCCGTGGGTGGTGATCGGGTTGTGGAACGCCGTGATCGGCGTGGCCCTGATCTACCTGAAGCGCGGCTGGCTGCGCTCGGTGGTGCCGCTGAACGGGCTGGACGACACCAGTTCGCCGATCACCGTGCGCACGGCCATCGTGATGCCGGTCTACAACGAGGACCCGGCCCGGGTGTTCAAGCACCTGCGCACGATCGAGGCCTCGCTCGAGCGGACCGGCCAGGCGCACGCCTTCGAGTTCTTCCTGCTGTCGGACACCCGGGTGCAGGAGGTCTACGAGGAGGAGGAGCGGCGGTTCGAGAACTGGCGCATGACCTCGGCCCATCCGGAGCGGCTGCACTACCGCCGCCGGCTCGACAACGTGCGTCAGAAGGTCGGCAACCTCGAATCCTTCTGCGACCGCTGGGGCCACAAGTTCGACCACATGCTGGTGCTGGACGCCGACAGCCTGATGTCGGGTGAGGCGATCACCCGGCTGGTGCGGCTGATGCAGCACAACCCGCGGCTCGGCATCCTGCAGACCCTGGTCGTCGGCCTGCCGGCCGCCAGCCCGTTCGCCCGGATGTTCCAGTTCGGCATGCGCCACGGCATGCGGTCGTACACCACCGGCAGTGCCTGGTGGCAGGGCGACAGCGGCCCGTACTGGGGGCACAACGCGATCATCCGGCTGGCGCCGTTCATCCGGCACTGCCACCTGCCGCGGCTGCCGGGCAAGGCGCCGCTCGGCGGCGAGATCCTCAGCCACGACCAGGTCGAGGCCGCGCTGATGCGGGCCGCCGGCTACGACGTGCGGGTGCTGCCGATCGAGTGCGGGTCCTACGAGGAAAACCCGCCGACCCTGCCGGACTTCATCAAGCGCGACCTGCGCTGGTGCCAGGGCAACATCCAGTACGTGCGGCTGATCAACTGGAAGGTCTGGCGTCCGCTCGGCCGCCTGCAGCTCGCGCTGGCGATCCTGATGTACCTGTCGCCTGTCATGTGGATGGGCTTCCTGTTCGCCGGGCTGATGCGCACGGTGGCGACCGCCCTGTTCCCGAACACCCAGTTCGCGTTCATGCCGGCGGTGTGGGAACGGGCGGAGTCGGGCGAGGGCCTGGCCCTGTTCGGGACCATGATGGCGATCATCTTCGCGCCGAAGATCTTCGGGGTGCTGGACATCATGCTGTCGGCACACAAGCGCCGGCGCTACGGCGGCGGCGTGCGGACGCTGGCCGGGACCATCGTCGAGATGGTGTTCGGCGCGCTGCTGGCGCCGATCGTCGCGGTCGCCCAGACCGTGTTCGTGATCGGCCTGATGTTCGGCAAGAAGGTCGCCTGGAACGTCCAGGCCCGCGATCTGGAGACCGTCGCCTGGAGCCGGGCCCTGCGCGGGCTTTGGCTGCAGACCGCGTGCGGGCTGCTGTTCGGCGCGGCGCTGTGGGCCTGGGCGCCGGGGGCGCTGCCGTGGGCGACGCCGTTGCTGGTGGCGTGGGTACTGGCGGTGCCGTTCGCGGTGCTGACCTCCAGTGCCGGCCTCGGCCGGTTCTTCCGCCGGGTCGGCCTGTGCGCCGTGCCGGAGGAGTTCGAGCCGACCTCCGAGGTTGCCGAGGTGATGGCGCCGGTGCCGACGCCGGTGATCGCGCCGGGCGCGGCGCTCGGCCCGACCATGACGCTGAGCCATGCGGTGCCGTCGCGGCCCGACAACTGATGCGGCCCGACAACTGATGCGGCCCGACAACTGATGCGGCCCGACAACTGATGCGGCCCGACAACTGATGCGGCCCGACAACTGATGCGTCCGGGGACGGGGCGGGCTTGACGCCGCCCCGTCCCCGGCGTTCTGTCGCGCATGGCCTGGACACACTGGGAACACCTGACCACCAGCGAACTCGCGGACCCGGCCTTCCGCGACGCGGTGGCGGTTCTGCCGCTCGGCGCGGTCGAGCAGCACGGCCCGCATCTGCCGCTCGGCACCGATGCGATCCTGGTCGACGGGGTGCTCGACGCTGCGCTCGGCCGGCTGCCGGAACCGGTTCCGGCGCTGCGCCTGCCGACCCAGCGGGTCGGACTCAGCCCCGAGCACGCCGGCTTCGCCGGCACCCTCACGCTGGATCCCGGGACCGTGATGGCGCAGTGGACGGCCATCGGCGCCGCCGTCGCGCGCGCCGGGATCCGTCGGCTGATGCTGCTGAACGGCCATGGCGGCCAGAGCGCGATGGTCGACGTGGTCGCCATGCGGCTGCGGGCCGAGCACGGGATGACGGTCGCCCGGGTCACCTATTTCGACCTGATCGGCGAGGATCCGGCGATCGACGATCGCGAGCGCCGGTTCGGCTGGCACGGCGGCCAGGTCGAGACCGCCCTGATGCTGGCGTTGCGCCCGGAGCTGGTTCGGCGCGACCGGCTCAGCGACTTCGCATCGGCCGCCGAGACGATTGCCGATCGCTACCGGGAGCTGCGGGTCGAGGGTCCGAGCGGGCTCGGCTGGATGGCCGAGGACCTCAACCCGTCCGGCGCTACCGGCAACGCCGCGGCCGCGACCGAGGAGATCGGCCGACGTCTGCTCGACCGGGTGGCCGGGCGCCTGGCGACGCTGATCGGCGAGCTTCATGGCTGCGAAGGGTTCGGCGGGTGAGCGACGCCTGGCCGGCGATCCGCGAGGCGATGGCGACGGCGCGGCGCGTGCGGCGCGGCGAGGCATCCGCGGACGATCTCGCGGCGATCGTGGACGGCCTGCGCGGCCGTGCCGACCTGCCGCCGGCCGGTCCGGCCCTGCTGGATCTCGTGGCGCGGGCCGGAACCGGGCCCCTGGCGATCGCCCAGCTCGGCCAGACCCTCGACGGCCGGATCGCCACCGTCACCGGCCATTCCCACTACGTGAACGGGCCGGAGGCCCTGGTTCACCTGCACCGGCTGCGGGCGCTGGTGGATGCCGTGGTGGTCGGGGCCGGCACCGCGGCCGACGACGACCCGTCGCTGACCACCCGTCGTGTGGTCGGGCCGAACCCGGCCCGGGTCCTGATCGATCCGTCGGGCCGGGTCCCGGCCGGCCGCAAGCTGTTCACCGACGGGCTGGCGCCGACCCTGGTGTGCGGGCCGCCGCGGCCCGGCGCCGAGCCCCTGCAGTTGCCGGCCGAGGGTGCGTCGCCGCGGGCGATCCTGGCTGCGCTGGCAACCCGCGGCCTCGATGTCGTGCTGGTCGAGGGCGGGGCGGCGACGGTCTCGCGGTTCCTGGGTGACGGCTGCCTCGACCGGCTGCACCTGCTGGTGGCCCCGACCCTGCTCGGGTCCGGGCGGCCGGGCATCGTCCTGCCGGAGGTCGCGACCATGGCCGGCGCCCTGCGGTTCGACGCCCGCCGCTATCAGCTCGGCGACGATACGCTGTTCGACCTGACGGCCACAGAGCCTACACCTGCCGGACCCAAGACTTCGGCATGACCAGCTGATCGACGTGGCCGACGGTCAGCCGGGCCTGCCGGTCGATCGAGCGGCTGCGCCAGGCGTCGATCCCGTTCGCCTCGCCTGGCGAGATCTCTATCGCGGCCGATGTCCAGCCCTCGACCAGCGCTGCGCGCATCGGTGCGTCGTCGGGGCCGATCACCCAGTCGCTGGTCGCCTGGGTCACCCGGCCGCCGGCCAGCCGGGTCAGGGCCGGCCCGGCGTCGGGACCGAGCGCCGGCCCGAAACCCTTGTCGATACGCTGGTGCCGGTTCACCAGCTCCAGCACGCGCCCGTCGAACGGATCCGGCGGCTCCCAGGTGGTCCGGCCGTCGTAGGTGAGCACGACCAGCAGGGCGGCGCCGGCCGCGTCGACCCGTGCCATCAGGCGGTCCAGCCACGCGGCCGACACCAGGTCGATCAGCGCCGAGGCGGTTACCAGGTCCGTGCTCTCCGGGATGGCGGCATCGAGGTCGGCGGCGAGGTCGACCCCGCGAACCGCGACCGCCGGATCGTTTCGCCGGGCTGCTTCCAGCAGGGCCGGATCGGCGTCGACCAGGGTCCAGGACTGCTCGACCGGCAGCCGTCGCGCCAGATGCCGCCGGTTGTTCCCGCTACCGGCCCCGAGGTCGACGACCCCCAGCGCCCGGCCGGTGGTCATGGTGCGGGCCGAGGCCCAGCGCGCCAGCTCGGCTTCCAGCATCGGGGAGCGGGCGGCGGTGTCGTAGCCGGCGCGCAACTCCAACCAGGTTTCCGAGAAGCTCACGATCCCTCCGTCACGGCTACGGCGAACTCGCGTTCGGTGTCGTCCCAGCGACGCAGGCCGGCGGCCGCTGCGACCGCACCGGCGGAAAGCCGGGCGAACTCGGCACGGTCGTCCAGCAGGCGGGCGAGCGCCGCGGTCAGGGCGTCCAGGTCGTCCGGCGGCACCAGGACGCCGGCACCGGCAGGCACCGCCTCGGGAATGGCGCCGGCCGTCGTGCCGACCACCGGCAGGCCCCAGCGCACCGCCTCGACATACGCGATGCCCCAGCCCTCGTGCCGGCTCGGCAGTACGAACAGGTCGGCCGCGCGCCAGTAGCGGTCCAGGTCGTCGTGCCGGACCGCGCCGCGCAGGGCGATCCGGTCGTCGAGGCCGAGCGCGGCGATGCGCCCGGCGACCGCCTGGGCATAGGCCGGATGGCGGGCGTCGCCCACGAGGTCGGCGGTCCAGGACCGGTCCTGCAGCCGGTCCAGTGCGTCGACCAGCAGGTCCTGGCCCTTGCGCGGGATCAGGGTGGCGACGGTCAGCAGGCGCAGCGGCGCGGCGGCGGCCGGCGGCGTGCGGAACGACAGGTCGATCGGGCCGTCGACACCCGGCGGTACCGCGCGGATCCGATCCGGGTCGAGCCCCAGCTCGACGAGCCGCCGGGCGGTGGTCCGGCTGGTGGTCACGATGCGTTCCAGCGGCCGTAGGGCGGCGATCTCGTCGCGCAGCCAGCGGACCCGCTCGGCGTCGGCGATCCCGGTCTCGTCGCCCAGCGGATGGTGCACCAGCGCGACCAGGGTCAGCCGCTCGGCGTGCGGCCGCAGGATTTCGACCAGTGGCGCGAAGGCCAGCCCGTCGACCACCAGCACCGCACCGTCCGGAACGCCGGCCAGGGCGGCGGCGGCCCGGGCGAGGGTGTCGGCGTCGGTGGCGGGAAACGGTCCGTCGACCCGCAGCACGCCGCCGAGCCGGCCGGCGGCGGCCAGCCCCTGGACGGCATACCGATCGTAAACGAAGCCGCCGGTCGGCGTGTCCGGGGCGCCCGGAACCAGGAACCAGACCGGGGCGTCGCGCATGGCGCCTCAGACCGGGCCGCTGAAGCCGGCCGAGGCGACGTGGGACTCGTTCAGGACCACCTCGATGGAGTCGAGCTCATCGCCCGGCCGGCCGAGTGCCCCCGCACGCGCCCGCTCCGCCAGCTTGTCGAACACCGTCTTGGCCAGGAACTCGGTGGTGGTGTTGACGCCGGCGAACTCCGGCAGCTCGTCGAGGTTCTTGTAGGCCCAGGGGCCCAGCGTGTCCTTCAGCGCCTGGTGGGCGGCGCCGATGTCGATCACCACGCCGTTCGGGTCGAGTTCGCGGGCCCGGAAGGTGACGTCGATCACGTAGGTGGCGCCGTGCAGCCCCTGGGCCGGGCCGAACAGCTCGCCGCGGAACGAGTGGGCGATCATCACGTGGTCGCGGACGGTAACGCTGAACATCGACGGTTCATCCTTCGGCGGCTGGGTAGCGGACGCGATGACATAGGGCCGCCAGCCGTCCCTCGGCAAGGGCCGCCATGGTCGCCGGCAGGTCGGCGAACCGGCTTTCGCCGTCGGTCAGCGCGTCGAACGCCGGATCGCACAGCAGGTCCAGCGCCTTGGCCATCCGCCGGGCGTAGCTCCAGCGGCCGCGCTGGGCGGTCGCCACCGCGCCGACCTGGCTGGACCGGAGGGTCAGCCGCCTGGAGTGGAACGCCTCGCCGAGCGGCAGCGTCACCGGGGTCGAGCCGTACCAGCTCAACTCCACGATGGTGGCCTCGAAGCCGGCGACCCCGAGGGCCGTGACCAGCCCGTCCGGGTGGCCGCTGGCGTGCAGGATCACGTCGAACTCGGCGCCGGCCGGCGGGGCTTCCGCGAAGCGCAGCCCGAGCGCCTCGGCCGGCGCCCGCTTGGCGGCGGCGAGGTCGACCGCCAGCACCTCGGTCTGCGGGACCCACGCCGCCAGCCGGGCGGCCAGCAGGCCGACCACGCCGAGGCCGATCACGCAGACCCGGTCGCCCGGCCGGATCGCGGCGTCCCAGACCCCGTTCAGCGCCGTCTCCATGTTGGCGGCCAGCACCGCGCGCGCCGGCGGCAGGGCGTCGGGCAGCGGGGTGAAGGAGGCGGCCGGCACGACGTAGCGGTTCTGGTGCGGGTGCAGGCAGAACCCGGCGCGACCGACCAGGCCGGCGGGGCCCTCGACGATGCGCCCGACCGAGCAGTAGCCGTACTTGACCGGACCGGGGAACGCACCGCCCTGGAACGGGCAGCGCATAATGTCGTACTGGCTCGCCGGGACCCGGCCGGTGAACACCAGTGTCTCGGTGCCGCGGCTGACCCCGCTGTACAGGGTTTCGACCAGGACGTCGTCGGGACCGCGCGGCGGCAGCTCCTCGGCCCGCAGGGCCGCATGCCCGGGTCGCTCGATCCAGAACGCGGTGGCGCTCGTGCCTGAGGTCATCGCCGTCTCACCATCTTCCGGCGGCGGTCGCCGCAGGGTAGGGTCCGGCCGCACCATATCGGAGTTCTCCATGGCGGACGAGGAGCGGCGCGGGCCGTGGACCGTACGGCACAGCCGGCGGGTCTACGACAACCCGTGGATCAGCGTGATCGAGCACAACGTGCTGCGGCCGAGCGGCAATCCCGGGATCTACGGTGTGTGCAGCATGAAGGGCATCGCCGTCGGGGCGGTGCCGATCGACGCCGACGGCTGCACCTGGCTGGTCGGCCAGCACCGGTTCCCGCGCGACTACTACTCCTGGGAACTGCCGGAGGGCGGCGGCGACCCGGCCCTGCCGCCGCTGGAGTCGGCCAGGCGCGAGCTGCGCGAGGAAACCGGGCTGAGTGCCGCCAACTGGCACGAGTTCCTGCAGACCGACTTCTCGAATGCGGTGACCGACGAGATCGGCTTCGGGTTCCTGGCCTGGGGCTTGAGCCCCGGCGACACCGACCCCGACGACGGCGAGATGCTGGAGATCCGCCGGCTGCCGTTCGCCGAGGCCCTGGACATGGTGCTCGACGGTCAGATCCGCGACGCGTTCAGCATGATGATGCTGATGAAGCTCGACGTGCTCGGCCGCCGCGGCCGGCTGCCGGCGGAAGTGGCGCGGCTGCTCGGCTATCCGCACTGAGGGCCGGTTCGGCTCGAGGCTTTCCGGTCGGCTCCTTAAGCCACTGCGATTGCGACTACATTGATCCTATCCCCTGGGATAGGATATGGTTTGGTCATGTCGGAACCTCACCTGCATCGCAGCCACCCGGAGATCGTCAAGCGGCTCAAGCGCGCCGACGGCCATCTGCGTCGGGTGATCGAGATGATCGAGTCCGGCCGGCCCTGCCTGGACATCGCCCAGCAGCTCCATGCGGTCGAGAAGGCGGTCGGGCAGGCCAAGCGAACGCTGATCCAGGACCATCTCGAGCATTGCCTGGAGGATACGGTCGGCCCGCTGCCGCGCGAACAGCGCCGGTCGGTCGACGAGTTCAAGGAAATCACCAAGTACCTCTGATCTGACACCGGGCAGTGGGCCGGTCCCACGCCGGAGGAGCGCGTCCCGTCATGCTGCGGGTTCTCGGTAACCGGACCTACCGTCACCTGTTCCTGGCCCAGGTCGTCGCCCTGGTCGGCACCGGGCTGGCCACGGTAGCGCTCGGCCTGCTGGCCTACGACCTGGCCGGCGCGGACGCCGGTCTGGTGCTGGGGACGGCGCTCGCCATCAAGATGATCGCCTATGTCGGCGTCGCACCGGTCGCCGCCGCGTTCGCCGAGCGTTGGCCGCGACGGCGGATGCTGGTTTCGCTCGACCTGGTGCGCGCGGCCGTCGCCGTCTCGCTGCCGTTCGTGACCGAGGTCTGGCAGATCTACGTGCTGATCTTCGTGCTGCAGGCGGCCTCTGCGGCCTTCACGCCGACCTTCCAGGCGACCATCCCGGACGTGCTGCCGGACGAGGCCGACTACACCCGCGCGCTGTCGCTGTCCCGGCTGGCCTACGACATGGAGAGCCTGGTCAGCCCGATGCTGGCGGCGGCCCTGCTCACGGTCGTCGGCTTCCACGACCTGTTCGCCGGCACGGTGCTGGGCTTCCTGGCGTCGGCGGCGCTGGTCGTCTCGGTGCTGCTGCCGAGCCCGGCGCCGGCCGAACCACGCGACATCTACGACCGCACCACGCGCGGCCTGCGCATCTACCTGGCGACACCGCGGCTGCGCGGCCTGCTGGCGCTCAGCCTGGCGGTCTCGGCCGGCGGGTCGATGGTGATCGTCAACACCGTGGTGATCGTGCAGGGCGGTCTCGGCCTGGACCAGCAGGCGACCGCGCTGGCGCTGGCGGCGTTCGGCGGCGGCTCGATGATCGCCGCCCTGGTGCTGCCGCGCCTGCTGGAGACGGTCGCCGACCGGGTCGCCATGCTCGGCGGCGGTGCGACGCTGGCGGCGGGGCTGGCGGCCGCGGCTGTGCTCGGGGCGGGCTTCGCGGCGATCGTCGGGTTCTGGCTGTTGCTCGGGCTGGCGTATTCGGTGACCCAGACCCCGTCGGGCCGGCTGCTGCGGCGGTCGTCGCATCCGGAGGACCGGCCGGCCCTGTTCGCGGCGCAGTTCGCCCTGTCGCACGCCTGCTGGCTGCTGACCTATCCGGCCGCCGGCTGGCTCGGCACCAGGATCGGCATTCCGTCGACCTTCGCCGTGCTGGCCGCGCTCGCCGGCGCCGCAGTGCTGCTCGCCGCCATGCTCTGGCCGAGCCGGGATCCGGAGACCCTCGA